>ERZ857629.269-NODE-269-length-78746-cov-4.407848_pt1 | contig 78746 bp, 56 predicted proteins | sample MGYA00519700_ERZ857629 | MGnify/ENA primary metagenome ERZ857629 (study PRJEB31778, sample SAMEA3449351) | human gut metagenome | biome: human gut; feature: human-associated habitat; material: faeces | place: United Kingdom | collected 2010/2012 ... | reverse complement strand
CCTCGTCGGCCTTCGCCTGCGCGTCCGCGGCGTCCGAGTCGGCCGCGTCCTTCGCGCCCTTCGTTTCGGCGAGCTTCGCGTCGGCCTCGTCGGCCTTCGCCTTGGCCTGATCGGCGTTCGCCCGCGCGGCCTCCAGCGTCTTGGCCTTGTCGGTCGCGTCCACCTTGGCCTGAGCCTCATCCTTCGTGGCCTGCGCCTTGTCCTTGGCCTGCCGCGCCTCGTCCTTGGCCTGCTGGGCGGCGTTCACGGCGTCCTGCACGCGTTCCACGTTCTTCGCGTTCTGGTCGGCCTTGGCCTGTTCCTCTTCGAGTTTCCTCTGCGCCTCGTCCAGCTGGGCGCGAGCCGTATCCACGCCGGTCTGAGCCTGGTCACGGTTGCTTTCGGCCTTTGTCGAGCGAGGCCTTCGCGTTCGCCACGGCCTGGGCGGCCTGCTCGACGTTCTGCTGTGCCTGCGCGGCCTGTTCCTCCGGCGTGACGGCGGTTTCATTCGCCAACGCAGGAGCGGCGATCGTGCCCGCGACGGCCACTGTGGCAACCGCCACCGCAAAGCCCTTGTTCTTTCTTCTCACTCATTGTGTTCTCTCCAACCTTCCCCTCAGGGGGAGTTCCTTTGTGTATGCCGTGGTAGCCCCGGTCATATGACGTCCCTTCACGTCATCGCACCGACGGAATCGGCGGCAAACCGGCAACCATCGACGGTTTCTCATTACATGAATGCAGTACGATGCACGATGACCACATCCCACTGTCAACAAATGTTGTAGCTCCGCGCCACATTGTGATATCAAGCGCCAATCCTTTGCCCTCTGAATAACTCACTGTCGCTCGCATAAGCAATTCCTATTAGCCGAACGACTACATCACCAATCATCGATTCTGCTCCTGCTTCCGCTTGCTGCATGTCATGCATGATCTCGACACCTCCAAGCCTCGACACTTCTAGACAGGCAAAAGTATGCGAAATGTCTAATGACTGGGCTTTCAGTCTTTGCGTAGGATGTTCATAGTAACCAATCCTTAGGAAGGGGTTATAATATACTATTCATATGTCCAAAAAAGTAACTGTTACACAAGCGTCCCATCTGCTCGACGTCTCGGCTGACACAATTAGAAGGTGGGCAAAGCTTGGGTTGCTCCGGTGCGAAAGAGACAAAAACAATAACCGTATTTTTGAGCTCGGCGAAATTGAACGAGTCAAGCACAAGCATGAGAACCCCAAGATTTCGGAGAAACCAAAGTTCACAGTTCTGGAGAGTGAACTCACGCCATATACGAGCCTTGAATTATTTGCTGGCGGTGGCGGGACGGCGTTGGGAATGCACAATGCCGGTTTTCAGCATGTAATGCTGAATGAGTTTGATAAATTCGCGTGCGCTACGCTTAGACACAATATGCCCGAGTGGAATGTTGTTGAGGGCGACGTGCATGAAATAGATTTCTCTCCTTACGAGGGAAAAGTTGATTTCCTACAAGGAGGGGTTCCATGTCAAGCCTTCTCTTACGCCGGCTTGTCTAAAGGCTTTGACGATACTCGCGGAACCCTATTCTTTGAGTTCGCAAAAGCCATTCAGCAAGTTAAACCCAAAATCATCATGATGGAAAACGTTCGAGGTCTGCTCACCCATGATCATGGGCGAACCATCATGACGATGTTGAAGACGCTTGACGAAATAGGGTATAAAGTTGCAGTCAAAGTGCTACGCGCCCAGTTTCTGGACGTAGCACAAAAAAGAGAACGCCTCGTCCTCCTTGGAGTGCGGAAAGATCTGAATCTGCCCATTCTGTTCCCCAAGGAGGACGGAGAAGTTCTGACCTTATGGGACGCAATTGGTGATTGTCCAAAATCTGAAGGTGCCGAATACTCAGCGGCCAAGAAAAAGGTTCTTGAGATGGTGCCTCCCGGAGGATACTGGAAGGACCTTCCTCCAGAAGTGCAGAAAAGTTATCTTAAGGGCTCATATAACTTGCCTGGGGGAAAGACAGGAATGGCTAGACGACTGGCGTGGAATGAACCTTCATTAACATTGACCTGCGCCCCAGCACAGAAGCAAACCGAACGTTGCCACCCTGATGAAACACGCCCATTGACGATCAGGGAATACGCTCGCATTCAGTCGTTCCCAGACAACTGGAGTTTTATGGGAAGCATTGCCTCTCAGTATCGGCAGATAGGCAATGCGGTTCCCTGTAATTTCGCATATCACGTCGGCCGTGGCGTAATCGCCATGCTGAGCGGGAAGGAACGCGATAAATTCCGAGAAATCACCCCGCTTGACATAAGCAAAATAACAAACGAAGACGTTCGCCGCTCCGCTCTGAACATGGCCTGATTTTAAGGTAACCCTACCCGTAGGTAGGGGTACCTTAAAATTTGCTCAGAAGGAAAGAACGTACTTGAATGTAAGTATGTCCATGGAACAAGAGGAGAAAGATGAGATTCTCCACAAGGCAACCGTCTTCTTTGAGAAGCACATTATCGAGAATCATATTAAAAATACTCGAAAGCTCTCTGACATCAAAGAGTTCAACGTCAACCCATTCACAGCTGCGTATCTAGCAAATTTTGCGTTCGGAGACACAAGTCCTGAATCGCTGGCAAAAGCATTGATATATCCCCGAGTACTCGGAACTTCTATTGCGACATCCTTTGGAACCGAGATACAACGTTTTAATTCTGAAGTATTGTCATCATTTGCCTCAACTACTTCCGGAATTGACATCGAATACAAGGATGCACAACGAGGACGGCATATATATTGCCAGCTGAAAGCCGGTCCTCAGACAATCAATAAAGATGACGTAGCAACAATTTGCGGACATTTCAAGGGTGTAGTCAATCTGGCTCGTACAAACGGCAACAGCGATATTAATCCTCTGACGGATTGTGTTGTAGGGATTCTTTATGGCACAAGATCCCAGTTGTCAGCCAACTACAAGAAAATCGAGGAAGAGGGGTACACAGTTCTCATCGGAGATGAGTTCTGGGCTTCCCTCACAGGCGATCCTGACTTCTATGAAGATTTAATTGATGCAATGGTTCGCGGAGACGCTGCTTCGGCCTCAGGAGTTCTTGAAGAAACAACTCGTGAACTGACGAAAGCAATTGAAGCTGACCCCGACGTCATTCCTACAAGTAAGGAATCCTGAGCAAGCTTATTAGGCCGAGTCTTGTTTAACTACAGAAAAAGAGCAGAACTCGGTCTAATGACTAAATTCATCAAAACGACAGTCAAATATCACCAATATAAAGTTACGTTTCCCAATAGATATAACGCTTTAGTCGCATTTAGGCTAAAAATACAGCAGGCCAAAAGCAATAAATCAGCGTCCTTCAGAAATTCCTCCAACAACCTCGTGTCATTGGCGCATATACTCCACAGTAAATTCAAGCCTTCCAAATCAAAGCGCTAACAGACTCGTCAACAAATGTTGCAGCCGTCCCTTCGCATTTTCGCGTTTTCGCCACCCCCACCCAGACACAGCTCACGTAAACGGGCACAGGACCCGGCCACGCTACGGCTAGACTTGAGCGTATTCGGATGAGAGCGTTCAACAGGAGGTGTCACATGACCGGCATCAAAGACGTCGCGGCGAAGGCCCACGTGTCCATCAGCACGGTCTCGTACGTAATGAGCGGCAAACGTTCCATCGGCGACGACACCAAGCATGCCGTACTGGACGCGGCCAAGGAACTCGGCTACCGTCCGCGCAAGGCCACACCGGACGTCATGGCGTTCCTCACCGGCCAGCCGTACACGGAGCACACCGGCCAAGGCGGCCAGTCCCCCGCATCCGGCACGCGCGCCCGCACCAAGGTTCTGGCGCTCAGCTCCCCCGTGCACGGGTACACGGATTATTCGAACTATGTGACGTTCTTCTTCGCGCTCGCCGCCCGCGCCCGGCGCTACGGCTACGACATCCTGCTGCTCATGCATGAGTATGGCAATCAAGAACTCGTCCGCGTCACGCGCAACGGCATGGTCGACGGCATTCTGCTGTTGGATGTGCTGATGCATGATTCCCGCGCCGAAGTGGCTTCCCTGCTCGACGTTCCGGTGATGTCCGTGGGGTACCCGTCGAATTCGGAATCGGTGTATTCCGTCGACTTGGATTTCGAACGGATGGGTCGCGAGGCGGTAGAGAAGGCAGCCACGCTCGGCCATACGCACGTGCTGATCATCGGCACCAACGAATTCGCTTACGAGGACGGCTCGAACTATCTCATTCGTTTCCGCGACGCCGCCATCAAACATGGTTCGGATTTAGGCGTCAAGGTCATGTTCATGGCGTCGACCGGTTACGGCATGGCCGACGTGCGCCTGTTGCTCGATTCGGCGTTCGCAAGTGACGCCGATATCACCGCGATCATCTGCCAGACCAATCCCACGCATGTGAACAATACGCTGATCGCATTGCAGGAGCGGGGTTTGCGCGTACCGCAGGATATTTCGCTGATGGCCGCGTGCACGCAGGGGGTGCATCAGTTGTCGCAGGGCGTCGACGAGATGCCCATGGATCCGCACGCCTCGTGCGTCCGCGCGATCGACATCATGATGGAGGTTCTGGATGGCGAGCGGCATGATGTGGGGGCCGTCGAACTGTTGCCGGGCAAGTACATCGCGCGAGGCACGATGGGGCCGCGGCGTGCCGGATGACAGATTTCACACATTTCGATAGCCATGTAAACGATTGCTTTTTCCCTGACATGGTGTAAACAAAGGGAAACCCTTTGAAATCAGCGGATACGCACGACAACGTTTGCAAGGTAAATCATTAAACTAATTAATCGAAATCAATCGAAATAAGTTGAACGCTTCATCGAAAACCCGTAGCGTAACAGGCAATGAGGTTCCCGAGAAATCCCAGAGTCTCATTTCAGTAAAGGCGCTGAAAGAAGGAGCACACGATGAAGTTCACCCGTAAAATCGTCGCAGCCGGACTGGCGGCGGCGACCATGCTCGGCACGCTCGGCCTGGCAGGCTGCGGCAGCAGCAGCGACACTGCCCAGGAGGAGAACCCGAAGTCCATCAAGATCTGGCACTACGAAGAGGACAACGGCGCACAGGGCAAGGCCTGGGCGAAGGCCATGGAAATCTTCGAGAAGAAGACCGGCGTCAAGGTCGAATTCGAGAAGAAGTCCTTCGAACAGATCCGCCAGAACGCAGCCCAGATCCTCAACTCCGACGAAGCCCCCGACGTCATGGAATACAACAAGGGCAACGCCACCGCCGGCCTGCTGGCCAGCCAGGGCCTGCTCACCAGCCTGAACGACTACGTCAGCAAGTACAACTGGGACAAGAAGGTCAGCGGCACGCTCGCCGACACCGGCAAGTACGACGACAAGGGCGTCATGGGTTCCGGCGACTGGTACGGCATCACGAACTACGGCGAAGACATCGTGATGTACTACAACAAGGACATGTTCGACAAGTACGGCATCGAAATCCCGAAGACCCTCGACGATCTTGAGGCCGCGATGCAGAAGTTCGTCGACAACGGCGTCACCCCGCTCTCCGAAGGCGTCGCCGAATACCCGCTGCAGCACCTGTGGTGGCAGCTGGTCCTCTCCAAGGCGAACGACAAGTTCATCAAGGCCTACGAAATGTACGACGGTGACGTCGACTGGCAGGGCGAGGCGACCACCTACGCCACCAAGACCATCAAGGATTGGGTCAACAAGGGCTACATCTCCAAGGACTGCACCGGCACCAAGGCCGAGGACGCAGGCCAGGCCTTCATGAACGGCACCTACCCGATGTTCTTCTCCGGCACCTGGTGGTTCGGCCGCTTCCAGAGCGACATGAAGAACGCCAACTGGACCTTCGCCACCTTCCCCGACACCGACAAGGTCGTAGGCTCCTCCGGCAACATCTGGGTCATCCCCGAGAACTCCAAGAAGAAGGATCTCGCCGCGCAGTTCATCGACATCACCCTGAGCGACGAAGTCCAGAACCTCATGGGCAACTCCGGCGGCCTGCCGATCGCCGCCGATCCGGACAAGATCACCGACGAGAAGACCAAGGAACTCATCACCTCCTTCAACGGCGTGCTTGAGAAGAACGCCCTCGGCTTCTACCCGGATTGGCCAACCTCCACCTTCTACGACGAGCTCAACTCCTCGCTGCAGGAACTGGTCAACGGCACCACGGACGTGAAGGGCGTGCTCAACCAGATGAAGGACAACTACGACAAGGGCGTTGAAGCCGCCGGCGTCAAGTCCTGAACCACAAGCACAAGCGCATAGCGCACACATAACTGAATCCATCGCCAGTGCGCCGCCCACCATCGCGGCGGCGCACCAGGCACCCCATACTCCCAACAACCGTCCGACAGGCAATGAAGCCCGCGACGGACCCCACGCTGTTCAACCCAACCGCACCCGTCAAGGAGCATCGAAGCCCCGATGGCACCGGTGCGAATCATGAAAGCGACTGACGCACATGAACGCTCACACCAAGAAAACCCGCCCGCGCGGCCAGCAGCCGACCGTCAGGGAGAAGGGAATGTCGAGGATCCCCGGCAGCCCCTCCAACCGTTTCTGGCTGTACATGCTCCCCGGCCTGCTCATGCTGCTGTGGATCATCATCATTCCGGCGGTCTGGAACATCTACCTCAGCTTCACCAACTACCGCGGCATCAAACCGCCCAAGTTCATCGGCCTCGACAACTGGGCACGACTGATGAAGGACACCACGTTCTGGGTGTCGTTCCGCAACTCGATCTGGATGATCATCGCCATGGTGGTCGTACCGATCCTGCTCGGCTTGATCCTCTCCTCGCTGGTGTTCGACGTGGTGCAGAAGAAGTTCGGCACGAAGGCCGCCTCCACCATGCGCGCCATCTACTACTTCCCGCAGCTGCTGCCGATTGCGGTCGCCTCCCTGGTCATGGGCTGGATCTTCCGCCCGGAAAACGGCGCGTTGAACGCGTTGCTCAAGGCGATAGGCCTCGGCGGATTGCAACATGATTGGCTCGGCAAACCCGACACCTCGCTGATCTTCCTGATGCTCATCATGATCTGGATCCAGGTCGGCTACCCGCTGGTCATCTTCATGTCCGGCCTGCAGCGCGTCGATCCGGAACTGTACGAGGCCGCCAGCCTCGACGGCGCCAACTGGTGGCAGCGCTTCCTCGCCATCACTCTGCCGTCCATCAAGCCGGAGATCTTCGTGGTCGCACTGACCTGCACCATCGCCGCACTCAAGGTGTTCGGCCCGGTCTACATGCTGACCAAGGGCGGCCCCGGCACCAGCACCATCGTGCCGTCGTACTACTCCTACGTGCAGTTCTTCCAGTCCCAGCAGGTCGGCTACGGCGCCGCGATCGCAACCGCGCTGACCGTCGTCATCATCGTCGTCGCCATTATCTTCACGAACCTTCAGGAGAAGGTCGCGAAGGAAGATGAGGAGTAAGGATCATGACTTCCGCAACCAATATCCCCGTGCATATCAAGAAAAACCGCACCGCAGGCGACTGGGTGATCCTCATCCTGCTCATCGTGGGCGGCCTGGTCATGCTGTTCCCGTTTATCGTGCTGCTGCTCAACGCGTTCAAGACGACCGCCGACTACAATTCGTCCGGCCCGCTGTCCTGGCCGCATGAATTCAGCACCGACGGTCTGATGAAATTCTGGAACCGCGTCAACTACCCCGAAAAGCTGTGGAACAGCATCTGGACCTCCGGCCTCGTGGCGGTGCTCGCCGTGATCCTCTCCATGCTCAACGCCTTCGCGCTGGGCATCGGCCGGGTCAAGGGCCGCCGTTGGATCGTGCTGCTCATCATGCTCGCCAACATGCTGCCGCAGGAAGCCATGCTGTACCCGCTGTACATCATGTTCAAGAAGATCGGCCTGTACAACTCGCCATGGGCAATCGTGATCATCTTCACGGTCATCCAAAGCGCCTTCGGCACCTACCTGCTTTCGTCGGTGTACGGCACGTTCCCCAAGTCCATCCTTGAAGCGGCGTCGATTGACGGCGCAAAGCCGCTGGACCATCTTCCGCAAGATCGTGTTCCCGATCTCCAAGCCGACGCTGAGCGTCATGCTCGTCTTCTTCTTCATCTGGACGTGGAACGAGTACATGATCCCGATGGCCTTCCTCATCGACAATTCGACGCAGACCATCCCGATCGCGGTCAGCTCGCTGACCGGTGACCGTCTGATGGATGTGACGACGACCGCCGCCGCATCGCTGATCAGCATCGTGCCGACCCTCATCTTCTACTTGATCTTCCAGCGCACGCTGTCCCGCGGCATCACCGCCGGCGCGGTCAAGTAGCACCAACAAACCAACCACCATTCATTCCCGGCTCCGGAAGTCCTTTTCTCTCTTCCTGTCCGGAGCCGGGATTACACCATCACACACCCCATCACACATCACCAGGAGCAACAACAATGAAGTTCACCAATGGTTACTGGCTGACCCGCGACGGCGTCGACGCCCTGTACGCACGCGAAGCCTACGAGCTCGGCATCGGCGAGGACAAGGAAAGCCTGAACATCCTCGCCCCGACTTCTGTGGTCCGCGGCCGTTACGACACCCTCAACCTGCCCACTTTCAACATCGACGTGACCTCGCCCGCCGAAGGCGTGATCCGCGTGACCGCCGGCCATTGGCAGGGCGCGACCGACCAGCCCGGATTCCCGCTGCACGCCGATCAGCCGGGCGACCGCGCTTACGTCCACGCCGACGCGGACGGCAACGGCGATGGCGAAGTGGGCCAGAACGGTGCGAGCGTCTCGCTGACCTCCGGCGGCCTGACCGCCAAGGTGGTCAAGGGCTCGCCGTGGAACCTGACCTTCCTCGACGAGCACGGCAAGGTGCTCACCGAATCCTCCGGCAAGTCGCTCGGCAGATTCGCGTTGAACAAGCTGTCCAACGTCACCGCGCAGCCGGTCGGCGAGTTCGGTGTGACCATGGATGGCTCCGCATACGACGAATCCGACGTGTTCACCGGCATCCAGCTGCATCTCGGCGTCGGCGAGAACGTTTACGGTTTCGGCGAGCGCTTCGGCGCGTATGTGAAGAACGGCCAGACCGTCGACATTTGGAACGAGGATGGCGGCACCGCCTCCGAGCAGGGGTATAAGGATATTCCGTTCTACATGACCTCTAACGGCTATGGCGTGCTGGTGAACAACCGCGGCCACGTCTCGTTCGAGGTCGGTTCCGAGAACACGGAGGCCGTGCAGTTCTCCGTTCCCGGCGAAACCATCGACTTCTGCGTGATCTATGGCCCGACCCCCAAGCAGATCCTCGACCGTTACACCGCGTTGGTGGGCCGCCCCGCCAACGTGCCGGCCTGGAGCTACGGCCTGTGGCTGACCACCTCGTTCACCACCAAGTACGACGAGAAGACCATCAACTCCTTCATCGACGGCATGGCCGAACGCGACATCCCGCTGAGCGCTTTCCACTACGACTGCTATTGGATGCGCGAGTTTCATTGGACCGATTTCGAATGGGATAAGCGGTTCTTCGGCGATATCGAAACGACCCTCAAGCGTCTGCACGAGGACAAGGGCCTGCATATCTGCGCGTGGATCAACCCGTATATCGGCCAGCGCGGCTCCATGTTCAAGGAAGGCAAGGAGAAGGGTTACCTGGTCAGGAAGCCGAATGGCGAGATCTGGCAGACCGACTTCTGGCAGGCGGGCATGGGTTTGGTGGACTTCACCAATCCGGATGCGCGCGAATGGTTCAAGGGCAAGGTCAAGAAGCTGCTGAATCAGGGCGTGGATGCCATCAAGACCGATTTCGGCGAGCGTATTCCGCGTGACGTGGTCTGGTATGACGGTTCCCCGAAGCTGTCGATGCACAACTGGTACACGCAGCTGTACAACCAGACGGTGTTCGAGGCCATCGAGGAGACGTACGGCAAGGGCAAGGCGTGCCTGTTCGCACGTTCCGCGACCGTGGGCGGCCAGCAGCAGCCGGTGCATTGGGGCGGCGACTGCGAGTCGACGTTCAACGGCATGGCGCAGACGCTGCGTGCGGGTCTGTCGCTCACGAGCTCCGGCTTCGGGTTCTGGAGCCATGATATCGGCGGCTTCGAAGGCGCTCGCCCGGATCCGGCGGTGTACAAGCGTTGGGTCGCGTTCGGTCTGCTCGGCTCCCACTCCCGTATGCACGGTTCCACCGTGTACCGTGTGCCGTGGCTGTTCGATGAGGAGGATGAGAAGAACGGCGTGGTCAACGCGCCCGGCCAGACCGCCGTGGATGTGGCCCGCACCTTCACCAAGCTCAAGCTGTCCCTGATGCCGTACGTGTATCAGACGGGCCTGCAGCCGCATCTGCACGGCACTCCGGTCATGCGTTCGATGTTCGTGGAATTCCCGGACGATCCGACCTGCCGTACGCTCGACCGTCAGTACATGTTCGGTCCGGATCTGCTGGTGGCCCCGGTGTTCACCTATTCGGGCGACGTGGAGTACTACCTGCCGGCCGGCGTGTGGACGAACTGGTTCACCGGCGAGAAGGTGGTTTCCGAGCATGGCGTGTGGCGCAACGAGCGTCACGGCTTCGACACCATCCCGCTGTGGGTGCGTGACGGCAGCGTGCTGGTCACCAAGCCGGGTGCCGAAACCCCGGAGTACGACTACGGCAAGGATGCGCTGGTGTCCGTGTTCCTCGACGGCGTCTATGCCGCCGAAGCGGTGGTCACGGAGACGGACGGCTCGTCGGTGACGTTCTCGGCTCGTCGCACCGCCGATGGCGTGGAGGTGTCCAGTTCGGATGGTCGCACGTTCACCGCGCGTCTGGGCTTCGGTGAAACCGTCGCCGCCCCGGAAGGCAAGGTGGTGCTGTGACCCGATGTGATTGGTAGCTTCCTCAAGTAGTCCGGCAGGCCTGGCTGGAATGTTCGTCCATGGGAACGTTCCGGCCGGGCCTTCCTTTGTTTGGGGGCGCGGAGGATTGCCGGGAATCGTCTCGTTGGGCATATGTTGGGTACTCGTTGGGCACACAGTGGGGAATACTGGGCTGTATGGAGAGCATGAGCGCACTGCCGGGGAACGGCGAGAACGAAGGCATGGAACACGACGTGGAAACGAACGGATTCGACGGTCGGAACGATGGTCGGAATGATGACGGTTCCGCCGGATTCGGCGGACTGGTGGCGGGTGCGGATATCCCGCAGGGCACGGTGGTGCTGGCCGCGACGCCGATCGGCAACACCGCCGACGCTTCCGCCAGGCTAATCGCGCTCATGGAGCACGCCGACATCGTCGCCGCCGAGGACACCCGCCGCCTGTACGATCTGGCGAACCGTCTCGGCGTGCACGTGAACGGCCGCGTGGTCGCCTATCACGACCATAACGAACGCGATAAAGCCGACGGTCTGCTCGACAATGTGGAGACCGGCGCGACCGTGCTGGTCGTATCGGATGCTGGCATGCCGACCATCAACGATCCCGGCTTGGCCATCGTACGCCGGGCCATCGAACGCGGCCTGCCCGTCACCTGCGCCCCCGGCCCGAGCGCCGTGCTCGACGCGCTGTGCTTGTCCGGCCTGCCCACCGACCGCTTCTGCTACGAAGGATTCCTGCCACGCAAGCACGCCGAGCGCATGCAGCATCTGCGCATGCTCAAGTCGGAACCGCGCACCATCGTGTTCTATGAGACACTGCACCGCATCGCCGACTCCATGGACGACCTGCTGGAATCCTTCGGCCCGAACCGCCACATGGCGTTGTGCCGCGAACTCACCAAGGATTACGAGCAGATCCGCCGCGGCACCATCGCCGAAATCCACGACAGCGTGGTGAACGATCCACCGCGCGGCGAAATGGTGCTGGTGATCGAAGGCGCCTCCGACGAGGAAATCAACGCGAACGCACCCAGCGTGCTCAGCACCGAGGATCTGGCCCGGCTGGCCATCGACAAGGCGCAGCACGAAGGCCTGCGCATCAAGGAGGCCATCACCCAGGTGGTTGCCGAGCACCCGCTGCCGGACGGCTCCCTGCCGAACCGCAAGCAGGTGTATGCAGCCGTACTGGACATCAAGGCCCAGTAAAGCACAGAGCCCAAAGCGGGGTAACTGGCTGGCAGGCTGGCAGGGGTTGCCAAACAGCAACCACGCAAGCCATCAGACGGCAACCCCAGCAACGGCATGCTTGGAGACAACAGGCCCAGCGCGTTCCGATTCCAACGCGTCCAGGGAGTCGAACAGCACGTTCAGCGCCTGTTTTACACCGGGGCCGCCGGCCTGAGACACGTATTCCAGCAAGCTTGCGTCCGCTTTGGGGTTGATGACCAGCCACCGGCGCAATTCCGGTTCGTCACGCGCAATACGCCACAACACTTCGATCGCCGTTTCCGGATCGGCCGCGATCGCCGGTGTCAATGCCAACGGCGGTGCCGGCGGCTCCAATTCGCCGGTCGGTTTGCCTACCTGTGTGGATTGTTTGGAATCGTACGCGCCTAATTGTTTCAGCCGGTTCGCTTGGCGCAGTAAGCGAAGGCGCTGCTTCTTTGCCGTCTGACTCCCCTTTTTTGCAATCGTCACCCTTGTAAATATTGGCATTGTTCGCGCTCCCCCTTCCCGCGCTCCCCTTCCGGCCAATTGTCCCCTTGTGTTTTCTGCTTCGCTTCGCTGCGCTCATCGCGGCTTGCGTAATGTTTTCGCAACGGCATCATTGCCTGTCTTTCCCGCACTCTGGCATGGTGACGTTCCTCGTAATACATGCGGACGGTGTTCAAAAAGGCTTTGGCGTGCGGCACCGTCGTGGCGCATGGATTCGCTCCAAGAATGGCGGCGCAGTCGTCCGGCGTGAACCGGTATATGTGCATGAGGTCGGCCACCCGATCGGCGAACACTGCGGCGTCTGGTCTTCTGTTGGCCATTGTCGCGATATCGCAGGCGGTCCGGGGCGGGCTGGTGATGTTGAGATCGCCGAGGGTCTGTACATGGTCGTGGTCGACTCTTCTGGCGAATACGCGTATGGGTCTACCGTGCCGCATGGTCCGGTAATGCGATCCGGACAGCACGTCCACGGTTTCGGGGAACAATCCGCCCATCCATACCCATAATGCGGTGCGCATACATGCCACGGTGGCGGAGGGGATGATGTTATGGACGATAAGGGCCCTGCCATATAAAGTGTCGCCGTGTTCGGACCAATACCCGCTATGCCCGTCCAGGGAGCATACCGTGCCACCCCGCGACAGCCTGTTCAGGCTCATAGGGCCGGGAAGTTCGTGCGAATGCAGCAATGGCGGGACGATGGGTCTTGCCCGTGATCTGTGTCTGCGCTGAAGCGCTGTGGAACTGTTCATGGGCAGACCGTAGAACGAATTGCCCACCCGGCACAACGGCCTGCGGAAATCTGTGGATATGTGGATATTCCTTTGCCGCCAGACGGCTGGAATGTGCGTATGCATGTGGATATTTTTCCGTTGTCCACATTCGCGTTCCGGTGTCCCCGCCGCGCCGGATAATCGGGCGTTATGAGTCATATTTTGGTGAATGTTGCATGGCCGTACGCGAACGGCCCGCGTCACATCGGTCACGTCGCCGGATTCGGCGTTCCGTCCGACGTGTACGCACGATACGAACGCATGAAGGGCAATGACGTGCTGATGGTCTCGGGTACCGATGAGCACGGCACCCCGATTCTGGTGGAGGCCGACAAGGAAGGCGTGAGCGCTCAGGAGCTCGCCAACCGGTACAACCGCGTGATCGCCAAGGATCTGTGCGATCTGGGTCTGAGCTACGACCTGTTCACGCGCACCACCACCGGCAACCATGAGAAGGTTGTGCAGGAGCTGTTCAAGCAGTGCCTGGAAAACGGCTACATCTACAAGGGCACTCAGAAGGTTGCCATCTCCCCCTCCACTGGCCGCACCCTGCCGGACCGTTATATTGAGGGCACCTGCCCGATCTGCGGTGCGGACGGCGCCCGTGGCGACCAGTGCGATGCCTGCGGCAACGAGCTGGACCCGGATGAGCTGATCAACCCGGTGTCCAAGATCAACGGCGAAACCCCGCGCTTTGAAGAGACCGAACATTTCTTCCTCGACCTGCCGGCACTGGCCGAAGCCAATCTCGCGTGGCTGAAGACCCGCGAAGGCTGGCGCACCAATGTCATCAACTTCTCCATCGGCCTGTTCAAAGAGGTCAAGCCGCGCGCCATCACGCGCGACATCGACTGGGGTATTCCGGTGCCGGTGAAGGACTGGATCGACAACCCGAACAAGAAGCTGTACGTGTGGTTCGACGCCGTGATCGGCTACTTGTCCGCTTCCATCGAATGGGCACGTCGCAAGGGCGATCCGGAGGCGTGGCGCGCCTGGTGGAATGACCCGTCCACCCCGGGCTACTACTTCATGGGCAAGGACAACATCACGTTCCATTCCCAGATCTGGCCTTCCGAAATGCTGGCCTACAACGGCCAGGGTTCCAAGGGCGGCGAGACCGGCAAGCTCGGTCCGCTGAACATGCCGGAACAGGTCGTGGCCAGCGAGTTCATGACCATGGAAGGCAAGAAGTTCTCGTCCTCCCGCGGCATCGTCATCTATGTGAAGGATATTCTGTCGCGCTACCCGGTGGATGCCGTGCGCTACTACATCTCCATCGCCGGTCCGGAAAGCTCCGACTCCGACTTCACCTGGGCCGAGTTCGTCCGTCACAACAACGAGGAGCTTGCCTCCTCCTGGGGCAACCTGGTCAACCGCGTCGCCAACCTGATCGCCAAGAACTTCGGTGAGATCCCGGCTGCCGACGAGAACGAGATGACCGATGAGGACCGCGCGCTGCTGGCCGAGACCAACGAGGCCTTCGCCACCGCCGGCAACTTCATCGAGAACCACCGCCAAAAGGCCGCACTGCTGGAAGCCATGCGCATCGTGGGCAATATCAACAAGTACATCTCCGCCACCGAACCGTGGAAGATCAAGGACAATCCGGCTCGCCTCGGCACCGTGCTGCACGTTGCCGCACAGGCCGTGTCCGATGCGAACCATCTGCTTGCGCCGTTCCTGCCTCACGCCTCGCAGAAGGTGTGGGAGGCTCTGGGCGGCAAGGGCACGTTCTCGCCGCTGCCGCACATCGAAGAGGTCGAGGATCTTGACAAGCCAGGCTTCATGTACCCGATCATCACCGGCGACTACAAGCTGGGCGTGAACGTGCACCCGTGGAAGAGCGAACCGATCGAGGTCGGCGCCCCCGTGGCCAAGCCGACGCCGATCTTTGCGAAGATCCCGGTCGAGGCTGTGCAGGAGGAGCTTGACCGCTTCGATGCCGAGCTGAAGGCCCGCAAGGAAGCCGAGGCGCAGCGTCTTGCCGCCGAGAAGGCGAAGCTCGCCGACTGAGCGCAAGTCATGCGTTAACCCGTTGTGACCAAAGGACCCGGTCTGTTGACAACCGTCAGCGGACCGGGTCCTTTGTGATTGACTGCAGCCGTTCCGCGCTGCGATCTTCCCATGCCCCTCGCGGCGCTATCGGCAGTGACTTCCACGTCATTACTGCCAAACATTCTTCACATTTGTTCATCGAAAACGACAAGAAAACCTGCATTTTTGTCACAGACTGCGTGTCATCCATGTAGACCAAGTACCCTTTCCGCGGAACATTGCTAGAAGGGGCAATGCCTCCCGCAGAGTTAGGGGTGGTTCTGGTTGCCGAGAACAGACACAGGCCATAGGCCTACGATGGTACGACATAGGGGGATCACATGTATCGCATTGCTGTAGTTGACGACGTGCCAACGCAATGCGACGCGCTGGCGAACGCCATTGATAGCATCTGTGCGGCCAGAAACGACGGCTACGATGTCGAGATCAGCCGGTTCAACACCATTGCCGATTTCGAGCAGGCGCTTCTCTCGTTGAGGGAACAGGACGACACCTTCGATATCGTGTTCATGGACATCGTATTCGGTGATTCCACAGTCGACTCCGATACCAGCAGCGCCAGCATAGCCGACCACAACGAAGCCGATGCCGACGAAACCGGCAACAGCGAAACCGGCAACACCACACACCATGAGAACGGCATCGAAGCGGTGGCACGGCTCTTCGGCACTCGACCGCAGGACGAACAGAACGATCAGAACGATCAAGACAATCAAGACAATCAAGACGCTCTCGAACTGCCCACGCAGGTGGTCTATGTGACCGGCCATGCCGAATACTGCACCAAGGTCTACGACACCGATCATGTATCCTTCCTGCTCAAGCCAGTGGGAAGAACCGAACTGCGCGGCGCCCTGAAGAAGGCGATAGACCGCTGCGAAGCATACCGTTCCAATCCGATCCGGGTCCATATGGGGAAAATGGAGTACGTGGTCTGGCCACAGCACATCCAATATATGGAGCGCACAGCCCGCACGCTGCTTATCCATTACGACGACGGCAGGGTGTTGCGTTCCTACCTGAAGTTGCGTTCGCTTGAACCGATGATGCCCAACTATCTCATCAGATGCCACGCCAGCTACATGGTGAACCTGTATGCCGTGGCGGCGTTTGCAGGAACGGATTTCGTGATGTGCGACGGCGTGCGGATCCCCATCAGCCAGCGGCGCAGGCATAAAACGGCGCTCAGCTTCGAACGCTTTACGCGGTCGGCACGCTGAAGGTGGAAGAGCCGTTCGAATGACTGCTCCGCGCAGCCTGTCGCACCATGGCGGTTACCGCGGGGTTTGCGACAACTTCTGTGGCGTTTGTGACAATTTCCGCGACGAAAGTGACATATCTTGTCACTATGTTCACACGAATTGTCACAAACCCCGCATTCATTCGCCACGACATCCCCGATGCGCACGGCAATACACGCAAACCACCGTTGTTCACCCCACTGCTCACACCCCCATTACATTTCTTTCAGGGAATTGACAGGAACACACATCATTCCCCCAAGAAATGTGCAGTTATATAGAAAACGTCAGCGGAACAAACACAACGCAGACGAGGTTCCTCCCGAGCCCCATAACTGAATCCTTTCTTCTCTCTCTTCTCTCTTGCCCGGCGGTTCCCCCGCCGGGTTCTCTTTTTTCTGCCACTCTTTCCGCCACTCTCACGGATTCGCGCAGATTCCCGCATCATTTTGCGCCACCCAGCGTCATCGCACCCGCGCAGACACCTCCGGCGCACCCCATCGCCAGCATTTGGTCAGGGTCTTGTGGGCGCATATCCCCCACGCTTACAATCAAAATCGTCTATTAAGACCGACCCAAAGAGGAGTTCTAATTATGCTCACCAACGAATACGTCAAGCGCGTGTATGCCCAGGTGGAGAAGCGTGATGGCGACCAGCCCGAGTTTCTGCAGGCTGTCTCCGAAGTCTTCGAAAGCCTCCAGCCCGTGGTTGAGAAGCACCCGGAATACGAGAAGGCAGGCGTGCTGGAACGTATCGTCGAGCCGGAACGCGTAGTGAAGTTCCGCGTCGCATGGACCGACGACGAGGGCAAGGTCCAGGTGAACCGCGGCTACCGCATCCAGTTCAACTCCGCCATCGGACCGTACAAGGGCGGCCTGCGCTTCCATCCGACCGTGAACGAGGGCGTCATCAAGTTCCTCGGCTTCGAGCAGATCCTCAAGAACTCCCTGACCACGCTGCCGATGGGCGGCGGCAAAGGCGGCTCCGACTTCGACCCGAAGGGTAAGTCCGACGCCGAGGTCATGCGTTTCTGCCAGGCCTTCATGACCGAACTGTGCCGTCACATCGGCCAGTTCACCGACGTTCCCGCCGGCGACATCAACGTCGGCGCCCGTGAGATCGGCTACCTGTTCGGCCAGTACAAGCGCATCCGCGACGAGTACTCCGGCGTGCTCACCGGCAAGGGTCTTGAGTTCGGCGGCTCCTTGGCCCGCACCGAGGCCACCGGTTACGGCCTGTGCTACTACACGCAGGAGGCGCTGCGCGTTTTGAAGAACGATTCCTTCGAAGGCAAGACCGTGGTCATCTCCGGTTCCGGCAACGTGGCCATCTTCGCCACCGAAAAGGCCCAGGCCCTGGGCGCGAAGGTCGTCACCGCATCCGATTCCAACGGCTACGTATACGATCCGGACGGCATCAAGCTCGACATCGTCAAGGACATCAAGCTGGGCCATCGCGGCCGCATCAAGGAATACGCCGAGCGCGTTCCGGGCGCCGAATACCACGAGGGCTGCAAGGGCGTGTGGACCGTGCCGTGCGACATCGCGCTGCCGTGCGCCACGCAGAACGAAATCGACGGCGAATCCGCCAAGGCCCTGGTGGCCAACGGCTGCAAGGTCGTGTGCGAAGGCGCGAACATGCCGTCCACTCCGGAAGCCATCACCGTCTACCAGGAGAACGGCCTGCTGTACGGCCCGGCAAAGGCAGCCAACGCAGGTGGCGTGGCCGTGTCCGGCCTGGAGATGAGCCAGAACAGCTACCGCCTAAGCTGGACCTTCGAAGAGGTGGACAACAAGCTCAAGTCCATCATGGAGAACATCGTTGCCAACTCTTTGGCCGCCGCCAAGGAATACGGCCATGAGGGCGATCTGATGCTCGGCGCCAACGCCGCCGGCTTCGTCAAGGTCGCCAACGCCATGGTCGCCCAGGGCGTGCTGTGATCCGCCGTGCTGTGATCCGCTGAATTCCGATTCGGCTTACCGAGCCGGTTTGCGCTGATTTGAGTATCGAGTACTCAGATCAGCGCAAACCGGCTTTTTGCTATCCCACCATTCGGCAAATGGTGGGGCACTAGACCACGCCAAAAAGCAGACCGATATTGATGTTGTGGCCGGCGATCCAGCAACACAACCGTGCTGCTCGGCGAATGCGCATGGCGCAGCAATTTCGACGAGACCGAAACGGCAGAGTCTCTGCTGGAAGGGGAAGGCCTGATTCGGGGATATACGACTACTTATTTCATGTTCTTCAGCAAGCGTCCCGTCTCACAGGCCACCCGGAGCAAATATGCCGGCCGCGTGCGTTTTCTCGACGTCAATAAGCGGTATGGCCGCAACAGCTACGACGAGTATCGTACAAGCGCAGGCATGAGCTTGGGCTTAGAAAGCCCGGAGACATTCCCGCCAGGACCGCCCACCGCATAGACTGGAGGCCATGAGCGAAATAAGCGCGTTGAATCTTGAACCCGGCGATGCGGTGGGTGGCTACACGTTGGTGTCCCGCCTTGGAGCGGGTGCCATGGGCTCGGTATGGCGGGTGCATGATGATGGCGGCCATGTCTATGCGATGAAGATTCTGCGCGATTCCCTGTCCGACGACGGCGGTGTGCACGATCCGCGCGATCCGAATCTCAAGGAGAATGTTCCCGCACGCGAGCGCTTGCGTCGCGAGGCCTTGGCCTTGCAGAAGATCCATAATCCGGGTGTGTGCGGCATTGTCGACATGGAGCTGGATGATGCGGTGGCGTTCATTGTCACCGAGCTGATCGAGGGCAAGAATCTTAAGGAGGATGTCGCTGCGAACGGCCCGTATGTGGGCAATGATCTGGAGCGTCTCGCGCGCAAGCTTATCGAAGCGGTTGGCGCGGTGCATGCGGCTGGCATTATCCACCGCGATATCAAACCGACCAATGTGATGATTTCGGCCACGGGGCCGGTGCTGGTCGATTTCGGCATCGCCATGGGCGAGAACGAGAGCCATGTGACCCGTACCGGCCTGGTTATGGGCACGCCTGGCTTCATCGCGCCGGAGATCATCGATGGTGCGGATTCCAATGAGGCGACCGACTGGTGGTCCACGGCGTCGGTGCTGGCGTTTGCCGCCACAGGCTCGCCGGTGTTCGGCACGAAGCCGATGATGGCAGTGTTGGAACGTGCCGCTTCGGGCAATGCGAATCTTGCCGGTTTGCCGCCCAATACGCTGGCCGCGTTCCGTAGCGCTTTGGACCCGGATCCCCGCAAGCGTTGCACGTCCGAGCAGCTGCTGCATGCCATTGCGTTGGATGCGTTGAATCCGTTCGCCTGGCAGACATCGGACTCTACCGACCTGTTCGGTTCCACCACTGGCGCAGACGCTTCGGAGGTGGTGCACCCTTTTGACGTACCGCTTCCCGAAGGCATGCAGACACCTTCGTCATCGTCTATGAGGCAGACTGCGCCTGCTCGTTCCGCCGCGTTGAACCGTTTGGCTCAGCGCAATCAGCCTGGTAATCTGCGTGCGGATTGGGATGCGACCACGGATGATGGCGGGGATTCCGGATTCGTTGCCGCCACTATGGCGCTTTCGCCCGAGCAGTGTACGGTGGCGCTTCCCAGTGACTATTTGGGCCCTGAGCAGGCGACCCGGCCGATTGCCGCTGCCGGCACCGCCGCTGTTGTGGGTGCCGCCACACGCGTAATGCCCGCGGCGGCACCGTCGCCTTCGATCGCGCACACCACGGTCATACCCGGTACGGCACGTCAGGCGACGCAACGGATGCCACAGCAGATGCCGCAACGTCCAGTGCAAATGCCGCGTCTTCCTGCACCACCGCAGGCACGGCAACCGCAACCGCAACCGCAGCAATACCAGGCCAATCCGGCTGACATCAAGCGCGGCCGCTACCTTGCCCATAGTGTTGCACCGCTGATATTCGCAGCCATCGTTCCGGCGGTCGCCGCATTGTTCATGCCGCCTGCCGGTATTGCGGCCGCACTGCTGCTGTTCTGGGTATTGCTGACGATAGGGTTCAGCACCGAAGCACAGCTGGAACGGGAAGGCAAACGCGGCGGCATACGCAAAGGCTCCGATACCGCGATGCGCATACTGTCGCTGCCGTGGCATGCGGTGCGCGCGGCGGCACACGCCCTGCTTCGTACCGTTTGGTTTGCGCTGATCGATGTCATCGTTGTCGTTATCGCCACAGTGGCGTTGCAACTGCCTTGGCAGATGCTGTTCATCGGCGACGTATGGCCTCATCAGATCCCCTATCTGACCGACGGCCCCTTGTCGCTCACCGGGCTGGCTGTGTCGTGCTCGGCTGCGGCCACATGGGTATTGACCGCGTTCCTTCCCAAAGCACCCATACTGCGCCTTGGCGCCGGGGTTCTGGCAGGCGGGCCTGCAGGCCGCAATGTCCCCTCATCCGCAATACAATCGACCTGAAATTTCGTTCCGATCTCTCGGCATCGTTTTCATAGTTCTGTGGGCTACACTGAGCACGGAGCGAATCTAAGACAAAGGAGCACGCATGTCCAATAAGGACAATCACCGTCAATCCCGTGCCGAACGCCGCGCCGCCAACGAGGCAGCGGCAAAGGCAGCCGCAGAACGTGCGGCCAAGGAACGCCGTCAGCAGACCATCATCGGCGCATGCGTACTGGCCGTCATCGTGGTTCTTATCGCGGTGATCGCCCTGTCCATCTGGCAGCCTTGGAAGAACAGCAAGTCTTCGGAAAACAGCAACGCCAGCAATCTGACCGTCCAGCAAGCATACGACCAGCTGCAGAAGGTCAAGAACAAGCCCACCACCGCAGACGCCAAGGGCGGCATTCTGCTGTCGAAGAACGGCGTGGGCAAGAAGGCCAACGGCGCACCCACCGTGGCCATCTACATGGACTTCATGTGCTCCGGCTGCGGCAGTTTCAACCGTCTGGTCGACCCCACGTTGGAGAAGATGCTCGACGCCGGCCAGTTGAACATCGAACTGCACCCCATGTCGTTCGGCGACCGTTGGAGCAGCGACAACTATTCCACTCGAGCCGCGAACATGCTGCTGTACATCACCGAGCATGATGACGACCCGGCTCATATTCTCGGCTTCATCTCGAACATGTATGCCGACGACTTCCAGCCGGCCGAGAACTCCGGCGTCGCCACATCCGACGCCCAGATGAAGAAGCAGGCGACCAAAGCTGGCGTGTCGCAGAAGGTGGCCGATGCCGCAGTCACCGACAAGTACACCGCCTGGCTGGATGCCATCGACACCTACACCCCCAAGCGCAGCGATTTGTGGAACACGTCCGGCGACCTTAAGGGCCAGATGACCACGCCGACCATCACGATCAACGGGAAGTTCTGGGATATGAACCAGTCCCAGTCGGTGTATTCCGACACGAAGTCCGGTCTGCTTGCCGCGCTGGGCATTGACGAAAGCAAGGTAGGCGTTGCGGGCACGATGCCGTCCATTGGCGAAAACGGCAAACCAATCGCAGTTTCAGCCAATAAGTAAGCGTTTCGTCCCGGCAGAACTGATATGCTTTTGTATATTCGTGTGCGGTAATGCGCACGCGCCTCTTTAGCTCAGATGGCCAGAGCGGCCGCCTTGTAAGCGGCAGGTCGTCGGTTCGATCCCGACAAGAGGCTCTCTCCCCTTGAATGGGGAGCGTACGATTGGGGTTGTAACAACACGTCGCGCGAGTAAGAGTGAAGGGCCTCACCCCCTAATTCGGCCCTTCCATTAATGGGGCAGGAGCGTCCCCCTAAATTGCTCTGCCCCTAGAGGGGGCGGGAACATTCCCCTTCTCTCCCGCCCCCTCTTTCTACTTCTTCCATGCTTGTCCCGCGAGTTTCCGCGAGGAAAGCGTATGTGGGGAAATGGCCGACACTTGGTCCATGCCGTCAGCGACTTCAACCGCAACCATTAGGATTAGGCGCTAGTATGCCCGATACGCCACTGGCGGCGAGTCAGGAAAGAGGTTGGTATGGCACGGAGATGGACACCGCAACGTTTTATGATGCTGCGTCGCGTCCGCGTTGCCGTCTGCGTGATCGCGGTGAGCGCGATGGCTGTGGCGACGTTCGGATTGAGCACGCGTAAGGCCGTGGCGTTGAACGTCAACGGCAAGACCACAACCGTGACCACATATGCCATGAGCGTCAAGCGACTGCTGGAGGAACAGCATATCGCCGTCAGATCGCACGATATCGTACAGTCCACGTCGGGCGGCACGCTGACCGATCATGCGGTCGTCACCGTGCGCAACGCCTATCAGACCACTGTGACCGTCGACGGCGAGGACATTCCCTTCTGGACGGTTGCGGACAGCGCCGACCAGCTGATCGGCTTCTTCAAGGCGAACGAAAGCAAGGCCTCCGCCATCACCATCAATATCGACAACGTGTACCAGCAGCTCACCGGCGGCATGGTGATCAACAAGAAAGGGCCGGTCACGGTAATAGCCGACGGCAAAAGCTCTCAGGCCCCCGACGGCAAGCTGCCGGCGGCATCGATTCTTGATTCCAAAGGCATTACCGTAGGCAAGGAAGACAAGGTAAGCGTCAGCGAGCAGGGTTCGGAAACCATACTGCGCGTACAGCGTGTGACGCATGGGCAGGAGACGCGAACCAAAGTCGTGCCGTTCGATACGCAGACCATCGTGGATTCCTCGTTGCAGCCCGGCGAAACGGTGATTCGCCAGCAGGGCGAAAACGGTGAGATCCAGCAGGTATACAACGTGACGTACGTCGACGGCGTGGCCCAGAGCGAAACGCTCGACAGCGAAACCACCACCAAGGCATCGGTGAATCAAATCGTGGCGGTCGGTCCGGCCAAGCCTGCGACAACCGATGACGACGCCAAATCGGATACCAAGACCGACGCCAAATCAAACGACGCGTCCGACGACGATCACAGCACGTCGAAGAACGGCAAGTCCGACAGCAAGAGCGACGCTTCGGATTCCAAGTCGAACGCCAAAACCGATACATCGGATTCCAGCAAATCCGATAACAGCACGAAAAGCGACGACGCCAAGCAACAGGAACAGCAGAACAACCAGTCGCAGAACCAGAACCAACAGAACCAGAGCCAGCAGAACAGCAGCCAATCAAGCCAAAACCAAAACAACCAGAACAATCAGAGCCAAAATAGCCAGAATCAAAGCAACACCTCCACCAGCGGCCGGCTCTGGCACCCCAGCGTGTCCCAGGCGCAGGCCTATGCCGCCGCGGCAGCGGCCCAGCGCGGCTGGACCGGCGCGGATTGGGACGCATTGGTCTGGATCTGGAACCATGAGTCAAGCTGGCTGTGGAACGCCGAGAATCCATCCTCCGGCGCATACGGCATTCCTCAGGCATTGCCACCGGATAAGATGGGCGCCGGATACAGGGACGACGCCGCCGTCCAAATTGACTGGGGCTTGACCTATATTGCTGGACGCTACGGCAGCCCAAGCCAAGCCAAACAATGGTGGCTGCAGCATAACTGGTACTAATTCGAAGGCTTTACGATGACCGACATTTCCGATACCGCACCTACCGCGCACCTGCTCGGTGCCGCAGACATCCGCCGCATCGCCGATGAGGCCGGCGTAAGCCCAACCAAAAAATTCGGGCAGAACTTCGTTATCGACCCGGGCACCGTGCGCCGTATCGTACGCGAAGCCCACGTTGAAGCCGATACGCACGTACTCGAAGTAGGCCCCGGTCTTGGCTCGCTGACGCTGGCGATTCTGGAAACCGGCGCCACCATGACCGCCGTGGAGATCGCCCCGCCGCTGGCCGAGCGTCTGCCGAACACCGTGGCGGAATTCATGCCCGACGCCTCCAAGCGCTTGAGCATCGTCAACCGCGACGCGCTCACCGTCGACCCCGCCACACTGCCGGAGTTCGCGGACGGCAAGCCGTTTACCCTCGTGGCGAACCTGCCATATAACGTGGCCACGCCGATCCTGCTCACCCTGCTGGAACGATTCGACAATCTCGATTCCTTCCTGGTCATGGTGCAAAAGGAGGTCGCCGACCGTCTGGCCGCCACCCCCGGCAATAAGATCTACGGCACGCCCAGCGTGAAGCTCGCCTGGTATGGCGAAGCGAAACGCGTAGGTACGATCGGCCGTAACGTGTTCTGGCCGGCGCCGAACGTCGATTCGGCACTCGTGCATTTCCAGCGTTTCGGCACGCCACGCCCGCAAGAGCTGCGCGAACGCACCTTCTCGCTCATCGACGCGGCCTTTGGACAGCGCCGTAAAACATTGCATGCGGCTTTGAAGAAAATCGTCCCCGCGGAGGCATTCGAAGCGGCCGGCATCGATCCGACCCGCCGAGGGGAGACACTCACCATCGACGAGTTCGTGGCGCTTGCCACGGCCATGGAGGGAAACGAGGGGAAGCGTTCATGAACGAGCCCACTCGCAGCATCGTCGTCGAGTGCCCGGCGAAAACGAATCTCACCCTTGCCGTGGGCAAACCGCACCAGGAATGGTCGGGCCGCCACGAACTTGACACCATCTACTGTGCCATCAGCCTGACGGATACCGTCAAGGTTACGGAAAAGCCGGCCGATACCGGGTTCTCGCTGGAACTCGACGGCACGCATCTGGGCGATCTCGCCTCCTCGCAGGCGGACATGCGCCGCAATCATGCCGTACTCGCCCTGTTCGCCATGGCCGAAGCCGCAGGCCGCGAGCCGAATGTCGCCTTGTCCATTACCAAACGCATTCCGGTGGGCGGCGGTCTTGCAGGCGGTTCGGCCGATGCCGCCGCCACGATCCTCGGATTGAACGAATTATGGGATCTGCATTGGCCTGTGGAGCGACTGCAGCAGGTTGCCGCGACTCTGGGCGCGGACATGCCGTTCTGCGTAGCCGGCGGCTATGCGCGGGGAACCGGCTACGGCGAGCGCATCGAAACGTTCGCTTCACAATCCCCCGAGGCTCAGAGTCTTCGCGCCCAGGGTTTTGCCGGCCCGCTGGTGGTGGGCGCATATCAATCCCAGCTCAGCACCCCGGAGGTCTACGCTGCGTTCGATCAGATCGGCGCGGGAGACGGGGATGCCAACCACTTGCAGAAGGCGTCCATCAGCTTGCATCCACGCAGCGGCCAGGCCATCGAATCCGCGGTGAAGGCCGGTGCCACGCATGCGTTCGTTTCCGGTTCCGGTCCGTCCGTCGTCGCATTCACGCCGACCGCCGCCATCAGGCGCGCCGTCATCGAAGCATGGAAACGAAGCGCCTGTGTCGACCGCATTATCGCGGCAAGCGCACCGGCAGTGCCGTCCGTATCGCGTCACGGTAACGCGATACAGTGAAACAGTTCCAAAGCGAAGGGAAAACGCAATGACTGAGCCGTATGACGAACGTGCAGCCCGCAAAGCGTATATTCGTCGCCGTCAGAAGACGGTGTTCACCGTTATAGCAGTGATTCTTACGATTGCATTGGTCGTATCCTGCCTGATCTCCTTCAGGGTGATCGACGTGGAGCCCCAGGCCAAAAGCGTTGTCCAACCGAATTATGGCCAAGCGGTCCCTTGTGCGGCAAAGAATCAGGACGGCACCGCCATGAAGTGGGCGGATAACAACACCGTGCCCGTGCGTGTGCGCAATGGCACCGAATTCGCGGGCCTGGCCAAGGCCGTGGGCGAGGCGCTGCAGGATCGCCAGTTCAATGTGGTGACCATCGACAACTACCCCAGTTCCAAGGTCACTCGAACCACGATCTACTTTGGCGTGAACGCCATCAATCCGGCCTATACGTTGAACGCGTATTTCAAGGATGCCGTCATGGTGATGGATAACCGTCAGGATCGTCTGGTCGATGTGGTGCTCGGCGCCACGTTCAACGATCTGAACAAGGAGAAGGAAGTCAAGAAGCAGGGCGATACCATCAAGGATTTCAAGGGCTGCAAGACGGTTGACGAATTGCAGAAGGCCGGACTGCCGAAGGCATCCGAGCATACCGCCGTCAACTGACGGCATCGGTTGCTGGAAAACCGAAAACCGCATTCCAAAGCGAAAACTGCAGTGGCCGCTCCCGAAACGGGGAGCGGCCACTGCAGTTTTCGCATATATGGATGGCGCTGGTCTGCGAGCGTCTTGCACGCCGCTACTGGTCCTGTTCGCTATACCAGCGTTTCAGTTCGGCCACTGCAACGTCATGGTCCACCGGTCCGTTATCGAGACGGTAGTCGAGCATGTGCCTGTAGGCTTTGCCGATCATCGGGCCGGGTTCGAGCCCGAGCAGATCCATGATCTCGTTGCCGTTGATGTCGGGGCGGATCGCGTCGAAGTCCTCTTTCTTCTTCAGCTCGCGCACGCGATCTTCCATCTCGTCCATGGCGCTGGCGAACACCATCGCCTTGCGGCGGTTCTGCGTGGTGGCGTCGGCGCGTGTAAGGCGGTTCAGACGCTCGTACAGATGGCCAGCGTCTTTCACATAGCGGCGGACCGCGGAATCCGTCCACGGCTCATCCACATAGCCGTGGAACCGTAGGTGCAGATTGACCAGTTCGCTGACGTCTTCGACCAGATGGTGATCGAAGTGCAGTGCGCGTAGACGCTTGCGGGTCAGTTTCGCGCCCACCACGTCATGATGATGGAAGCTCACCTTGCCACCTGCTTCGAAGCGGCGGGTCTTGGGTTTGCCGATGTCGTGCATGAGCGCGGCCAGACGCAATGTCAGGTCGGGGCGCGGCACCGGGCCGTCATCGTCGGTTTCCAGTGCCACTGCACGATCGAGCACGATCATGGTGTGTTCGAATACGTCCTTGTGGCGATGGTGTTCGTCGATCTGCAATTCGAGCGCGGGGATTTCCGGGAACACGATGTCTGCCAGCCCGGATTCCACCAGGGCTTCGATGCCTGCTCGCGGACGGTCGGACAGCAGTGTCTTGACCAGTTCGTCGCGCACGCGCTCCGCGGAGACGATGCGGATACGATCGGTCATGTCGTACATCGCCTCGGCAGTTTCCGGTTCGATGCTGAATCCGAGCTGCGCCACGAATCGCACCGCACGCATCATGCGCAGCGGATCGTCGTCAAACGACTGGCGCGGGTCGACCGGCGTGCGCAATACGCCTTTGGCCAAATCGTTGGCGCCGCCGAAGGGGTCGACGAATTCCAGTTCCGGCACGCGCAATGCCATGGCGTTCACGGTGAAGTCTCGGCGTGACAGATCGCCTTCAAGCGTGTCGCCGTATGCCACTTCGGGCTTGCGTGAATCGGGATTGTATGCGTCGGTGCGGTATGTGGTGACCTCGACCTGCACTTCGGTGCCGTCCGCACGACGACGCATGGCACCGAGCGTACCGAATTTACGACCCATATCCCAGAATCCGTCACGCCCGAATTTACGCAGGATCGGCTCGAACTGTTCGGGGCGCGCCGATGTGCAGAAATCAAGGTCGTGGCTGCGGCGGTGCAGCAGCAGATCACGTACCGGGCCGCCTACCAGGGCCAGCTCAAAGCCTTCGGCGGCGAACATTTCTCCCAGTTCCATGGCCTCTGGCCATACTTCGAAATTCACGTGGGGCCTTTCCATCATGTCGTTTTACTGCCAACAAGCATAACCGTTACCCTATATCCACACGGGTTTGAGTAAGGTAGGAAGCATGATTACTCCCGCGGACCTGGCGCGCATGCTTCAGCATGCCGACGATGCCGCGGTTAACCATGCCCAAAACCACCCTGACGAGGAGCGCCCGCTGTGGACTTCGCAGTCCGCTCCATCCTCCGGCCACACCGCCGATTTCGCTTTCACGGCCATTGCCGCTGTAGCGGCGACGCATGCGAGCAGCGGCCCGACTCCGGCCATGATGCCGCAGAAACGCACAACGGACGGGCCTACGACCTTTGCCTCGCTGGATGCGCAGGAACTGCCGGTCGTTCGTGAATATTCGGCGGGCGGCCTGGTGTTCGACGCCAAGGGGCGTGTGGCGATTATCGCGCGTCATTCGCGTAGCGGCCATCTGGAATGGTGCCTGCCGAAGGGACATATCGAAAAAGGCGAGACCCCCCAGCAGACTGCCGTACGTGAAGTGCATGAGGAGACCGGCATTCTGGGCGAGGTCATCGATTCCATCGCGACCATCGACTATTGGTTCACCGGCACTTCGCAGCGCGTGCACAAGCTGGTGCATCATTTCGCTTTGCGTCAGATCGGCGGCAGCCTGACGGTGGACGGTGATCCCGATCATGAGGCGGAGGACGCCATCTGGGTGGATTTCAAGGATCTGGACGATGTGCTCAGTTATCCTAATGAACGTAAAATCGTATGGCTTTATGCCAAAAAAATGAATAGGCAGGCGGAAGCGTGAGCCAAAACGCCCCCCATATGCTGCGCCGCAGCATCATCGGTATACTCAGTGCGGTGTTGTTCATCGCCTGCGGACTGGTCTGCATGCCATCGCAGGCGTTCGCAACGCAATCGCAGACCGCGGCATCGACCGGCACGCAGCATCGGCAGGTGCTGTCCCTATCCGAGGCGACGGCCGTCGTCACGGATACGTCCGGCTACCATCTCAAGGTCACGATCACCAATACCGACAGCCAGCAGTGGCAGGCCGGCCGGTTGTCGTTGAACATCAATTCCGATTACACGTTTACGTCCCGCACCGATATGCAGGAGTGGGCGCAGTCGCAGAATATGATCCCCGCGCCGAATGAGCTTGGCTCCGTTGCGGTGCCGGCCCTTGCCCCCGGTCAGAGCACCACGGTGACCATCAATGCCAAGGCGGACAATGCGGCGTTGACCAGCATCATGACATGGGGTCCCAAACCATTGCTGGCGGTCTATGCGCATGACGATGAGAACGTGGAACTGCACAGCTTTCTGACGCGATCCTCGGCGGGGCTGGCTGCCGCTCAGACGCCGGCCATGCAGATCACCATGGTGGCTCCACTGTCGAGCAGCCATTGGCAGGTGTCGAATGAAGCGCTGACGGCAATGGTGAATAATCCCGTCGTCTCGAATTCCGGAAACGGCCAGACCGCTCCCGATGCCGCGTCCTCGGGAGCGTACGGCAAGAACGACAATGCCGCCGTCACACTCAATAGCAACCACACCCGTTTCGACAGGTCGCTCAGCGACGTGCTGTCCAGGCATTCCGCATTGCAGGTCATAGCCGACCCCACGTATCTCAACGCGTTGAACATGCCGCCGAAGGTTTCGGCACTGATGCAGCCCGCAGCCTTCGACATCACAGCATACGCGGCGGATGGCAACACGCAGCGCTATACCAACGCCGGGGTGCAGAACAGCATGTGGAACGCCAAGGCTTCTCTGGCGCAATACAGGAACGCCATCGGCGACAATAACGCCACCATCGGCACCGTGGCATGGCAAGGCAAGGGTCATTGGACCATGGATGCGCTGACCGAGGCACGGCGCCACGGATATAGCGCGGTGATCTCTACCGCCGATTTTGAACCGTCCGCCAGCGACACGGTTCGTACCGGCACCAACGTGGTCACCACGGATGCCGGGGATATCACGGTACTGGTCGAACAACGCGAGCTGAGCAATCTGGCACAGGGCAGCGCCACCAGCCGCAAGGCGCGCGCGGAATCCAGCGAGGCGGGCCGTCTGGCTCGATTCGTTGCGCAAAGCGCGTTCTACCAGATGGAACAGCCGTATACGCAACGCAATCTTCTGGTCAATTTCGGGTTCAACGCCGACGCTGCGACGTTGAATTCCTTTATGAGCGCGGTCGAATCGTCCCCGTGGCTGCAGGCCACCGATCTGCAGACGTTATGCGCGGCCACTCCCCTTGCTTCCGGCGATGATGCGCAGGCCAACGTTCCAAGTGAAAGCGATATCGGCAAGGATGACGCCGCATTCATCGATTCCGCCATTGCAGCGCTGTCGGCAAGCCGAAGCGACATCATCCGTTTCAGAGACAACATCATGAAGCCCGACACCACCGCCACGCATGATCGTGACAACGGCAGCGCAAGCGATGACCGGGGAACGTGGATCAACCGCATTCTCAATGCGCAAAGCACTATGGCGCTGCGGGCTTTCACCGCCGACGACTCCGATGCGGCATTGCCTAACGCCATGGTTTCCGGCGCGCAGCAGCTTTCGGGCATCGTGATGAACAGCATCGCGCTCACCCCATCCGAAGCCGTCACCATGGTCTCGGAAACGGCCACCATGCCGGTGACGGTACGCAACAGCACGCCCTTCCCGGCACAGGTAACGGTCTCTTCGATTACCGATTCGTCGGAAATCGCAACGTCACGACGCACGACCATCACCGTGCCGGCGCATGCCGAAACGCAGACGACGTTCCGTCTGCGCGCCGCGACATCGGGGTCGGCGATCGCCTCCATCGCTTTGGAGGATCGTGTGGGAGTGCGGTTCGGCCAGATGCAGCAGACGTCGATCTCCTGCATATTGAAGATCAGCGATATGACCGGGTTTATTATTATCGCCGCGGCAGTGGTCCTTGGGTTGCTTGGACTCTGGCGCCAGTTCCATCGGAAAAAGGATCCTGACGAATGAGTTCTAGTGTCGGCCGTAATTCCCTGATCATGGCGTCGGGAACACTGGCTTCACGTGTTACCGGCCAGTTCCGCACCATTCTGCTCGCCGCCTGCCTGGGTACCACCGGCGTCGCGGCGAACGCGTATCAGACCGGTGCCATGATCCCGCAGGTGCTGTTCACCGTTATCTCCGGCGGCATCTTCAACGCGGTGCTGGTACCGCAGATCGTACGCACGTTGAAGTTGGCCGACGCGCAGGAACGGCTCAACAAGCTCATCACGGTATCCATCACGTTGCTGCTGGCCATGACCCTGCTGATGATGGCATCCACACCGCTGCTCACCATGCTGTACCTGAATTCCAACTGGGGCCCGGCACAGCGCGCATTGGTGAATTCGTTTACGCTATGGTGCATGCCGCAGATCTTCTTCTATGGTCTTTACACCATTCTTGGTCAGCTGCTTGCGGCAAAAGACGATTTCACCACGTACGCGTGGAGTTCCGTCGGAGCCAATATCATCAGCTGCGGCGGTTTCATCGCGTTCCTATGTCTGTTTGGCCGTGCGAATCATAAGCCTATGACGTTCTGGACCACGGAAAAGGTCATGCTTTCCGCCGGCACGTGGACTTTGGGCGTGGCCTTCCAGGCGTTGGTGCTGTTTATTCCGCTGATCAAACTGGGGTTCAAGTACAAGCCGCAATGGGGTATCCGAGGCATCGGCCTGCGTTCCATGGGCCCGGTGGCCGCATGGAGTCTTGGCGTCATGGGCGTACAGGAAGTGGCCAATATCGTCAACGCCCGCATCACCAACGGCGCCCCGTTCGCAGGCCACGACATGTACGGCATTGCGGGCAACGGCTCGTATCAGAACGCCTTCACACTGTATATCCTCCCGTATTCGCTGATCGCGGTTTCCATCGGCACCGCGATCTTCCCGAAGATCTCGCGCGCGGTCGCCGATAATAACCTTGATGAGGCGCGCATGGATTTGAGCGTGGCCTTGCGCAATGTCGGTATTCTGATGATGTTCTTCACCGCAGCGTACCTGGTCATGCCGGTGCAGATCATCATCGCCCTGCTGCCGAGTGTGAATCTGCATGAGGCTTGGCTGATCGCGGGACCGATGATGATGCTTGCGTTGGGGCTTCCGCTGACCAGCGCCTATCTACTGATCCAACGCACGTTCTTCGCGTTCGAGGACGGCATGCACCCATTCCTGTTCCAGCTTGTCATGAACGTGATCCAGATCGTCTTCTCCCTCACCTGCATGCGCATCTTCGATCCAAAGGATTGGACCTTATGCGTGGGCCTGTCCATGACCGTAGGCTATGCGCTCAGCTTCCCATTGCTGGTGATCATGCTGCGCCGCAGGCTTGCCGGCCATCTTGACGGCCGTCGTATAGCCGTGACCTATATCAAGACGTTCCTTGCCGCAGTGGTGACGCTTGTGGTCGGGGGCTTGTTCATCGCCCCGCTATGCAATCTGCTGCAGGTGAATCTCAGCAATTACCGGATAGGTCTGCCTTGGTTCCGTGCCGTCATGTTCTGTGCGGTTATGGCGGTGCTGATGGCTGTGGTGTATGCCGGCATGCTGATCGTGCTGCGATGCCAGGAGTTCATCGCCATGGTCAGGAATGTGGTCAGACGATTCCGGCGCACGCCCGTGGTTGCCGAGGCGGGTTCCGATGCCGCTTCGATCGCTGCGAACCCGCCTGCTGATGCAGATGATGCAGGTGACGGCAGTGCAGACACGCATGACGACGACACGGCTGATAATGCCGATAATGCACCCGCCGACGAAATGGCCGGGGAATCAGCCGAGAAGGCGAACGGCTTGCCGCCGCAACCGCCGGAATCCGGTTCCCGGCCCGCATCCACAGGCAATGAGCAGGTCGCCACCATATCCCCCACCAAAACATCACAAACAACTGTTGACGCAGCCGTGATTTCGACCAGTCCCGTGGTTACAATAACACCAGCGTCAACGCATTCGGCGTTGCAATCATCTGCGCAAATCGGAGTCGAGAACATGACCAAGCCTCAGCTGGGAGACACCCTGTTCAATCGCTATACACTGATTGCACTATTGCGCGATGAACCTGGCATCCAGGCGTGGAAGGCCAACGATCGCGTCATGGCGCGCGACTGTCAGGTGTTCATTCTCACCGCTCCGCAGTATTTGGAAAGCATTGCGGCATCGGCTTCCACCCTGGGTCGTACCAAGGGCTTCACGCACGTTGTGCAGTTCCGCAAGGCGGGTAATGCCGCTGTGCTGGTCACCAACATCGAATCCGGTCTTTCCCTCACCGATTATCTTCAGGGGCAGTCCGGCACTATTCTGAGCAACGAGGCGATCCGTTCCATCATCGGAAGCGCTGCGTCCTTGGCCGACGATCTGAGGACCCCGCGTCTATCCACCGCCACGCTGCGTATCTCCACCAATGGTCTGGAAATAGCCGGAACGGCCATCGCGTCCATGCTGGAGGAGCCCACGCAGGCCGCAGGCCATATGCAGGGCGATCAGCTTGTCATCCGCCAATTGGCGGCCCTTCTGTATGCGTTGCTGACCCGCACCCCGTCGTCGAAGAACATGACCTTCGATCTTCGCAGGCTTGACGATACCGTTCCCAGCGAATTCCGCATGATCATCATGCGCGGTCTTACGATGGACGACGGCACGAATCATACGATTCCGATGGTTTCGCTCAGCGAATTGACCGCGCTGCTGGGAGACTGGACTCCTCTGGACAAGCTGTCCACGCAAGATATCGCGTTGCCGAGCGCGGCCGGCGAAGGTTCCATTGCCACCGCCGAGGTCATCAGCATCGACGAGGATCAATTGGCGGAGCTTCCCCACTCCATCATCACTACGGAAAAGCTGCGCGAGCTTACCATCGAGCATTCCCCAAAGCCCCGTACCGCCAGCTCCACGCCGAACGACCGGGAGCTGCTGCGTAAGGGCGAAGCGGATCTGTCCAAGCTCGCCACGTCCACCGAAAAGACGATTTCCGCGGTGTGGCGTAAGGGGCAGGAAGGCGAGGAAGCGCTGAAAAACCGGCTGAACCGCCCGTCCAAGCATACGAATTCCAAGGAATTCAGCAACACGGACCTCTTCGAGGATTTCGCGTTCCAAGCTGATTCCGAAATCGGTACGGATGCCAATAAATTCGATATGACGACCCAGATCCCTGTGGTGGATGACACCAATTACCCGACACAGGCGATTCAGGTCAGTGAAATACAGGCCAGCAATGATACGCCGGCGGCACAGGCTCCGGCAGCCTTGCCTCCCGCATCTTTCTCCCCTGCTTCCACCTCCCCTGTTTCCACCTCCGCTGCACAGCAGGACGCAGGCATTGCCATGCAGCAACCGCCGAGCTTTGCACCGCGGTCCAAGCCCACTGCGGATGATGAAGGCGACGATCTTGCGGACACCAGGCTTTTCGGCAAATACACCACGGCCACGGTGGTGGTGGCAGCAGCGGCTGTAGTGGTGCTGCTGGCGCTCGGCATAGCGCTGGCCTGCATGCATTTCGGCAACAATCCGAATAATCCTGATTCCGAGCAGAACGATTGGTCCGACAGCAACATCGATAATGTGCCGTTCGGCAATGAGGATGGCGACGATAGCGGCAAGAACGATTCGTCGAATAGCGCCGAAGGCGCTGCCGGATACGACTATATCGACGTCACCGATCTGTTCACCAAGTAGGTTCGGTCTGCACCTATAGCAGTTGAGAGGGGCCGGGAACCGCAATGTTCCCGGCCCCTCTCGTCGTATTACCGGCGGTTCTGGAATACTATGGCCTGCTTCGTGCGAACGGCGGCCGTATATGCCAGCAACGGTTTTGCCTCGCTGCCGGAAGCAGGTTTCTCATGCCCTCTCAGCGGTGGCATAAGGGCCTGGAGCCAGTGCGCCAGCAGATGGCAGGCATATGGATGGGCTGCATAAGGCGCTTAGAGCACCGATAAGCACTTCGGGCTTGTGTCTTATGGGGCTTTGGCCTGGTCTTCGTCTGCTCACATTGCCGGTAGCCATTGCCGGCCTGCAGGCATGCAGCCTGATTTGCGCCACATGGGAGTGGTTCAAGCGCACAGGTTGCTTGTATGGCCCCTGCTACGGGGCTTATGCATCGATGAACAGGCTTTTACCGTCAACGGCATCAGGAATGGCGCCGATCCGGTTGCAGGGGTGTGTTCCTGCCTTGGTATCTCGCATGTTCTTGTCGCCTGTACTGATTCCTTGAGTGCCGTAATGCCGCATTGACGTCAGGAACTGATTGCAGCAGTCGAAGGGGCACTTGCCAGTGTGGATTGTCGGCAGTGAGTTATCAACACTTTTCTTCCCGGTGTGGCACTGTTTTAGTTATAGGTACTGAACCGATTAAGTAACTGGAATATCAACGTTTTTATATCGGTTCACCATACTACTTTTTAAATACCGTTTCCTAAAAGTTGAGGTTCAAAAATCCAGTTATCCACAGCGCACGCTTGAAATACTGCGGTTATCCACACTACCGCCATTATGAAGCCTCTTAAGTTATCCACAATTTGTGGATAACTTATCCCCGGACTTTGGGCATATTGTGCATAACTTAACTTGAGTTATCCACATTTCAGTTGGCGTGTCGTTCGTCGCCATCTCCGCCACTGACCACCGTCTGCGGTAGACACATGCTTATGGCAGATATCACCGGATGGGCATTGCGCACCCTGCAGCATTTCTACGGATACGATTCCTTCCGTGGCCGGCAGCTGGACGTGATTACAGCGATTCTGCAGCATCGAGACGTTCTGGCCGTCATGCCCACAGGTGCCGGCAAATCAATCTGCTACCAGATTCCGGCCTGTGCACCGGGCATAAACGGCAAACCGGCCCTGGTACTCGTCATCACACCACTGCGTGCGCTCATGCGTGATCAGGTAGCGCATCTCTCAACGCACGGAATCCCCGCCGCATTCATCGATTCGGAGACCACCGGTACCGAGCGTGCCATGACCTATCAGGCGGCCAGAGAGGGGCATATACGTCTGCTCTACGTCGCTCCGGAACGTCTTGTCTCCCCCGAGTTCCTTCGCTTCGCACAGACCCTCAGAATCCGCTTGGTGGCGGTTGACGAGGCCCACTGCGTATTCCAATGGGGCCAGGATTTCCGGCCGGATTATCTCGGCATCGCCGCATTCATCGAACAATTGCCGGAACGACCGGTCATAGCCGCATGCACTGCAACAGCAACCCCTACCGTACGTGAAGGCATCATCCAGAACCTTCATCTACAGGATCCCCTGCAGGTCATTTCCAACTTTGACCGACCAAACCTATACTTCGGCCGATACGAAGCACACTCCAAGCAGGATCGCACCGCATGCATCACGCAATATGCCAAAACACATCGTAGCGAAAGCGGCATAGTCTACTGCACATCGCGCGCACGAACCGAGGAGTTGACGGAAGCGTTGAAAACCGCCGGGGTGCAGGCCAAATATTTCCACGCCAAAATGGATGAGGCAGGCAAGGCATATGTTCAGGATGCGTTTCTTGAAGGGCGACTCAAAGTCATCGTCGCCACCACCGCATTCGGCATGGGCGTCGACAAACCCGACGTGCGATGGGTCATCAATGACGGCGCTCCCAGCAGCCTTGAAGAGTACTACCAGGAGGCCGGCCGCGCAGGGCGAGACGGCAAGCCTGCCAGCTGCTATGTGATCTGGGGATCTTACGAATTCGATTGGCAAAGACAGCGCATCGAGGAATCCGCCGGCTCGGCCCTGGATAATCAGCAGGAACGCAGTCAGGCCAAGGATGCGGCACTGGACCGTTGCCAAGCCATGGAACGCTACTGCACCACGCATGGTTGCCTACGGGCGCATATGCTGCGCTATTTTGGCGAAGAACCATCTGAACGGCGCTGCGGATCCTGCGATTTCTGTACAGGATCGAGCAGGCTGGCGGGCGCGGCGCATACTCGAAACAGCACGCCTGCAGTGTTCGGGCGCACATCAGCGTTTCACGTGGAACAATCCGAAGAGGAACACGCCATCGACGCCGATCTTATGCAATCCGTGCTGCATTTCATCCAAGCCGTGTACCGTGATCAAGGCACCGGGTACAGCACTGTCAAAATCGTCAATGCATTGCATGGGTCGAGGAGCGTATCGATTATGGGAAGTGGCCTGAATCAGATTGACGGCTACGGTTCGTTGGCGGATACAAGCGGTACCCGGATTCGCGCCGCCATACGAATGCTATTGGATGATGGCCAGCTTACCCACGGAAATCATGGGATTATTCTTCCAGATTCACTTGAAGGCTCGGCGAACCTATAGCAACAGCCATAGGTTCAACCACTACTGTTCTGTCTACATATAGAAAAATCGGCATGGTTCCCTGTTACTAGTGGAACCATGCCGATGATTGCTCTCGATGCACAAGTCACGCCTTGGCGGCGTCATCATCCTTCTTCTGACCGGGCATAAGCAGGTCGAGAATACGATCCATGTCTTCCGGTGAGGAAAACACGATTTCGATATGCCCATGCTTAGGTGTTCCCTTGATGGAAACCTTGGTTTCAAAGCGATGCTCAAGGTTGGACTTGATAGGAGAATTAGCCCACGGGTCTCCCCTACGTGCCCGAGGCTTCTTCGGCTTGGTGGAGTTCAGATTCGCCATCGCCACGATTTCCTCGGTGCTTCGCACCGACAGGCCCTCGGCGATAATACGATTGGCAAGCTTGTCCATCTCCTCAGGTTCACCCAGACCAAGCAGTGCACGCGCGTGGCCGGCGGAAAGAATGCCCGCGGCGACCTTCTTCTGCACCGTTGCCGGCAGATTCAGCAATCGCAGGGTATTCGCAATCTGCGGACGCGACTTTGAAACCGATTTGGACAGCTGAGCCTGGGTCAGGCCGAATTCATCGACCATCTGCTGGTATGCCGCAGCCTCTTCCAAGGGGTTCAACGCAACACGATGCAGATTCTCCAGCAAGGCGTCGCGCAGCATATCGTCATCGGCTGTGGTTTTGACGATGGCGGTGATGGTGGTTAAGCCTGCAAGCTGGGAGGCACGCCAGCGACGCTCGCCCATAATCAGCTCATAGGGGCTGTCCATACGACCGTCGAAACGATTTGTGGGTTTTGTTCCGGCTTGTGCCTTGCGTGCGGCGGCGATCTGATCGGCTGGACGCCTGCGCACCACGATGGGCTGGAGAATGCCCACTTCCTTGATGGATGCCGCGAGCTCGTTCAAGTCGTTCTCGTCGAAGATGGAACGCGGCTGATGTGCGTTCGGACCGATCTCGTCAAGGTTCAATTCAGCGAGATAGCCGCCTTCGACGGGCTTGAGCTTGGACTGGTTGGATTGTTCCTGCTGCTTGCCGTCCGACTGCTTCTTGTCTTTCTTCGTCTCGTCCGCGCTCTGGCGCTTGGATTGCAGCGACACGGTGTCGTCGAAGAACATATCGCTGGGATGGGCGATGTCTTCGATTCCGGGCATGGTTGCACGTCCCCTCGAGGTCGAGGCGTGCGGGGCAACCGCATGCTTGATGGATGGGATATGCACCGGGGCGTCCTCTTCCACAACGCCGCTCGGTTTCTGCGGCTGTTCCGCCGTCACCGACTTGGCGGTCTTCGCATCATGCTCGGGCGCATTATGGGATTCGGCTGTTCCGACCTTCTGCCGCTGCTCCAGGACTACCGACTGCTTCGTGGTGTCATGCAACGTTTCACGTGAAACCACATGTTGTTCATGGGGTTCTTCGCCAGGTAGCGCTGGGAACAACGCACCGAGGCCCTTCCCAAGACGGGATTTCGATGCCATATCAGGCCTCCTTCATTCGTGACGCGATTGCATCCAGCACGACGGGGGAACGACGTGCGATCTCCAACGCCGCCTCGCCATAGGCGATGGCACCCATGCCACGCGGATCATATGAGATGACGCTCTTATTGAAGCTCGGCGCCTCGGAGATCTTCACCGTCCTGGGGATCGTGGTATCCAGCACGATCGACGGGTAGTGGCTCTTCACTTCGTTGTACACTTCACGGCTCAACAGTGTGCGCTTATCGAACATGGTGACCATCATGGTCGAAACGGTAAGAATAGGGTTGAAGTGTTCCTGGACCAAGCCAATGGTGTTGATGAGCTGGCCAAGTCCCTCAAGCGCATAGTATTCGGCCTGAATCGGGATAAGCATCTCGCGCACTGCGCACATGGCATTGATCACCAGCAAACCCAGGCTTGGCGGGCAGTCTACGAACACGTAATCGAAATGCTCGTTGCTTTCCCGAAGGAATTGCTGCACGGCCTCGTTCAACAGATTATTGCGGTTCTCGAACTGGGCGACTTCCAATTCAGCGCCGCTCAGATCGATGGATGCCGGGACCACGTCGAGACTGGAGAGATCAGGGCACTGCCGCTTGACTTCCGCAATGGACATACGACCTTCAAGAACGTCGTATACAGACGGTTCGCCGGATTCATGCCTCACGCCAAGGGCTGTCGAGCAATTACCCTGGGGATCCATATCGATAACCAATACCCGCGCGCCGTTTTGTGCGAGGGCGGCGGCAAGATTCACGGTAGAGGTGGTCTTCCCCACCCCGCCCTTCTGGTTGGCGACCGCAATCAGACGAGTGCGTGCCGGCTTGGGAAACTTCGCTTCCTGCAAACGGGAATAGCGATTGAATTCATGTGTGATTTCCGCACCCACCGTCGAATCACCCGATGAGAAAATACGCTTGATGGTATCTTCGGCGGACTCAATCGGCATATCCTGATCTGCCATGAACAACTAACTCCTTGGTGTACTAAACTGTATCCAGTTTTGCCTTTTGTATGGACAGGAAGCCCAGTTTTTCCGTTTTGTGGATAACAATGTGGGAAACTGTGGATAAATCATGCTTTTCGGTGGATAACCCGATTCCTTGATTACGCCACCGGCCTTCTGTCTATTGGATTTCCTTACTTTTCCAGCACTGTGGATAACTGTGGATAAGTTGCCCCCATATCTAGTGTCCATGTACCGATATAACGGCATATATGGATCATATTCCGCCTTCATGCCTCACCGTCTACGCCTGCGATGTTTCACATGAAACATGTGCGGCACACCTCTGCCCTATCGGCACAGCTTGTAACGGCTTGTCTCAACTTCCGATGCCTGATTCGCTATGCCGATGGCGCATTCGGCATGCAAACCGTATTGTTGAATCATGGAACAAGAACAACACGCAATCATTATCGGATCGGGCCCGGCAGGCTACACCGCGGCCATCTATCTCGGCCGCGCCGGCTACCGCCCCCTGGTCATCGCCGGCGCGCTGACACCGGGAGGACAGCTCGTCAACACCACCGAAGTGGAGAACTTCCCCGGATTCCCGGACGGTGTTCTCGGCCCCGATCTTATGGACGCCATGAAGCGCCAAGCCGAACGCTTCGGAGCGACGTTTCTGCAGGATGATGTCGCCACGGTTCAGGATCACGGCTCCTACAAAACCATCACCACCAATCAAGGCGAGACCTTCCATGCACAGGCCGTCATCATCGCCACAGGCTCGCAATACCGCAAACTCGGCATTCCCGGCGAAGCGGAATTCTCCGGGCGGGGCGTATCGTACTGCGCGACCTGCGATGGTTTCTTCTTCCGAGGCAAGCCCATCGTGGTCGTCGGCGGCGGCGACAGCGCCTTCGCGGAAGCGGAGTTCCTATCGAGGTTCGGTTCCTCGGTCACGCTGATTCATCGGCGTAGCGCATTCCGTGCTTCCAAGATCATGGTCGATCGGGCGCGCGGCAATGAGCGCATCACCATCCTGACGGATTCTGTCGTCGATGCCATCCACGGCGACGAGCAGGGGGTGCAATCGTTGAGCGTACGGAACGTACTGTCGAACGAGATGCACAGTCTCGCCGCGAACGGCGTATTCGTGGCGATCGGGCATACGCCGTCCACGGAGTTCCTGGGTGATGTCGTAGCACGTGATGCATCCGGGTATATCACCGTCGAGGGGGCCAGCACCCGCACCACCGTTCCCGGTATCTTCGCCGCAGGCGACTGTGTTGACAGCGTGTATCGGCAGGCAATTTCCGCTGCGGGCATGGGTTGCCGTGCTGCGCTCGACGCACAGGCCTATCTTGCACAGACTGTCGGCTGACGATTCATATCGGTTTTCCATAGTCTCAACCGTGGGTCTTGAAAGCAATAATCAAGGCCCACGTTGTCTTTGTCACGGCATAAAAGCATGCATCCGCTTAAGAAATGTGGATAAAGAAGCCAAATTGTGGATAAGTGTGGATAAGTATGACGAAAAATGTGCATAACCAGGTATCTTGACATCGCTGAACCCCAGTAAATCAACGATTTCATGCTTACCTTCAACCTAAGGGAAAACCTGTGGATAACTTTTTCACATAGTTGATTTTGTGGATAACTCCCTATGGGGCACATTGCACAGCATCGTTTGCCTTGTGCGGCACTCCCCTATCATGCACCCCATTGCACATCACCCATCGCGCATCACATCATGTTCCTGGCAGCATTCTGGGTTCCAATCCCAGCCGTCATCACAAAGGCATGGCGAAGCCATAACCGGCATAACAAGCAGTCATGAAAACAAACAAGGCGGCATTCCCATCACAATCACAGAGCAGGAATGCCGCCTTGGCAGCACGCAATCAGCGCTACTTCTTATCCACCAGCACAACGTGCGTGGATTCCAGACCGGGACCGACCGGCGCCTCCACCACACGTGGGCGCACACCCTTGAACTTGGCGATCATCTTAGCGGCCTTCTCGATCTCAGCCGGCGCGGAACGCCCTTTCAACGCCACCAGACGCCCCTGCGGCTTCAGCAGCGGCAGCGTCCACCCGGAAAGCTTCGTCATCGGCGCTACAGCCCTGCACGTGACCACCGCGTAAGGATGCTTACTGCGATCCTTACGCAGCGATGTAATGACTTCCTCGGACCGGGCACGAATAATCGTCACATTCTCCAGCCCCATTTCGTTCACACATTCCTCCAGCCATTCAACGCGACGCTCCATCGGCTCGATCAGCGTGAACTCATGGTCGGGCAGGCATGCCGCGGCGACGATGCCGGGGAATCCACCGCCACTGCCGACATCGGCCACCGTTTTGAATCGCATGCCATCCGTCGCCTCGCGAATGAACGGTACGATGGCTGCGGAATTGAGGATATGGCGTTCCCAGATAATATCGACATCCCTCGGGCCTATCAGGCCACGCGGCTCGCCTTCCCGCTCAAGCTTCGCATGAAACACTTCAAGCATGGGCAATGCGTCGCCCAGCACGTCGTTAAGGATCGGGGAACCGTTCAGTTCATCTGTCATCGGTCGCTACACTCTTTCCTGGTCGTATGCATATTTCCGCTCATACGAAACGGGGAGCCCATAGCATTATGGACTCCCCGTTTCGTATCAGCCTTACTCGTCGTCGTCCTCGTTCGCGGAAGCCTTCAGATAGATGGTCACATGGCGATGCGGCTCTTCGCCGTGGGAACGGGACTTCAGCCCCTCCTCACGGACCACATCGTGCACCACCTTGCGTTCGAACGAGTTCATCGGCTTCAGGTCGACCGGCTCGCCGGTCTCCCTGACTTCGTCGACCGCGTCCAGCGCGATGTCGTGCAGACGCTGACGCTTGCGCTTCAGGAAGCCGTCGACGTCGACGATCAGACGGGAACGTTCGCCGGTCTTCTGCTGGACCGCCAACCTGGTGAGCTGCTGCAACGCATCGACCACTTCACCGTCGCGTCCGATGAGATGCTTGATATCGGTATTGTCATCGGCAACGATCTGGACGGTCGGGCGACCGTTGCGAACACCCATTTCGATGTCACCATCATAGTCAGCGATATCAAGAAGCTCTTCAAGATAATCGGCGGCGATATCAGCTTCCTCATTGAGCTGATCTAGGGTCTTCTCGTCATCCTGTGCCATATATTCTCCTTTTTGGCGCGTATAGGTACCAGTCTAAACCAGCTGCCGGAATTGCTCAACGACAGCCTAAAGTCAGATAAGGTCTGATGTTTCATGTGAAACATCAGACCTTATCATCACTTCTTCTTCTTGCGTTTACGATGAGGCTGCTCTCGCTGGAAGCCTTGGGTGAGCTTGCGTTCAGCCTCCACCTTGGCCTTCTGCAGCGCCTCCTCCTCGATCGAGGGCTCGCCAGCGCGGGCACGGCGCTCGTTTTCCCTCTTGTGATCGCGGTGTTCCTTCGCCTCGGCGGCCGGGGAGCCCGGAGTCGGGAAAGCGTAGATCTGCCACACGGAACGCAGCAAGTTGCAGACGTTGTTGGTCAGCCAGTACACCAGCACGGCGAACGGCATGGCGATACCGGAGAAGATGTACATGATCGGGAAGACCCAGAGCATCATCTTCTGCATCATCTCGGCCTGCTTGTTCTGCGCATTGTTCTGCGGCATATTGCGCTTCATGCTGTTGAACTGCATGAGCCACAGGCAGAAGCACATCAGGGCGACGAAGATGCCGATTACGATCTTGCCGGAGACGGTCGCCGTGGTGAAATTATCGGCCACGTTCACGCCGAACACCGTAGTGGAGGTGAATTCCTTGGCCGTGGCGATGTCGAAGGCGCCCAGGCCCTGCCCATCCCTGAATTTGCCACGTGCAATGTATGGAATGGCCGACAGCGTGTAGAACATGCACATGAAGACGGGGCCCTGCACGAACATAGGCAGCATGGATGTGCAGCCGCCCATCGGATTCGTGCCGGTGTCCTGATACAGCTTCATCGTCTCGCGCTGCATGGCCTCTTTACTGGCCGGATCGTTCTTGCCCTTGTACTTGTTCTGAATGCGCTTCAGCTTGGGTTGCAGCACCTGCATGTCGGCCTGCATCTTGCGCATTCCCTTGATGGACTTATAGAAGAGCGGGAACACACATATCTGAACCACAATCACCAGGAACACGATGGACAAGACCCACGAGAAACCGATCTCGTTCATGCCCAGCATCACCAGGAACTTGTGGAATACGGCCATGATCTGCGTCATGAGCCACTCGACGGGGTACAGGAGCTTATAGAGCCAGCCCCAGAAACCACTATCGAGGAGGAATTGATCTTGATTACCCATTACAGGCCATTCTCCTTATCGTCTACGACCAGAGGAGTGAGTCGAGGCTCCTCGTGTGCCTTCGACCACGGAAATCTATAAAAAATGGAATAGCGCTGTGGAACATCATCAATGCCCCCACAACTCCACGGAAGGCATCTCAATAAGCGTAAAACAGCCAGCAATCCCCCACGGAATGCGCCATAACGCCGCACAGCCTGAATCGCGTAATGCGAGCAACTCGGGTAGAACTTGCAACACGGCACAGCACGCTTCGCCGACCAATGCCGCTGATACCAACGGATCAGATGCACAATCGCATCGGCGGCGACGCTCATTATCAGTCCTGATGAAGCTTTAATGCCACCGCTTCGAATCCGGTGGCCATCTGTTCATCCAAAGACTGGAAGGAAGCGCTGGCTGCGGACGGCTTTGCGCGCAACACCACATCAACCCCCTCAGGCAATGTGTGTTCGTAGCGGGAAGCCAGTACGCGAAAACGGCGCTTAACTGAATTGCGTGTGACGGCATTGCCGACCGATTTGGATACGGCAAGCCCCATCCGTCGTATGCCAGGCGTCGCAACACCATGCGCCCTGGCTTCATCACGCATCGCATAATGCACGATGAAATCATGACGCGAGACCTTGCGGCGGCGTTTCAGCACGGCGACGAAATCACTATGGCTCTTCAACCGTTCCACGGTAACGATGCCGTCAGCGGCACAATCAGGCAGACAGGTTCTTGCGGCCCTTGGCGCGACGACGGTTGATCACGGCGCGGCCGGAACGAGTGCGCATACGCAGACGGAAGCCGTGCTTCATGTGACGACGACGGTTGTTGGGCTGGAAGGTCCTCTTCATAGTTAGCTCCTAGGTTTCTTCGGCCACGCTTACGCGCGGCTCTCACGTGAGTCAAGCTCTATAAAACTACTCTCACCCCTGCCCTAACGTCAACTCAACAGTCATTTCCACCCCGGCAAACCCGCCCGACATGCCGTAAAACGTTGCAACGACACGGGAATATAGGCAAAAGTTATCCACAAATCACACGCTTGTCGTTCCTAATTTCAGTAATTGCAACACGCTAGGCGGTGGATAACTCATGCGGTGCGAGTAACAATAGATAGCTGAGTGTCCCTACTTGGAAGAGGCGAGAAAGGAGTGTCGTGACCATGAGCGCCGAAGACCCAACAGTACAAGCCAAGAACATTTGGTCAGACGCCCTTACGCTGCTGAAGCATAAGAAGTCCCTTTCCCCTCGTGACAAGGGATGGCTGGAGGGAGTAACGCCCGAAGCCGTATATGGTACGACCATCGTGCTCTGCGTCGATAACGCCAGCACGCGGCAGGCGCTTGAAAACGAACTCATGCAGGCGCTGCTCGAAGCGCTGAAGATCGTCACCGGTCAGGATATGTTCCCGGCATTCAAGATCGTGCCGCAGCAGACGGCACCGGAACCGAAGCCTGAGTCCAAGCCGCAGCCGAAGAAACCCGCCAGCCACGTTGAGGAACAGCCCGAACTGCCATTGAATGGCCCGTCCCCGTCCCTTGACGATCTGGGTAAGGAGCCTTTCGGAACCGCAGGGCCGGTGCCGACCGTTCCTTCGGCATTGCAGCCGCAGGTCAGTGGCGATGCGGAGGGGCAGTATGGCGTTGACCGCAACAAGGTCCAGCGCGATCCCGAAACGCATCTCAATAAGAATGCGACATTCGACACGTTCGTTCCCGGCGATTCCAACCGTTTCGCCCGCACCGTGGCATTGGCAGTGGCGGAAGGTTCCGGCAAGGATTTCAACCCGCTGTGTATTTACGGCGGATCCGGCTTGGGTAAAACCCACTTGCTGAACGCCATCGGCAACTACGCGCTGGTCAAAGACCCGACGCTTAAGGTGCGTTACGTCAATAGCGAGGAATTCCTGAACGAGTTCATCGAGGCGTTGCAGATCCCCTCGCAAAGCCAGGGGCGTATTGCGGAGTTCAACCGCCGATACCGCAGTGTCGACGTGCTGCTCATCGACGATATTCAGTTCCTTGGCGGCAAGGAAGCGACCCTCGAACAGTTCTTCCATACGTTCAACGCGTTACATCAGGCGAATAAGCGTATCGTCATCGCGTCCGACGTGGCTCCGAAGAACCTCAAGGGCTTCGAGGCCCGCCTCATCTCGCGCTTCGACTCCGGGTTGACGGTGGATGTCAAGCCGCCGGATCTGGAAACCCGTATCGCCATTCTTCGCATGATGGCGTCCATGAACCACAGCAATATCCCGAACGACGTGCTTGATCTGATCGCCGAGCGGTTTACGGAGAACATTCGAGAGCTTGAAGGCGCTCTGACCAGAGTGACCGCTGTGGCTTCGCTGAGCAATCAGCCGGTGACGCGAGCCATGGCCGAGCAGACGTTGCAGGATTTCTTCACCACCGATGTGGAGATCAAGCCCACGGACATCATCAGCCAGGCCGCGAAGTACTTCCATCTCACCTTTGACGATATCGTTGGGCGTTCGCGTATGAAGAACATCGCGCTTGCACGTCAGATCGCCATGTATCTCACGCGAGAAATGACCAGCATGAGTCTGGTGGATATCGGCAAGGTGTTCGGCGGCAAGGACCATACCACGGTTATGCACGCCTGTGACCGTATTACCAATGAAATGCAGCAGCGTCAGGATATCTACAACTACGTTATGGAGCTTACGGTTCGATTGAAGCAGGGATCCAACTAACCTACCGAAGCACATACGCCTGCCGTCTCTCAGAATCGTTCTGAGAGACGGTTTTTGCATGTTTTGCGGTAATCCACATATCGTTCGGATTTCGGTTCGTCAGAACGATTCTCCCAGCCGCAACACTCCGGCGAAGCCGGTAAAAAATTAAAAAAGTTATCCACATAGTTATTCACAAATGTGGGTAAAACCTGCGGATAACCCGTGGATGACTCCACATTTCGCTGTGGATAACTCGTGGACAACTTTGCACCGAATGTGGATAACCGTTCTCGCGCAAAACGACTGTGGATAACCAGCCCTGTTATCCACATGACTCTTCGAGTTATCCACAATGAGAGGGTTATCCACAATGCTACATGTGAGAACGGATTACAAACGTTATCCACATATCCACAGGACCTTATTATGAGTATTACTGACGTAGGTACCTCAGCTAATCGTCATAACGATAATGCGCCAGCTGAGTCGATTCTGAAAGCATCCGCAAGTCGCTACAATGATTTTCAGTTCAAGAAATACCCGTTCCACGGGTTCTTCCCAGTGAAAGCAGGCTTTTATGAAGGTTGAAGTCAATTCCGGCGCACTCGCCGACGCAGTAGCATGGACGACCAGGGTCATTGATGCTCGTCCTTCCAACCCAATTCTTGCCGGCATCCGGCTTGAAGCAGCAGATGGTGCCCTACGGCTTTCCGCCTTCAATTACGAAATTTCCGCCCGCGACCATATCGAAGCTGGAGTCGATGAATCCGGCAGCATCCTCGTGCTTGGCAAACTGCTCGCCGACATCACCAAATCACTGCCATCCGAAAAAACCTATCTTTCGGCCAACTCCACCACGCTGACCATCACCTCCGGCAAATCGACGTTCACCATGCAGCTGATGCCGAACGCGGAATACCCCGATTTGCCGAGCATGCCGGGCATGCTCGGCCAGGTCGACGCACCGACCTTCATACAGGCGGTATCTCAGGCCTGCGTCGCAGTCTCCCGCGAAGAAAACCGCCCCGTGCTGACAGGCGTGCGCATGCAGTTCGACGGCGACAAGGTGGTGCTGACATCCACCGATCGTTTCCGCCTGGCCCGCGCCACCTTCTCCTGGAGCCCCCAGAACCCGACCGTGCACACCACTACGCTCGTCCGTGGCTCGCTGCTTCGCGATGTCTCCCGTTCCCTTAACGAACGTCAGAACCTCACCCTTGATTTCGATACGGAGAACCCGTCCCTCCTCGGCTTCGACAATGCCGGGCGCTCCTCCACCTCGCAGCTCATCGACGGCGAATTCCCCGCAGTCGACAGACTGTTCGCCGACGACTATCCGATTCAAGCCGTCATCGACAAGCAGTCCCTGATCGGCGCCATCAAGCGTGTGGCCCTGGTCGCCGAACGTGACGCCCCCATTCGCATGGTCTTCTCCGGGCAGGAACTCACCTTGAGCGCCGGTGCCGTGGACGAAGCGCAGGCAAAGGAAATCATCGACGTCGATATGGATGGTGACGACATCACCGTCGCCTTCAACCCGTCGTACCTTATCGAAGGTCTGAGCGCCATCAGCGAACCGTATGTCCGCATGAAGCTCACCACCGCCGTAAAGCCCGTGGAATTCAACGGCCAGCAGGAAGCCGACTCCGACGAGTCGATGGATTACCGCTATCTGCTCGTTCCGATGCGATTCAACAACTGAATCACAGCCTCCATCTACCCTGCCTGACAGCCATGTATATTTCGCGCCTCGCTCTTGACCATTTCCGTTCCTGGAATCAGGTCGTAGTGGACTTTACGCCTGGAGTGAACGTGCTGTATGGGGCGAACGGTCTGGGCAAAACCAATCTGGTCGAGGCCGTGGAGGTTTTGTCTACCGGCGGCAGCCATAGGGTGAACTCCTCACTGCCGCTGGTGGAACGCGGGTATGGCAAAGCGACCATTCGAGTCAATGCCAATACTGTCGAAACCACCACCTACGAGGTGACGATTGCAGCGCGTGGCGCGAATCGTGCACGAGTGAATTCCGGGCCGTCGCAGTATCTTCGCGATGTGGTCGGTCTGGTGCCGTCTGTCTCGTTCACACCGGAAGACCAGCGTTTGGTCAGCGCGGATCCGGCCACGCGCCGCGGTTTCCTCAATCAGAGTGCCGGCATGCTGATTCCCGGGTACACCGGTCGGCTGCAGCGGTTCACGCAGATCGCACGCCAGCGTGCAGCACTCCTGAAGCAGCTTGGTCAGCATGAAGGCTCAGCGGATGCGGTATTGAGCGGACTGGAGGTTTGGACGGGGCAATTCATCGAAGCCGGTGTCGCCCTGACCAGAATGCGTAACGAGGTGATGGGGATTCTGGCGACCCCGTTCTCCGATATCTATGCACGCCTTGCCTCGGGGCACGGCAAAGCGGAAATCGTCTATGAGCCGTCGTTTGCGGAAGTCCGTGACGGTGATACTCCGGAGCTGAATATCTCCGAACATTTCCAGCGTCTATACCCGGGCGAGGTGTCTCGCGGCATGAACCTCATCGGCCCGCAGCGCGATGATTTCTCGGTGTTGCTCGATGGCGAGCCGGCTCGTGATTTCGCCTCGAACGGCGAGATGTGGACCATGGCGCTGTCGCTCAAAATGGCGTTGTTCGAGGCGATCGCCGAATCTCGCGGCATCAGGCCCATTGTGATTCTCGATGATGTGTTCGCGCAGCTGGATGAATCTCGTAGGCGCCAGATCCTCGATTTCGCCAATGATCAGGATCAGGTGCTGGTCACCGCTGCCGCGGCGAGCGATATTCCGCAAGACGATAGGGCGAATACCATCGACGTCGCCTCGCTGAAGGAACAATCGGATATGTTCGGTGCGATGCCCATGCCGTCAGGAAGCGGTTCGCTATGAAACCGCCGATAACGGTGACATTGAAGCTGGACCAGCGCACCCTGCCAGCTCAGGTGTTCGAACGATATGCGCGGCGTGAGGATTCGCGCAAAATCAGGGCCATTCGAGCGGAACTCGCATGGGAGAACTTCGGCAAACCGGGGCGCGACCCGGTCAAACTCGGTGGCGTGGCGACGGTTATCGCGAAGAACGGCAATTGGATGCCGTATCTTAAGATCTCCCAGCTGAACAACCATTGGGATCAGGTGGTTGGTCCTGGCGTGGCGCAGCATTCCCATGTCGTGAGCCTGCGCGACGGAGTGCTGACCATCGCGGCCGAATCCCAGGTGTGGGCCACGCAGCTTACGTTTCTTATTCCGCAGCTCACCGATACCATCACCAGAAAACTGGAAGGGCTGCCCATTACCGATATTCGGGTGAGGGGCCCCTCCGTGGGGTACAGCAGAAAATGGGGCAAACGTCGTTAACGGCTGTATATAGTGCTCGTCGCGGTGCGTGAGTAGAATCACATGCAGTATAGTCAAAACGTCTCAAGGGGCCTTAGAAGGCGTTTTTGAGGTAATGGACCGCGAAAAACCCCTTCGCGAGCCAGTGACGCAGGAAGGAAGCTCCTTGGCGGATTCGCTGGAGAATGCTACGAGCAAAGAAGAACAGCTCAAAGCCGTAGACGAACATATCAATAATGCCGAATTGCAGGATGGCGAGCTCGACGAGTCAATGACTCCCGAACATTACGACGCCTCCGATCTTAAGGTTCTTGAAGGTCTTGAGGCCGTGCGTATCCGCCCAGGCATGTATATCGGATCCACCGGTCCTCGCGGCCTGCACCATCTGGTGTATGAGATCGTCGATAATTCGGTGGATGAGGCGTTGGCAGGTTACGCCAGCCATATCGAAGTCACGATTCTGCCGGATAACGGCATTCGCGTCGTGGACGATGGCCGTGGCATCCCCGTCGATATCGTGCCGGGCGAAGGTGTCTCCGGCGTGGAAACCGTGATGACCAAGCTGCACGCCGGCGGCAAGTTCGGCGGTGGCGGCTATGCCGTTTCCGGCGGTCTGCACGGCGTGGGTATCTCCGTGGTGAACGCGCTGTCCACCCGCGTGGACATCGAAGTGCGCCGCCAGGGATTCCACTGGACCCAGACCTATAAGGACCAGCACCCCACGGCACCGCTGGCGCAGGGTCAGCCCATGACGGATGACGAGTCCACCGGCACGTCCGTCACCTTCTGGGCCGATCCGGCGATCTTCGAGACCACCACATACGACTTCGAGACGCTACGTAGCCGTTTCCAGCAGATGGCGTTCCTGAACAAGGGCCTGAAGATCACGCTGACCGATCTTCGCCAACTGGACGAAGCCGGCGACGAAGTGGCCGGCGACGGCGACAATGCCGCCGAGGAACTGCATCAGACCGCCACCTACCAGTACGTCAACGGCATCAAGGATTACGTGGACTATTTGGTGAAGTCCCGCAAGGCCGTGCCGGTGGAGGATGAGGTCATCAACTTCGATGCCGAAGACCTCAAGCTGGGCATCTCCGCGGAAATCGCCATGGAATGGACCACCGCGTATTCCGAATCCGTGCACACCTTCGCGAACACCATCTCAACCACCGAGGGCGGCACCCACGAGGAAGGCTTTAGAGCCGCGCTGACCTCACTGGTGAATCGTTACGCGCGTGAGAAGAACATCCTCAAGGACAAGGACGAGAACCTGTCCGGCGATGATGTACGCGAAGGCCTGACCGCGGTGGTGTCCGTCAAGCTCACCAACCCTCAGTTCGAGGGCCAGACGAAAACCAAACTCGGCAACTCCGAAGCCAAGACCTTCGTGCAGCGTGTGATGACCGACAAGCTCGGCGACTGGTTCGACGCGCATCCGAGCGAGGCGAAGAACGTCATCCAGAAGGCCATCGAAGCGTCCCGCGCTCGTCTTGCCGCCAAGAAGGCCCGCGAAAACACTCGACGTAAGTCGATTTTCGAATCCGCCGGCATGCCGGACAAGCTGAAGGACTGCCAGTCCAACAATCCGGAGGAATGCGAGCTGTTCATCGTGGAGGGTGATTCCGCAGGCGGTTCCGCCATTCAGGGGCGCAACCCGATCACCCAGGCGATTCTGCCGTTGCGAGGCAAGATCCTGAACACCGAGCGCGCAAGCCTTGACCGCATGATGAAGTCCGACACCATCGAATCGCTGATCACCGCGGTCGGCGGTGGTTACGGCGAGGACTTCGACATCAACAAGGTGCGCTACCACAAGGTCATCATCATGGCCGATGCCGATGTCGATGGCGCTCATATCGCCACGCTGAACCTGACCTTGTTCTTCCGCTATATGCGGCCGATGATCACGGCCGGTTACGTGTATGTGGCCATGCCGCCGCTGTACCGACTCAAGTGGACCAAGGGTGCGCATGATTTCGTCTACACCGACGCCGAGCGCGACCGTGTGCTTGCCGAAGGCAAGGCGAAGGGACGCCAGCTGCCGAAGGGCGAAGGCATCCAGCGCTACAAGGGTCTGGGCGAGATGAGCTATCAGGAACTGTGGGAAACCACCATGGATCCGGAGCATCGTATTTTGAAGCAGGTGCAGATCGAGGATGCGGAAGCCGCGGACGAGACCTTCTCCATGCTGATGGGCGACGAGGTTGAACCGCGCCGACTGTTCATCCAGCGCAACGCGCGCAACGTCAGCTGGATCGACGCCTAACCGGCATATTGCATCTCCTCTTGCGCTTCGAACATCACGACCGATGCGCAAGAGGGCCAGAAAACGTAACGGGGGAAGCCTTGAACGGCTTCTCCCCCAGCCGGTTGTGTGACCGGCAGCTCCTTGTTGGAGGAGCATAGCTACGGAGGAAAAGTGGCAGACGAAAACAACAATGACAACGGTCAGTTCGTGCCGGACGGCTCGATGGAACCGCTAAGCCCGCAAGAGGCCGACAACACCGATTACGGCCTGATGGTCGGCGAACGCATCCAGGTGCGTGATCTGCAGACGGAAATGCGCGAATCGTACCTCGCCTACGCCATGAGCGTGATTGTGGATCGTGCGTTGCCGGATGTACGCGACGGTATGAAACCGGTGCATCGCCGTGTGGTGTATGCCATGTACGACGGCGGCTACCGTCCCGATCGTGGCTATTCCAAGTGCGCGCGCGTGGTCGGCGAGGTCATGGGTAAGTACCATCCGCACGGCGACTCCGCCATCTACGACACGTTGGTGCGTATGGCGCAGTCCTGGTCCATGCGCTATATGCTGGTCGACGGTCAAGGCAATTTCGGCTCCCCGGGCGACGATCCGGCTGCGGCAATGCGTTACACCGAATGCCGCATGGCCCCGCTCGCCATGGAAATGGTGCGCGATATCGACAAGGACACCGTTGATTTCCTGCCGAACTACGACGGTAAGACGCAGGAGCCGACCGTGCTGCCGGCACGTTTCCCGAATCTGCTGTGCAACGGTTCCTCCGGTATCGCAGTCGGCATGGCCACCAACATTCCGCCGCACAACATGCGTGAGGTCGCCGAAGGCGTGCATTGGGCGCTTGACCACCCGGAGGCAAGCCGTGAGGAGCTGCTCGACAACCTGATTCGCATCATCAAGGGACCGGATTTCCCGACCGGCGCCACGATTCTCGGCCATAAGGGCATCGAACAGGCCTACCGCACCGGCCGCGGCCTGATCACCATGCGGGCCGTCGTCAACACCGAAGAGATCAAGGGCCGCATGTGCCTGGTCGTCACCGAGCTGCCGTATCAGGTCAACCCCGATAGACTGGTCGCCTCCATCCGCGAAGCGGTGCGCGACGGTAAGATCCAAGGCATCGCCGACATGCGTGACGAAACCTCCGGCCGTACCGGTCAGCGCCTGGTGCTCGTGCTCAAGCGCGACGCAGTTCCGAAGGTCGTGCTTAACAATCTGTACAAGCATTCCCAGCTGCAGCAGACTTTCGGCGCCAATATGCTGGCGCTGGTCGACGGCGTGCCGCGGACGCTGAGCCTTGATGCGTTCATCCGCCATTGGATCAACCATCAGATCGACGTGGTCGCCCGTCGTACCGCCTACCTCAAGCGTGAGGCGGAGGAACGCGATCATATTCTGCAGGGTCTGCTGAAGGCGCTCGACGCCATCGAAGAGGTCATCAAGCTGATTCGCGGCAGCCAGGGGCGAGAGGACGCACGTCCGAAACTGATGGAATTCCTCGACATCGATCAGGTTCAGGCCGATGCCATCCTGTCGATGCAGTTGGTGCGACTGGCCAATATGGAAGCGCAGAAGATCGTCGACGAGCATAACGAGCTGATGCGCAAGATCGCCGACTACAACGATATTCTCGCCAAGCCGGAACGCCAGCGCAAGATCGTTGGCGACGAGCTCGACGAAATCGTCGCCAAGTATGGCGATGAGCGTCGCACCAAGATTCTGCCGTACAGCGGCGAGATGAACGTCGAGGATCTCATCCCCGAAGAGAACGTGGTGGTCACCGTCACCCACTCCGGTTTCATCAAGCGCACCAAGGCCGATGAATACCGTGCGCAGCACCGTGGCGGCAAGGGCATCAAGGGCGCGAAGCTGCGTGAGGATGATGTGGTCGATCACTTCTTCCTGACCAGCACGCATAACTGGCTGCTGTTCTTCACGAACAAGGGTCGCGTCTACCGTCTCAAGGCGTATGAGCTGCCGGAAGGCTCGAGGGATTCCAAGGGGCAGCATGTGGCGAACCTGCTGCAGTTCGGGCCCGACGAGACCATCCAGACCGTGCTGTCGATTCCGAATTACGAGGTCGCCAAGTACCTGGTGCTCGCAACCCGTTCCGGCAAGGTCAAGAAGACCGCGCTTGCCGAGTACGACTCTCCGCGTCAGGGCGGTCTGATTGCAGTGCGTCTGATGACCGACGAGAACGGCGAAAACGCAGACGAACTGATTGGTGCCGCACTGTGCAACGCCGACGACGACATCATGCTGGTGTCCAGAAAGGGCATGAGCCTGAAATTCACCGCCAACGACGAACAGCTGCGCCCGATGGGCCGACAGACCGCCGGCGTGCAGGGCATGAAATTCCGCGACGGCGACGAGTTGCTGGCTATGGACGTGGTGTGGGGCGATTCCGACAAGGATCTGCTCGTGGTCACCGATGAGGGCTTCGCCAAGCGTTCCGCCGTCAGCGAGTATCGTCTGCAGGGGCGTAACGGTTACGGCGTCAAGGCGTTGCAGCTTGCTGAAGGCCGTGGATCGCTGGTCGGCGCGCTGATTGTTTCCGAAGATGACCAGGTGATGGCCATTATGAAGTCCGGCAAGGTGATTCGTTCCGATGTGGCTGAGGTCAAGCGCACCGGCCGTAATACGCAGGGCGTTACGCTGGCCAAGCCGGATAAGAACGACGAGATCATCTCCATCGCATTGAACGCCGAGAAGGATGATGCCGACGATCAGAACGACGATCAGAACGACGTTCAGCCCGCCCAGTCCGAACAGTCGGATTCCGCCGAGCAGCAGGCCGAACAGCCCGCTGACGTACAGAATGTGAACACTGAGTCGGATGGCGAGTAATCGTCGGTAAAGATTGCTAGTCTCGGCTACAGATAGCGAATCATGAAGGAGCAACATGAGCGACGACAAGCCTGAAGAGAACGTGACCGCCGAAACCGCCGAGGCGCCGGCGAACACCAACGCGACCGAGGCGGTCGAACCGGTCGATCAGCCGCGCGGCCTGGATGACGCTCCGCGTGAGGCCCGTTCCGTGTCGAGCCAGTCCACTGCCAGCGAGAAGTCTCACACCTTCCCCACGGCGACTTCGACCACGCCTACCGGCGTTCCCGTGCGTCCGGCTCCGTCCGGCAAGCGTGGCACGCCACGCGCACGCCGCATGAACCTGTCGCTGACGCGTTTGAACGCGTGGAGTGTTGCCAAGGTGTCCTTCATGATGTCGCTTGCGTGGGGCATCATCCAGATCATCGCGGCGGGCCTGGTGTGGATGCTGCTGAACGTCGTCGGCGTATTCGACCAGCTGACGCAGATCGTCGCATCCACGGGTCTTGACGCAGGCGGTTTGAACCTGACCGATGTGTTCTCGTTGAGCTCGGTGCTGTCCGCGGTGACGATCTTCTCCATCATCGAAATCGTGCTGTTCACTCTGCTCGCGGCCATTGTCGCTCTGATCTATAACGTCGTGAGCTCCCTGGTGGGAGGCGTGCACATCACGCTTGGCGACGACTGAGTCGCGGCGAGCGGCAGCAACGCGCAACGGGTGGCGGATTATTCCGCCGCCCGTTTTTTTGTTGTCGGCAACGGGTGGTGCCAACGTTCATCCGGCATACTGCAAAGCCGACCTGGGGCTGCGGCAGGTATGCCGGACTGCTCAGGGGCGGATGATGCTGTTCGTATGAGGCCAACGACTCGCCGCATGCCGTGGAACCGATCGGCCGTGTGTATGAGCGGAACGGATACCAGGCAATAGGCCACCAATAGGCCGACTTGTATGATGTGATATGGCTCACAATCTCCGGTTGAACACGAAACATGCCGATTGACGAATCGGAATCGGCGTGTATAGTAAACAGAAGGCTCGATGAGGAGGACCTCATTGAACCCAAAACCAAACAAGTAAACGCAGAAGTTTGCGGTTTGCCTGAATGTTTGCAGTGATGCGAACGGGCAGGTGATTCACAGATTGAAGCACCGAAATCCCTTTACAACGGATCGTGAGGCACGTACCTGCCTCTGAAAGGATTGCAATTATGGCAGAAGTCGTATTCGACCACGTCACTCGTATCTACCCGGGCAACGACAAGCCCTCTGTGGATAATCTGAATCTTGATATCAAGGATGGTGAGTTCCTTGTGCTCGTCGGTCCGTCCGGCTGCGGCAAGTCCACCACCCTGCGCATGCTCGCTGGCCTTGAGGAAGTGAACAAGGGCAGCATCCGCATCGGTGATAAGGATGTCACTACCATGCAGCCGAAGGATCGCGACATCGCAATGGTGTTCCAGAACTACGCGCTGTACCCGCACATGACCGTTGCCGACAACATGGGCTTCGCCCTGAAGATCGCTGGCACTCCGAAGGACGAGATTCGCAAGCGTGTTGAGGAAGCCGCCAAGATCCTTGATCTGACCGAGTACCTCGACCGTAAGCCGAAGGCTCTGTCCGGTGGTCAGCGTCAGCGTGTGGCCATGGGCCGTGCAATCGTTCGTAAGCCGAAGGTCTTCCTGATGGATGAGCCGCTGTCGAACCTCGACGCCAAGCTCCGTGTGCAGACCCGTACCCAGATTGCCGCCCTGCAGCGTCAGCTGGGTGTCACCACCTTGTACGTGACCCACGATCAGACCGAGGCTCTGACGATGGGTGATCGTATCGCCGTCATAAAGCTCGGAATCCTGCAGCAGGTCGGCGCTCCGACCGAGCTGTACGATCGCCCGGCCAACGTCTTCGTCGCAGGCTTCATCGGCTCCCCGTCGATGAACATCAACACTCATCCGGTGGTGAACGGCAAGGCGAAGATCGGTGAGGACACCGTGGATCTGCCGGCCGAGGCCGTCAACAAGCTGACCGCCGAAGACAAGGGCCAGATCGTCGTCGGCTTCCGTCCGGAAGACGCCTCCCTGGCTACCTCCGACGATCCGAACGCCTTCTCCCTGAAGGTCGTCAACGTCGAGGATCTCGGCTCCGACGGCTACATCTACGGCAACATCATCACCGACGGTTCTGCCGCCGAGGCCACCCAGGTCATGTCCGACCAGAACAAGCTCACCACGGTTCGTGTGAACCCGCGTGCGCTGCCGAAGGTTGGCGACGTCGTCAAGATCAAGATCGATCCGGCCAAGATGCATCTGTTCGCTCCGTCGACCGAGCTGCGTCTGAACTGAGTCGAGTGACAGGCCGCAAGGCCGGTCGTATCGGACTTGACCAGATTCTCGACTGAGCTGGTCAACCATTAAACGAGACGTTTTCTCTTCCTCTCTAACCGTCTCGTTGAAGAAGCCCCGCTATGACGCGGGGCTTCTTTTTTTATGTGCACGTTCACGTATCCCCGTTCTGAGACGAAACAGCATATTCACGATTCCATGGGGAGGTGGCACGGGTAGAATCATGAGCCATGACCCCTAATCCAATTGATGTGTCCCAGCTGGACCCCCGTGTCGCCATGGCGACTTCTGTGAATGCGGAAAGCGAATCGGAGAACGCGGCGGAACCGCAGGCTCTGAAGATTACCGCGGCAAGTTCCAACCCGAAGATGTTCACCCTACCGTGGTCCGAGCCGCTTGCCTCCTGGCCGCAGGATCTGCTGGCGAATCTTCCGAGAGGTATTTCAAGACACGTTGTGCGTTTCGTGCATGTAGGCGACGAAGTCTACGCAATGAAGGAAATCACCCGGCAGATGGCCGAACGCGAATATGAGAATCTTCGCCGTCTGCAGAAACTCGAACTGCCTGCCGTCACGCCGATCGCCGTGGTCACCGGTCGTCATGATCACAATGGGGAACCGCTGGAAGCCATTCTGGTCACCAAGCATCTGAAGTTCTCGCTGCCGTACCGTGCGCTGTTCGCACGCAATCTGCGTCCGGATACCGCCGAACGACTGATCGACGCCCTGGCCGTGCTCATGGTCCGTCTCCACCTCGCAGGCTTCTATTGGGGTGATGTGTCCCTGTCCAACGTGCTGTTCCTGCGCGATGCCGACGCATTCACGGCATTCCTGGTCGATGCCGAAACCGGCGATCTGCAGATCAACCTGACCGAAGGCCAGCGCGAATACGATATCGATTTGGCTCGCACCAACATCATCGGCGAACTTATGGATTTGAGCTACGGCAAGTTGCTTCCGGGCGACGTGGACGAGATCGAAATCGGCAATCGCCTGGTCGACCGCTACCATTCGCTGTGGAGCGCGCTCACCGATACCGACAAGTTCAAGCCCGATGAGATGTGGAAGATCGAAAAGCGCGTCAACAAGCTGAACGAGCTTGGCTTCGACGTTGACGAGCTGGAAATGAAGACCACGGAGGACGGCAAGCGTGTGCTGGTCCGCCCGCGCGTGGTGGACGCCGGTTACGCGTCGCGTAAGCTGCTTCGCCTTACCGGTCTTGATGTGCAGGAGAATCAGGCGCGTCGATTGCTCAACGACCTTGACGCATACCGTGCGTCCACTTGGCGTGAAGGCGAGGATCTGGAAATCGTGGCAACCGATTGGATGCGCGAAGTGTTCGAACCGACCGTCCGCATGATTCCACGCGAATACCGCTCGCAGATTCAGCCGGCGCAGTTCTTCCATGAGATTCTGACCCATCGCTGGTATCTTGCCGAGCATGCCGGGCATGATGTGCCGATGGTCGAGGCCGTGAAGAACTATATCGACAATGTGCTGCCCAACTACAAGCTTGACGACAAGGCCATCAGCGCGCTGTTGGAAGAGGCGGATTCCGGCGTCATCGATGATGAAAGCACGTATGGCGACGACGGATACGATCCCGACTACGATCCCGACGCAGCCGTGTGGAGTCACTGATCTGTTGCTTGTCAGCCGATAGACGAGCCGGAGGTTTTTCTCCTCTCCCCCAAGGAAACTTGCTGCGGCAACCGTGAAGCTACACATCCCGTTCAGGTTGAGACCTGGACGGGATGTTGTATATGTGTACGTATGTGCGCAATGCATGCGCATATAAGAAACCCCGGTGCGGTTGGCACCGGGGAGAAGAAAAAGGAGAAGGAAGAGATGAAGATTGAGTTATGCGGGGCTGTGGAGCTCCGCCCGAATTGCTTCGGTACTTGATATATAACCACCCGTTGCTGTGTCTAACACTGGGTTTTCCTGAAAGTTCACCGCTATACGCTGAGAAAAGCCATAAAAAATCGTCCCATGGATTCCATGGGACGATACGAAATGGTTTGCCTCCTTGCAGGAGAAGTCAGCGGTCAGCTGCCTTACGGCGTTCGTTGGCCACGGCATACAGGCTGATGCCGGCCGCAACGGACGCGTTCAGGGACTCCACCTGACTGGAGATCGGAATGCCGGCGATGGCGTCGCACGCCTCACGAACCAGACGGCTGAGACCCTTGCCTTCCGAGCCGAGCACCACTACCAGCGGATCGGTTTCGAAACCGGTTTCGCCAACCAGCTTGTCGCCGCCGCCGTCAAGACCCACCACATAGTAGCCGCGAGCCTTCAACGCTTCGATGGCCTTGGTGAGGTTGACTACGCGGCATACCGGCAGATGGGCTGCGGCGCCCGCCGAAACCTTCCACGCCGCGGCGGTCACCGAAGCGGAGCGGCGCTCCGGTAGAATCACGCCATTGGCGCCGAATGCGGCTGCGGAACGAATCACCGCACCGAGATTCTGCGGATCGGTTACCCCGTCCAATGCGATGAACAGCGGCCTGGCGCTGATGCGTGCCGCAGCGGAGTTCGCAGCCTCCATGGCGCGGGATTTCTTATCCGCACGATCGGCAAGCTCCGCCAGCGAGGAATACTGGTATGGCTCGACCTTGAGAATCACGCCCTGATGGTTGCTGGACCTGGCGATGCGATCCATCTCCAGTCGGTCGGCCTCCATCATGCGCAACCCGTGGGCGCTCGCGATTTTCACGATTTCACGAGTACGGTCGTCATGTTCGATGCGGGACATCACGTACAGCGTGTTCGACGGTACGCCGACGCGCAACGCCTCGAGGACGGAATTGCGGCCGAATACCAGATCCGTGGTGTTGCCTGTCGAGAACTTGTCGGCGCGGCGTCGAGCCGCCAGTCGCGGATCGGCCATCTTGCGTCGGTCGGCGGCCTTCTTGGCCGCATATGCCTTGTGATACACGCGATCTTCGGCTTTGGGCGTCGGCCCTTTGCCTCGAAGTGCGTTCCTATGCTTTCCACCCGACCCCTTGGTCGGTCCTTTCTTAAGTGCCATGCGTCCCATTGTCCCAGTACCCCGCGTCATACCGGTACGGCGTTGATGGCGTGGAACACCGGTGTCGATGCGGAACGGCACCTTGATAACCGTTGCTATCAAGGTGCCGTTGGATGTCGATTGTCGTTCATTCCACGGTTGAACGACAATCGGTGGGCAGATCAGTCGTTGCCGTTGCCGGTTTGGCAGGTGCCGTCTGCCGAATCGTCGCATTGGGCGTTCTGGTTTTGGCTGGACTGGCCGCTATTGGTGGAATTCTGGTTTTGATTCTGATTCTGGTTTTGATTGGCGGCGTTCTGCTGTTCCTGCTGTTTGCGTTGTGCCTCGGCGTCGGCCTGCTGCTTGGCGCTGATCGAGGCGTTGACGTCGGATGCGGCCTTCTGTAATTGGGATTTGGCGTTATTCACGTCGGATTGCGCCGGCGTGGACTGTCCGGCGACGTTATTGGCGTTGCTGATCGCGTTCTGCAATGCGGTGCGTGTGCTTTCGTCCGCGACCTGGCCGGCGGAATTGTTCAGTACATTCTGCGCGTTGCTGATAGTGGCGTTCAGATCGGCTTTCAATGCGTTGACATCCTTGGCGTCCTTGCTGCTGTTTGCGGCTTCCAAGGCGTCTTGAATGGCCTTGCGCGCCTCTTTCGCCTGTTTGGTGGCGTTCTTGAAGCTGGTCGTGTTCGTTTTCAGCTCGTTGGCTTTCATATCCGCGGAGCAGTTTGCCGTTGTGGTAACGGATGAGGCGTTGGCAATAGCCTGATTGAGAGTGGTCAGCGTCTGCTGATTGTCTACGGTGCTGGCTGCTGGGGCGTTCTGTTGCGCCTGCGTCGCCTCCGCGTTCAGTTTCTTGACCGTATCGTTATATGACGACTGCGCGCCGGTGCATGCGGCATAGGCAAGCTTTCCGCTGTTCGAGCGGAGGAACATCACGCCAGCCACGATGAGTGCGACAACCGCAATGGCTGCGATGACGATTCCGGCGATCTTGCCGTTGGAGAGTTTCCTGGCTTTTTTGTTCGGTGCCGTGCCGTCTTGCTCGTCGTCATCGTGGTCGTTGGGAGGAATGGTGGGCGGCAGAATCGTCGGTTGCGTCGAAGCGGTGATGGTACGAGGAGTGGTTTGGCCGGCTATGCGTGGCTGGGCGGTGTCAGGGGTGAACACCTGCGTAGGCTGGTCGGCCTGATTGCCGAATATGGTGGACTGCGTGGCTGGCGCCGTTTGCGGCATGGCTTGCGTGGCCTGTAGTTGAGCGGGCATGGCCTGTGTTGCCTGCAGCTGATCCGGCGTTGACGAAGCTGCTGGGGGCGTCGGCATAGTGGGGAACGCCTGCGTGGGTTGCGATGCGATGGGGAACGCTTGCACGGGCTGTGGCATGGCCTGCGTGGGCTGTTGTGCGGCTGATGTCGTCTGCGGCATGGCTTGTGTGGGTTGCGCGGCCGAGGGGGCCGTGCCCGGTGCGGCAAAGTCCTCGAGATCCCATAGCGGCGGCATGGCCTGTGTCTCGCCTAGCGATGCGGGACTGGCCGGGGTTTCCGGGGTCGCTGCGGTATTCGATACCGGATTCGAGCTGGTGGGGAACGCCTGCGTCGCTTCGCTGTTCTGCGATTGATTCAGCACAGTGGTTTCCTCGTCGGACGGACGATTGGCGCGAGGCTGACGTTGAAAATCGAAGTGGAACTCGCCACTGGGGTCGTTCATGCTTATCTCCTTGTATATGCAAAGGCGGCCGGTGAAGGCCGCCGAAACGAAATATCGGATACCGCGAGTCAGTCGGTGATGCGCGCGCGGTAGAAGTTCTCATAGGAACGGCTCGGCGTCGGGCCGCGCTGTCCCTGGTAATGCGATCCGGTGCCGGCGGACCCATACGGGTGTTCCGCCGGGGAGCTGAGCTGGAAGAAGCACATCTGACCGATTTTCATGCCAGGCCACAGCTTGACCGGTAGCGTGGAGACGTTGGACAGTTCCAACGTGATATGCCCCTCAAAACCGGGGTCGATGAATCCGGCTGTGGAATGCGTCAGGATTCCCAGGCGCCCAAGCGAGCTTTTGCCTTCCAGGCGAGCCGCGATGCTGGCATCGAGTTTGACATACTCCCAAGTGGATCCCAACGCGAATTCCCCCGGATGCAGGATCCACGGCTCGTCCGCCTTGACCTCGAACTGTTCGGTCAGCTCGCCCTGGTTCTCGGCGGGATCGACATAGGTGTAGGCGTGATTGTTGAACAAACGGAAGAACCGGTCGAGCCTGACATCGATTGAGGCAGGCTGCACCATCTCCGGCGTCCATGGATCCAATGAAATATGTCCTTCGGCCTGTGCGGCCAGAATGTCGCGGTCGGACAACAGCATGAGAGCTCCTCGCAAATGGAAACGATACTGACCGCCAGTCTAGTGCCTGCCGTCTATCGCGGTTGCGATAAGGACGTTTGGCATAATGCGCGATATTGAGGAATTCTCAGGTATTTATCAGATAACCGTATCGGTAAGCACAGGAACGTGAGGTTATATAGGACTTGTCGAAAGCAATCGACCCGGGCCATATGGCTCCGATAATTGAATCTTCTTCTTCTCTCCTTTTTCTGTCCCCGGTGGCAACCCCACCGGGGTTTCCTTTATCGGCACACTCGCCGGCATGCAATGCAGCGGTTTGCGAAACGGCATTGCCGACTCAGACTCCCGAATCCGCATCCACCTGCATCACGTAGATATTGCGACGCAGCGCCTTGGCCTGCGCACGGGTGATATCGCCGGCTTCGAGCATGTCCTGCACAACGCCGAGCTCGATGCCGTAGCTGTCCCGTTTGATATCGGCTGCCTGATTGGCGGCCTCGGTGCTTCCCTCCATATTCGGGCGTGATTTCAGCGAGGCTTCGGCTCGACGATAATCAAGGATCAGTGCGGAGCAGAATTCCGTGTTGTAGGTGTCTTTGGTCATTTCCTCGCTGAGTCGTTCAATGACATGATCGATGGCTTCGACCTGAAGCACCTGCGTGTGCGCGAAGATCTGATCTTCGCTGACAAGCGGAGTGGTTCGACGGATGCGATTGCCTACGCGCTTGACGATATTGCCCGTTCGATGCTGGAATCGGCGGATACGGCCGCGAATCTGGGATACGGTATGTCCTGATTCCGGGTTCGCGGACGCATGTCGAAGCGAATTCATGATCTGGTCGAGCATGCGCTCGCACGCTTCCAGATTCAGTTCCTGCACAGCCTTGTTGGCATTCGGATGCGCCCTGACCTCGGCCTGCCGGGCACGCACGAATTCCTTCTCCCAATACAGTGCCTGGAGCTTGAGCTGTTCATAGCCGCGCAAGTCGACGATGCCGGCGAGCTGCTTCAAACGGCTGATGCGTTTGGTGTAGGAATCGATGACCATCAGCACTGCACGGCGGTTGTCCGGGGTGATGCGGGTGGTGAGTTCCTCCACCGTCTGTCTCAGCACCTCGATCGTGACCTCGAACATTTCGGACGAAGTGTTCTCGGCATGGTTCGGCGCCAGCAGCGGCAGCGTGAAGTTGGCCAGCAGCAACGTCATGACGATGACGCCGGCGGCGATGAAGATCAGTTCGTCGCGCATGGGGAATTCCGCGCCTGCCGCAATGGTGTAAGGAATGGTGAACATCAGCGACAATGTGATGGCGCCTTTGGGGCCGCCGAATGTCATGACCGCGGCGGAACGCCAGCGGTCGGGCGACATTTTGCGACGCTTGCCGGTTGTGGTGTCGCGCGCGAGACGCAGCATGGAGGCCACCCAGATGAAACGAAGCATGATCACCACAACGGTGATCAGCAGGATCACCGTCAGCAGTTGCTTATTGCTGACGTTCGGATCGGACCAGCTTGCCGTCATCGCCTGGGGCAGCAGCATGCCCAGCAGAATGAACACCGCGCCGTTCAGCGTGAACGACAGTACTCCCCACACGCTTGAGGACACAATATTGGTACGTGCCACGTTCGGCCCGATTCCGGTACGGTCGAAACGGATCAGCAGACCTGCGGTGACTACGGAAAGAATACCCGACACATGGCATTCCTCCGCTCCCACATACAGCAGCACCGGAAGGAACAGTTCCATGAGAATGCGGGTGGTGGTGTTCTCCCATCCCAGCGAGCGGACGGTTTCGAACAGCCAGTTGATGAACAGTCCGACGATAAAGCCGAACGCCGCTCCCCCGATGAACGAGACGATGAATTCCCCGGTGGCTTTTCCAACGGCGAATTCCCCGGTGATGGCGGCGGAGATCGCGAACTGGAACCCGACGATGCCCGAAGCGTCGTTGAACAGGGATTCGCCTTTCAATACGCTGCGTTGGCGCGTGGTCAGCGAAGCCTCTTTGCCTAATGAGCTGACGGCGACGGCGTCGGTTGGCCCCAAGGCGGCACCTAAGGCCAGTCCGGCCGCCAAGGGCATTGCCGGCCAGATCGAGTGCAGGGCGAATCCGACCGCTGCCATGGTGGCGATGGCCAGTCCGATGGCAAGGGATAGGCTGAGTTTCACGGTTTTCAGCAATTCGGACTTGTTGATGTCATGGGCTTCGAGATACAGCAGCGGCGCGATGAACAGCACCATGAACAATTCCGGGTTCAGCTGTACGCCCTGGAAGAACGGCAGCTGGCTGGCAAGGGCGCCCAACGCGATCTGCACGAGCGGCGTGGATACCTTGGGTATGAAGCGACTGAGAAATGATGACGCCACGACAATGGCGATAATGCAGAGAATAAGTTCGATTACGGCCACAAGTTTCCTTACCTTGGAGGGACGTTGATAACAGTATAGAGACCGGTTTCCATCAATGTGCCGTCTGTCTTATGCCGTGAGGCGAATCGGATCGCCAGGGGCGGGACGGAGGGGGGTTCTGCGATGCTGTGCCCAGGTAGACTGGCGGTATGAACGATGATAAGGCGATGCGTTGTGCGCTGGAATTGGCGCATCGCGCCGCAGAGCACGGTGATGTGCCTGTAGGCGCACTGGTGCTTGATGCGCATGGACATATTGCGGGCGAGGGATGGAACACCCGTGAGGTCGATGGCGATCCGTTGGCCCACGCGGAGGTCGCGGCCATGCGTGAGGCAGCCGAACATGGCTGGAATCTTGCCGATTGCACGTTGGTGGTTACGTTGGAGCCGTGCCCGATGTGTGCGGGCGCATGCATACAGACGCATATCGGGAGAATCGTATTCGGCGCGTGGGATGCCAAGCTCGGCGCCTGCGGGTCGGTGTGGGATATTCCCCGCGATCCGCATGTAGGTTCCGTGCCGGAGGTGTACGGCGGTGTTATGGAGCGGGAATGCGCCCAGGTGCTGAGTGAGTTCTTCGCGGCTCGCCGTTGAGCCGCAGTGGCGCTCGCTGTCGTTGTTATCTGGTGTGGCCGCTTATTTGGCGTGATAGCCGTGTGTGATGCGTGCCACCAGACCGCGTGCTGCCGGTGTGATCTTCAATGCGGCCCACAGGCATCGTGCGGCGATGACGACCAGATAGATGGTGAAGAGATTCGTGCCGACGCGTGGGCTGACGGTGCCGGCGATCATGGTGCCGAGTGGTGCGGAAAGCGCGGATACGATGCCGATGACGAGTCCGTCCTTGACGATTACGAGGTTGCGTTTGCTGTTCGCCACTGTCGCGGTAATCGAGCTGGGGAACATGGCGAGCAGCGAGGTTCCGCGTGCGATGAGGTCGGAGGCGCCGAAGATCAGCGACAGCGATGGAACGGCGATGGCGCCGCCGCCGATGCCGAGCAGTCCGGCCAGTGTGCCGATGAATACGCCCACGAGGATGATGGCGATGCCGGTCGCCGGTGTCAATGCGATTGAAGAATCCCTGGACGGTGTGAAACATATCTGTGAAACAATCACGAAGCAGAGGAAGACCACGTAGAACCAGCGCAGGAACACCTCGGAGAGCCTGGACAGCAGCCAGCTGCCGATCTGCGAGCCGACCATCATGCCCACGGCCAGCAGCAGCGCGGCAATCCAGTCCACGTCGCCGCCGTGCGCATAGGAGATCACACCGGAGATCGACGTGATGATGATCGCACAGATCGAGGTCGCCGCGGCCTGCCGTTGCGTCAGACCGATCCAGACGAGCGCCGGCACGATGACGGTGCCGCCGCCGATGCCGAACATGCCGGAGAACAGGCCGGCGATGAGGCCTACCGCAAGAAGAATGCACAGTGTGCGTCGTGCGCTGCCGTGAAGTGCTGCCTGTTCGTAATCCATGGAATGAGTGGCCTCCCGCCTTGTTGCTTCGGCAATCCTACGAAATGATAGGTCGTGTTCGGGATGACGCAATAAATTAGTTTCTGAAAACAAGAAACACGCTGGGGTGCGGCAAAAAATAGTTCCGGGCATACTATAGAAGCAGCAAATCTCCCGGTTTCACGAAGAGAAGGATGGTGCAATGTCGCACATTCAACAATTCCAAGGCAATACCGCAAACGGCACCGCGATCACTGTCGTGTACGCGCAGCAGCCGGCCGTCGATGTGGCGGTGGCATTTGCGTTCGTCGGCAACGATCTGCCTCGACTGGTGTACTGGGGTCGGCCGATCAGCGCTCCCGAAACGCTGGTGGGCGCTTATGACGCGCAGAATCCGCAGCGCGTCTCCGGTGCGCTTGACTACACCCCGTGGCCGAGCGTCCTGCCCACACAGTCGGAATCCTGGATCGGCGCCGACCGCTTCGATGTGAGCCGTGACGGACGCAAGCTGTTCTGCAAATTCACCGTCACGAACATCTCCGCCGAAACCGTCGAAGCCGGCAATGCCTACGATATGACGGTGGAAGGCGGCTACCCGCAGTGGAAGGTGTCGGATTCCCCCAAGGCCACGCCGACCATCACCGCTACTGCCGAAGACGCCGAGCAAGGCGTCAGAATCGTATGGACCTGCGAGCTTGATGCCAGCGGTCTGATGCGTCAGAAGGCGTCTGTGATCAATATCGGTTCCGGCCAGTTGGAAGTCGGCAAGGTGGAACTTGCCTACACCATTCCCGCGGACGCCACCGAGATTCTGACCACAACCGGCCATCATCTGCATGAGCGTTCCCCGCAGCGCCAGCCGCTCACCGTGGGACGCTTCGAACGGGTTTCCATGGTCGGGCGCCCGGATTTCGATGCCACGTTGCTGCTCTCCGTGGGCGAGACGGGCTTTGGCTTCACCCGAGGCGACGTGTATTCCGCTCACGTCGGTTGGAGCGGCAACAGCGTGCTTTCCATCGAACGACTCCCCTACACGGCAGGCGTGCTGGGCGGCGGCGAAGTGCTACTGGGCGGTGAGATCAGCCTGGGTGAAGGTGAGGGATACACCACCCCATGGCTGTACGGCTCCTATGGCACCGGCCTGAACGAGGTATCGTCCAGATTCCACTCCTATATTCGCAATGTGCACCGCGACTGGCGTGCGGAGCATGGCATCGCCGCAAAGCCCCGCCCGGTCATCCTCAACACATGGGAGGCGGTCTACTTCAATCACGATTACGACACCCTCACCGCGCTTGCAGACAAGGCCGCGGAAAGCGGCGTCGAACGCTTCGTGGTGGATGATGGCTGGTTCGGCTCTCGCCGCGATGACACGTCAGGCCTGGGTGATTGGGAGATCTCCCAGGATGTATGGCCAGACGGCCCCAAGTCGTTGAAGGCGCTGGCGGACTACGTGCACGGCAAGGGGCTTGAGTTCGGCCTGTGGTTCGAGCCGGAAATGGTCAATCCAGATTCCAACATGTTCCGCAACCATCCCGATTGGGTGATGAAGCCGACCGCGAATCGTCTGCCGATGCAGGGGCGCACCCAGCAGGTCGTCGATCTGACCAATCCGGATGCGTACGCCTACGTGTACGGCGCAATGGACAAGCTGGTCGGAGAGCTGGGCATCGACTACATCAAGTGGGATCACAACAAGCTCGTCACCGAAGAGGTTTCCCCGCGTACCGGGCGCCCTGCGGCACATGCGCAGACCCTTGCCGTCTACAGGATTTTCCATGACCTCAAAGCGGCGCACCCCGGACTGGAAATCGAAAGCTGCTCGTCCGGCGGCGGCCGCATCGATGTGGGCATTCTCGAAGTCGCCGATCGCGTCTGGGTCTCCGACTGCGTCGATCCGGTCGAGCGCGCCGATATCCAGCGCTATACCTCGCTGCTGGTGCCTCCGGAGATGATGGGCGAGCATGTCGGCGACAGCCCCGCACACTCCACGCATCGTGCCACGTCGCAGGAGATGCGCATGGCCATGGCGTTCTTCGGACACATGGGCGTCGAATGGAATCTGCTGAAGCAGCCGCAGGAAGATATCGACAAGCTGCATGAGTGGGTGTCGGAATTCAAGAAGCATCGCGAATGGTTCGCCGTCGATACGGTGGTCCATTCCGACGCGGCCGACCCTGCCGTGCGCGTGGACGGTTGCGTCATGCCGAACAAGGATGCTGCCATCTATCGTTTCACGCAGCTGACCACGTCGCAGACCTACCCGGCCGCCCCCGTGCGCTTGCCCGGTCTTGATCCCGATGCCGTATACGAGGTGTCTCCGCTTGAGGTAAGCCTCGATCTGGCCAAGCAGGATATCGGCAACGGGCAGAGTCCGCTGGGTTGGTGGACCGCTGAAGGCGTGAGGATGACGGGTCGTGCGCTTGCCTCCTATGGCATTCGCCCGCCGGCTCTTCACCCGGCCCAGGCCGTGCTGTTCAAGGTCGTTCGCGTCTGACGGCCTCGTGATGGCTTCGTGACGGGTGCGCATGGTTCTTATGCCTGCGCACCCGTTTTTTCATGGCAATAGGCGCGCTGTGAGCCTAGCCGATATGGCTCACGATTACACGTGACGCCGCGGCCCTGGCCCATAAGGACCAGTCATGGTCGAGAATCTCGAATTCCACCGGAGCGGCTTGGCTGTGCCGGTGCGCGTTGATGCCGTTGCGCAGTGTGTCGATGCCTCGTTGCGCGATGAACGCCGACTCTCCCGCGATCATGATTTTTTCCGGCATGGCGATATTCGAGATGATCGCGATAAGCGTTCCCAATCGGAAGCAGGTGCGATTGACCAGTTTGGTCGCCTGCGGCACATGGTTGCGCATATCGCGTTCGAAATCGTCGAACGTGACTGGCTTGCCGATGAGTCGGGAATATTGGTCGGCGATGGAGTCGTCGGTCAGGCATTGTGAACAGCCTCGATGCCCTGAATCGCAGTATGGGCCATCCGGGTCCAGCGGGATGTGCCCCACCAGTCCATAGCTTTTATCCGCGCAGTCGATGAGCTTGCCGTGCATCGCCAGCGAATAGCCCACGCCGGACCCGATGGTCAGTGTGGCGAAGCTGCGCAATCCCACGCCGGACCCGAACCAGCATTCGTTTACCAGCATTGAATCGATGTCGTTGTATACGCCGGTCGGCAGGCCTGTGGCGTGTTTCACCATTTCGGAAAGGTTCACATCGTGGTCCCAATGCAGGAATGGCGCGAAGGTGATGGTGGTGTCATGTTCGATATGGCCGCCCACGGCGATGCCCACGGCGCATGGGCGCGGCAGCCCGGTTGTTATCGCCTCGCTGGAACAGTCGCTGATGAGCCTGGTCAGGGTTTGCGTCACCATGTCCGGCGCACTGTCGGTGATCGGCGCCTCGTGGCATCCGGTGACGATATTGTTTCCCGCGTCGACGACGACGGCGTGTGCCATGGTGCCGTTGAGCTTGATGCCTATGAAGGTTTTGGAACGGCAGTTCAGTTTCAGCCCTGTCTGTGGTCTGCCGCGGCGTTCCGTGTTTGGTGCGGCGGTAAAGTCCTTGGGCAATGTGGCGGACATGGTCTCGCCGGGTTCCGTCTCCACGATGACGCCGTTGTGGATGAGGTCGCTGGTGATGCGCGAGACCGCGCCTTGTGACAGTCCCAGGATGTGCGCGAGCGTGATGCGTGATATGGGGCCGTATTTGGTGATACAGGCCGCCACTTCGTGCGTGTATTCTGATCCCTCGAACCATTGAGGGATGGGATGTATCGCCATAGACTCTTCTCTTTTCATATTTACTATCCAAGAGTAACTAATTCATAGAGCATACCAACATATGCAGTGTGATGCTTGTTGCGGCACCCGATAATGCGGGAAGAGAGGCAAGACGGGGGTGTGCGCGGCGGCCACCGGCTTCGCGATGATGGCTGTCGCGCGTATCATCCTCGGCCTGGCGGTGTTTGCGGTGTTCGCCGTGCTGTCCATTCCATTTGTGGCCCGTTGCGTTCCGGAGACCAAAGGCAGGTCTTTGGAGGAGATCGAACGTGACCTGGTCAGGCGGTAGCTGTTTTTCGTAGGTTTGGCTCCGCTTGGCTCAAGGTGCCCGCGGACGGTGAAATTCCATGGCGGGCGCTTTGTTCTTTCCTATTTTCTTTCCTTCGATATGAAATTTCTCGCTGTTTTATTGCGCAACAGACAGACACGCGAAAGATGGGAATGAAAAAACAAATAATTTATCCTGAAACATGTCGGTTGCGGTGATGATGCCGCATCCCCAAGGAAGGGAAAGAGGTCGACGATGGGAACAGCATCTCATATAAGGCACAAGACAATAGCCCGTGCGCTCACACGCACGGCAACGGCTGTATGCGCAGCCGTGATGGGATTGGGCGTTGCCGGCTGTGGCACTGCGAACGCCGGCACGGTAACCTTGGATTTCTTCCAATACAAGGCCGAGGCCGCCGACTGGTTTACGGCCAAAGCGCGTGAATTCGAGAAGACCCATCCGAACATCAAAATCAATGTCAACAATTCGTCCGACGCGACCACCGATCTGCGTACGCGTCTGGTGAAGAACCGCGAGCCCGACGTCATCACCATCAACGGCGACATCAATTACGGTATGCTCGCCGAAGCAGGTGTCTTCCATGATTTCACCGATGATGAGATCGTTGACGAACTCAATCCGGGCATGGTGAAGATCGCCAAGAGTCTCGTGCAGACCACTGACCAGTCCAAGAAGCGTTTGTATGCGATTCCATACGCCGGAAACGCAAGCGGCTACATCATCAACGCCGACGTATGGAAGCAGGCCGGCGAAGACCCGGAGAACCCGCCTCAGACCTGGAGCGAGTTCATCGCATTGCTCAAGCGTTTCAAGGCCAAGGGAATCACGCCGATCGAAGCAAGCACCGCCGACCCGTGGACACTGCAGGCGCCGTTGTCCTCGCTGAATTCGACGCTGGTGCCGGAATCGGAATATGCGAATCTTAAGGATGGTTCCAAGAAGTTCTCCGACCTGTGGTCCACGGTGAGCGACGAACTGGTCGAAATCTACCAGAACTACACGCAGAAGAACCCGGCTGTCACCTATCAGCAGGCCACGCAGGATCTCGCTGCCGGCAAGGCCGCGATTCTGCCGCTGGGCACATACGCCATCCCCCAGGTTCGTCTGATCGACAAGAACGCCAACCTGCGGTTCGCGCAGATGCCCGCCACCGACAACGCCAAGGAACAGCAGCTCACCGCCGGTGACGACGTGATGCTGACCATGGGCGCCCATACCAAGCATGAGAAGGAGGCCCGTGAGTTCGTGGACTTCCTGATGAGCGACGAGAACGTCAAGGACTACTCCAAGCAGCAGTCGGCATTCTCCCCATACAAGAACACGTATGTCGGCGATAGCGCGCTCAACGGTGTGCTGTCGTTCTATAAGGCCGGCAAGCTGACCGACTTCTGCGACCATTACGTGCCTGCCAGCATCAATATCGCCGGTTTCCTGCAGACGCTGATCCAAACCGGCAACAAAGACAAATTCCTGAGCAGCATGCAAAGCGAATACGACAAGATCGAAGCCAGGAACTTCAGGTGAGGGAGGGAAGAACCATGAGTGTCAATACTGCTGCACAATCCGCTGGAAAGCCGGCGAAGAAAAAGGTCTCGAAGTTCTCCAAGCGCAAGGTCGATCCGGCGTTTTATTGGATGACGGTTCCGGCTGCGATCCTGGTGGGCATATTCCTGTACTTCCCGTTCCTTCAGGGAGCGATGTACTCGTTCACGAATTCGCAGGGATATGGCGATTTCAAGTTCATTGGACTCAAGAACTACTTCGCCATGTTCCAGGATGCGCGCGTGGGCCATGCCTACCTGTTCACGATTTTCATCGCGGTCCTGATCACCATCGGCACGAATTTCCTCGGCATGTTCCTGGCGGTGCTGCTGAACTCCAAGATCGCCTTCAAGAACGGGTTCCGCGCCATCTTCTTCATCCCGTACACCTTGTCGGTGCTGGTCATCGGCTATGTGTTCAAGTACATCTTCATGACCCCGCTGCCGGAGCTCGGTCAGGCGTTGCACATCGACTGGCTGTCCACGTCGATGCTGTCCAATCCCGATCTGGCTTGGTTCCCGATCGTGTTCCTGTCGATCTGGCAGGGTGTGGCGTATTCCACGCTGCTGTACCTGGCGGGCCTGCAGACCATCGATAACGAGATCTACGAGGCCGCGGCCATCGATGGCGTGAGCGCATGGCAGAACTTCTGGCAGATCACCTTCCCGCTGATCGGCCCGTTCTTCACCATCAACATGGTGCTGAGCCTCAAGAACTCGCTTGGCGCATTCGACCAGATCATGGCGTTGACCAAGGGCGGCCCGGATTCCAAGACCGAAACCGTCTCCTACCTGATCTTCCAGAACGGCTTGGGCAATGGCGAATACTCCTATCAGATGGCGAACGCGGTCACGTTCTTCATCGTGCTGGCTGTTCTTGCGTTTGTGCAGCTGAAGTTCTTCGGCAACAAGGAAAAGGTCTGAGTAGAGGTCTGAAAGTAAGGGGCGATTAACATGACTTCCGCAAATGTTTCGACTACAGCCAAGGGTTCTGCCGGCACCGTAGGGCTTCGCAAGGACCATAAGATCAACTGGTGGCTCACCGCTGCCGTCGCGGTGCTGAGCCTGACCATTTTGGTGCCACTGTATTTCACCGTGGTCACCGCGTTGAAAACGCCTGGTGAGGCGGGTTCGTTCGGTCTGCCGTCCTCATGGCAGTGGCATAACTTCGTTGACGCGTGGAACAAGGTGAACTATCCGAAGGCCGCGCTCAACTCCGCCATTATCACCGTGTGCGCCGTGGTGCTCACTTTGCTGACGAATACATTCGTCGCATACGCCGTGGCAAGGAACATGGATAAGCGGTTCTTCCGCTTCCTGTACTACTTCTTCCTTGCCATGATGTTCGTGCCGTTTACCGTGATCATGCTGCCGATCGCCAAGGAAATGGGGTCGTTGCATCTCGATAATCAGCTTGGTCTGATTATTCTGTACACGATTCTGGGCATCGGTACGAATCTGTTCATTGCAATCGGCTTCATCCGGTCGATTCCGGTTTCATTGGAAGAAGCCGCGCGTATCGACGGTGCGTCGACCTGGCGCATCTTCTGGACGGTGATTTTCCCGCTGATGGGCCCGATCAACGCCACGATCGCAATTCTGACCGCGCTGTGGGCGTGGAACGACTTCCTGCTGCCGCTGATCACGTTGACCGATCAGAGCAATCAGACGATTCCGCTGGCGCAGTACGTGTTCCAGAGCCAGTTCACGTCGAACTACCCGATGGCCTTCGCGTCCTACCTGATGGCCATGGCTCCGGTGCTTATCGTCTACGTCTTCGCCCAGAAGTGGGTCGTCGGCGGTGTAATGAGGGGAGCCGTTAAGTGAACAGCCCAGTGGGCTGTTCATAGGCTCCCCCGAGCGGGACGAGCCGTTTGAGATACGCGGTTGGCTGGATGTTTTGGCAATATTCCGCTAACCGCGTTTCTGTAAACGTTTCACGCTATAAATAGTCACTTGTATGGTTCTTGCCTCAGGTGAGATTTGCAACATCAATGAATGTACAGAAAGCAAAGGAGCTTATTCGCATGACCGATTTCAATCGTTCCGTCCTTCCCGACTCGGTGCGCACCAATGGCGCCACACCGAACCCATGGTGGGCCAATGCGGTGGTCTATCAGATCTACCCGCGTTCCTTCCAGGATTCCAATGGCGACGGCGTTGGCGACATCAAGGGCATCACCAGTCGTCTTGACTATCTTGCAGGTCTTGGCGTGGATGTGCTGTGGCTCTCCCCCGTCTACAAGTCCCCGCAGGACGATAACGGCTACGATATCTCCGACTATCAGGATATCGACCCGCTGTTCGGCACGATGGAAGATATGGATGAGCTGCTTGCCGAAGCGCACAAGCGCGGCTTGAAGATCGTTATGGATCTGGTTGTGAACCACACTTCGGACGAGCACGCCTGGTTCCAGGCTTCGCGCGACAAGAACGATCCGCATGCGGACTGGTATTGGTGGCGTCCCGCCAAGCCGGGCCACGAACCGGGTACCCCGGGGGCCGAGCCGAATCAGTGGGGTTCCTATTTCGGTGGTTCCGCTTGGGAATACGATCCGAAGCGTGGCGAATACTTCTTCCATCAGTATTCCAAGAAACAGCCTGATCTCAACTGGGAGAATCCGGAGGTGCGCAAGGCCGTCTACAAGATGATGAATTGGTGGATGGATCGTGGCATTGACGGCTTCCGTATGGATGTGATTACGCAGATTTCGAAGGTCGTTGACGAGAACGGCAAGCTGCCGGGCGAGGAAGGCAGCCTTATCGCCGACGAGCCGGTTGGTCCGGAAGGCTATTCCAGCCCATTCCCCTTCTGCTCCGATGGTCCGCGCGTCGATGAATTTCTGGCTGAGATGCGTCGCGAGGTCTTCGAGGGGCGTGATGGCTACATGAACGTGGGTGAGGCTCCTGGCGTCACTCCGGCGCGAAATGAGCACATCACCGATCCGGCCAATGGCGAGCTTGACATGATGTTCCAGTTCAATCATGTCGGCATCGACCAGTCCGGTTCCAAGTGGGATACCGTGCCGTTCAAGGTGGCGAATCTGCGCCGCGAGCTTGCCGAACAGCAGAATGCCGTGGGCAAGGTCGGTTGGGCCAGTCTTTTCTTCTGCAATCATGATCAGCCGCGCGTGGTGTCTCGTTGGGGCGATGATTCCAGTGAGGCGAATCGTGTTGCATCGGCAAAGGCGTTTGCCTTGCTGCTGCATATGCATCGTGGCACGCCGTATGTGTATCAGGGAGAGGAATTGGGCATGACGAACGCTCATTTCACTTCACTTGATCAATATCGCGATCTGGAGGCGCTGAACGCTTATAAACAGCGTGTCGAAGAGGCCAAGGTGCAGTCCCCCGAGTCTATGATGGCCGCCCTTGCTTTGATCGGGCGCGACAACGCTCGCACGCCGATGCAGTGGGATGCGTCGAAGTTCGCCGGCTTCACTGATGAGAACGCTGCCGCCGAACCGTGGATCAGTGTGAATCCGAACCATGCCACGGTCAATGCCGATTGTCAGGTCGACGATCCGGATTCCGTATACGCCTTCTACCGGCAGTTGATCGCGTTGCGGCATAACAATCCGGTTGTTGCCGCAGGCACGTGGCATCTGATCGATATCAACGATGATTACGTCTATGCGTTCGTCCGCAAGCTGGGCGACGCCGCGTTGCTTACCGTGGTGAATCTGTCGGGCAAGCGTGTGGCTATTCCCTCCGATAGTGCCGCCTTGACGGAATCTGGGGTTTCCGAGCCGCGGATCGTGGTGTCTACGCATGGGGCGACGCATGCTGTGGTTTCCTTGGCGAATAAGGAATTGAGCGCTTGGGAGGGCATCGTCGTCGAATTGTGACGCATGGTGCGGCGGCATTGCGAAGCCGTGCGTAAGTCGGTGAGGGGAACGTGACTGCATCGCGTTCCCCTCATGCGTTGGTCTGCTGATGTTCGAGAAGCGGTTTGCCCAATGCAAGTGCGACTCTTACAATGCCATGTATGGAACAAAAGGACGTACTGAAAGCACTGCAGCGTGACCATGCAGCCGAACTCAAACTCGCAGCGAAGCGTTTGAAGGGCACGGCTCGCCACACCAAAATCATTCCCTCCCCGGTGCTGAGCGAAACAACGGGTCATGAGATTCTGCTCAAACCCGAGAATCTGCAGGTCACCGGTTCGTTCAAGATTCGCGGTGCCTATAACAAGATCGCTTCTTTGAGCGAGGAGGAGCTATCCCATGGCATTGTCACCGCTTCCGCGGGTAATCATGCTCAGGGCGTGGCCTATGCCGCTCGTGAGCGTGGTGCCAAGGCGACTATCTGCATGCCGCAGATCACTCCCCCGCTGAAGGTCGATGCGACCAAGGCCTATGGTGCCGATGTGGTGCTGTGTGGCGAGGTGTTTGATGAGTCCGCGGCTCGCGCACAGGAGCTTAGTGAAACCGAAGGCATGATCTATGTGCCGCCGTTCGACGATTACGAGGTATTGTGCGGTCAGGGCACCATCGGTTTGGAGATTCTTGAGGATGTGCCTAATGTCACCGATGTTGTCGTTCCGCTGGGTGGCGGCGGTCTGGGCGCTGGCGTGGCGTTGGCCATTAAGACGTTCAAACCGGAAGTGCGTGTGATTGGCGCGATCCCGGAGGGTAGCCCCGCTTGGAAGAATTCGCTGGCCGCTGGTCGTGTTGTGCCGGCCGATGATGTGGTCACTTCTGCCGAAGGCGTCGCCGTCAAGCGTCCTGGCGATCTTACGTTCGCGCTGCTCAACGAGTTCCTTGACGATCTGGTCACGGTGTCCGAGCGTGATATCAACGAGATGATTCTGCTTATGCTGGAGAAGCACAAGCTGGTGGTCGAGGCCGCCGGCGCCGTGTCGTTGGCAGCACTTGAGCATCTGAATCTGCGTTCGCGCAAATTCGCTGAAGCGCAAGGCCCGCATGTGGTGGTGCCGATTCTTTCCGGCGGCAATGAAGATACCGTGTCTATCGGTGCCGTGATTCAAAAGGGCATGATTGCCCGCGGTCGCATTATGAATTTTGAGGTTGAGCTTCCCGATAAGCCTGGTCAGCTGGTCAAGGTTGCGACCATTCTTGCGAGCGAACGCGCCAATGTGATTGCGTTGGATCATGATCAGTTCAAGGCTTCCGGCCATTACACCAATGCGGTGTCCTTGGGTGTGACCGTGGAGACGAACGGTCCGGATCATATCGATCGTATTCTTATGGCGCTCAGGGAGGCTGGGTTCCAGCCCAAGCGCATCTACTGATTGCGGCGTGCATGCCAGGAATCACGAAGGCCCGGTTCATGTGAACCGGGCCTTTTCCGTCGTTCCGCATGTCCGCTGTCGGCATGTGGAGGTGTGTTCGTTGTTCAGTTGTTGGCTGCGATGGTTTCATCCACGAGCTGCGGCAGCGCGGTTGCGATGTCGTCGTGAATCAGCCTTGTTGCCAGTCGGTCGTATTGTGTGCGTCCCATGTTCATGATGGTGATCGGCACGCCTGCTTGTGCCGCGACCGGTACGATGCTCGCCGCAGGCATTACTTCCAGTGTCGACCCGATCACCCACAGTTCGTCGGCCTGCGTGGCCAGGCGATACGATTTTTCGATCGCGCCGTCCGGCAGTGCTTCGCCGAAATAGACGACGTCGGTTTTGATGAGTCCGTTGCATGGCATGTTTCCGCTATACGGCAGTGTGCGATGGCAGTGCGGATCCGGCTCGTTGTCCAGATTCGCCATGATTTCGGCGGTGTCGTACTGCTGGTGGCATTTCATGCAGCGTGAGGTGCCGATGGTGCCGTGCAGATTCACGATGATGTCGCTGCTGTTGCCGGCCTTTTCATGTAATGCGTCGAAGTTTTGCGTGGCCAGTAGCGTCAGCATGCCGGCCTGTTCCAATTTGACGAGCGCCTTGTGCGCGGTGCCCGGCTGCGCATTCCATACAGGGGATTCCTTTTGCCAACGCCAGGAGTATTCGCGATCCTCTTCATTGGCGAGAAAAGCATCGATGTCGTATACGTTCATCTGTTCGGGGTGTTTGGTCCACACGCCGTCCGGTCCTCGGAAATCGGGAATGCCTGCCGAGGTCGAGATGCCAGCGCCTGTCAATACTGCGATCTTTTTGCTCATGCGCACTACCCTACGCCTGTTGGATGCATGTAATGAGTGCTGTGAGGCGTCTTCTGTACTGTGACGCGCCGTTGTCTGGTTGTTTGGTGGGTGGTTCCGGTGTCCCCGTGGGTGTCGTGGGTGTGGTTCGGTCTGGTTTCGGGGTGTTTTCGACACGCCGGTGTTTGCGTGTG
>ERZ857629.267-NODE-267-length-79144-cov-5.562303_pt1 | contig 79144 bp, 75 predicted proteins | sample MGYA00519700_ERZ857629 | MGnify/ENA primary metagenome ERZ857629 (study PRJEB31778, sample SAMEA3449351) | human gut metagenome | biome: human gut; feature: human-associated habitat; material: faeces | place: United Kingdom | collected 2010/2012 ... | reverse complement strand
AAATCCGGGATAACTATCCGAAGTACGTTTTGAGAACCGATGAATTTGCCGGAGGTAATTACCAGGGAATCAAAAGTATGCACATTGCAGATTTTCTATTGAGCACTGAATATTAACGATGAGGGCGGCGGTGAGCCGCCCTTTTACATTAGCATTATAAATCAATCGCTTAGAACTGACTGCAGTTCATCCGGATTCAGGACTTCAATGATCTTGCCCGTGTACCGAATGATTCCATCCTTTTCCAGCTTTTTCATTTCCCTGTGAAGAGACGGCCTGGATACATTCATGATCATTGCCCATCTGGACATGGAATCCGGGATTTTTACAGCAGTTTTTCCCGTTTGCCTGATCTGCATCAGCAGCCAGAACGCAGCTTTCTGGGCGATTCCGCTGTAGGACAAAAGCTCCAGCCTCTGCTGCAGCATATAGGTTGCGGAAGCGATCTCTGTCGTAAAGTTCTGCAGGATCCGTACATCCTTTTGCATCAGAGAAAGAAGATCTTCCTTCTGAAACACCATCAGAGTTGTCGACTCCAGAGCGACAATATCACAGGGATAGTGCTGGCTTTTTGAGAAGACGGCGGCTGGCCCGATTAATTCACCCGGGATACGGACGGAGACATTCACCTGGCTGCCGTTCGGGAAGGATTTCTGAGCTTCCACACGCCCTTCCAGGATAATACCAATCTTAAGTGCAGGATCCATCAGGTGAAAGATTGTTTCTTCTTTATCGTAACACTGAATGTGATGGGGCGTCTCTTCCAGATATGCCCGGAGATCTTTTGCCGTCACGCCCCGAAACAGTGTGCTGTTTTCCAGTACAGTATAGTCCATTGCGAACCTCCCATTAAGGATCTTTAGCTCCATTATACACCAAAAAGACCTGATTATGTATCTTGGGATACAGAATTCTTTGAAATCTTTGTGCATACTGATGCCAGAACAAGAAAGGGAGGATTCCAAAATGATTCGCAAAATCATCCATATAGACGAAGAAAAATGCAATGGCTGCGGGCTGTGCGCTGAGGCCTGCCACGAAGGAGCTATCGACATCGTAAACGGTAAGGCGAAGCTCATGCGGGAGAACTTCTGTGATGGCTTCGGGGACTGCCTGCCGGGATGTCCGACCGGCGCGATCACTTTCGAAGAGCGTGAGGCTCCGGAATACGATGAATCAGCAGTAAAAGCAGCGAAGGAGAGAAAGACGATGAACGAAATGAATCACGAACACCACGAGGGCGGCTGCCCTGGGTCGAAGATGATGCAGTTTGCACAGAATGAAGTGGAAAATGCTCCAGTTAATACCGGGAAGCCGGTATCCCGTCTGGCACAGTGGCCCTGTCAGATCAAACTGGTGCCAACACAGGCACCCTTCTTTGACGGAGCGAAGCTGCTGATCGCGGCGGACTGTACAGCTTACGCTTATGCAAACATGCATGAGGAGTTTATGCGCGGCAAAGTGACGATCATCGGATGCCCCAAGCTGGATGCAGTGGATTATTCCGATAAGCTGACGGAGATCATCCGGAATAACGATATCAAGAGCGTGACGATTGTTCGTATGGAAGTGCCCTGCTGCGGCGGTCTTCAGAGAGCGGCAGAAAACGCACTTAAGACAAGCGGTAAATTCATTCCGTGGCAGGTCGTTACGATCTCCCGGGACGGCAAGATCTTAGACTAAGGAGAAGAACATCATGAGCTATACAGAATGGAAAGATAAAACGGCTGCGTTTAAGACAATTGATGTAAGAGGCATTCAGGGCAATTTCTTTCAGGGGATCAAGAAGCAGGCGATGCAGCTTCTTGCAGGAAACGGACTGGAGATCATCCAGAATTTCGATCCTATCCCCTTGTATGAAGTGATGGAAGGCCTTGGCTATGAGCATTTTACCGAGCAGAAAGGAACTGCAGAGTTCCACGCTTACTTCTATCGCACGGAAGTGAAGCAGGAGGAAAAGGATATTCCGATGCGTCCGGCGGCGCTGACCAACATGCCTCTGATCGATGAGAAACTAGGAAATATCGCTGTGAACTTCTGGGATCTGACATGGAATGACGAAAACAGATATTTGCCCTATGAGACCCGGCTTCTTCTCTCCCTGACTAATGCTGTCGGTGCCGGCCGGATGCGTCAGGCGACAAGAGAACTTGTGAAGGCATATATCCACGGACTGGACAGCGCAGCGCTGGACGATGTATTCGAGCTGTTGGCCTGGAACCAGGGTATCGGTTATTTCAGTTCTGAGATTGGTCCGTCTACACTGTTTGCCGCATACAAGACCATCAAGAACATGGAAAAGCAGGGCAAGGAACGCGGTGAGATCTGCGAAATGCTCAAGGAGAAGTTCGGTGAAAAGAACCCGGATGTAAAAGTATGAGGTAAAAATGATGAAACACGAATGCAAAGTCACGGTAATAGATAAAAAGTGCTTTGCTGATTTTCAGGAGCAGTATCTGGCAGATAAGAAATCCGGCCCTTGCCCTTTCTTCAATATTCCAGAAACCCCTGAAAAGGAAGAATGGCTGGCAAAGCAGAACTTCCATAACAGTGCCGAGGAAGCCTATACCGGCTAACCAGTGAAATAGAGATCGGCATCTCTTTACATAGCGCATTCGGATCACCCCCGGATCAACTACTCCAAGAACTGGAGCCGTCAACTGTCGCAAAGTTTGCGACTGTTCAAAACGCTGTTACGGCACAGTAAAAGCCGAACACATACAATCGAATAACGCAAACGACTTTTAATCGAGTAAGCGGAGCAGCCCTGGGAGCCCGGGACTGAGAAACTACCATGCACCGTACGAAGCCGAATCTGATGAAGGGTGAACCATACCCTTTCAATGATTCGATTTCGACGGTGCTTTTTCTTTTGCTCTGCTTACAGGAACCGCATACCTGTCCGCTTCGTACGGAGACGAAGTCTTCTCCTGCTCTGCGGAAAGGACAGGAAATGTTTTTCAATCAGGTGGAATTTGGACAGAGAGTGAAGGTTCTTCGTAAGGAGAACGGATATACGCTGCAGCAGATGGCCGATGAGCTGAATGTCAGCTATGAGCATTATAAGAAGATCGAAAACGGGAACCATGATTATTGTTTTTGTAAAGTGCCGGAAGTGCAAGTTCGACGGAGCTTTAAGTCTTGCCTATTTCAGAAGGGTGAAACGATATCAGGCTTATCAGAACCGCCTTGCACAAAGGCTCATTTGAAAACTGCATAGTGAAGTAACACAAAACGACTTTTAAATCGAGCAAGCGGAGCCGGTCACAGACCGAGACTGCCAGGCACCGTACGAAGCCGGATTGGAAACAGGATTACCATATCCTTTTATCCGATCCGATTTCGACGGCGCTTTCTCTTCCGCTTTCGCGGTGGATTCTGCTCGATCACGACTGCTTCGTACGGTGAATGGAAGTCCTTTCCCGGCAGACGCTTGGGAAAGGACAGGACATGTATTTTGACCAGGAAGCATTCGGAAAGCGTCTGAAGGAACTCAGAAATATTAAGGGGATGACACAGGAGAAGCTGGCAGAGAAGGTGAATATCACCCGGGAGCATCTGGGAAGACTGGAACGCGGCAAGTATGGCTGTTCCATTGACCTTCTCATTGAACTCTCCTACACGTTAAATGCGAGTACAGACTATCTCCTTCTTGGGAGAAATCCGGACCGCGACCAAGACAGAAAGCAGCTTCTGCAGGTCATCAGCCAGTTGTCGGATATCGCAAGAAACATGTGAAAAGATCTTTTGAGGTGTCGATATTGAACGACAAGTTCAATGACAAGCCCATCAGAATTGGATATGATAGAGCCAGAGGCTCCTGCCTCAGAGCTCTGGAGAAAGAAGAATCGTCATGACAATCGCTATTGATAAAGTAAAAACAGGACAGCAGATCCGTCTGCTGATGGAGAAACGCGGGGTTACAGTAAGAGACGTGAAGAATGCGCTCTCACTGGCCTGCGTGCAGAGTGTCTATCACTGGCTGGATGGCCAGAGTATGCCCACATTGGACAATCTTTACGCCTTAAGCGATCTGCTGAAGGTGCCGATGGATATGCTGGTCTACGGAAACCGGCGTTATGATCCCAACAAGAATATTCCGGAAGGTGCGGAGCGCCTCTTCCGGTACTACAGGCTCATACAGGAATGCATGGCAGCCTGAATCAGTAAGGATCATACAGAAAGACTTATCCCCGGCCCGTCGCAGAACAGCGGTGAGCCGGGTTTTTTATAGAGAGGAAGGAACAGGTGACAACCTTATGAGTTACGACATCAGATTAAAAGATCCCGTTACAGACGAGACATTGGATCTGCCTGTAAAACATGTTATGACCGGCGGGACATATCAGGCAGACTATGATGAACAGACAAGGAAGTTTTCCCCAAAACCTATCAGCGAGGCATGGCTGAACGTCACGTATAATTATGGACGTTATTATTACGATGCCACAGATGGAGATCCCCGCTTCGCTCATGACGAAATCTCTGCCTACTATGCAGATGGGACAACAGGCCCTGTTAAAACAGAATATGGCATCCGCGGTATTTACGGTAAGTCAGGGGTAGAAAGTATTCCGATGCTGGAGGATATGATCGGAAGGATCAAAGCGAAATACAAGCCGAATGGGGAATGGTTGATCACCAGCAGGGAACGAACAAGATACCGGGATAAATCCGGTAAGGAAGTTGACTTCTATTATGCACTTCATCATAGGGATGAATGTACTAGTGAGGATTATACGGAAGATATCAGCGAAGGTCCTTGTGATGATTACTGGGAAGCAACAGCCGCGAATGCCATCCGGCCGTTGTATCAGCTTATAGCGATGGCGAAACTCCGTCCGGATGGGGTCTGGGACGGGGACTGATAAAGAAGAGGTGATTTCATTGAATGATTATAACTGGTGGCACCGGATATAGACAGCCTTCTGAATTGTTTTGAGCGGGGATTCCTGAACCCCTCTGCGCCGTCAGGAGATTTGTGTAAAGCAATGGATCCGCTGTTTGAAATGCTGCGGGACTTGGCTCCGCTGCGGAAAAACAACGAAGCCAAGGCGATATGGGTCACAATTCCAAGAGGATTTTATTGAAGACTTTGGCTCTTATGAGGACATGCTTGAGTGGGGCGATGTAAAGAATCATGAAGAATATGAACAGTACTGGCTGGAGGAATACCCGGATCCTGTTTGCTGGTATGAACTGGTCATCGCGGAGACCTTTCATAAAGACGGTTCCAGATGGTTCAGGGCGGTTCACTTTGGCGACAAACCGATCATCAATGCGCATTTTGATTATGACGCTGATGAGAAAACCGGATTCACTAACAGAGAGCAAGCCGCCATTGCTCTCTGTTCCCTCCTGACGGAAGCAGCTGGAGAATCCATGCAGAAGCTGAAGGATGGCACTTACAATGAATTTGTAAAAAAACACCTGCCTCATTCGTTCAGAACAGGCATAATTCCCCGGGCGGTCCTTTGGGAACGGGAACCGGAATGGTCGTATCGGAAGACTGAAAAGCATGACGGCGAGAGATTTCTTCTGTGCCTGTGCGATTGGTTATAAAGCGTGCGGGTACAACGGTTCGGAGCTGCCGCCTGTCGATCAGTATTTTTTTCATGGTGACGGCAGGGATGAAGGTCTGAGCGGACGGGGACATGGACTGAATGCAGGCCCTGGGATTGATTTTGATGATCCGGCAGCCTGGGATGAATGGTATTTTCACCGGGAACAGCACGGAGGACATCCATGGGAAGTTTGTCGTGGCGGGAACAGTACGCATGTTGATCTATATGTGATGCACTGGCAAAAGCAAACGGAATCGAGATTCCGAGACTGCGCGGCTATCGATGGATGGAAAATGAAAAATGCCTTTCAGAGGAAGATATCGAGAATTGTCTGAATGAAGCACGAGCACGGGCATACGAGCACGCCCTGACTGCCGATCCGCCATTTTCCATTAATCCGGAATACTACATTCTCAGCTATACAACAGACCAAAGGAAGAAAAAATATCTGATTCAGGAAGAACAGACCCGTGTATATTACCCGCCCGATAATCCGGAAGGCAAATCTTATACAACGACTGTTATAAAAGGGTTCAGATGGGACCTGTTGCATGGAAAAAGAAGAAAAGCTGTAAAGTATTATCTGAAGAAGGAATTGAGATACGAAAAACACCAGTTGGCTGTCTGGAACAAGTATGCAGGACAAAAAACGTTTTGTATATCCATGCCCGTCTTGGAATTTCAAACTGGAGCAATACTACGTGGGAAGATTTCAGGAAATCTTCGTGGTTTCTGGATGGATGTGATGACGCCAGTGATCGCAGCTATTGTGATATTTATGCAAAGATTGTCTATTTAAACGACTCCCTGTTATCACTCTCGAGACCTGATGATAGTTTTGAAATGAATGGGACTGCATATACTGGGAATACGCTGTGAGGTTGAGAAGGAGAATATATCTTACGCAAAAATAAGGTAAAAATATACGCATTATTAACTTGACATGAAGCGAGATATCCGCCATGTTAAAAATGTGCAAAATATTATCACAAAACAAAGTAAAAACGTACATATTATTAACTGGCGGTGAAGAAATGAATCTTTATTATGAATTGCTTCAATTTCCTGTTTTCTCGATGAGGGAAGTCAATACTTTATATTCAAGTGAGCGTACAGCCAGAACTGCTCTTGGCAAATTAGTCAAGGAAGGTATGGTTCTGAAGATACGTAACAGTCTTTATACTTGTGTAAGTGGCGAAAATGGCGGTCCTGTAGCTAATCGATTTCAAATCGCAAGTGCCATTCACCCTTCTGCTTATGTGTCTCATCATTCGGCGTTTGAGTATTATGGTATTAGTGATCAGGTTTTTTATGATGTATATGTAAGTTCTGAAATGCGCTTTCATGATTTTGTGTTTGATGGTTATACCTACCATTTTGTAAAATCCCAAATGCAGCAGGGAGTGACCACGCCTCAGTTTGGCGGCGGAGTAAAGGTGACAGATAAAGAGAGAACAATTCTGGACTCCATAAATGATATGAATCTGATCGCAGGGTTGGAAGAAACTATCACATGCATCAGTTCTGTGGCGGATGTGGATGAAGCTAAACTATTAGATTATCTTGAGATCTATGGTAATCCATTTTTATATCAGAAAATGGGGTTTATAGCCAGTCAGTACCGGAATGAGTTGAATATCAGTGATGAATTCATAAATATATGCAAACAGCGGAAGGGCAGCTCAAAACGATACCTTGTTAACGATATTTCAGAACCCGCTTATGCGAGAGACTGGAGCCTTGTTTATCCGAAACATATAAAAGAAATGAAGAACGGAGTGATGGATGATGCCGCAATTTAACAGGCGGGAATTGGATGAGAGATCACGTCAATACGGGTTTAACCGCGATACATTTGAAAAAGTCCTTCGACTTAAAATAATATTAGAGTATTTCAATTCACAGGATTATTTGAAAGAGCATCTGCTTCTGAAAGGCGGAACAGCTATAAACCTGACCATCTTTAATCTTCCAAGGTTATCGGTGGATATTGACTTGGATTTCGTGCCAAATCTTCCTCGGGAAGAAACCATGAGTGCACGGGAGGCGGTAAGCGATATTATACGCAGATACATGTCAGAACAGGGTTATAGCCTTTCCGAAGCTTCAAGATTCAGCCACAGCCTGGATGCATTTCATTATAATTACACAAATGCGGCTGGCAACAGGGATATGATTAAGATTGAAATCAACTATTCCCTTAGGACGCATGTATTTCAGGCAGAGGAGCGATGCCTACTCACCGATGCTTTTGGAGAACCGATATCTGTAAACACGGTAGCGGTAGCGGAGATTTTTGCGGCTAAAGCAAACGCTTTAATGAGCAGAGCAGCCGCAAGAGATTTGTATGACTTCTGTAATATGGTCGATCAGAATACCATTAGTGGGAAGGAAGACTTGTTCCGGAAATGCACGGTATTTTATGCGACGATTTCGGAAAAGGAGGTTAATAGGACGTTTGATACTGTGGCAATTGATAAACTAAGTTTTTCAAGAATCCGAACAGATCTCTTCCCGGTACTTGGAGTTAACAAGAAATTTGCTCTGGAAGAGAAGAAGCTGCAGGCAAAAGAATTCATTGCCGCTGTTATGATGCTTCAGGACGGTGAGAAAGAATATATGGATCGTTTTATTTCAAAAGAGTACAGACCAGAATTGCTGTTCGGAGACTATGAGATTGTAGAAAGAATCAAAAATCATCCGATGGCTCTTTGGAAATGCAGATAATATTGTTTGTGAATTATAATCAGAGAATATCCCCGGCGCTTGCTATCATGCAGGCGCTTTTTTTTTTGTCCGAATGCACTTTTATGTGACGTTCTCCATCACATGAATGTGATGCATGTTAAGCTCATTTTTTTCCGTCCAAGTGCTTTGCGGATTTCCGGAAGATATTTTTCAACATCCATCCGGTCAAGCAGCGCCGGATCCATAGCAGATCTTCTTCCACAGGGGAGTCTTGACGATTTCGTTTTGCTTATTGTTCTGACTCATAAAAATAACCTCCATTTATAGTATCTGATCACACATGGAAAGGCATTCCCCTTGCCGTTCCCTATGCCATCCATCTTACTGAACAGAGGTTTTGGGTTCATTGCACTCTTTATCTTTAAAATTACATTATTTTGCACATGCCTTGCGATATTGAAGAGGAGTCATGCCGTATTCTCTGCGGAAAACGTTGATCAATCCTCGTGCGTCCGAAAAACCGCAGTCCAGTGCGATATCCATAACATTCCGATCGCTTGAGAGCAGCATGTCCCGCGCCATAATGGCGCGATACCGGTTCAGATACTTGATGAATGTCAGAACGGTATTTTTCTTAAAGAAGCGTGCAAAATATTCGTTGGTAAAGTGAAATTTCTTCGCAATAAAGCTTTGTGTCAGCCTTTCGCTGTAGTGGGCTTCCACATACTGCATGACTCTGCGCAGACGTTCGAGATTTTTGGCACTGTTAATGGGAAAGGCTTTCTCTTTTGAAACCAGGCGGTTCTGGCTGAGTCGGTACACCACTTCATATACAAGGCTCATGATGTGCAAAATCATTAACAACAGTCTGAATCACTGACTGAAATTGTACGACGAAATCATTTAAAAATGCACAAATAATTTCTAAATTCCATCTTAAAATGATTGAATATAACCACAACATATGTTGTAATGAGTGAATAAGGGGAAATATTTCACAGGAGGAAGAAAAATATGGCAAGATTTACATTACCGAGAGATCTTTATCACGGGGCAGGTTCTCTGGAAGAACTGAAGAACCTGAAGGGCAAGAAGGCAGTTGTCGTAGTCGGCGGCGGCTCCATGAAGCGCTTTGGTTTTCTGCAGAGAGTAGAGGAGTATCTGAAGGAGGCCGGCATGGAAGTGGCTCTGTTTGAGGGAGTAGAGCCGGATCCGAGCGTAGAGACGGTCATGAAGGGCGCGAAGCTGATGCAGGAGTTCGGTCCGGACTGGATCGTAGCAATCGGCGGCGGATCCCCGATCGATGCAGCAAAGGCGATGTGGGCATTCTACGAGTATCCGGATACAAAGTTTGAGGATCTGATTACACCGTTCAGCTTCCCGACCCTGCGCACAAAGGCGAAATTCTGCGCGATTCCTTCTACCTCCGGCACAGCAACCGAGGTTACGGCATTCAGCGTCATCACAGATTACGAGAAGGGCATCAAGTACCCGCTGGCTGATTTCAATATTACGCCGGATGTAGCAATCGTTGACCCGGATCTGGCAGAGACGATGCCGCAGAAGCTGACTGCCAACACCGGTATGGATGCGATGACGCATGCAATTGAGGCATATGTTTCCACGCTTCACTGTGATTACACCGATCCGCTGGCACTTCATGCAATCAAGATGATCCATGCTTATCTGGTGGATTCCTACAATGGCGACAAAGAGGCAAGAGCCCGCATGCACAATGCACAGTGTCTTGCCGGCATGGCTTTCTCCAATGCTCTGCTTGGAATCGTCCATTCGATGGCACATAAGACGGGTGCTGCTTTCTCCGGAGGACATATTGTTCAGGGGGCAGCAAACGCAATGTATCTGCCGAAGGTTATCAAATTCAATTCCAAGGAGCCTGAGGCGATGGCTCGTTATGCGGATATTGCCAGATTTATCGGCCTTGCGGGAGATGGCGATGAGGCTCTGACGGATGCCCTGATTGCGGAAATCAAGGAGATGAACAAGAAGCTGAATATCGCTCCGTGCATCAAGCTTTATGAGGGCGGTATCATTGATGAGAAGGAATTCAATGAGAAGCTGGCAACGGTAGCAGAACTTGCAGTCGGCGATGCATGCACCGGCTCCAATCCTCGTGCGATTGATCCGGAGCAGATGGCGAAGCTTCTGACCTGCTGCTTCTATGATACGGAGGTAGATTTCTGATCGCTGTTTGAAATGTATTCGACAGATCAGAATTTCAGGATTGAAATGATCTGATAAAAAGCGAGCCATAAACAGAGACAGAACAGGACTTTTGCAAAGGTATCTGTTCTGTCTCTTTATTTTGCCCTTTTCTTACGAAAAGCTTTTTATATAAGGAACGGTACGGATTATTCTTCCACGACAAGACGCCCTTCAACCATGCGGCCAAGGTGCTGGTTCACGGTCATGTACTCTTCCACAACATCGCGCGCGGAGGTGGACAATACGCGGGTTTTTCCGTTCTCCTCGGCTTCCTCCAGCGTGATATCCAGAAACGGCTTGAGATTGTTGTAATGGTATTTCTGCATGGCAATGGAATACAGGCGTTCCGCGTGCAGCTCCTCGCCGTCCAATGTCAGCTCGCGGAAGGCCTGTGCACTCCTTGACCAGACGATGCGCATCCCATGGGAAAACTGGTAAAATTCGGTATGTTCGCCCTGAAAGGCCTCTTCCCGGAGAATGTGGCGCAGCATTCGTTCCAGCTGCGTGCCGGTGACCTTGAGCATATATACGGCGTCATCATAGGGAAGACATTCTACGAGGTCGGCATAGTGTACCACGGGACCGAGAGTATAGCTTCGGATCGCACCGGAGCCCATCAGCATCAGATCAATGCCGAAGCTGTCACGCAGAATATCGGCAATGAGATCGCCCAGAGCTGTCTCCTGATTGCGTTTGGGATGGGTGAGCTCGTAGGAAAAACGTGTAATGATGCGGTCGTATTTCTTCGAGGTGGCGGTTTTGTAGCGCTGAATGAAGTTTTCCACCTCCTCATCCCGGGGACAATGAGAGTCATCGATGGGGATAATTTCCCATGTGAACGTGTCAATGGCATTGCGGTCGGTGTCCACCATAATGTCGAAGCGGCCAATCTGATCGGTTCCGGTGCCTGCCTGAACGATATAGATGTCGTTAACTTTGGCGGGCTCCTCGGGGACCGTGTGGCTGTGCCCGCCGATGATGATATCCACGCCCCAGTCCGGATCCAGAATGGCGGCGAGCTTTTTGTCCTCCTCAAAGCCAATGTGCGTGAGCAGCACGGTAAAGTCAATGTCAATGGCGTTGTAGGCATTGCAGATATTCCCGACCTCGCGGGCTGCTTCGCGGATGTCTACAAAGGAGCCGATCAGTTCTTCCGTTTTTGTGGCGGCCAGCACCTCTTCCGTAATGATACCGATAAAAAGAATCTTCATGCCGTCAATGCGCGCAATCCAGAAAGGCTGGAACATTCGTTTCCCGTTGGATTTGATATGAAGATTGGCATTGATGATAGGAAAATCCGCGCATTTTTCCAGAAACAGCAGATGGGCCAGGCCGTAATCAACCTCGTGGTTGCCGATGGTGGCAACATCCGGGCCAATCAGATTCATGATGCCGATGGTGGAGGTGCCTTTGTATTCCGAGTCGATGACACTTCCCCGGAACATATCTCCCGCGATGGCATAGATGACATTTTTCTCCTCATGCCGAACCTTATTCACGTAGCCGGAAAGCAGAGACACGCCGCCCACCAGCTTTTCATCGATCTTCTCCGCAAGAAAATCGCCGTGCATATCGTTGGAGTGGAGGATTGTCAGTTTTTTGAGATTTTTCTGTTTTCTCATGCGATTACCTCCTTATTGTCATTATATTTGACGCTGGGGGGCTCTTCAAGCTGCGCGTGGATGTTGTTGTCTTCCTGCATAAAGAAAGTGATTAATTGCGGAAATTGTTGGATAATAAGTGTAACGTTTTGACGGAATGAAGAAGCACCGGGAAGGCTAAGAACAGGGAGAAAACAATGATGCAGGTTCAATATGAAAAATGTGTGCCGCGCTGGGGTGTGCAGGAAATTGCTGTGGCAGGAAGAACGGAGGGAAATCCGTTTACGGATTATGAGATATCGGCGATTTTTTCCAATGAAAGTGAACGGAAGCGAGTGAACGGCTTCTATGACGGAGAGGGACGTTATATTGTTCGTTTCATGCCCTCCTTCGAAGGAACATATGAATTTACAGTGGAAGGGACGGCATTGGAGGATACGGGAGCTGTTCAGGAGAACAGATCCGGCGTCTTTGAGGTAACGGCTCCGGAAAAGGGAAATCATGGACCGGTGTATGTCGCAAATACGTTTCATTTTGCCTATGCGGATGGAACGCCATATTATTCCATCGGAACGACCTGTTATGTCTGGGAACTGCAGAGTGACGAGCTGATTGAGAAGACGCTGGACAGCCTTGCAAAGAGCCCGTTCAACAAGATTCGGTTCTGTATTTTCCCCAAGCACTATGATTATAACCTTGGAGAACCGCGCTCGTATCCCTACGAGGGAACGCCGATGGACTCCTCTGTCCTGACAACGGAGAATTTCAACGAGTATACAGGAAAGACGGAAGGCAATCATTTTGACTTCTATCGGTTTCGGCCGGATCACTTCCGGCATATTGAGCACTGCATTGAGAAGCTGGGGAAAATGGGCATTGAAGCAGATCTCATTGTCATGCATCCCTATGATCGCTGGGGATTTTCACAGATGACGCCGGAGCAGGATGATCTTTACTGGAAGTATGTGGTGGCCCGGTTTGCAGCGTATCACAACGTGTGGTGGGCGTTTGCAAATGAATATGACCTTATGAGCCAGAAGCGCATTGCGGACTGGGAAAGATATGCGGAGCTTGTCTGCCGGATGGATCCGTATCAGCATCTTCGCTCCATTCACAACTGCAGACCCTTTTATGACCATACCAGGCCCTGGATCACGCATTGCAGCATTCAGAGACAGGATTTATATAAAACAGCGGAGTGTACGAACGAGTGGAGAGAGCGGTATCGGAAACCGGTTGTGCTGGATGAGATTGCCTATGAGGGAAATATTCAGCATGGATGGGGCAATATCAGTGCGGAGGAGATGGTACGAAGATTCTGGGAGGCGGCCTGTCGTGGCGGCTATGCAGGACATGGGGAAACCTATCTGAGCCCGGATCGGATTCTGTGGTGGTCTCATGGCGGAGTACTTCACGGAGAGAGCTGGAAACGGCTCGGATTTCTGCATGAGATTCTCTGCCAGACGCCGGGACTTGGATTGCAGCCTTATGAGAAATGCGGCTGGGACGAGGTTGCAGCGGTTCCGGAGGACACCGGAATGTCTTTTCGGTCGGTCAAGGATTACTATTTGATCTACTACAGTTTCATGCGTCCGTGCTTCAAGGAGTATTATTTCGATGATACGACGGAATTCGAGCTGAGGGTTCTGGATACCTGGAACATGACGGCGACGGATGCAGGCATTGTCAAAGGGAAATTCCGCGTGGAGCTGCCCGGGAAGCCGTACATGGCAATTCAGTTAAAACGACATGGCATACAGTGAGCTGTTGGAAGGGAAGAACATGCAAAAACAAAAGGAACTTCGGCGTCTTGTGACCGTGCTTCTGGCGGCCTGCCTGATGGCGGTCAATATTAAGACCTTTGTCCGGGCCGGCGGCTTGTATCCGGGCGGCGCGACGGGATTGACGATCCTGTTTCAGCGCATGGCAGAGACGTTTCTTCACTGGGAGGTCCCGTACACCTTGATCAACGTGAGCCTGAATGCAATCCCGGTTTATATTGGTTTTCGGTATATCGGAAAGAAATTCACGCTGTATTCGCTTCTGATGATTGTGGTCAGTTCATTTCTGACGGATCTGATTCCTGGATTTGTACTGACATCGGACACACTTCTGACATCCATCTTTGGAGGAATTCTGAATGGAATGGCGATCAGTATGTGTCTCTCGGTGGATGCGACAAGCGGGGGAACGGATTTTATTTCGATCTATCTGTCCCAGAAAAGAGGGATTGATTCCTTTAACATCATACTTGGGCTGAATGTTGTCATTCTGGGGGCGGCCGGATTGATGTTTGGCTGGGACAAGGCGCTGTATTCGATTATTTTCCAGTATGTGTCGACACAGATGCTGCATCTGCTCTACCGCGGCTTTCAGCAGATGACGCTGTTCATTGTGACGGATAAGCCGAAGGAGGTCTGTGAGACGATCTATCGCATCAGTCATCATGGGGCGACGATCATGGAAGGCGAGGGCAGCTATGGACACCATGCAGAGCCGCTTGTGTATTCGGTGGTCGATACTCCGGATACGAGAAAGGTGATCAAGGCAATTCGGGATCTGGATGACAGAGCATTCATCAACTGCGTTCGGACAAGTGAATTGAAGGGGAATTTTTATTTCAGTCCGAAGGATTGAGATGATACCCGTAAAGGTAAAAACATGAATAATATAACCGATCGGGTATAAAGACATGAAAAAACGGCATCTGTTGCCGCTATGAGAAATTAATAAGAAAGGATACTCAAAAATGTTTCCGAAAAATTTTGTCTGGGGTGCAGCTACAGCATCCTATCAAATAGAAGGTGCATCTCAGGAAGACGGAAAAGGTTTGTCCATCTGGGATGTTCATACACATGATTTACGAAAGAGTGCATACGGGCAAACGAATGTGGCTCACGAAGATACCGGTGATATTGCATGTGATTTTTACCATCGCTATCGTTCGGACATCGCCCTGATGAAAGCGATTGGGATCAAGGCGTTTCGGTTTTCTATCAGTTGGCCACGTGTGCTGCCAGAGGGAACCGGCAATATCAATGAGAAAGGAATTGCTTTTTATAATGATTTGGTGGATGCTCTGCTGGAGGCGGAGATCGAACCGTATGTGACACTATTTCATTGGGATTATCCACAGGCTTTGCAAATGCGGGGAGGATGGCTGAATCCGGAGAGCCCAGAATGGTTTGCGGAATATACCAAATGTGTGACAGACGCGCTTTCCGATCGTGTCACACACTGGATGACGCTTAACGAGCCACAGTGTCATATCTTATTGGGACATATGCAGGGAGTATGTGCACCAAAGCTGCAGCTGACAGAGCCTGAGGGCCTTCTTGCAATGCATCATATTCTTATGGCGCATGGAAGGGCGGTAGAGGTATTGCAAAAACATGCAAAGAAGAAGCCGGAAGTAGGGGTAGCCTTTTGCCAAGGATCATTGATACCGGATAGCGATCGGCCGGAAGATGTGGAAGCCGCAAGAGCAGCATTTTTCTCTGGAGCGGATCGTCAACTGTGGAGCCCGTCCTGGTGGCTGGATCCGATTGTCTTTGGAAAATACCCGGAAGATGGACTACAATCTTATGGAGAAGAAGTACCAAAAGAATTACTTGATCAGGAACAGATGGATGTTATTTCAAAACCCATCGATTTTATCGGAATTAATTGCTACAATGCAGAACCAGTGTGCGCGGGAGCTGATGGGAAGCCTATCAGGGTTAGAACACAGGAAGGAGCTGCGCTAACAGCAAACAAGTGGGCGGTTACACCGAGAGCACTATATTATATTCCGAAATTTGAATTTGAAAGATACCGGCTTCCGATTTACATTACGGAAAATGGTATGTCGGGGACAGACTGGGTCTGCTTGGATGGCAAAGTACATGATTCTTATCGGATTGATTTTATGCATCGTTATTTGCAGTGTCTGCAAAAAGCAATCGAGGATGGAGTGGATGTGCGAGGGTATCTGACGTGGTCTCTGATGGACAATTTGGAATGGAATAACGGATACACGGAACGATTCGGTCTGATCCATGTGGATTATCCAACACAGAAACGCACACTCAAGGATTCTGCTTATTGGTATCATTCGGTGATCCGGGACAATGGAGCTAAAATATAACAAAAAAGATATCTAAAAAGATATCTATAATCAGAGTTGGTGTCTGTGCAACGCTTTCCTGAGCCGGATAGACGAACAACGAAGGAAACCCTATATATGGGACTGTAGAATCTTTCGAAATTCTGACGGAGATTTTCCGGTTTCCTGACGAAAAACACGGGAAAAGGCAGAACTTCCTGAGAATCCAGAAGCGATAGCGATATCTGTGATGGATATGGAAGCGTCTGCTAGAAGCAGCTGGGAGTGAGAAATCCGGACCTTAGTGACATATTGATAGAAGGTCATATGCATGACCTGTTTAAAAACTCGTTCAAAATGATATTTACTGAACCCAATCCTTTCGGAAACAGCGTCAAGACTAATGGGCTCTGCAAACTCTGATAGAACAATGTTGCATGCCTGTTGAATTGCCTGATGGTTCCGGACCATGATTCCTGCGCTGGAACTATTTTTTGGGGGGGCTTTTTTCTGAGCGGCAGTTTGAACTTCTTTTGCCAAAGAGGCAACAAAATCCAATAATATGGAATAGATTTGTGTCTCGTTCATAAACGGGAGAGACATTGCCGCACTGTTTCGATCAATTGAGTATACATTTTCCGGGTCCAAAGCTTCAAAATTCATTTCAAAGATAGAATCTCCAAAATACAGATTATAAATATTACGGAACAATTCCTGAAAGTAAGAAAAACCGTTGGGGATTGTCTGTCTGGAAATCAGAACCGCAGGCACTAATAAAGAAAAAGCGGTTTTTAATTCCTGAAGTACAGATAAGCCGTACAGATCAACCAGAAGATAACAGCGTGAGCCGGTGGATTCCTTAAAAATCTCATGAATGGAGGAGGGGCAGATCAGCAGAATATCACCGGCCTGCAGAAAATAATCCTCTCCCCCACAGCGAACATGTAACTTGCCGGATCGAACCAGGATGATCTCTGTTTCGTTGTGCCAATGAGGAGGATATGCTTCAGCTTGAATATTGTTGTACATTCGAATGTGCGCATTTTCGCGAAAATGTACAGATTCATATGTTCTATCAAGGTGTTCAATCATTATGACAAAGCCTCCTGCGAAAAACATCATACGGTACAAGAACCTCGGAGCAAGAATTGAGGAGCGAAGAGCCGCTGACTTTTATGATAATACACAATTATTGCCTGATAAGAATGTAAAAATCAAGACTTTTTATTTTCTGGTCAGGAGAATCAGCTGTAAGTGCCTTGCAAATGTATAAAAAGATCAGGCAAAGATGTAAAAAATGTACAATAAAAAAATGCAAGCAGAAAGAGAATTGTGCGCAATGGCTGTATCAACAAAAAATAAGACAAGCAATATTTGTAGACAACATAGCAATATGCATATATCTGCTCAAATTATGGCGGAGTATTATTCATCGTATAGTAAATATGCCAAACGGCATAGCAAAACACAAGAATTGGGAGGGAATATTGAATGAAAAAAAGAGCATTATCAATAATTCTTGCGTCTGCAATGGTGGCTGGAATTTTGGCTGGTTGTGGAAATTCCAGCTCTGGCGATAGTGCGTCAGCATCTGCAGATACAGGAGCAGAGAGCAGCACTTCATCCGCAAATGACGGTGAGATCACAAAGTTGGTTGTATGGGGATATGGCACTGCGGACACGGAAGATTGTAACGAAGTAGCAGAAGCAATCAGTAAGATTACAAGAGAAAAAATAGGAGCTGAAGTTGAACTGGTTCGTGGCAAAGATACTGATCAGCTGAATCTGGCGCTTACAACCGGTGAGGAAATTGATCTTCTGAACTATAACAATATTTCTGGGCAGTTGACTACGGTTGTAAAGAACAACTATGCGACTCCTTTGGATGACTTGGTTGAGCAGTATGGACAGGGGGCACTGGAAGTTATTGATCCGGTCGACCTGGATGCCTGCCGTTACAGCGGAGTTTTGTATGCACTGCCGGATCAGAAGGATACTTCTCGGTCTGCAGGATTTTCTATGAGAAAAGACATCGTAGACGCATTGGGGATTACGGTTCCGGAATATGGAACGTATGAAGAGATGCATGATATCCTGACGAAGGTTCATGAGGCATATCCGGATATGTATCCGCTGGTACCTACATGGGCAAACGGTGGCATGCAGGATAACTGGGCAATGGATCCTCTTGGCGATTACTACGGAGTCATTGAAAACGTTTTTGATGACAGCACAACGCTTGTGAACTGGTACGCATCTGATACCTACAAGCAATTCTGCAAGATGATGTATCAGTGGAATAAAGAAGGCTTGATTATGCCGGATGCGACTACTACGACAGAGAATAATCTGCTTTCCGGGAATGGTTTTGCAATGTATGAGAACTGGAAGCCGGGCAAAGAGCTTGAGAATTACAAGGCAAATGGCAAGGAAGTTGTATTTATGAAGGTCATTCAGCCGATCAAGTACACCACAATTCCGAATGGAAACTCATTTATTATTCCGTATAGCTCTAAACATCCTGAAAAGGCAATGGAATTATGGAACCTGATGTACACGGACCCGGAGGTATCAAACCTGTTTATCAACGGTATTGAAGGCAAGCACTGGGTATATACGGATGATACCAAGAAGTTCATCACGACTCCCGAAGGCGTGGATCCGAATGCCAGCGGTTATTCTTCTGCAGACTGGGCATGGCCGAATGAGCAGATTACGCCTATCTGGGAAGGTAGTGATGCAGATCTTTGGGACAAGTTGAAAGAGTTTAATGCCAGTGGCCACGCAAGTCCGGCAATGGGATTCTCTTGGGACAGCACTTCTGTCGTGAATGAAGTTGCGGCATGCAGCAACGTAGTTTCCTCCTATGATGTTGCATTGAGATGGGGAACCATGGATCCGGATGAGACGATTCCGAAGTTCGTTGCAGAGCTTGAGGCAGCCGGAATTAATGACATTATTGCTGCAAAGCAGACTGCTTTGGATGAATTCTTGGCAAACAAATAATGAAGTAATGATTGCGATCATGAGAATGGTGGAGGAGACGGGACATTCCCGCCTCCTTTTCCTTCCATAGTTCCGGAAGGAAAGCAAGCCGGATTAGGAGAACAGGATGAAGAAACTTGTAAAGACAGTCAAGCACTACTGGCCGCTGTATCTGATGTTTGTACCAGGATTTGTTTATCTGTTTATCAATTGTTATATTCCGATGTTCGGGATACAGATTGCTTTCCGCAGGTATAACGCTCGCGATGGTATATATGGAAGTCCTTTCTGCGGATTAGATAACTTTAAATTTCTCTTTCAGACCAATGATGCCTGGATTATGACCAGAAATACTCTTCTGTACAATCTGGTATTTATTATATTAGGAAACGTTCTCGCGATTGCCATTGCAATTATGTTGAATGAGATTACCGGAAAAAAGAAAAAGCAGGTTTATCAGACCATTATTCTGATTCCGTACCTGATTTCCATGATCATTGTCAGTTATCTGGCCTTTGCTTTTTTGAGCAGTAGCAATGGTTTTTTCAATAATTCCATTCTGAAGGGCCTCGGGTTACCTGCAGTCGATTGGTACAATACACCGAAATATTGGCCGTTCATTCTGGTGTTTATTAATTTGTGGAAATCGCTTGGCTACAGCATGATTTTGTATTATGCGACCATCTGCGGCATTGATTATACGCTGTATGAAGCAGCAGAAATTGATGGTGCCAGCCGCTGGCAGAAAATAACGAATGTTACTCTCCCGAGCCTGAAATCAACCATTATTATTTTGGTTCTTATGTCACTGTCCGGAATTTTCCGTTCGGATTTTGGCCTGTTCTATCAGGTCACACAGAATTCCGGTCCGCTTATTAAGGTGACGCAGACCATTGACACCTATGTTTACCGAGGATTGATGCAGACGAACAATATCGGAATGTCATCTGCGGCCGGTGTGTACCAGTCTGTTGTCGGATTTATTCTGGTTATGACAGCCAATGGAATTGTCCGGAAGGTAGATAAGGACAGTGCACTGTTCTGAGAAAGGGGAGAAACATATTATGGTAAAAAAAGATAAGGGATATCAAATCTTTGCGAACATCGTTATGATTCTTCTGTGTGTGCTCGCGGTACTGCCTTTTGTTCTGCTGTTCATGTCGTCTGTTACAGATGAGCAGACATTGATTACAGATGGTTACAGTTTCTTCCCAAAGAAATTTAGTCTTTACGCATATCGCTATCTGTTTACAAGAACCAGCTCGGTGGTTCGCGGGTATATTCTTTCCATCATTGTTACGGCGATAGGAACCGTACTGAATCTTTTAATCACTGTTTTATATGCATATCCGCTTTCCAGAAAACAGCTCCCTGGAAGAAATTTTTTCGCTTTTTACCTGTTCTTCACGATGCTGTTTTCGGGCGGCCTGGTTCCGTCCTATCTGATGTGGACACAAACCTTTCACATTCGGAACACAATTTTTGCTTTGCTGATTCCGAACTTGCTGATGAATGCCTTTAACGTCATCATGATGCGTACGTATTTTACTGCGAACATTCCGGATGCAATCATTGAGGCAGCCAAGGTGGACGGTGCAGGTGAGTTCCGCATCCTGTTTGGAATCGTACTGCCTATGGCACTTCCGATTCTGGCTACCATCGGCCTTTTGGTCGGACTTGGCTATTGGAATGACTGGATGAACGGTTTGTACTACATTAATGATGATCGGATGTACAGCATTCAGGTACTTTTGATGAATATCCAGAAGAATCTGGATTCACTCCGTCAGCAGGCTCAGTCCGGAGGCAATGTCAGTGCCGCAAATCTTCCTTCAACCTCTGTGCGAATGGCACTGACGGTTATGGGAATTCTTCCGGTTATGATCATTTATCCGTTTACACAGAAATATTTTGTAAAAGGCATCGCAATCGGAGCAGTCAAGGGCTGATCCGTAGAAGTATGAGAGGACATCTGTATGCAGTATTACGTTGACATCAATGCAAGAAGGCCGGGGGCGGGCAGCAAGGAGCATCCGTTTAAGACCATTCAGGCGGCGGCAGACATTGCCATGCCGGGCGACGAGGTCCTGGTCGCACCCGGCATTTATCGGGAATATGTAAACCCGAAGCATGCCGGGACGGAGACGGAGCGAATTGTTTATCGCTCGATAGAGCCGCTGCAGGCGATTATTACCGGAGCGGAGCCGCTGACCGGATGGGAGCCGGTGGAGGGCGAGGAGAATGTCTGGACTGTTCGCGTGAAGAATACGCTGTTCGGAGATTACAATCCGTATACCACGAAGGTTTCCGGAGACTGGTTCATTGCGACCATCACGGCGCACACCGGTGATGTGTATCTGAATCACAAATCAATGTATGAGGTGACGGAGCGCAGCAAGGTTACTGCACCGGAGCCGTCGCTTCTTTCCTGGGATCAGGAGTTTTCCGTTTATGTCTGGTACGCGGAGCAGGACGAGGAGACGAACGAGACCGTTTTCTATGCGAACTTCCAGGGAAAGAATCCGAACCTGGAGGAAGTGGAATTCTCTGTTCGGAAGGACTGCTTCCTTCCCGCAGAAGAAGGCGTTGGCTTCATTACGCTGTCTGGCTTTACGGTTCGGGAGGCGGCAACGCAGTGGGCTCCGCCGACAGCATATCAGGACGGCATGATCGGACCGCACTGGTCGAAGGGCTGGATCATCGAGGATTGTGAGGTTTATGAATCGAAGTGTTCCGGCATTTCACTTGGAAAATATCTGCAGCACGGCAATGACAACCGCTGGCTTAAGTGGAAATATAAAGATGGTACCCAGACGGAGCGTGACTGCATTCTGCAGGCAAGCTATGAGAACTGGGACAAGGAGCACATTGGCAGTCACATCATTCGCCGCTGCTCGATTCATGACTGTGGACAGACTGGCATTGTCGGTCATCTGGGAGGTGTGTTCTCGATCATTGAGGACAACCACATTTACAACATCAACAACAAGCAGAACCTTGCCGGCGCGGAAATCGGCGGAATCAAGATGCACGCGGCCATTGATGTTATTTTCCGCAGAAACCGGATTCACCACTGCACGAGAGGCATCTGGCTTGACTGGCAGGCACAGGGAACCCGCGTGACGCAGAACCTGATGTATGACAACAGCCTTGGCTTTGACAAGACGAGACTGAATTCTGACAACGTTGGCGAATTCCTTGGCTCCCTGGGAGAGGATCTTTTTGTAGAGGTGTCCCACGGACCGACGCTGGTGGACAACAATATTTTCCTGTCGGAGCGCTCCATCAAGTTTGCTTCGCAGGGAGGCGCGTTTGTTCACAACCTGTTCGCAGGATCTCTTACCTGCATCGGAACCGGAACGGACAACGGAGCACCGGACATCAAGTCGCAGCGCTACACGCCGTACCACGCCATTCATGGAACGCGCGTGATCGGATTTATGTCCTTCCTGCATGGGGATGTACGCTTCTGCAACAATATTTTCGTTCAGAGACCGGTTCTTCCCTTCTTTCATGAGGTGCAGACTGCGGTGGAAAACGCAGAAGATCCGAATGCGAGAATGTGGGATACCATGAATTTCAATGTGGGTACCTTTGTCTATGACGAGTATCCCACGGAGGATGAGTGGAAGAAGCAATTTGAAGGCTACTGCGGCATGGGATCGGACAATCCGTATCCTAACAGATATTATTCCCATCTCCCGGTGTGGGCGAAGGGCAATGTATATCTGGGAGGTGCAAAGCCCTGGAAGAAGGAGCAGAACGCAGTTGTAGACGACAGCTTTGTTCCGGAGCTTTCTCTGGAGGAGACGGCAGACGGACTTAAGCTTAAGACAAATCTTGCAGCCTATGCTGCCGGGATCTCAGACGGTGTGATCAGCACCGGCGATCTGGGAATGGCCTTTGAGCCGGAAGAGCGCTTTGAGAATCCGGATGGCTCGGAGATCATTTTCAATCAGGATTACTTCGGTGATCATCGTGAGGCTGCGGCAATGCCCGGACCGTTTGCAACGGAGGATGCCTGGAGCCGGATGGTCTGAATCGCCTGGACCGAACGGTATCATTTCCGGAACCGAACGAATCAGGCGGAGTTGTACAGATAGGAATAATAAAGGGAATCCCTCTTCTCTCGGAAACGGAGAGAAGAGGGATTTTTGGTATATTTATTTTTCTGATCCGATTTTAAAAATTTTGAAGAAATTCGCGGTACTCTTTCGTTATGATTTACAGATGCATCGAAAGAGCGACAAAGGAGAGGAGGTGAGCCGGAACGAATGCAGAAGAAAAGCTGTCACAGTGGATGGATGAATATCAGAATCTGGTGTTTTCTGTCTGCTACAAGATGACAGGGGATTATTTTGCAGCGCAGGACCTGGCACAGGATACGTTCCTGTCGGCGTTCCGGCACCATGCGGATGCTCCGCCGGGAGCGGAGAAGAGATGGCTGTGCCGGATCGCAGCGAACCGCTGCATTGATTATCTGAGATCTGCGGAATACAAAACGCAGCCGCAGGAATCGGAGGTACTGGACCGGCAGCCGGCAGGGCGTGAAACGCCGGAGAGCGAGGTTTTGGAGCGGAGTGCGCGTGAAACGCTTCGGGAGAGGTGCGAAGGCCTGAAGCCTCCGTACAACCGGATCGCCTGCCTGTACTTTTATCAGGAGGAGTCTCCGGGAGAAATTGCGAGAAGGCTGCAGATGAATCCGAAGACCGTGCACACACAGATTTACCGGGCAAGGGAGATGCTTCGGACGATTTATCGGGAGGAAAGGAGGAATGCGATATGACAATGAGTGAAAATGATTCGCGGGAAAAGCTTCCGTATCTGAGCGAGGAAGAGCTGGATCTTCTTATAGAAGAGACGGAGAAAAGTGCGATGATTTCTGCGCCATCCTTTCTGAAGCGGGAGGTCTTCGGGGAGCTCCGAAGACGCAGAACCATCAACCAGATGAACTGCGTCAGAATGAAAACCTGGCAGATTGTTACGGTTGTGGCGGCGGCAATTCTTCTTCTGACCGTCATGCCGCTTGAGAGCCGAATGACTTTCGGCATTTCGGAAAATGGCAGCAGGCCTGGAATTTCTGATCTGTGGAATCGCACGGAACAAAATGAAGCGCCGAAGAGAAGAGAGGACCGTGTGGGAACCTGGATGTATGAGAAGAATCTTCAGGTTGGTGCAGCAGTCCGGTCGGTGACGGATCAGTTGCTTCCTGCGGCGATCAACAGCCGCGCGGACGCAGCCTCCCGCAGAAATCTTGAGGGCCTGAGCTAAGGGAATGGAGGCCAGGCGTTTTCACCTGAAATCAGGCAGATTGAATGGAAACCAGGTGCCGCAGCCCTTCTGCGGCAGGAAAGGATAACATGAGAAAGAAAAAGAATGCATTTATGACCTTTGTTTTCTCCTTTATTCCCGGCTGTGCCGAGATGTACTGGGGATTTATGAAGAACGGTGTAAGTCTTCTTGCATTGTTTGCGATCACCGCGTTTGTTTCGAGCATTTTCGGGAGCGGCGCTTTTATGATCTTCGCCCTGGTGATTTATGTGTATGCCTTTTTCCATGCAAGGAATATGGCACACATGTCGGATGAGGAGTTCGCTGAGGCGGAGGATGAATACCTGATTACGGAGGAGAGTCTGAAGAAGCTTGGCTTTAGCGGGCAGAAATACCACCGCATACTGGCTGCGGCGCTGATTGTCTGCGGCTGCTGGATTATTCTGGATTCCGGAACGGAATATCTGGGACAGATTTTACCCGGTATCCGGAATTCCCTTTGGGGAATTCATGATGTGATTCCGCGTGTGTTTGCGTCTGTGGTTCTGATCTGGATTGGCGTCCGTATGATTCGGGGAAAGAAGGAGCAGGATGCAGAAGAATGATCGTTATGTCCATCGGGTAGGAAGCATCACCTGCGGCGTGGTTCTCGTCGCCGCAGGCGTTCTCTATCTGCTTGCCGTCCTCTGGAAAATGATTCCGCTGTCATTTGTCTTCCACCTCTGGCCGGCGATTTTCATCCTTCTCGGGATCGAGATCCTTCTTTCCTGCGTTCTCTCCGGAGATCGGATCCAATACGATAAGGCGGCAATGGCGGTTATGGTGCTGATGGTCCTCTTTGCCATGTTTCTTGCAGGCGTGGATGGCATCTCGAACGGAATCTGGCACCTGTCGGTATAGCGGGCAGGGAGTGCTTACAGAATGAAATATAAGGTGCGCGTGACTTCGTAGTAATCATCGGAATCAAATGCAATCCGCTTGCTTCCAACGCGGGTGACTCCGGGATAATAGGAGCCGCGCTGCGCCTTTTCCATGTCCTTGAATTCGATTTCCACATGGAAATGCTCCGGCAGTGTCATCAGGCAGGTCCTGGGATCCTTGGAAATGGCCTCCTTCATGCCGTCATGAATCAGGCGGATGGCGGTTTTGGGGTGAATGGAAATGGTAGAGGTACCCCATCCCTCGAAGACCGGAACGGTGGTGATTTCCGGGATCAGCTCCTTCGCTTCTTCGCAGAGAGCCTTGTCTCCGCTGACGAAAATCGTGGGGATCCCGTAATAAGCGGCGAACATGGAGTTCAGCATGAACTCGCTGGCATATTTGCCGTTGACTTCAATGTACTGGTTGCGCAGATTCATCGTGTGAGACAGGTTATTTCCGATGGAATACGCACCGGAGTGGTAGCCGGTCATTGCCGCCGCATCGCACTGGCGGACACCTGACATCATGCTGCCGGGATTGGTCACCCAGCCGCGGATGAGGTGTACGCCCTCGGGAAGCTCATCGCCGATGATGTTGCGTGCAGAGTCGTGGGCATCCTTGACCAGAATGTCCTCCACCTTACCGGTCTCCAGTGCACCGCTGCAGGCAGCGGACACCTCGCGGGACATCTGCATGGCAAAGCGGTCATAGCCGGGCTTTCCGATTTCGGTCTCGTCCCAGTCATTGATGCCGCAGGTTCCTTCGATATCTGAGCTGATAAAAAGCTTCATAGTCATCTTCCTTTCTGATTTCAAAATGAATTCGCTGTTTTCTATTTCTTTTCTGTCAGAAACTCTGCCAGAGAGTGTACGGTTTCTCCGTTTAATTTCACCGCGGGCTGTGCGTTGGTCATGGAATTAAGGATGGCCTCTTCAACCGCCTCGGCGGCCGGAGTGAAGACGCGATTGATCCGCTCCTCCGGGAAGATTTTCAATTCCGTAAATCCGCTTCCGCAGCAGTCACCGAGAAGATTTCCGTTGGAGAAGCCAAGGACAATATCACCGGAGCCGGTTCCCATGTAGGAGCCGGTGCGGACAAGACCGACCACAGCACGCTTCAGAACACGCTTCAGCTGCCGGGAGGAGAGCGGAAGATCGGTCCCGAGGATCATCATGATGGAGCCGACATCGGGAGTGGATGCCGCGCGAAGAGTTTTCCGGATTCTTTTTCCGACAGGCTCGCCGCAAATGGAGAGATTCTCAAGACTTCCGAAGTTGGACTGGACCAGAACGCCGATGGTGTAATTGTGTCCGGCAAAACGAATGATGCGTGAAGCAGAGCCAATGCCGCCCTTTAAGTCACAGCAGATGGTTCCCCGGCCTGCCCCGACATCGCCCTGGGCAAAATCAGGATCGTTCCGGTCCGCATCCGCGATAGCGGCAAGGACATGCTCCTCTTCCACTGCCCGTTTTCCGATGTTGCTGATCTGGGAGTCATTGGTTTCTCCGACCAGTACATTGACGCTGCGGACGGTTCTGCCGCGCTCCTCTTCCTGATGAAGAATATAGCCGATGAGGGCATCCGTCACCTTTCCGACATTCAGGGTATTGGTAAGAGCAATGGGGGATTCCAGACAGCCAAGCTCCTCGACCTGCAGGGTTCCTGCGGTCTTGCCGTATCCGTTCAGCACATAGGCGGCTGCAACCGGCTTTTCTTCATAAGCGTTTCCGGCGCAGGGGAAAATGACAGTGACGCCGGTGTGGACATCGTCCTGATCCACGGTGCAGTGTCCCACGCGGACTCCCGGCACATCGGTGATTTTATTATGGGGGCCTGTTTTTCCAGACCCGATCTGATAACCGTAATCGCGAATATTCATAAGATAGATGCCTCCTGCGATCTATCTTATAGCTTTCGAACGGGATAAGGAAGAGGAATTGCAGGAAGCGTCCGTTGCGAAAAAGATACAAAAAAGATATGAAAAACAGATTGACGCGGAAAAAAAGGAGTGCTATAAAATTGGTTACCGAGAGATGAATACATGTATACAATCGAATGGAGGGAGCTTCGGATTGGTCCGGAGACTTCAGAAATCAGGATTGATTCGGCAAGGACGTCGTTTTCGCAGGAAAACGACGTCCTTTTTCGTATCTTTCGAAGAGGAGGAACAAGCATTATGAGAAAACACTGGAGCGCAGCAATAAGTTTTGCCCTTGCGGCAGCCATGCTGGCAGGCTGCGGGGCATCCGGAACCGCAGATACCGCGGCAGATTCGACCGGAGCATCCACGGGAGCGGAGAGCACGGCAGCAGATACTGCAGAGAGCACAGAGGCGGCTGCAGGCGACGAGGCAGGAACTTTGCATCTGGCATGGACCGCGGACATTCAGACACTGGATGTTCAGACAACCAGTGCAAACTACATGATTCCGATGAACGTGTTTGACCGTCTGTTTGAAATCAAGCTGAATGATGACGGCTCAACAGAGTTGGTTCCGAGTCTTGTCAAGGAATATACCGTAAGCGATGACGGATTGACCTATCACTTCACCCTTCGTGATGACGTGAAGTTCTCCGATGGAACGACGCTTACGGCAGGAGATGTGGAATTTTCTCTGGTTCGTCTTCTCGGACTGGACACCAGTGTGAATACGGATTTTGCTTCCTGCATTCTGGGTGCAGACGAGTACATCGAGCAGGAAGGCTACAGCTATGATGACACCGTGGAAGGCATTTCGGTGGAGGACGATACGAATCTGACCATTACGCTCGCTTATCCTTTTGCAGGCTTCCTGTATGAGCTGGCAACCCCGGCAGGCTGTATTTATTCGAAGGCTGCGGTGGAAGCTGCAGGCGATGACTATGGAAATGACTACAAGGCAGCCATCGGCTCCGGCCCTTATGTGATCACCGACTGGACCAGAGACAGCGGTATGGAGCTTGAGCTCAATCCGGAGTACTGGGGGGAAGTTCCCAGCGCAAAGAAGGTCGACATTCAGATCGTTCCGGATGCATCGACAATTAACATGATGTTCCAGAACGGCGAGATCGACATTCTGGACTGCGATGATCTGGATTCCTCGGTTGTGGAATCTACCTACAAGACCGCGTATGCGGATAAGATTGTTACCTCCAACCGTCTTGCTACGACCTACCTGATTCTGAATGAGGATGATCCGTATCTCGGAGACGTCAATGTCCGGAAGGCCATTCAGATGGCCATTGACCGTCAGAGCATTCTGGATACGGTATACAGCGGCGATGGAAATCTGTGCGACGGCATTTATCCGAAGGGCCTGATCGGCTACTCGGAGGAGAATCAGGGCTGGCTGAAATATGATCCGGATGCAGCGAAGAAGCTTCTTGAGGATTCCGGCTATACGGACGGAGAAATCAAGATGGAGCTTGCAGCAGACAGCTCAGCATCCTCCAGTGTGACGCTGGTTCTTCAGATGGTGCAGGCAAACCTGCAGGCAATCGGAATCGACGCCTCCATTGTTTCCTATGACGAAGCAAGCTGGCTGGCACTTCGTAAGTCCGGCGAGATGAATTCCTTCGTGGCAACCTGGACTGCAGACTTTAACGATCCCGACAACTTCATTTACACCTTCTTTGGCAACGACGAGAAGACGAAGATCCGCAGCATCAACTACAAGGATGAAGACACCATGAAGCGCGTCGAAGAAGCAAGAGCGATTACAGACGAAACCGAGCGCCTTGCCGAGTACGATGCACTGGAAAAGAAGATTGTGCAGGACGATGCCGCATGGGTTCCGCTGTTCGGCCGCACGCACCTGTTCGTTATCAGTGACCGTGTCGCAAAGTTTGTACCCCACTGGGCTGGCTACAGTGATTTCAACATCAGCGGTGTAACGATGGCAGAGTAAGCACAAAGACAGCAGAAGCAGAAAACGGACCGGCAGAATCTGCCGGAGCCGGACTTCATGAAAAACAGATGGATTCCGGGTACTGTCCAGGAGGACAGGCCCGGATCCCTCTGCGTATCGGAGAACGTCCGGAGAAGAGGTAAACATGAAACAGATCGTAAAACGAATCCTCGGGACCATTCCGGTTCTGATCGGTGTCATCCTTCTGATTTTTATCATGCTGCGGGTGGTGCCGGGCGATGCGGTGACGACGCTTCTCGGGGAGCATGTCAATCAGGAAACCATTGACCGCCTGACCAGGTCCATGAATCTGGATAAGCCGATGATGGAACAGTTCTTCACCTATCTGGCAGGGCTCCTGCGCGGCGATATGGGACAGAGCTACAAATACAATCGAAGCGTAACCTCCATGATTATGGAAGCTTTCCCTTATACCGTGCAGCTGGCGGTGATGGCGGCTGTTTTTGCCTGGGTGATGGGAATGATTCTGGGCGTCATAGCTGCGATCAGACAGAATCATCTTCTGGACCATCTGTTCATGGGGCTGGCATTGTTCGGCGTATCCATGCCGATTTTCATGACCTCGCTCCTTTTGCAGTATCTCCTTGCATTTAAATGGAAGGTGCTCCCTCTGACCTCCGATGGAACGCTCGTTTCGATGATTCTTCCGGCAATCGCACTTGGCTGGAACAGTGCGGGAAGTGTGGCGCGAATTACAAGATCCAGCCTTCTGGAAGCCATGCAGGCGGATTACATTGATACGGCGAGAGCCAAGGGCCTGATGGGCGGAAAGGTGATTCTGTTCCATGCACTGAAGAATTCCATGCTGCCGGTCATCACCATGATGGCATTGCAGCTCTCCAGTATGCTCTCCGGCGCCGTAATAACGGAAAGCATTTTTGCAATTCCCGGAATCGGACGCCTTGCAACCTCGGCAATTTCCAACCGGGATATGCCGGTTCTGCAGGGAACCGTAATCTTTACTACAGTGATCGTTATTGCAGGAAACCTCCTGGCCGATGTACTGTATTCGGTTCTGGATCCCAGAATCCGGAAAGGAGCGTGAACGTTATGACGTATCGGAGAAAAAAAGAACTCATCGCTGCACTGGAGAATGGAACCGCGGCAGCTTCTTCGGAAGAAAAATCGCGGGAGCTAATCAGCCAGGTGGGAGAAAAGGACGGAATCCGGGAGAAGCTGCTGCGTATGTGCAGGCAGAATAAGCTGGCGGCGTTCTCGGCGCTTCTCATTCTTCTGATCATTCTTGCATCTGTTTTTGCCCCGGTCATTGCTCCCTACGGAGAGGCGGAGCAGGACGTCATCAACCGTCTGCAGGCACCGAGTGCACTGCACCCTTTCGGAACGGATGAGCTTGGACGGGATGTATTTTCCCGGATCCTTTACGGCTCGCGCGTTTCGCTGGTTATCGGTATTCTGCCCAGTGTTCTGGCACTGGTGATCGGAATTATTCTGGGACTTCTTGCCGGCTACATTGGCGGGAAAACAGATGTCATCATCATGCGGATCGCAGATATCATGCTGTCCATTCCGTCTCTTCTTCTGGCGATGGTAATCATGTATACCCTGGGCAGCTCCACCATCAACCTGTTCCTTGCACTGTCGATGATCAACTGGGCGAGCGTTGCCCGTGTGGTCCGTTCGCAGACGCTTTCCCTGAAGGAGAGTGAATATGTGGAGGCGGCGCGCTCCATCGGTGTGTCCAGATGGAAGATCATGATCCGTCATATTCTGCCGAACTGTATTCCCAGTCTGATTGTCCTGTTTACGCTGGAGGTTCCGTCCTCCATCCTGTCCGAGAGCTCGCTGAGCTTCCTGGGAATCGGTGTTCAGCCGCCGGCAGCTTCCTGGGGTCTGATGGTTAACCAGGCGAAGCAGTTCCTGTTCACGCAGCCCTGGCTGTGCCTGGCGCCCTGTCTCTCCATCATGGTGGTTGTGCTGGCATTCAACTTCCTCGGAGACGGACTTCGCGATGTTCTGGATCCGTACATGAAGAACAGCTGAAGCAGGCAGGAATACGACAGATCAGAGAGGAAGGTGCACTATGGGCGAAGAGCAAAATGTTCTGGAAATCAAAGAACTGAAGTCATATTTTTACACGGAAAAGGGTGTGGCAAAGGCCGTTGACGGTGTGAACATCACGATTCCGAAGGGGAAAATCATCGGACTTGTCGGAGAAAGCGGCTGCGGAAAGAGCATGACGGCGAGATCCATCATGGGACTTCTCAAATATCCGGGCAAAATAGCCGGCGGAAGCATCCTGTTCGAAGGAAAGGATCTGGCAAAGCTTCCGGAGAGAGAGCTCCGGAAAATCTGCGGCAATGATATTTCGATGATCTTTCAGGAGCCGATGACGAGTCTGAATCCGGTTCTGAAGGTGGGACGGCAGGTTCAGGAGACTCTCCTTGTTCATGACCGGACGATCGGCAAGGAAGAAGCGAAAAAGCGCGTCATCGACATGTTCGAAAAGGTTGGAATCCCGGAGGCGGGGAAGCGCTATGACAGCTATCCGCATGAGCTGTCCGGGGGACTGAGACAGCGCGTGATGATTGCGATGGCGATGATCTGCAAGCCGCATCTTCTGATTGCGGATGAACCGACTACAGCGCTGGACGTTACGATTGAAGCACAGATTCTTCGGCTGATGAAGCAGCTGCGGGATGAAACCGGGACCAGTGTTCTGATCATTACGCACAATCTGGGCGTTGTGGCAGAGATCTGTGATTATGTGTATGTCATGTACGCCGGCCGGATTGTGGAGCAGGCACCGACCTGTGAGCTGTTTGATCATACCGCGCATCCGTATACGAAGGGACTGATGGCATCCATTCCCCGCATTGGCAATAATCCGGAGCGTCTTCATACCATTCCGGGTGTTGTGCCGAACCTTCTGCATCTTCCGGAGGGCTGCACGTTCTGCACCAGATGTGAGTGCGCTGTGGAAGCATGTCGGAAGGAGAAGCCTGTTCTGAAAAAGGTGGGCGAAGAGCATTGGTCGGCATGTGCCATACAGTAGAGGAACCGGTGCCGGAAACGACACGCGGGAGTGAGGTGAACATGAGTAGCGAAAAAGAAATTCTGCTTCATGCGGAAGGCGTATATAAAGAATTCCCAACGGGCAAAAAAGGCCAGAAGGTGCATGCGGTCAACGGAGTCAGCATGAAAATCTATAAGGGAGAAACGCTGGCCCTTGTCGGTGAGAGCGGATGCGGAAAATCGACGCTTGGACGGACCCTGATTCATATGCTGCCGGCGACAGACGGTGTCATTACCTTTCACGATCAGGAAATCTCCTCTATGGATGAGAAGACCTTCCGACCGCTTCGGCCGAAGCTGCAGATGATTTTCCAGGATCCCTATGCCAGCCTGGATCCGAGAATGACGGTTCGTGATATCATCGCTGAGCCGCTGGAGACGTATCATGTCTGCAAGAATAAGGAAGAGACTACAGAAAGGGTGCTGGAGCTGATGAAGGCGGTTGGTGTTCCGGTGGAATTCCAGAATCGTTATCCGCATCAGTTCTCCGGAGGGCAGCGGCAGAGAATCGGTATTGCGAGAGCCATTGCACTGCAGCCGGAGCTGATTGTATGTGATGAGCCGGTGTCTGCACTCGATGTGTCGGTGCAGAGCCAGGTTCTGAATCTTCTGAAGGATTTACAGCAGAAGTACGGCCTTACCTACCTGTTCATCGGGCATGATCTGTCCGTGATCAATTTCATTGCGGATCGAATCTGCGTGATGTTCCTTGGGAATGTCTGCGAGATTGCAGAAAAAGAGGATCTCTATGCAAAACCGCTGCATCCCTACACGGAGTTTCTGATGGATGCCATTCCCAAGGCAGATCCGCATGTCCGCGGGGAGCATAGAAAAATGCTGATGGGAGAGATTCCGAGCCCTGTGAATCCTCCGTCCGGCTGCTGCTTCCGTACCCGTTGTCCGTATGCGACGGAGCGGTGTGCAAAGGAAAAGCCGCAGCTTAAGAAGGTAGATGGCCGGTATGTTGCCTGCCATCACGTGGAGGAGCAGTTTCCGGCTTAAAGCCGGAAACACTTCTGAACCATATTCTGCGGTCCGAGCAGAAGAACCGAGCTTCCGGTATGGAAAACCGTATCGGGAGCAATATTCATGTTAAGCCTGCCGTTTTCCCGGATTCCGAGGACGTTGATGCTGTATTTACTGCGGAGATTCAGCTGCAGGAGGCTCTGATCCTCCCAGCTTTCCGGAATGGCGAGCTCGTAGATGGAATAATTCTCATCGAGCTGCGAGTAATCCAGAATCTTATCGGAGGAGCAGCGGATTGCGGTCCAGGCCGCGAGCTGCTTGGCGGGATAAATGACTTCGTCGGCGCCGTTGTGAAGCAGGAGGCGCTCCTGGATCCCGTGAGATGCCTTGGCAATAATCTTGCGGGCGCCAAGCTCCTTCAGCAGGACGACGGAGATGATGGAGGCCTCGAAATTCTCCCCGATGGTCACGATGCAGGCATCGAAATTCTGAACGCCAAGAGAGGAAAGGAAGGAACGGTCTGTGGCGTCCCCGATCTGACCGTCTGTCAGATAAGGAAGAGCCCGCTGTACCTTGTCTTCATCCATGTCAATTCCGAGTATCTGATGGTGCATGTCATACAGTTTGCGTGCGATGTGGTTGCCGAAGCTTCCAAGTCCGATCAGTAAAAAAGTCTTCATATCGATATCCTTTTATCCTTTCCGGGGTAACGCTCGAAAAGCGTTATCCTGCCTATCCTACAATCAGATTCTCCTGCGGGTAATGGAGTTCGCTCCCCGCACGGGGCGAGATGGTTGCAAATACAACTGTCAGTCCGCCGACTCTTCCGCAGAACATCATCAGCACAAGAATCAACCGAGAGACCGTTCCGAGCTCTCTTGTGATGCCGAGGCTTACGCCGACGGTTCCGATGGCGGAAGCGGTTTCGAACAGACAGGAGATCAGAGGAAGCCCCTCAAGTCTGCTGATGATAATGCCGCCTGTCACAAAAACAGTCAGATACAGGAAGAGAATTGCAACCGCATTCCGGATGACAGCAGACGGGACCCTGCGGTGGAACATCTGCGTGGCATCCTTGCGGCGGAAGACGGCAAAGGCAGTTGCAGCAAGGACCGCAAAGGTCGTGGTTTTCATACCGCCTGCGGTGGATCCCGGGGATCCGCCGATAAGCATCAGGAAGATCATGACAAGAAGCCCGCCTTCACTGATCTGCGCATAATCGACGGTGTTGAAGCCGGCCGTCCGCATGGTCACGGACTGGAACAGTGAGCCCCAGAACCGCTGGGGAAGCGGCATTTCCGCAAGCTCGAAAAAGAAGAAATACAGTGCCGGAAGAAAAATGAGAATGCCGGTGACGGTCAGCACCGTCTTCGTCTGCATGGTGCAGAAGCGGAAACGGAACCGGTTCTTCCGGAGGTCATCCCAGACAGAAAAGCCAAGGCCGCCGATGACGATGAGAAGCATGATGGTGACGTTGACCACCGGGTTTGCCACATACCAGCACAGTGAGGAATACGGCTCCAGGTGTCCCATCAGATCGAAGCCGCCGTTGCAGAATGCCGATACGGAATGAAAAAGCCCATACCAGATGCCCCTTGCAAGTCCGAAATCCCGGACAAAGACCGGCGTCAGAAAAGCCGCGCCCAAAAGCTCCAAAAGGATGGAGGTTTTCAGGATGAAACCGGTCAGACGGACAATTCCGCCTACCTGAGCCGCAGAAATCGACTCCTGCATGGTGCTGCGCTGCCGGAGACTGATCCGCTTTCCGGAGAACAGGAAAACCGCGAGCGAAGCGGTGACAATTCCCATGCCTCCGATCTGAAGAAGAAGCATAAGAATCACCTGACCGAACAACGACCAGTAGGTAACCGTGTCCTTTACAACCAGGCCGGTCACACAGGTTGCCGAAGTGACCGTGAACAAGGCGTCCGCAAAGGAAGCCCCCTGCCGGTCTCTGGTGGCGATCGGCAGCATCAGAAGAAGTGTTCCGATCAGAATGACGCCAAGAAACCCGAAAAAAATGATCTGTGAGGAAGTCAGCTCCGGACGCCGCCGGAACACCCGTTTCGTCTCATTATTCATAGATAGATCTGTAATCGTCCTTTCCCTGCCCGCCTAGCTCGGTACCCCGGCGAAAGCTATCCCTATCTTACATCATTTGCAGCAAAAACTGTGTTGTATTCCGCTAAAGTTTGTGTGATACTGTTTTTACAAGCGGATGGAAACATCCTCGAACATTGAAATTGCCGAAGAGATGATGAGTGTGGCGAAAGTGACGAGGTTTACTTTTGCTGCGCTCATTTTGTATATCAGGCAGCACCAGCCGAAAAGAGAAAGGCAGAGAGCATGGAAAAAGAAGCATTCATTGAACTGGTGGAAGCCAACCCGGTTGTTGCCGCGATCAAAGACGATGACGGCCTGAAACGGTGCTTGGAGTCAGATATCGATGTGGTATTCGTGCTGTATGGAGATGTCATCAGCATTCGCGACATTGTTCACCGGCTGAAGAAAGGAAACAAGACCGTTCTCGTTCACGTTGATCTGATTTCCGGCCTTGCGCCGAAGGAGGTCTCGGTTGATTTCATCCGGAAATACACCGAAGCGGATGGAATCATTACGACGAGAAGAAATCTCACCGAGTATGCGAAGTCGCTGGGAATGAACACGGTGCTTCGTTACTTCATGATTGATTCTCTGGTTCTGGAGAACATCAAAAAGCAAAGCAAGGCGGAGATTCAGCCGGATATCATTGAAATTCTTCCGGCAATTCTGGTCCCGGATTTTATCGAACGAATCCGGAAAATCTGCAAGGCCCCCTTGATGGCCAGCGGATTGGTAACCAGCAAACAGGAGACGCTGCATGCGCTGAATGCGGGGGCCATCGCAGTGTCCACAACAAATCAGACGATTTGGTTTTCATAAAGGAGGGGAAAAATGATTTATGACGTAGTCATTATCGGTGCCGGGGTATCCGGCGCGGCAATCGCAAGAGAGCTGTCCAGGTATGAGGCAGAGATCTGCGTACTGGAAAAAGAGGAGGATGTGTGCTGCGGAACGTCCAAGGCAAACAGTGCAATCGTGCACGCCGGATACGACTGTAAGCCGGGAACCATGATGGCGAGGATGAACCTGCGGGGGAATGAGATGATGGAGCAGCTCTCCGAGGATCTTGATTTTCCGTTCCGCCGGAACGGATCCTTCGTTGTCTGTCTGGATGAAACCCGTCTGGAGGCTCTGAAGGAGCTCTATGAGCAGGGAATTGCCAACGGAGTGCCGGGACTTCGGATGCTTGACCGGGAAGAGGCGCTGCAGATGGAGCCGAATCTTTCTGAGAATACGGTGGCAGCATTGTATGCACCGAGCGCGGGAATCGTCTGTCCCTTCGGACTGAACATTGCCATGGCTGAGAATGCGAAGGAAAACGGAGTGGATTTCTTCTTTAATACGAAGACAGAAGAGATCCATGCCGATGCCGATGGAATCTGGCATCTCCGGACAAGCAACGGTGAGTACCGGGCAAAATGTGTGGTCAACGCGGCAGGAGTCTATGCGGATCAGCTTCACAACATGGTCAGCAAGGAGAAAATTCACATCACGGCAAGAAGAGGCGATTACCTTCTTCTGGATCATGAGGCCGGGGAGCATGTCAGCCATACGATCTTCCCGCAGCCGACCGCGCTTGGAAAGGGCGTTCTTGTTGCACCGACGGTTCACGGGAATCTTCTTGTCGGTCCGACGGCTGTGGACATCCCGGACAAGGAAGAGACTGCAACCACGCAGGAGGAGCTGGATCAGGTGGTCGGAAATGCCGGCATGTCCGTGCGGGATCTTCCGCTCCGGAAGGTCATTACCTCCTTTGCAGGACTTCGTGCTCATGAGGATCATCACGAATTCATTCTGAAGGAAATCGAGGATGCGCCGGGGTTCTTTGACTGTGCGGGAATCGAATCGCCGGGGCTTACCAGTGCTCCTGCCATCGGCGAGTACATGGCAGAGCTCATTGAGGAAAAATACGGGTGGCCCAGGAAAGCAGACTGGAAGTCGAAACGAAAGGGAATTCTGGATCCGAAAAAGCTCCCGGTGGAGGAGTACAGCCGCCTGATTCAGGAGAAGCCTGCCTACGGACAGATCATCTGCCGCTGTGAAAGCGTCACGGAGGGAGAGATCGTGGATGCCATTCACAGGCCTCTGGGAGCAAGATCTCTGGACGGAATCAAGCGCAGAACCCGTGCAGGAATGGGAAGATGTCAGGCCGGCTTCTGCAGCCCGAAGGTCATGGATATTCTTGCCAGAGAGCTTGGACTTTCCCTGGAGGAGATCACAAAAAGCGGCGGAAAATCCAACATCGTGCTGGAGCGAACGAAGGAGGTTGGGGAAGAATGATACAGAGAGACATTGTCATCATAGGCGGAGGCCCGGCGGGCCTTGCGGCTGCTGCGGCAGCAAGAAAGAGCGGCGTGCAGGACATTCTGATTCTGGAGCGCGACGGAGAGCTCGGAGGGATTCTGAATCAGTGCATTCACAATGGCTTCGGACTTCGCAGGTTTAAAGAGGAGCTCACGGGTCCGGAGTATGCAGGCCGGTTCATCGATGAGATCAAGGAGCTTGGGATTGCGTACAAGCTGGGCACGATGGTCATGGACATCTCGGAGAACCGTGTGGTGACGGCGATGAACCGGGAAGAGGGGATTCTGCAGATTCAGGCAAAGGCGGTGATTCTCGCCATGGGCTGCCGTGAGAGACCAAGAGGCGCGCTGAACATCCCGGGCTATCGTCCGGCGGGTATTTTCTCTGCAGGAACTGCGCAGCGTCTGGTGAACATTGAAGGCTATATGCCGGGACGTGAGGTTGTGATTCTGGGATCCGGTGATATCGGCCTGATCATGGCAAGACGAATGACGCTGGAGGGCGCAAAGGTCAAGGTGGTTGCGGAGCTGATGCCCTACTCCGGCGGTCTGAAGCGCAACATCGTCCAGTGTCTGGATGATTTTGGCATTCCGTTAAAGCTCTCCCATACCGTTGTAGACATTGAGGGAAAAGAACACATCTCTGCGGTTACCATCGCGGAGGTCGGACCGGACCGGAAACCGATTCCGGGGACCGAGGAGCGCTATACCTGCGATACCCTGCTTTTGTCGGTCGGACTGATTCCGGAGAACGAGCTGTCGAGATCCGCGGGCGTGGAAATCAATGCGGTTACAAGCGGGCCTTATGTCAATGAAAGCATGGAAACCAGCATTCCGGGCGTTTTTGCCTGCGGAAATGTGCTGCATGTACATGATCTGGTGGACTTCGTATCTGAGGAGGCAGAACGTGCAGGGCAGAATGCGGCGCAGTATGTAAAGGGAGAAGCCGGAGCAGAAAGCGGAAGAACCATTGCTCTGAAAACAAGAGACGGTGTTCGTTATACGGTACCCTCTGCAGTGGATCCTTCCAGAATGCCGGATAATCTGACGGTTCGCTTCCGGGTGGGAGCGGTTTATCAGAATGCGGCGGTCTGCGTTTATTACGGAGAGGAGAAGGTAAAGAGCTATCCGAAGCGGATCCTTGCACCGGGTGAAATGGAGCAGATCATTCTGCAGAAGAAGGATCTGGAGGCCAGAGAGGACCTGAAGGAAATTACGATCTGCATTGAAGAAGAGGGGGCAAAATAAGGTGAAGGAGAGAAGGTTAACCTGTATCGGATGCCCGATGGGATGTCAGCTGACGGTCACGATGGAAGGCAATGAGGTCCTTTCTGTGGAGGGAAATACCTGTCCCAGGGGCGATATTTATGCGCGCAAGGAGGTCACGAATCCGACCAGGATCGTCACATCGACCATTGCGATTACCGGAGGTGACAAGGAGAGAATTTCCTGCAAAACAGCAACGGATATCCCGAAGGAGAAGATGTTTGATGTGATGAAGGAAATCAATCGCACAGTGGTGATGGCACCGAAGAAGCGTGGTGATATACTGATTGAAAACGCAGCGGGGACCGGTGTCAGCGTGATTGCGACAAGAGACATTGCGATAAGAGATATCGAGAAGAGAGCATAACGCGCCGGGGGAAGCGAAGTTTTCATACAGCTTAAGAAATGGGGATCAGGAATATGGCAAAGTATATTATGGCGCTGGATGCGGGGACGACCAGCAACCGCTGCCTGCTATTCGACAAAGAGGGGAACATCTGCAGCGTGGCACAGAAGGAATTTCCGCAGTATTTTCCGCACCCTGGGTGGGTGGAGCACGATGCAAATGAAATCTGGCAGAGCCAGCTGTCGGTTGCGCGTGAGGCGATGCAGAAGATCGGCGCGACTTATCAGGATGTCGCGGCAATCGGAATCGCCAATCAAAGGGAGACGACGATTGTCTGGGACCGGAAGACCGGTCAGCCGATCGGGCCTGCAATTGTATGGCAGTGCAGACGAACGGCAGACTATGCGGAGTCACTGAAGAATTGTCCCGGAATGATTGACTGCTTCCGGAGAAAGACCGGACTGATCATCGATCCGTATTTTTCCGGCACGAAGATCCGGTGGATCCTTGAGAATACGCCGGGAGCCAGAGAACGGGCAGAGAACGGGGAGCTGTGCTTCGGAACCGTGGACAGCTGGCTGATTCACAAGCTGACCAAGGGCAAGGTTCATGTCACGGATTACTCCAATGCTTCACGTACGATGATTTTTAACATCAACACGCTGCAGTGGGATGATGAGCTGTGCCGGATTCTGGACATTCCCATGAACATGCTGCCGGAGGTGAAGCCCTCCAGCTGCGTCTATGGAGAATCGGATCCGGAGTTCTTCGGCGGCCCGATTCCGATTGCGGGAGCAGCGGGGGATCAGCAGGCTGCGCTGTTCGGACAGACCTGTTTTGCGCCCGGAGAAGCGAAGAACACCTATGGAACCGGATGCTTCATGCTGATGAACGTCGGAGAAAAGCCGGTCTTTTCCGAAAACGGACTTCTGACAACGATTGCATGGGGACTGAATGGAAAGGTTACCTATGCGCTGGAAGGCTCGGTGTACGTTGCGGGAGCGGCAATTCAGTGGCTTCGCGACGAGGTAAAGATTCTGGATGATTCGGAGGAATCGGAGTATTTTGCAACCCGCGTGAAGAATACCAACGGATGCTACGTGGTTCCTGCGTTTACCGGCCTTGGGGCTCCTTACTGGGATCCCTATGCAAGAGGCGCAATTTTGGGTCTTACACGCGGTGTGAACAAGTTCCACATTGTTCGCGCGACACTGGAATCGCTGGCCTTCCAGACAAGCGACGTGCTGCAGGTGATGGAGCAGGATTCCGGAATCCACATGTTCTCTCTGAAGGTGGACGGCGGAGCAAGCCGCAATAATTTCCTGATGCAGTTCCAAGCAGATATGATCGGAACACCGGTGCGGCGACCCGCCTGCGTGGAAACCACGGCGATGGGAGCATCCTGCCTTGCCGGCCTTGCGGTCGGCTTCTGGGAGACACCGGAGGAGCTCGTGCGCAACCAGGAGATGGACCGCGAGTTTACGCCGTCCATGGATGTTACAGACCGGGAAGAACACCTTCGCGGTTGGAAGCAGGCCGTCAGCGCAATCCGCGGCTGGGCCCAGTAGGCAAATCATATTTAAGATAGAAAGTGCTGAATGTGCTGAAAGTGCTGAATGTGCGGCGGAAAGACAATTTATCGGGCTGGCATATTCAGCATTTTTTCGTGCTCTGAAATGATTGCAGGAAGCTTTCGGGCACTCCTGCAGGCAAGAGAATACATCCCTGAACGGAGAAATGTCCGGATAAGGATTATTTTGAGGATGGTGGATGCATCCCTGATCGAAGAAATGCCCGGACAAGGATTATTTTGCGGCTGCGGATGCATCTCTGGTCGAAGAAATGCCCAGGTAAGGATTATTTTTGGGCCGGGGATGCATCCTTGGTTGGATAGGGTCAACTTTAAAAGTTAAGTGAATGAAAAATACAAATATTTGACCGGTATATTGATTTCTATTCAAAAGAGAATTACATAAAATAGTAAGGGAGAAATGTTCGCGGAGGATGATCCGCAGATGACAAAAATATATAGAAACAGGGGGAATACAAATGTCAGTACAATTTGAAGAGCAGAGGAGAGTTTTTAAGCTTGATACCGCCCACACCACTTACATGATGGGAGTCACCAAAGAGGGATATCTGGGACATCTGTATTATGGGGAACGTGTGGAGCATTTCTGTGCGCAGGACGCGTTTCGTATGGCGGAATATCCGGGACCGGCGGTTCGGGAGCGGGAGAAGCAGAGCTTTTTGTCCGTTTTTCCGTTTGAGTATCCGACAGGAGGTGTCGGCGATTATCGGGAGAGCTGCCTGAGTATCCGGAATGCAAGGGGACAGAGCGGGTGTGAGCTTTTCTTTGATTCTTATGAAATACAGCGCGGAAAGCCGGCATTGGAGGGACTTCCGGCATCCTTTGGAAACGAGGATGAGGTAACAACGCTGAAGATTGTTCTGAAGGATTCTGTGCTGAAGCTCTCGGCAGAGCTTTTGTATTCTGTTTTCGAAGAGCAGGATGTGATCACAAGAAGTGTAATTCTGAAGAACGAGGGAGAAGATTCCCTGACGGTGGATCGGGTGCTGAGCGCAGCATTTGATATGGATGATCAGGATTTTGAGCTGCTCACGCTGAATGGTGCCTGGGCAAGGGAACGTCATATACAGAGGAGAAAGCTTGGATATGGAAGGCAGAGCGCAGGATCTGTGCGCGGCGTCTCCAGCCCGCAGGAGCATCCGTTCATGGCACTGGTAAGTCCTTGTACGGATCAGAAGCACGGCGATGTCTATGCGATGGACTTCGTATATTCCGGGAATTTCCTTGCGGAAGCACACAAGGAGCACATGGAGAATGTCCGCATGGCAATGGGAATTCATCCGGAGGGATTTTCCTGGAAACTGGAAGCGGGAGACATGTTTACAGCGCCGGAAGTGGTTATGACCTTCTCTTCCGATGGCCTCGGAAAGATGACGAGGAACTATCATGATTTCTTCAGAAAGCATCTGATTCGCAGTCCTTATAAGGACCTGGACCGCCCGATTCTGATCAATAACTGGGAGGCGACGTATTTTGATTTTGACGCAGACAAGCTCCTTGGCATTGCGAAGGATGCGGCGGACTGTGGGATTGAAATGTTCGTCATGGATGACGGCTGGTTCGGGAAAAGAGACGATGACAACTGCGCGCTTGGAGACTGGGTGGTCAATGAGGAGAAGCTTTCCGGTGGTCTGAAGAAGCTTGTTGACGGTGTGAAGGCAATGGGAATGAAATTCGGCATCTGGTTCGAGCCGGAGATGATTTCCGAGAATTCGGATTTGTACCGCGCACATCCGGACTATGCAATTCAGATTCCGGGAAGGCGTCCTACGCTGGCAAGGAATCAGCTGGTTCTGGACTTTTCCAGAAAAGAGGTCCGGGATACCGTCTATGAAATGGTTTACAAGGTCTTAAAGAGTGCGGACATTGACTATGTGAAATGGGATATGAACCGGTATCTTTCTGACGTTGGAAGCGTTTCTCTGGATGCGGAGCATGCAGGGGAGCTGTATCACCGCTATGTTTTGGGATTGTACGAGATGCAGCAGAGACTTTTGGATGACTTTCCGGACCTTCTTCTGGAGAATTGTTCGTCCGGCGGAGCCAGATTTGATGCAGGCATGCTGTATTACAGCCCGCAGATCTGGACCTCCGATGATACGGATGCGATCGAGAGGCTTCGGATTCAGGAAGGAACGGAGCTGGTATATCCTCTGTCCACGATGGGTGCTCATGTCAGCAAGTGTCCGAATGAGCAGGTGGGCCGCAATACTCCGTTTGATACGAGAGCCAATGTGGCGCTGGCAGGAACTTTTGGCTATGAGCTGAACATCGCAGAGCTTCCGGAAGAGGATAAAAAAAAGATTCCGGGACAGGTGGCTCTTTATCATCGTTTCCACTCGCTGATCGCAAATGGAGATTACTATCGGATTCATTCCTGGAATGATGAGGAGCCGTGGGACTGCTGGGAGAATGCCGCCAAGGATAAAAGCAGGGCTCTTGTCACCTATGTGCAGGTTCTGGGTCGGCCCAATATGCCGAGCCGGAGAATCTGGCTGGAAGGCCTGAATCCGGATGCGGAGTATCGGGTCTCCAAAATCTGGGATGGAGAAGAGACGGTGCTGGAGGAAGGCATTTACGGCGATATCCTCATAAAGGCAGGAATGCTGGTTCCGGCCCTCGGCGATTACCAGAGCTGCCTGTTCGTGCTGGAGCAGAAATAAAATCAGGAAATGTCCAATGCCATCCGTCCGCCGATGCGCTAAGAAACAGCCAGAAACCGATCCTTCCCTTCACTTTGTTGTCCTGGCAACAGATTACCGTACTGATTCGCACTACGATGAGGACAGATACAAAAGAAGCCATGGCATAGAGAGCTTAAATAACGAGAGGAGCAGCCCCTGACTGGCTGTCAGGATATCTGTACATCACATACTTTAATGGTAGGAGAGGAGGAACGAATATGACAGCACAAAGAGAAGAAACCAACCGGACGGATAACCGCAAGATTGCCATCATCGGCTGCGGCTTTGTGGGCTCGGCCTCTGCCTTTGCCCTGATGCAGAGCGGATTGTTTTCTGAGATTGCCCTTCTGGATGCTGATAAGAATCGGGCGGAGGGCGAGGCACTGGATATTTCTCACGGAGTTCCCTTTGCCGGAAATGTCCGCGTCTATGCGGCAGATTATGACGACATTATAGATGCGGGCATCATCGTGGTGACGGCGGGAGCGGCGCAGAAGCCGGGAGAAACGAGACTTGATCTGGTGCATAAGAACGTTTCGATTTTCCAGAGCATCATTCCGGAGCTGAAAAAAAGGAACTATCCGGGAATCCTTTTGATTGTGTCGAATCCGGTGGACATTCTGACGCTGGCGGCTCTTCGCCTATCCAGCTTTGCGGAAAACCGGGTATTCGGTTCCGGAACGGTGCTGGACACAGCCCGGCTGAAAACGGAATTGGGGAGACATCTGTCGGTGGACAGCCGGAGCGTGCACAGCTTCATCATCGGAGAGCACGGCGACAGCGAAATTGTGGCGTGGAGCAGTGCAAATGTATCCGGAGTCCCTCTCTCCAATTTCTGCGAGATGCGGGGACACCATCAGCACGAAGAGGCCATGCGGCAGATTGCGGAGAATGTGAAGAACAGCGCTTATGAGATCATTGAAAAGAAGCATGCAACCTATTACGGCATTGCGATGTCGGTTGTCCGGATCTGCCGAGCGGTGGTGATGAATGAGCGCTCGATTCTTCCGGTTTCCTCGATGATGCACGGGGAGTACGGCGTGGAAGGACTGGCTCTAAGCATGCCGGCGATTGTGGGAGCAGAGGGGGTGGAAACCCACGTGCCGATTGTTTTGAGTGAGGGAGAACAGGAATCCCTTCGCCGCTCGGCAGAAGCGCTCTCCAGAGTCGTCCGGGAGAGTGGTTTATAAGGATGTAAAAGTATTTTTCGAATGGAGCACCCGCATCCGGTCTGCGGGTGCGGAGAAGGTGGATGGAAACCAGAGCAAAAAAGCAATGGGAGAAGTTCACAAAGTGAAGAAGGAAAGTCTGGCACTTTTTTGAAGCCATGAAGGGCACAGGATGAGGTATAATTTCCCATCGAAGGCACATAGATGTTGTGTTTTGTCAAAAGAGAACTTGCATACAGGGGGAGATCATTATGGAGTCCATCGCACAGCTGCACAAGAATGAGTATCGTTGGGAGAAGGACTACTATTTTGATGTGGTGCACGACTTTTCTGCCCATTGCTTTGACTGCTGGCTCCACTGCAAGACGGACAACCGCTGTGTGTACCTGACGACAGTGAGAGATTCCATGAGCTCGGGAAGAATTCTGGAGCTTTTGAAAAAGAAGGCCCCGGAGACCATGGAGATGTTGAAGGAAAAGGTTTCAGCCTGACGAGAAGAATATCAGAGGATGATACGAATAGCGGCATGGATGCTGGCTCTGCAGATTCTGGCAGAGCCTTTTTCTGTTACGGCAGAAAATTCAGGAACCTCTGTGCAGAATGGAGCAGGCAGGTACATCTGGCCGTGACACCAAAGGAGTTAAAGGTTCTTCTTGCCAAACAGACATAGGAGTGGTAAAAAGAGAAACGGTGATTGTATACAATAATTCAAAATGCCTGCACGGGACATCCGGAAGCGATTTTTTACGGGTATCTGGGGCAATGCGGAAAGGCTGGGAATCGATGAAAACATACGCGGAGATGTCGAAGGAAGAGCTCCTGAAGGAAAAGGAGTCTCTGGAACAGCAGTTCAAAGAGGTGGAGGCCAAGGGGCTGAACCTTAACATGGCGAGAGGAAAGCCGTCTGAGGCACAGCTGAATTTGTCCAACGGGCTGATGGATGTGCTCAATTCTGACAGCTATTTCAATGATGAGACCGGCACGGACTGCAGAAACTATGGAATCGGAGAAGGAATTCCGGAGGCGAAGCGCCTGATGGGAGCAATGTCCGAGGTGGATCCGGATGACATGATCATTTTCGGCAACTCTTCGCTGAATATCATGTTCGATACCGTGGCGCGTTCCTACTCACATGGTGTATGCGGAAATACTCCGTGGTGCAAGCTGGACAACTGGAAATTCCTGTGCCCGGTTCCCGGATATGACCGTCATTTCCGGATTACCGAATTCTTCGGTGCGGAGATGATCAATATTCCGATGACGCCGGACGGACCGGACATGGATCTTGTAGAGAAGTATGTTAACAACGATCCTTCCGTGAAGGGCATCTGGTGCGTTCCGAAGTATTCCAATCCGCAGGGCTACAGCTATTCGGATGAGACGGTGCGCCGTTTTGCAGCACTGACTCCTGCAGCTCCGGATTTCCGTATCTACTGGGACAATGCATATTCCATTCATCATCTGTATGATGATGCCGCGCATCAGGACGTGATTCTGGAAATCTTGGATGAATGCCGCGCGGCAGGGCATCCGGACATTGTTTACAAGTTTATTTCTACTTCGAAGGTGACCTTCCCGGGCTCCGGACTTGCGGCTCTGGCATCTTCGAAGACGAATCTGGACGACATCAGGAAGTATATGTCCGTTCAGACCATCGGTCATGACAAGCTGAATCAGCTGCGCCATGTCCGCTTCTTCGGAAACATGGCCAACATGCAGGCACATATGTCCAGACACGCGGCGATTCTTCGTCCGAAGTTCGAAGCCGTGGAGGAGATCTTCGAGAAGGAGCTCGGCGGCCTTGGAATCGGAAGCTGGACAAAGCCGAACGGAGGCTATTTTATCTCCTTCGATTCTCTGGATGGATGCGCAAAGGCAATTGTTGCGAAGTGCTCGGATGCCGGTGTCAAGCTGACTCCTGCGGGAGCAACCTTCCCTTACGGAAAGGATCCGCACGATTCCAACATCCGGATTGCACCGTCCTTCCCTCCGCTGGAGGAGCTGAAGGTGGCAGCAGATGTCTTCACGATGGCAGTCAAACTGGTCAGCATCGACAAGCTTCTGGAGACCAGGTGATACGGTTCCGGAGAGCAGATCATACCGCTTCGGCGAACAGATGATACAGAATAACAGAAAAGAAGCAGTACAGATTTCCGTGTAACAGGAAACTGTGCTGCTTCTTTTTTTACAGGTGCATCTGGCGGCGCACATTTTTTATTTTAACAGGTCCATGCCGACATCATAGGAATTCCCATTCACGGCATCGATAAGCCAGGAGGCCATTGTGGCGCCGTTTTTCCAGGGAACGTAGAAATACGGCTGGCGGACTGCGGTATGAATGGTGCCCACCTGGGCCTTGGTAAACAGCGGATTTACCCAGCCGTTGATGAAAAACGAGAAGGAGGGGTCAAGATCGCGAAGCCAGCGGACCATGTTCTTCAGCTGGCGGTAATACGCTCCGCGCACGCCGGCATTGGTTTTGTAGATCCTGTTGGTCATGTCGTTGTAGAACGTGGACAGAAGATAGTCATGGGTGGAGCTTGCGTAGAGCAGACGGAAACGTCCGGGGAAGGCCCCAAGAAGAGCCCGGTACCAGTCATAGGTGATGTTGGGCGTCTCCAGTGGCTCCCAGACGGAAGGCTCTGCACCCCAGAAGTTGCGCGCGATGGACCTCCAGTCCCGGCAGAGAAGCTGGGCGCTGTCGGAGAAGAGGGTAATATCGGAAACCTCCGGGTACCAGCGGCTTACAATTTTCCCGGAGACAGCAGGGACGGCAAAGGCTCCGGCGGAATCTCCGGCAATCAGAAGCTTGTCCGGATTCGGGAAGAAATCCTTGCATACGGAAAGCGCTGCGTCCACGTTGGCGGCCCCGTGACAGTGGAGAATCTGCGGCTTGCCTTCCTCATCGGTATAAGGAACCTCACGGTTTCCGACGTGAAAATCACCGGTTGTATAAGGGATGACAAGGAAATTCCAGTCGCGAAAGGGATTGCGCGTGGAATCCGTGTCCGTGATTCCGATGTTGATGTTCATGATCTGCGTAAAGGGACGCAGATTGTTCCAGTAGAAATTCGGTTCCCCTGCAGCGACGCGCGCACCGGTTACCGGCCTTGCGGCTGTGAAATCATTCCATGCAACACCTCCTCCGGAGAGGAAAATAACAAGGTGTGCCGTGCTGCCCTTTCTCAGGTAGCAGTGGAATTCTGAGCCGTCGCCCGAAACAGCAGAAGACAACGGAACCTGATACCAGGTCCCGGACTCGGCCCGGTCAGTGAGGATCGGTGCCTCCTGCCGGTGCTCGATGAAGGAACCGATGGAATTCTCGACAAAGCTTCCTGCGTTGGAGGCAAGCTTCTCCGCGACCTCCCGGTTCCGTTCACGCAGCCGTTCAGCGGTTTGCTTTCCCCGTTCGCGGCGCTTAAGCGCCGCATCCCTGCTGCGCTCGTGAAGCTTTTCGATGGAGTCGGTGTGATTTCTGGATTCTTCGGACATCGCAGGCCTCCTTACGGGTTACAGACTGAACCATTTGCCGGCGGCATTCTTCAGGGCGCGGAAACGGAAAACAACAACGGCGGCGCCCAGAACCAGCAGGAGAAATGTACTTACAACGGCGGGAGCCGGGAACGGATTTCTGCCCAGACGCACCGCAATGAGCTGCAGGAAGGAGAACACAACATTCCAGAACAGGTACATCACATAGGTTTCCAGAGGGAGGCACTTGTTTTTCCCGATGATGACCGTCGCAATTGCGATGGACAGGAAAAGGGAAGGAATCACCCAGGCAACCGACCAGCCGTGCATTCCGGTGTTCCAGTCGAAGAACAAGGTGATCAGCATCAGAAGATACAGTTGCACGACAATCATTTTCATGATGTTATTGCGAAAATACGAGGCAATCCACAGATCAGCCCAGGCGATGACGGCGGACAGTCCAAGGAGCGTGCTCCAGGCCTGCGGACCTGCAAAATACCGGACCAGCAGAAGTGACAATTCCAGAAGAATCAGAATAAATGTGCAGATCCGGAAGAAGGTAAGATTGCTGACCTTGGGTTTTGCAAGAACCGGAAACGGATTTTTCTCCGGTTCGCCCTGAAGCTGGCCCTGGCATAACGGGCAGCAGGTCTTGTGACCGCGGATATTGATTTTACATTTCGGGCAATACTGCATGGTTTATCTTCCTTTATCCGATGGCGCGCGGCTTACGGCCGCTGCATCGTAATCGTTGGTGGTCAGCTCTACCGAAAGTCCCATGCCGGTAAGCCGGCGGTAGAAGCGGAGCATAATGTCGTGATTGACGAAGCTCGTAACCGATCCGATACACAGCTTGTCTCCGTAGGTTGCAACGGTCACCTGCATGGAAGGAGCCGTCATGAAGGCGGCAAAATGATCGATGTACTCTTCGATTTCCGGGGCCATGCGGATCCGCTCCAGGTTGGAGAGCGTCGCGGTGACGCCGCTGTGAGCCCGGGAGAGATAGTAGGTCAGAACCGGCTCCTTGAGAAACAGCGGAACGACCTTGACGGCGTAGTTGCCGACGAGCTTCGTGTAGGAATTCATCGTGGCAGCGACCTTTTCCGGAGTCAGCTGATCGCCGAAGGATTTCCGGACAGCAGGGATGATACTGTCCAGAGAACCGTCATAATCCTTGGCACTGTAAGGAATGTTGATCACGCCGAAGAAGTTTCTTGCGGTTTCAGACGGGAAAAACTGCCGAAGATTTACCGGAACACTGATGACCACAGGACGCTTCCGCTCCTGCACGGTCATGCCGTCCACAACGGAGGCGATGTACACCGAGGTCAGAAAAATGCCGACGGTGGTGTGGTGCTGATGGGCGAGCTCCACCACGGCTTTGGCGGAGACAATTCCCTCCAGCAGGTGATTGTGCTGATTTTCATCCTTCTCGCCCTTCAGCTGATAGGCTTTCACAGAGGTCATCTGCTTCAGCTGCGAGCTCTTCATCTTCTGGTAATAATGCGCAAATGCATCTGTGGTTTTCTCGGATGAGGAGGAGATGTCGGAGGCTGCGTCGGTAATCTCCACGTGATGTACGAGGGAGAGGTAGCGCGTAATCATCTTCCGGAAGAAGACAAAAGCACCGGTGCCGTCCGCAAGGACATGAAACATCTCCAGATTGATGCGGTTTTCGTAGTAAGTGACCCGGTAGAGCAGATTCTGAAGTCCCGGAAAATAAAGCGGCGAAAGAGGCGGCTCGTGGTCCTCGGTCACGGAGGCAGTTTCATTCAGGCCATCCAGATAATACCAGAAAAGACCCTTGCGGAGTGCACTGTTAAAGTGCGGAAATTCCACAACGGTATCCTCCAGCGCGTGCTGGAGAACATTCGGAACAACCGGCTCCTTCAGCTCACAGACGATGCGAAAGACACGGGTGTCAAAGCCGTGGGCGGAGCAGGGGACGATGATGGCTGCATTATCAAGTTTGTACCATTTCCCGGTACGGGGAGTAGATGTTGTTTTCATTCTTCCATGATAACACAGCAGGGAAGCGTGCGCGAATCGAAGGGTCAGATCTCCTGACCGGTCTGAAGCTTGCGAAATTCGGACGGAGTAGAGCCCTTTGCCTGGCGGAATGCCTTGGAAAAGGCGGCGCTTGTCGAAAAGCCGGAGCGAAGCGCAATTTCCGTGATCGGCATGCGGGGGTCGGCCAGAAGCTTTTCGGAAAGAGAGATGCGCTGGACAATCAGATACTGATGGAAGGACATATCCGTGTAGTCACGGAACAGGCGCTCAAAATAGTATTTTGAAAAACCGGCAAGAGCAGCGGCATCATCCAGAGAGATATCCTCAGCGCAATGTGCTGCCAGGTAGTCACAGATTTGCTGCATGGACTCATTGTGGCGCAGAATCCGGCTGCCGGAGGTATCATCCGGCTCCGGGAGAGATTTTCGGCTTCGTGAAATCAGCGTGATCATCTCCATGGCACGTGCGTAGATAGAGGCCTCTGTCAGAAGCGGACTCTGGAGATAGAGATCCCGGATCTCCAGCATAACACGGTGTACGTCACGATGAATGTCCGGAAAACTCTCCGGCGTGATCAGGCAGCAGGGGGACAGTCGGGAGAGCGCGGTTTCCAGACCGTTGATTTCACGAAGCGGGGTCCAGTTGATCTGGAAAATAAGACGGACGCCCTGTGGTTCTGCGGGAAGATCATGGATGGTTCTTGCTCCGATGATCAGAAGATCACCGGGACGGAGCACATAGGTGCCGTTCGGACAGGTTGCGGTATAAGAACCTGAGAGAGGGCACAGAATTTCCATATCGTTGTGCCAGTGCGGCGGGTAGTGCTCGCATTCATCATTGACATAAAGGCGGACATGGGTGTCGGTTTTGTGGTGAACGGTTTCCCGGGTGCCAACCAAAGTTTCAATCATAAGGTTACTCCTGCCATTAAAAGCGTTGGATGATAGCAATAAAAGAATATCGAATCTTGCTATTTGGTATCATAACGCAAAATGGAGAAAATGACATATGAAATTAAAATACACAGAGAAAAATGGAACAGAGCAACGACGAGCAGAGAAAACGAAAATATAAAAATATATATTTTAGACATAAATATACTGGGAACAGTAGCTAAATGTATAGCGAATCAATAGAAATTAGAGCAAGAAATGACAAGTATAGGACAACTTTAACAACGAATTCGAAACAACAAATTGCTAGGATTATTACATCAAATGTTTCATTTGTCAGTTTCACGAATGGAATACAAAATGTAGTCAGACACCATCAAGGGAGGGTACCAATGAAAAAACAGTTGGCCGTTTTACTGTCAGCAACGATGCTCACCTCGCTCCTTGCGGGATGTGCGGTTTCCACAGATACCGGAAGCGGATCCGGATCAGGCTCAGCTGCCGCTGCCACGGAGAGCACAGATGCAGCAGCTGCAGATACCACCGCTGCATCCGGAGAAGCGGAAGAGATCACCTGGATGTTCTGGGATGATCTGGAAGCAACCGAGGATCTGATTTCTCTTGGCTATAAGCAGACCATCGAGCGCTTCAATAAGGATTATGAAGGCGTTTACCACGTTACGCCGATTACCACGAATCTGGAAGAGTACTATCCGAAGCTGAACGCACTGGTCGCTTCCGGTGATGTTCCGGATGTCTTTATCGTAAGCCCCGGACCGAACCTGGATGTATATGTAGATCCCGGCGTAGCAGCTCCTCTGGATGATTATCTTGCACAGGATGGCTGGAAGGATTCCTTCTCCAGCGATGCGGTTTTCGCACAGCAGACCTATGACGGAAAGATCTACGCAGTTCCGCTGAACATTGCAGCAGCCTGCGTCTTCTACAACACCGAGATGTTTGAGAAGGCAGGAGCAAAGGTTCCGACAACGTGGGATGAGCTGATCGATGACTGCGAGAAGCTGAAGGCAGCCGGCTATACACCGGTAACCATTTCCGCAGGAACTGCATGGTGCCTGTCCATGCTGGCGGGTTACCTCTGCGATCGTGAAGGCGTTGATCTTGAAAAGGTAGAATCCGGTGCGGAGAGTTGGAAGAATGATAAGACCGTAGCAGCAGGCGAGAAGCTTCTGCAGCTGGCACAGTACTTCCAGCCCACGGCAGCAGGCGATACCAACGATGTGGCAACCGCTGCATTCTACAACGAGGAAGCTGCAATCCTGATTCAGGGCTCCTGGGCAATTGCACAGATGAACGGCTCCAATCCTGACATCGAGAGCAAGTGCGGCGTGTTCCAGTTCCCCGGAATTGAGGGCGGAAACGATGCAGGACGTATTATTGCAAAATCGGACTCTCTTGCCATGAGCTCCTCTACCAAGCATCCGGAAGCCTGCGTCGCCCTGATGAAGTATTTTACGGATGAGACGTCTCAGAAGTATACCGCAGAAGTCGGCGGAAAGATTCCGGTCACAGACGTAGAATATGATGCAGACAAGGCTCCGAAGCAGCTGGCTTATGTAATGGATGTATTCTCCAGCGCATCCGCAACCTTCGGATTCTACAACGAATCTCTGGCAACCACAGAGGCGGGTTCCCAGTTCGATGACACCATGGTTTCCATGTACCTTGGCGACTACACGCCGGAGGAAGCCTTCCAGAGCCTGGAAGACTGGTACAGCGACACCAATCCGGGCGGCGTCCGCAATTAATCTCTGCGATTTGCCTGAAAAAGTATTCTGACAAACCCTGAAAAAGACAAGTAAGGACAACAGCGGGGGCGCCTGATGGGACGGCGGTCCCGCTGCTCGTTCTGAAAACTGTTCTGCAATTTGTTCTGAGAAAGAAAAGGAGCGTCTATGGATAAGCTCTTACGAAATAAAAAAGCAATTGCTCTGTTTGTGGGCCCGGGACTGATTCTGTTCACGGTGGTCCTGTTCATACCGATTTGTCAGTCCGTTTATTACTCCTTCTGTGATTACAATGCACTGACTCCGCCGAAATGGATCGGACTTCAGAATTATAAGCAGCTTCTGAAGGATTCCACCATGAAGATTGCTCTGAAGAATTCGCTGTTCTTTCTGATTTTCTCCTGTGTTTCGCAGCTTCTGATGGGACTGATTCTGGCGGGACTTCTGACGAATATCCCGAAGGGGAAGAACTTCTTCAAGAACGTGATCTATCTTCCCTGCGTTCTGTCTTCTGCAGCACTTGGTCTTCTGTGGATGTTCATTTTCAGCCCGAAGCTTGGAATTAACCAGCTTCTTCAGAAGATAGGACTGGAGGGGCCGCTCTGGCTGATGGATACGAAGGGCTTTATCATTCTGCCGATGTGGGTGGTTGCATTCGTGGCGCTCTGGCAGTACGTCGGTCAGTCCATGATGCTGTATATGGCTCAGATTTCCGGAATTGACAAATCCCTGTATGAGGCATCCTACATTGACGGCTGTACGAAAATACAGACCTTCCGGCATATCACGCTTCCGCTGATCAAGCCAATGGTCGGAACGGCGATGAGCCTGAATGCAATCGGCTCGCTGAAATTCTTCGATCTGATTTTCAACATGACCGAGGGCGGCCCGAACCACAGAACGGAGGTTCTGGCGACGCACCTGTATACACAGGGCTTTAAGTATTTCAAATACGGATATGCCAGTGCGATTGGTGTGGTTCTGTTGGTGCTGTGTCTGTTGATGACCTTTATCATCAACAAGGTATTCAAGGATGACAATACATAAAAGGAGGGAGACGGATATGAGAAAAACAGCTGTATTACAGGCCGGCTCCGCCGGAGAAAAGAAAATAAAGAAGCAGAAGGAGAGAATCCGCTGGACACCGGCACTGGTCCTGATTTATCTCTTCCTGATTCTGATGCTGGTGCTTTATCTGGCACCGCTTCTTTGGACCTTTATGGTGTCCTTTAAATCAAATGCCGAAATATTTACGGCACCGTTTGCACTTCCGCAGGTCATTCAGCTTGGCAATTATATCGTGGCCTGGACAGCGGGGCATCTGGGAACGGCGACGATGAATTCATTCATCGTCTGCATCATCACGTTGATCCTGTCCATGGTTTTGGGAGCCATGATCTCCTTTGCCATCGGCGTGATGCGCTGGAAGGCAGCAGGCGCGGTGCTGACCTACTTTATGACCGGCATGATGATCCCGGTTCACTGCGTACTGATTCCTCTGTTCACGAGATTTGCAAAAATCGGCTTATCCAACAGCCTGACAGGACTGGTCCTGCCGTATCTGACCTTCTCGCTGCCGATTACGATTTTCATCATGACCGGATTCTTCCGGAGTATGCCGCACGAGCTGATTGAATCCGCCTGCATCGACGGCGCGAATATCTACGAGATCTTCATTGAGGTCGCTCTTCCGCTGGCAAGGACGGGATTCTTCGTAACCGGTCTTATGACCTTTGTCGGCAACTGGAATGAGCTGCTCCTTGCGATGGTCTTTATCTCAGACGATGCGAAGAAGACGCTTCCGGTGTCTCTGTCGAAATTCGTAGGTCCCTATAACACGAATTATTCCCAGATGTTTGCTGCAATTATTCTGGCGATCATCCCGACCATTGTCGTGTATTGCTGCTTCAGCAACCAGATTGTTGACGGTCTGACGGCAGGAGCGGTAAAGGGTTAAAAAGTGAAGGCTTCGGGAGCACGAAACGAGTAGTGAAGCAGCGGTTTCGATGTTAGAATATAACAACAGAAACCGCTTTTTTGATGCGGCAAAACAGCCTATCAGGAGGAAACCAATGAAAATTTATCAGGTAACAGATCCCGAATTTGCAGAATATGGAAAGGTAGTCACCGGCTATGATGTTCAGCCGATTGTGGACGCTCTGAAGGAGCACACACCGCTTCCGGAGGGAACCGATTATGTGGCAGAGGAGCCTGCCCTTCAGAATCTTGAGGCCAGCAAGGCGATCGCTCCGTCTCTGTTCGGCGGACTTCCGGTTCAGTTCGGCTGGTGCAACGGACACAACACCAAACTCAACTGTGTGGAGTATCACCGCAGCAGCGAGTTCAACCTCGGCACAGAGGATTTCATTCTCCTTCTCGGCAGAGAGTGCGATATCACAAAGGACTGGAAGCTTGACACCGACACCATCAAGGCGTTCAAGGTCCCGGCAGGTGTTCTGGTTGAGGTCTATGCTACCTCTCTTCATTATGCTCCCTGCCATGCAGATGCATCCAAGGGCTTCAAGGTACTGGTTGCTCTTCCGCAGGGAACCAACGTCGGAACCTGTGAGACAGAAGGAAAGAGCGGAGAGGACAAGCTCCTTCGCATGACCAACAAGTGGCTGCTTGCACATCCGGAAGCTCCGGAGGCAAAGGACGGCGCATGGGTTGGCCTTGAGGGAGTTAACATCGACATCGCGGACAGCATCTGATGGACCGGGAGTACGTCTGAGGGACAGGTAAACATAAATGGAAAAAGAAATGAATTACACTCCCTGGATTGAGCAGCGGGCGGATCCGTATGTAACCTGCGAGCACGGCGGAAAGTACTACTTCACGGCGTCGGTTCCTTCCTATGACCGGATTATTCTGCGCTGCGCAGATCGTCTGGAGGATCTGGCAGACGCGGAAGAGAAGACGGTGTGGACGAAGCATGAGTCCGGAGATATGAGCTTCAACATCTGGGCACCGGAGATTCACTACCTGTTCGGCGGCTGGTACATTTACTTCGCGGGCAGCGACAAGGACGACATCTGGAAGCTTCGGCCCTATGTGCTGAAATGTGAGGGCGAGGATCCGATGAAAGACCCTTGGGTGGAGCTTGGCAAGATGAAGCGGTCCGAGGACGATCCGTTTTCATTTGAGGCGTTTTCTCTGGATGCTACGGTATTTGAGGATGCCGGTCAGTGGTATTATGTCTGGGCGGAAAAGGTCGGTGTCGGCAGGCAGATCTCCAATCTGTATATTGCACGGATGAAGAGCGCGAATGAGCTGGCAACGGCTCAGGTTCTCCTGACCACGCCGGACTATGACTGGGAGCGGCACGGCTTCTGGGTCAATGAAGGACCGGGCGTTCTGAAGCACGACGGAAAGCTGTTCATGACCTTCAGTGCAAGTGATACGAGTCCGGCTTATTGCGTGGGACTTCTGATTGCAAAGGAAGGGGCAGATCTTCTGGATCCGAGATCCTGGGAGAAGCTCCGCTATCCGGTCATGAAGAGTGATAAAGAACACGGTCTGTACGGCCCCGGACACAACTCCTTTACGAAGGATGAAGAAGGAAGAGACATCATCGTTTATCATGCGCGGACCACGGACAAGCTGATCTGTGAGGATCCGCTGTACGACCCCAACCGGCACACCATGAAGCGCGTGGTGGAGTGGGATGAGAATGGAATGCCGGTCTTCCAGTAAGAAAATTGTGTATGCAACAGCGGCGGAACCTTTCGAAAGAGAAGGGTTCCGTTTTTGCGTATAAGAGTGAATGACCGGCGCTTTTCTCTGTCTGATTGCAAAGCCACCTGACGGTCGATATAATAAAGTGTTATCAGTCACACATATTAATAGAGAAGAAACGGTGTAAGAGAAGGGCTGCAGAAGGACTGCGGCACAGGAATGTGGGATTATGTCTGGCAAAAAGAATCGTAAAAAGATAAACAAGCAGAAGAGAAGACAGATCGCAGCGGCAGTGATCGCAATCATTCTGGCACTTGCCATGGTGGTGCCGCTCCTTGTCGTGACGGTGTCGGCGGCGGAGAGCGGAACGATTGCCGGTGCGGTACAGACAGCGGGAGACGTTGTTCAGGATGGGATCACGCTGGAAGGCGTAGATTTGTCCGGAAAGACGAGAGAGGACGTTCAGTCGGTTGCGGATTCCGTTCTGGAGAGCAGGAAGAATGCGACCATCACGCTGCACGGGAATACCGATGATGAGAAGGTGACCGTCAGTGCGGGAAACCTTGGGATGATCTGGGGAAATGCAGAGGTCGTGGATCAGATCATTGGCTACGGACATGCGGCCAATATCATTGCCCGCTACAAGCAGGAAAAGGACCTGGAGAAGAACGGGGCCAATTTCACCGTGGATGTGGATTTCAATCAGGATCAGATCCGTACCTTCCTTGAGAATAACTGCACGGTCTGGAATGTGGCAGCGAAGAATGCGTCGATGACGCGGGCAAACGGCGGCTTCCAGTATACAGAAGGACAGGCTGGTGTCAGTGTGGATCTGGACAGCTCGACGTCGAAAATTTATCAGTATCTGACATCAGAATGGGATGGAAAGGATGCGGAGATCGATCTGGATATGGACGTCACAGAACCTGCCACAACCGTAGAAGAGCTTCAGAAGCTGACATCGGTTCTCGGAACGTTTACCACCTATTATTCCACCTCCAATGCGGCGCGCTCGAAGAATATCAGCAATGCCTGCGGGATGATCAACGGGATGTCGCTTGCACCCGGAGAGACGTTCTCCATGCTGCAGACCATCACTCCGTTTACGGAGGAAAACGGCTATCAGCTGGCGGGCTCCTACGTGGGCGATGAGGTGGTGGAGAGCTTCGGCGGCGGAATCTGTCAGGTTTCCACAACGCTTTACAATGCGGTGATCCGGGCAGAGCTGAAGGTCAATGAGAGATACAATCACTCCATGATCGTAAGCTATGTGGATCCGTCTGCGGACGCAGCCATCGCAGAGTCGTCCGGCATGGATTTCCGTTTTACGAACAGCCTGAGTGATCCGGTTTATATTGAGGGCTATACCTACAATGGCGCCATCACCTTTACAATTTACGGCGTGGAGACAAGGGCCTCCAACCGGAAGGTTTCCTTTGTCAGTGAGACGCTTTCGGAGACGCCGTCGGAGGGAACCAAGATCAAAGAGGATCCCTCGGAGCCCGTTGGAAGCGTTCAGACAACTCCCGGCCACACGGGATATTCCGCAAGGCTCTGGAAGGTGGTAACCGTCGATGGTGTGGAGCAGAGCCGTGATGTGTTCAACAACAGTACCTACAACATGACACCGACCTACGTAAAGGTCGGAACGGCCGGCAATGTGACGCAGGGCCTGAAGGATGCCATTGCTTCGCAGGATGTGGATGCCATCAAAAAGGCCGCTGCAGATGCAGCCAAGGGAATTGATTCTGCGAAGACGGATGAGCTGACGGATCAGGCAAAGGCAGCAGCGGATGCAGCTTATGCAGAGGCACTTGCACAGGGACTGGATACCACGACGGCGATGGAGAAGGCGCAGGAAGCGGCCAATGCGGCAGTGGCAGGCGGCGGCAATACGGAGGCATCGTCGTCATCCGCTTCTTCGTTCCAGAGCACGGAATCGGAGAGCGCAGGGAATACAGATGGCACGACCGCGGACTCGCAGACGCAGCAGTCAGATGGATCATCGGAAAGTCAGAATGCCGGAGGGGAATCGTGATTCTTCGAAACGGAGCGATCGATGACAATGTATTTGAGCGGTCCGTGGTAAAAAGACTGCAGAATGTCCGGAATCCGGAGGGGCTGCGCCCTTCCAGGGCGGAAGGACCGGTTTCGTTTTTGGCGAGACATGTCGGCTTTCTATCCGTGATTACGGCACTGAATGATCTTGCGGCGGAAGGAATCCGCCCGGAGGATATCAGAACTTCGATCCTCCTTCCGGAGGGAAGCGAGGAAGCGCTTCTTCGCAGCATTGCCGATGAGATTCATGATGCGGCGGCATGGGCAGAGGTTACCGTTTCTGCGTGCTGCGCACAGACGTGCCGTGCAGTGACAAGACCTGTGGTCTGGTCGATGGCCCGGGGGAGCAGAAGATATTTTGCCTCAGGTGACACGGAGCTGTTCGCAGAGGATTGTGCAGAGGTCCTTATGATCGGCAGGGCCGGACTGTCGGGAACCTTTCTTCTTGCAGAAGAGAAGAGAGGGGAGCTGGAGCAGCGGTTCCCGGTTCGAATGCTGGAGCGCGCCGCCTGTATGAAGGAGCTGCTCCTGATGACACCTGCGATGGAAGCGCTGGAGAATTGCGGAATTCGACCGGCCTGGCTGGTGAGCGGAGGTGACGGAGGGGTGCTTGCATCTCTCTGGGAGCTTGCAAAGCAGACGGGAGGCGGCCTGGAAGCAGAGCTTCCTGCAATTCCCCTGTTTCAGGAAACCATTGAAATTACGGATTATTATGGAATCAATCCTTATCAGCTGTCCTCGGCCGGCTGCATGCTGGCGGTGGTGGCCGATGCGGAATCTTCCTCGGAGCTTCTTGCGGAGAAGGGCATCTATTCGAAGAAGATCGGGGAGCTCACAAAGGGCCGGGATAAGATTCTGATTAATGGAGAAGAGAGGCAGAATCTGAATCGCCCGGAGGCAGATTCGCTGCTGACGATACTGGCATAGACTTGTAAGGAGGAAGGGCAAAGGATGAACACACTGAAGGAGAGAATTCTTACGATCATCGAGAAGAACAGCCGGATCAATCTGAAGGAGCTGGCGATCATGCTGGGGACCGAGGAGATTGAGGTTGCAAATGCGCTGCAGGAGATGGAAACAGACGGCATCATCTGCGGATATCACACGATGATCAACTGGGACAAGACCGGAATCGAGAAGGTGACGGCCCTGATCGAGGTCCGTGTAACCCCGCAGAGAGGCCAGGGCTTTGAGGACATCGCAGAGAGAATCTACAAGTATCCGGAGGTCAGCAACGTCTATCTGATGAGCGGCGGTTATGACCTGATGGTCATTCTGGAAGGAAAGACCTTGAAGGAGGTATCCGGTTTCGTAACCAATAAGCTTTCGACACTGGATACGGTTCTTGGAACCACCACGCATTTCATTCTGAAGAAGTATAAGGACCATGGAACCATTATGGATAAGAAGGAAGAGGATATCCGGGAGATTGTGACGCCATGAGAACAGATCTGATTGCAGACAAGGCAGCATCGCTGCAGCCTTCCGGGATCCGGAAGTTTTTCGATATTGTTGCGGAGATGGACGATGTGATCTCGCTCGGAGTGGGCGAGCCGGATTTTGACACGCCGTGGCACATTCGCGATGAGGGTATTTATTCTCTGGAAAAGGGGAGAACCTTTTATACCTCCAATTCCGGACTGAAGGAGCTGCGCATGGAGATTGCAGCGTACCTTCAGAGAACGCAGGGACTGGAATACCATTATCTCTCACAGATTTTCGTGACGGTGGGCGGCTCCGAGGCCATTGACCTTGCGATGCGCGCAATGATCAATCCCGGAGATGAGGTTCTGATCCCGCAGCCCTCCTATGTCTCCTACGAGCCGTGCGTGGTCATGGCAGACGGAAAGCCGGTTGTGATTGAGCTGAAGGAAGAAAATCAATTCCGCCTGACACCGGAGGAGCTGGAAGCGGCAATCACGCCGAAAACGAAGATTCTGGTCATGCCGTTCCCGAACAATCCGACGGGAGCGATTATGGAGCGTGAGGATCTGGAGAAGCTGGTTCCGATCATTGAGAAGCATGATTTGTTCGTGGTGTCGGATGAAATTTACGGAGAGCTGACCTATGGCGGGAAGAAGCATGTTTCCATTGCAGCACTCCCCGGCATGCAGGAAAGAACCATTCTGATCAATGGCTTTTCCAAGGCGTATGCTATGACAGGCTGGAGACTCGGATATGCGTGCGGACCGAAGGAAGTCATCAGACAGATGGTAAAGATCCATCAGTACTGCATCATGTGTGCCCCGACAACCTCGCAGTATGCGGCGGTGGAGGCACTGCGGAACGGCGATGAGGATGTCCGCAGAATGCGTGAGTCCTACGATGAAAGACGCCGGTTTGTGCTGTTTACGCTGAAAGAAATGGGATTGCCCTGCTTTGAACCGGAGGGAGCCTTCTACGTGTTCCCCTGCATCCGGGAATTCGGTATGACGAGTGATGAATTTGCGACAAATCTTCTGAAAGAGGAGAAGGTTGCCATTGTTCCGGGCACGGCATTTGGAAACTGCGGAGAAGGATATCTTCGAATTTCCTACGCATACTCCATTGAAAGCCTGAAAAAGGCGCTGAAGCGTCTGGAGAACTATGTCCGGAGGCTTCGCGGAGAGAAGACCTGAGGCAGGGCGTACAGGAGGCCCTCGGGGATCCGCAGATCAGTCATCATCGAGACTGTCATTCAGGTCGGAACGCTTCAGGGTAAAAATAAACTCGGTGCCGACACCCTCGGTGGAGATGACATTGATGTTTTCATTATGAGCGCGAATAATTTCGCGAACGATGGACAGGCCAAGGCCTGTCCCTTTTTTGTCTTTGCCGCGGGAAAGGTCCGTCTTGTAGAAGCGCTCGAAGACAGCATCCTGTTCGCCGCGGGGGATCCCGATTCCGTGATCCTTGACGGAGACGAAGATCTTCCGGTGCTTCTCATAGGTCTCAAGTCGGACGGAGGTGCTGGATCTGCTGAATTTGATGGCATTGTCGATCAGATTGTAGAGAACCTGCTGAATGCGGTCCTTGTCGGCGTTGACATAGAGCACGCTGCCGGTCAGGATCAGCTCCAGCGTAATTTCCTTTTTCAGGCAGGTCTGCTCAAAGGAAGCGGCCACCTGCCGGATGGTCGCATTGATGTCAAAATCTGTCCGGTTCAGAATCATTCCCTTGGTGTTCAGGTTGTTCAGCGTCAGAAGATCATTGGTCAGCTTGGTCAGACGGTCGGTCTCATTCAGAACAATGCCGAGGTATTTCTCATGCATTTCGGGCGGAATGGTTCCATCCAGCATGGCCTGAAGAAAGCCGCGGATCGAGGTGAGGGGCGAGCGGAAGTCGTGGGAGACGTTGGCAATGAATTTTTTCTGGTCATCCTCGGAGCTTGCAACCTTCTGCGCCATGTAGCCGAGAGATGCGGCCAGGTAACCGATTTCATCCTCACTGTCCGCAGTCAGCTCGTAATGCATGTTCCCTGCAGCGTACTGCTCCGTGGCCTTTGTGATCCGGCGAAGGGGGAGATACACGATCTCCGTGAAGAAGATCAGGATGATCAGGGAAAGGAGCAGGAGAATCAGGAGCTCCACGTAGGAAATGTTGAGATAGCGGTCTGCCTCCTTGTGAAGATCGGCAATTTCATAATGGATGGCCACATAGCCGTTGGTTTTGTAGCCTCCGGTAATCGGAGCCAGGACAGAGAGCTTTTCGGAGGAAAAATAGTTCCAGAAATTCCCTTCGATGTAGAGATTTCCGCCAAAGGCGGAAGGGTCAAAGCCTTCCACGCGGACCTCGGTTTCCGGATCAATCCGGGTGTTGCTGTCGACCACGATCCGGCCGGACGGGTTCATGACCATGATGTCGGCATTCAGGTAGGAGCCGAGGGCATTCAGCTGCTTGTAGACACTGTCGATGGAGGTCTCGGCATTGTAAAGCTCGGCGGCATAGGAATTGGCAATCGTGGTCGCTTCGCGGTACAGGTTGTCCGCCTTCTGACGGCGGGTCTGATCCAGCGTCATGTTGGAGACAAAGGTTGCTACAACAATAAAGCCGAAGATGGCAAAGAGAATATAGGCAAGAAGAAATTTCAGATACAGCGTTTTTCTCATGTTCTCATCAGCTCCGCAGCCCTACAGCCGTTCCTCCTTTCTGCTACACACTTGCCTCAAATTTATAGCCGATGCCCCAGATGGTTGAAATTTTCCAGGACGCATGGTCATGAATTTTCTCGCGGATTCTCTTGATATGAACATCGACCGTGCGTGTATCGCCGATGTATTCATAGCCCCAGATCTGATCCAGAAGCTGCTCGCGCGTGAAAACACGGTTTGGCTGGGAGGCCAGGAAATACAAAAGCTCCAGCTCCTTGGGCGGCATGTCGAGACTGTGCCCCATATATGTGACGGAATAGTTGGTCAGATTGATGGAAAGATCCGGATAATCGACAATTTTGTCTCCCGAGCCGGCAGACGCAGCAGCGGTCTGCGGCGCCTGATGTGTTCTTCGAAGGACTGCCTTGACGCGGGCCACAAGCTCCTTGGAATCAAAGGGCTTTTCCATGTAATCGTCTGCACCAAGCTCGAGACCAAGAACCTTGTCGAACACCTCACCCTTTGCGCTGAGCATGATGATGGGGGTTTGCGATTTGGTGCGAATTTCGCGGCAGACCTGATATCCGTCGATTCCGGGAAGCATCAGGTCCAGCAGAACCAAGTCCGGGGCATAGGTGGTGAACAACTCCAGAGCCTCTTCGCCGTCCGCGGCGATCTGGGTATCATAGCACTCCTTATTCAGGTACAGACCGATGAGCTCCGCAATGTTCGCATCATCGTCCACGATTAAGATTTTCTGTTTGTTGACAGCCATGGAATCCGAATCCTTTCCGTAAATGCCTTTCTATGTGCACAAAGGCGTATGCCAAAGCCGGAAAAGCCGACGCAGGCAGGATGGTTACAGGTTTACAATCGTGACTCCGGCATCGCCTTCGCCGAAGTCACCGCCCCGATAGGAGCGGACAAAGGACTGCTTGCGGAGATAATTCTGAACGGCATTTCGCAGAGCCCCGGTGCCTTTTCCGTGTACCACGCGGACCGTGTCCAGATGAGACATACGGGCGTCATCGAGGTACTTGTCGAGTGCCATCAGAGCCTCATCGGTGGTCATGCCGAGCAGGTTGATTTCCGGAGAAATGTTCATTGCGCGGGACAGATCGATTCCACTGGTCTCCGCGGCATAGGAGCGGCTTTCATAGGCCCTTTTCAGAGCGCTGGAGGCCTTTTTCTTAGCCTGGGAATCAATCGTCATGCCGGTCTCTTCATCGATCAGGGCCAGATCCTTCAAAGGAATCTGAGAGTTCATGATACCGCACTGAACACCGACCTTGTTCTGGCGATCCGGGAGCTTCGTGACGGTTCCCTGCATGCCAAGAGAGAGAACCTTCACACGGTCACCGATGTGCAGATCGGAAGGAGAGAGCTGCGAGGTGCGCGGCTTCTTCTCCTCCGGCTTCTGAAGGCGCCGGTTTTTCGCCGAAACCTTCTCGCGAAGGCTCGTTCTTGTCTGCTCCATGGCAGACATGTCGGCGCCCTTGCTGTTTTTCCGGATTGCGGAAATTGCACTGTCTGCCTGATCCTTCGCATCCTGCAGAATGTTGCGGGCCTTTTCGTTGGCCTGATCCAGAATCTTTCTCCGGCGCTCCTCCAGAGAATCCTCCTTCTGCTTCAGCTCACGGGAGCGGCGCTCCAGATCTGCCTTCATTTTATCCAGCTGCTCCTGCTGCTTCGCATTCCGGCGCCTGGTATCCTCCAGATCCGTCAGGACATCCTCGAAATTCCGCGTCTCCTGGCTCATCTGTTCCTTCGCGGTCTCAATGATGTAGCCGGGGAGTCCGAGCTTCTGGGAGATGGCAAAGGCGTTGCTCTTCCCGGGAATACCGACAAGAAGGCGGTAGGTAGGCTGCAGTGTTTCCACATCAAACTCACAGCTTGCGTTTACGATTCCTTCTGTTCGCATTGCATAGAGCTTCAGCTCGGCATAATGCGTGGTCGCAAGCGTGGTGATTTTTCTTGTGTGCATGAAATTCAGAATGGAGATGGCAAGTGCCGCTCCTTCGGTGGGATCCGTGCCGCTCCCGAGCTCGTCGAACAGACACAGACAGTTCTTGTCTGCACGCTTCAGGATATCCACAATTGAGGTCATATGAGAGGAGAACGTGGACAGGCTCTGTTCGATGCTCTGCTCGTCACCGATGTCCGCATACACCTCGCGAAACAGGGACAATTCACTGTGCTCTCCGGCAGGAATATGGAGTCCTGCCATTCCCATCAGCTCAAAGAGACCGACTGTTTTCAGTGTGACCGTTTTGCCGCCGGTGTTCGGGCCGGTGACAATGATCATGTCGTAATCCTCTCCGATGGTCAGATCGATGGGAACAACCTTCTTCGGATCAATGAGGGGATGGCGTCCCTTGTGAATCCGGATGATGTGGTCTTCGTTAAAATCGGGACGGACAGCATTTTCATCCAAAGCCAGACCCGCCTTGGCAAAAATAAAATCGAGCTGCGTCATGTTCGCGCAGTTGTCGCGAAGCGCGGTCAGATGATCGGAAAGAAGAACGGACAGGGAGGCCAGAATTTTCTCCTCCTCCTTACGCTCCCTGATCTGCAGCTCGCGAATAGCATTTCCCATCTCAACAATGGCAGCAGGCTCGATAAAGAGTGTCGATCCGGTGGAGGACTGATCGTGTACGATGCCGCGCACCTGGGATTTGTATTCACTCTTGATCGGCAGGCAGTAGCGGTCATCGCGGACCGTAATGACGTTGTCCTGCAGATAGGAAGAGTAGGTCTGATTCAGCATTTTTCCAAGCTGGGCGTGGATCCGATCATCGGTCAGTCCGATTTCGCGGCGGATTCTCTTCAGCTCCGGGCTTGCATCATCGGCGATGCGGTCCTCGGCAAGAATACAGCGGCGGATCTCTGAGGATACCGGACTTAAGGGAACCAGACAGTCAAACAGGTCGAAAAGCGGATCGGCCTCATCGCCGGGGCCTGCGCTGCGGACTCTTGCCACGTTCTCGAGGAAGGCGGCAAGCTGCAGAAGCTCCGGGAGAGAAAGCGTGGTTCCGATGTGCAGCGCCTGAAACGCCGCGGAAAAATCGCGGTTGTTTCCAAAGCTGATGGATCCGTTCCGGAAGAGGTATCCAAGGGCGGATTCTGTCTCCTCCTGGGCCTTTATGATGTCGCCAAGATCCTCCAGGGGAGAAAGAGCACGGCAAAGCGCGCGGCCGGGATCCGAGGTTGCATGCTCTGCAAGAAGAGCGGTTATTTTATTAAATTCGCAGATTCGCATTACTTTTTCATTCATAATAGAAGAAGTATAACACGTTCTGCCCCCTGCGTGCTATCAAGGCTATGCTATACTATATCTGCTCGACGTATACAGCAGAACCTGACATGGAGCGATAGAAAATGGATGAGAAGAATACGGATTTTATGAAGGAAGAAATCCGGCAGCGGCCTGTAAATAAGAAACGCCTTCTTCGAAGAACTGCGATTACGGTGTTTCTTGCGGTGCTGTTCGGAGCAGTGGCGTGTACGGTTTTCCTTCTTCTGGAGCCGGTCATCAACAATGCCATCAACCCGTCGGAGGAGTCGGCACCGGTAACCTTTCCGGAGGAAACTGCCGTTGACGAAATGTCTCCGGAGGATATGATTGCGAGTGATGCGCAGATTCAGGAGGCGGAAGCGGAGAAGAAGGCGGCCAGTCTTGTGGATGTGGATGCCATTCGGAAGGAGGTCCTTTCGGAGGTAAGAAAGGATCTGGCAGATCAGAACAAGAAGCAGGAGAAGGAGACGACGGTTTCAGAGTATGAACAGTTTTATGCTTCTCTTGGGGAACTGACACAGCAGATTTCCAGGTCAATTGTGACGGTGACGTCCATTACACCGGATTATGACTGGGCGGGAGATGCATTCAACAGCGCCGGTTCTGCGAGCGGTCTGATTCTTGCGATTCGCGGGAAGGATATTCTGATCCTGTCCGATGACAATGCCTACGCGAAGGCCTCGGAAATCCGGGTTACGTTTCACGACGGACAGCAGGCAAAGGCTCAGTTTCTGACGCAGGATACGGTAACCGGTCTTACCATTCTGAAGGTAGAGGAGAGCAGTCTTTCCGGGCCGCTTTCCCAAAATGATGAGATCACCGTTGCCGCTCTTGGGAGCAGTGAAAAGGCATCGCTTACCGGAACACCGGTGATTGCGGTCGGAAGCCCTTCCGGAAGCACCGGCTCTGTCAGCTACGGCGTAATTACAAATTCGGGACTTCAGCTCGATGTTGCAGACAGCGCGTATAAGCAAGTCACTACCGATATTTACGGGAGTACCCAGGCAAGCGGCGTGCTGACAGATCTGGATGGAAACGTGATCGGCTGGATTGATATGGATCACAGCAGATCAGATTCGCCCAACCTTCTCTGTGCAATCGGAATTACCGGTATGAAATCTCAGATCGAAAAGATGTCCAATGAAATCCGGATGGGATATCTCGGAATTCATGCGACGGATATTCCGGAGAGTGTTCGGACGGAGCAGGGGCTCCCGGAGGGTGCATATATCCAGAGAACAGAAATGGACAGTCCGGCCATGGAGGCAGGAATCCAGAGCGGAGATGTCATCACGGCGGTCGGAGGAAAACGAGTGACGGATTGCAGCAGTCTGATGGATATTCTTCTGGAATCCAGATCTGGGAGACAGCTTTCCGTTACGGTGAGCCGGCAGAAGGGAGACGAATACAGTGAGGTCAATCTTGTTGCGAATCTGACACCGAGACTGACCTTTGGAAGCAATCACTGACAACGGATAACAGGCGGCCAGCAGCAAAAGAAATGACAACAGAAAGAGGAATGGATATGCAGTATATAAAGGATTTAAAAGAAGGCGACAATGTAAGCAGCATCTATCTTTGCAGGAAGAAAAATGAGCTGACGGCGAAGAACGGGCGTGCCTATGACAGCCTGATTCTCCAGGACAAAACAGGAAGCATCGATGCCAAGATCTGGGAGCCCGGCAGTGTTGGGATTGAGGAGTTCTCAGAGATGGATTATGTGGACATTGTCGGAGAGGTCACGGTCTATCAGAAGAAGTACCAGCTGAATATCAAGAGAGCCCGCCGGTGCCGTGAGGGAGAATATGATCCTTCGGAATATGTACCGGTAACCAAGAAAAACCGCAAGGAAATGTGGGATGAGATGATCCGCCTTGCCAATAAGGTCAAGGAGCCGCATCTGCGCCAGCTGATCATCAAGCTGTTTGTGGACGACAAGGAATTCATTCATTCCTTCCAGGTCTCCTCTGCGGCGAAGACGGTTCATCACGGATTTATGGGCGGTCTTCTGGAGCACACACTCAGTGTGATGCGGCTCTGCGACAATTTTGCGGACAATTACCCGTTCCTGAACCGGGATCTGCTTCTGACGGCAGCGATGTTCCATGACATCGGAAAGACGAGAGAGCTTTCCCGTTTTCCGCAGAATGACTACACGGATGAGGGACAGCTGATCGGGCATATCATCATCGGTGTGGAAATGATTGATGAGAAGATCAAGGAAATTCCGGACTTCCCGCCGGTTCTTTCTGCAGAGCTCCGGCACTGCATCCTTGCACATCACGGCGAGCTGGAGTACGGCTCACCGAAGAAGCCGGCACTGGCGGAGGCGGCAGCTCTGAATTTTGCCGACAATACCGATGCAAAGCTGGAGATTTTCAAGGAAATGCTTGAGAAGGGCACGGAAGAGAACTCCTGGCTTGGCTGGCAGCAGCTTCTGGATTCCAATATCCGCAAGACGGAGCTCTGAGTCATACAGACGGTATCTGTGGCCTGGCTGCAGAATAAGGTACAACGGAGTACAGACGAAGGAAAGTGACAGCAATGGCAATGGACAGACAGAAAAAAACACAGTTTCAGAAGGATGATATTGTGACGGTTACCATCGAGGACATCAGTTCAGACGGCGATGGAATCGGAAAGGCGGACGGCTTTACGCTTTTTATCAAGGATGCTGTGATGGGTGACACCGTGACAGCGAAGATTATGAAGGTGAAAAAGGGCTATGGCTATGCCAGACTTCTGGATATTGTAAAGCCCTCCCCTTTTCGGACTGCGCCCCGGTGCGAGCTTGCAAGAAGGTGCGGCGGATGTCAGATTCAGGAGCTGAAGTATTCGAAGCAGCTGGAATTTAAGGAGAAGAAGGTTCGCGATGTTCTTGTCCGCATCGGTGGCTTCCCGGAGGAAGAGATTCAGAAGGTTCTGCATCCGATTGCGGGAATGGAGGATCCTTATCGCTTCCGCAACAAGCAGCAGCTTCCCGTAGGGGAAAAGGACGGCGTTCCGGTGGCCGGTTTTTACGCAGGCCATACCCACTGCATCGTTCCGGTTTCGGACTGTATGGTCGGAGCAGAGGAAAATCAGAAGATCACTGCAACGGTTCTTGACTGGATGAAGCGGTATCAGATTCCCGCTTACAGGGAAGAAAGCGGTGAGGGACTTGTCCGGCATATTCTGATCCGAAGCGGTGTTTATTCAAGAGAAATCATGGTCTGCCTGGTTGTGAATGGAACAAAGCTTCCGCATGAAGAGGAGCTGGTGGAGGAGTTGTCGGTTCTTCCGGACATGGCAAGCATTTCGCTCAACACCAACACGGCAAGGACCAATGTCATCATGGGGAAGAAAATCCGTACGCTGTGGGGGAAGGATACCATCAAGGATTCTCTTCATGTTTCAAACGTGGAATACCGCGGCGGAAAGGCCTTCTTCGAGGAAGCACACCGGCAGGTGACGTTTCATATCTCGCCGCTTTCCTTCTATCAGGTCAATCCGAAACAGGCGGAGCGCCTTTACAGCCTCGTCCGATACGATGCAAAGCTTACCGGCAAGGAGATCGTGTGGGACCTTTACTGCGGAGTCGGCACGATCGGATGCTTTCTGGCGGCGGATGCCAAAGAGGTATACGGCGTTGAGGTGATTCCGGATGCCATTCGCGATGCCAGAAGGAACGCGGAGGAAAATGGCATCCACAACATTACCTTCCACGTCGGAAAGGCGGAGGAAGTGGTCCCGGAGTATGTGGAGAGCCGCGTCAGGGCGGAGAACCGCCGCAGCAAAAAAGGACTGGTTGACGTCGTTGTCGTGGATCCCCCGCGGAAGGGGTGCGATGAGAAGTGCCTTCAGACCATTCTGGAGGTGGAGCCGAAGCGCATCGTTTATGTCAGCTGCGACCCCGCCACGATGGCGAGAGACTGCAGAGTTCTGGCAGACGGAGGCTATCAGCTGATGTCCGTGCAGCCGGTGGACCAGTTCTCGCACAGCGTGCACGTTGAGACGGTAGTATTGATGTCACGCGTTAGCAATGAGCCACGCACAGACCGAGCATAAGGTGCTGTGGGAGCTTGCTCACAAAGGCACCATTATGCGATGGGCTGTATGCGGCGAATGCCGCGGATAAGCGTAGGAAGCTTTGCTTCCGTAGCGCATCCGGCGTGGCGTAAGACAAATTAAAAAACATAGATTCCGGGCTTTTTCGGAGGTTTGGATTTGAAGCCAGACTTCTGAAAAAGCTCGGTTTTCTTATATGGAAACATATCTACTGCAAAATGTGTGTCAGGTTGTAACCTCGGATTAGATGTCACGATTTGAGGCAGTGGATTAGATATGTGGAGAATTGTTTAAATCGGAAGTTGATGGAATGGCCTGGTAGAGATGGTTTCAGCGATGGGGGACGTATCTAACCGAGGCGAAATAATCCCTGCGGAATAAAAGAGGAAGGCAGGGATGCATCTTGCCGGTCGAAATAATCCCTGTGGAATAAAAGAGGAAGGCAGGGATGAATCTTGCCGGTCGAAATAATCCCTGTGGAACAAAAGGGCAAGATAGAGATGAATCCGGGCGGTTGAAATAATCCCTGTGGAACAGAAAAGCAAGATAAAGATGAATCTGGCCGGCTGAAATAATCCCTGTGGTGCAGAAAAGCAAGATAGAGATGAATCCGTGCGGTTGAAATAATCTCTATGGCGCAGAAAAACAAGGCAGAGATGCTGATGAATTTCAGTTTATTACAAAAAGGAGAATTAGTCGTGATAAGGCGGGCAATAGATAGAGATGCATCGAGAATTGCTGAGATATCAGTATTCTCCAAGCGGATGAACTATAGAGAAATTTTTCACGATGATATGGTTTCATTTGGTGAAATACAAGTTTATCCGTTGGCAAAAGAATACATCGAGCACCCAGAGATACTTAAGGAATTTTATGTATATGAAGATGATTTTGTTAAGGGGTTCATTCATATTCAGGGAACGCAAGTCTTGGAATTGTATGTAGATACGTTTTTCGTGAATCAGGGAATCGGAGGTAAATTATTGGATTTTGCCGTAAGTAGTAATTGTAATTCACTATGGGTTCTTGAGAAGAATACAAAAGCGAAGCGCTTTTATTTGCGACATGGTTTTACTCCAAGCGGAGGAAGGCAATTGGAAGTGGGAACGGACCAATTTATCATCGAAATGATACATTGAAGTTCAGCAGGTTATTCCGGAAGTCAACTGTACCAAAAACATACAATGGAGAAGCCGTAATCCATTGATATGTTTTCACAAACCACAGAGTTAAAAAAAGAGCAGTTCAGACGTCTCAACGTATGTTGAGACGGTGGTATAGATGCCAAGGAATTAGTTAAATCGGAATTTGAAGATGAATAAACTTTGAGTTTGGGAGATGATAACATGCCAGATATAGATTTTAGCAAGATAAAGTTGCCTCAGCCAACTTTTGATTACACAAACAATATGATTAGTAGTATTCAAAGAAGTCAAGAGGAATCATTAAGAGCTGTTCAGAAAGCCAGAGAGGAAAAGGAAGCTGAAGAACTTAGGCGGCACAATGAACTTGTTGCTGCCTTAAAAGAAGCTGGGGAAAATGGTGCTACGATTGTTATTGGGGATAATGCAAATGGAATTCAGATTCAACAGAATTCAGCTGGAGCCCAGCAAAAAATGGACAACGAACAGACCTTTAATTATGAAAAAGCGTCAGAGGTATTAAAGGAAATAAGTACATACTTTGAATTCCCGCAGTTTCAACAGACATTTGGAGATAATACAGAAAATGTAAAAAATATTATCCAGAACACAATCGATGCTTTGGATAAGAAAGAAGATGAAGGCCTAATAAAAAAATCGTTAAAGGTGTTAAAGGATCTAGCGATAGGTGCTGGCGGTTCTCTTATAGGATCTGGAATATTAGCATTGCTGGGAACTATCCCATTATAAAGGTCGAGGCGATGAGATTTCAGACTTGTTCCCTCAGAGCGTAGACTTGAGACGGTCGGCAAGTATGCCCGGTTCCATATTATAAGTAGGGACAACCACATCGACCTGTTTCCGCATACGAGCGTAGTCGAAAAATGGCTATTTTGAGGTCAAAAAAGTCTTTGATATATTCCCGCGAACGGACGGCTCAATCCGGCGGACTTTTACGGAGCCATTATAACTCGACTGTTTTGGGAGTTTGTAGGCAATGGAATAGATGTGAGGGGGATACGGCATGAAAACAAAGAAAATTGATGCCTTTGGAGAAACCGTGGACAATTATTCGGTACATGATATGTTCACGACGACCGATACCGATATAGAGCGGCAGTTCCAGATTGCGGATGTAAAGCTCGGTCGAGAAGGCATCGGTATGGTCTATGGAAACAGGTATATGGATATGTCTGATCTGACAGCATTTAAAGTTGACGTTATTCTCTTTGTGGCGGACGAAGAGTGCATGAACCGGTTACATTCCTATGCGGAGACCCGTTTTCACGGCCTGAATGACGATTATAGAAGATACATTGCCACCATAGAATCAGAAAAAATCCGTAAAGAGTATGACAGCATTGTCTCTGATGGTGATCCTGTCAGCAAGCATAATTTTCGCTTGCCAGAAACTATGCAGGTTCCTCATGAGGTTGATGGTAAGGAATACAGAAATCATCTTTTTGTCAGTGAAGCGACTGGAACTGCAAAATTGAAACTGAACGGATGGGAAGCTGAGCTCAATCGAGACGGAGGAAAAGCGTCCGGACTTTGTATGCTGGGTTCGCAATCCATCCAGAGCCTCATGGGCACTCTGCATTCCGTATGAAATCGATGGAGAAATCAAGCCGACCTATCCGTACTTCATTGTCGTGAGGAGAGATGAGCGTGTTGGGTATGTAATTGATATCCTTGAGCCTCATAGCCCAGATTTTAAAGATAACCTTGGCAAGGCTAAAGGCTTTGCTGAATACGCACGCCAGAATCCGGGTGTTGGAAGAATTCAGCTCATCCGTATGAGCAAGGATGCAGTCGGAAAGAATCAGTTCAAGAGGCTGGATATGTACCGAACGGCAATCCGAGATAAAGTTTCCCATGCAATCAACACTGATGAGTTGGATCATATTTTCGATACAGACGGAGTTATTGAGTAAGGAGACGTATCATGTACGAGAAAATAAAGAATGACATAGCACAAGAATATTATGTGAAGAACTATCCCAACGATGGGCAGCGGTTTGTTGCTTGGTACCTTCGCAATATCCATAACCTTGATACCTTTGAGGCTAAAGCCTGCATTACCGATGGAGCCGGAGATAAGCAGATTGATGCGGTTTATATCGATGATCAGTCTTCGACAATATACATTATTCAGGGAAAGTTCTACAAAGGCGACAATGTGGATGCAGAACCTCTTCGCGAGGTAACATCGTCGTGGATTCAAATTAAGAATCTTGCAAAGTTGCAGGAGGCGGCCAATGAAAAGCTGCAGGCAAAAATCAGTGAGATTGCTACAGCCTTAGAGGACGACTATGAGGTTTGTTTTGAACTGATTACTACATCCGGTTTGACAGATTCTGCTAAGTCTGATCTGGCTGCTTTTCAGGCTGAACTTGCGGAGAGCGAAACTTTGAGCGCGAATCTTGTGCTTGTTGACAATGAAACTCTTCAGGCTCGATATGACGAGGCATTGAATCGAAATCGTCCCTATATCAATTATGAATTTTCAATTGAACAAGGGAAATATATGGAGATGCAGATTGGCGCGACAAGAGCTGTTATCGCAGCTATTCCGCTGAAAGAGTGTATAAAGATTCCAGGCATCAAGGACGGGACACTTTTCAGGAAAAATGTACGCCAGTCTCTTGGTACCGGGAATAAGGTTAATAAAGGAATCGCTCGCACGCTTCGGAATAATCCAGAGGAATTCTTCTTCCTTCACAATGGAATAACGGCAATTTGCTCGTCTATCAAAATTATCAATGGAACCATGAGCGTAAAGGAACTGAACGTGGTTAATGGCTGCCAATCCCTGAGTACGATCTATAATTGCAGTGAGTCCGTCCGCAATGTCAGCGACGCTTATATAATGTTCCGCTTCTATGAGATTAGTAATGCAGAGCGTGCAGATGAAATAAGTACATGCACTAACTCTCAGAGCGCTGTAAAAGCTCGTGATTTGAGGAGCAATGACAAATATGTTCTGGCGATGAAGAAGGCTTACGAACAGCATTTTACTGACGGATACTTCATTACAAAACGCGGAGAGAATGCTGATCCGGTTAAATACAACACAGCACATATTGTGGATCTGACATCACTCGGCAAACAGCTGATTGCGTGGCACTCTCAGAGGCCTACCATCTCCTACAGTGAGGGCAGAATATTCGACAAGTATTTCGAGCAGCTGTTCCACAGAGAGTATAGTCCAGAAAAGGTTCAGGCGCTTTCTGATCTCTACAAAGAAGTTTATAAGAACTGGGGTAATGATAATCCGCTTGGACTGAACGAGGCCTTGATAGCCCTTAAGGCTTACGCTCCGTATCACCATCTTTTCGCTGTTTCTGTTCTATTCTGCGAAATCAATAAGATGCAGGATCTTGTTCCGAATCCGGCAGTTGCAATGCAAAAGCTCAGGGACAACGACCTTCTTGATACGGTTATTGAACTCGCCGGTCAGTGTTTGAATATGGGTTTTGAAATTGCACTTGATGATGCAAGTCAGAACAACAAGGTGTTTAGCCCTCCGAACTGGACTAAGGCAAAAGCCTCCTTGCGTGATATCCGCACTGCCGTAAAGCAGTACCTGATGACCGTGAGAATGACACCCGGTGGAAAGGATATACTCGACAAGTTGAATACGGGTCTCAAAATGTCAAATGATGATTTTGAATCCCGCTGGAGTGCAGACTAAACCTATTAGGGTTTCCTTGCAAAATTTTTCGAGTAAGATTAATTCGCAAAAATTACAAGGCCTCTTATGAAACATCAAATAAAAAGGAAAGGTCGTGAATAAATGAGCAGAATACTATGCCCGGAATGCGGGACAAAAATATCGGACAAAGCTACGAAGTGCCCGCATTGTGGATTTCAAAGTGCCGATCCAAAGAGGCCAATCAGTGAGCAGGACAAATACGAGATGGTTCCGATCTTTGAATATGATATTGAAGAGTGGCAGCCGAATCGCGGAGAACTAAGCATTATCTCATATGAAGATAATAGGAGTCTTATTCAGTATTTTGGTAAGTGGGAAAATATCAAGGTAAAGCTCCCTGCAATTGCAGAAGTAATAGGAGCTATGGCAGGCAAGGATCACATCATGATTGCTAAGATGGATTCCTATGTGAAGGATCTAATAGATAAGGGAATCTATCGATTCACCATTGATAAGCAGGGAGAAATACTACCAACAATTCGTGACGCAGATGGATTTGTTAAACAGGTGAGACTTGAGGATATGGCTTTGACACCCAATCTCACACAGTCCTTAAATAACTTATCGACGCACGCGGTAATGGCTCAGATTCTTGATGAAATAGAATATGTAGGTGATGCAATAAAAGAAATCCACGTAGAACTGCAGAATGATCGTCTTGCTATGGCAGAAGGAGCAAGGGATAAACTAGTGCAGGCAAGGCTGATTCAGGATGCAAAGCTGAGAGAAGCGGCTATGCTGGATGTTATACATAGTGCGACAGATGCAAAGCGAGTATTGATGCGGAACTTTTCTCAGAATATGTATCATATCACCGAACATTCCCAGAAGTCTGATTTTCAAATGATGCTTGATTTCAAAGGAGAAAAAGACGTCAGCAGGAAGGCAATTGACGCATTTCAGGCACTTGTTTACATTACCAACTCTGTGCAGACCGAGTGTGAAGGATACGCTATGTTGGGAGAATATGAACCGTGCAAGGAATGCTTAGAGGAGTTCAAATCCTTCATAGTGGAAAATAAACTTAATGAGCGAGATACATTATTGTTGCTCAATGAGAATTCTTCTCAGAAGCGGATCGAAGTAGTTGACCAGTTTACCGATATTGCAGCGAGGATTACAGCCTTTGATCCGAAGGCACAAATTGAGTATTCAGTACATAATCTGTTGACCGCAGAAACAGAACATACCGGAGGTGATTCTGATGAGCAATAATAAAGACCCAGAAATTCGTTACTGCAAGAAGTGCGGATGCGAACTTGTAAGCACGAATAAGCACAAGTTATGTGATAATTGCAGACGCGAAAGGAATGCAAATATTAGAAATGGTGTATTAGGTGCAGTGGGCACGGTTGGCAGTATCGCGCTATTTATTGTTACCAAGGGAAAGCATGGCGGTGGAGGAAATAAAGCCTGAGTGAGTTGACGCGATGGGCTTTCAGACTTATTTCCTCAGAGCGAAGTCTTGAAGCGGTCGGCAAATCTGTGGATTTGCACATTATAGGTAGGAGCAAGGTCTTTGACCTGTTTCCGAGAACGTACAGGGGTAAAAATCGGTGTGTTTTATGACAAAAACACGCTTTGATAAATTCCTGCGAACGAACGCGAATTTAGCTATACACTTGACATCAATCTGGAGCAATCGAGCCATGTGGAGACGATAGTACTGCTCACTAAGAAATCATAGAAAGCCGGCATCAGCACAATGATGAAATTGTAAGAAGAATCAAAGGATCACTCTTCATGAGCCGTCACAGGCGGTTGCACATATTCTTTTTGTCCGGAAGCGAGAGAAGATGGGAAAAGGTGTTACGCTTGCAGCGGCAGAAGTAAAAGGAGGCACTTCATTTGGCAAAGAAAAAAGATGAGATAATCATCCGCTCAAGCACAGCGGAATACCTGATAAAAGAATATACGCGGATAGTGAATTGGAAGAGTCCGCAACTATTCGGAATTTCCGAATAGTTCAAACCGAAGGTTCTCGTAAGGTCACACGCGATACCAAGCACTATAACCTTCAAATGATCATTGCCGTAGGCTTCAAGGTCAATTCTGAGCGGGCCGTACAGTTCCGTAAATGGGTAAATCAGATCGCCAAGGACTACACCATCAAAGGCTAGGTGATGGATGATGATCGGCTGAAGCGTGGAACGTATCTGACAGAGAAGTATTTCGACGAGCAGTTAGAGCGCATCCGTGAGATTCGTGCCAGCGAAAGAAAGTTCTATCAGAAGATCACTGACCTGTATGCTATGGCTGTTGATTATGATAAAAATTCTGCAACGACGAGAAGATTCTATGCGACCGTTCAGAATAAAATGCATTATGCCGGTCATGGACATACGGCGGCGGAGCTGATCGTGGAAAGAGCGGATTACAAAAGACTTAAAAATGAAAAGTAAATAGCACTGCGATACTTGCCGGTTGCCATGTACAAAATGGCGCCGGCATTTTGTGTTATGGCGTTATCCCTCATGCTTGTTAGCCAAAATTGTATTTATGTTGAAAATGGCTAATAGAATGGCTATTATAGAATTATCAATGGAAGGGAGGAAGAATATGAAACTGATACAAAGAGAATCCTATATGGAAAAAATGATCAGTGTGATTGGAACACCCGACATTAAAGTTATTACGGGTGTCAGGAGATCTGGCAAATCTAAATTGCTGGAGGCATTTAAAAAGTACATAACTTCGACGATCGCCGACTGCAATATCATTCATATAAATTTTAACCTTCCCGATTATGAAAATCTCCTGACATATCGTGCACTATATGACTGGATAAATTCTCATTACAAGGAAAATGTAGAGAATTTTGTTCTGATCGATGAAATACAAATGTGTGATGGCTTTGAGAGAGCAATAAATGGATTGCATGCATCTGAGAAATTTGACATCTACATCACCGGATCAAACGCATTTCTTCTGAGTTCAGATTTGGCGACACTTTTTACCGGCAGAACTTTTGAGATAAAGGTTTATCCTTTTTCTTTTAAAGAGTATATAGAGTATTTCGGACGGTCTGATCAGTACAATGCATTATCAGATTATCTGAAAGAAGGTGGCATGGCTGGATCCTATGTATACAGTAATCAAGAAGCCAAGTACGATTATATAGAAGATGTCTTTGATACGTTGATTATTCGAGATATACGGCAGAAATACAAAATCAGAAATGTACAGATGATGAATCAGATTGTTGATTTTCTGATGGACAATATTTCCAATTTATCCTCTGCAAGAAGCATTACCGAGACATTGGGGAAATCAAATCAAAAGGTACACCATACTACGGTTGGCTCATATATCGAGTATCTGTGTAATGCTTTCGCATTCTATAAGATACGTCGATACGATATCCGTGGAAAAAAATATCTGTCAAGCAATGATAAGTATTATCTGAGTGACCATGCATTCCGATATGCCAAATTGGGGACAAGGGACATGGACTACGGAAGAATACTTGAAAATATGGTTGCTATAGAACTGCTTCGTAGAGGGTATGAAGTCTATGTAGGAGTACTCTATAAAAAAGAGATAGATTTTGTTGCGATAAAGAGGAACGAAAAGTTTTATATTCAGGTATCGGACAATATAACAGATGAAAAAACTTTTGAACGTGAGGTGTCCCCGTTACTTCAAATAAAGGATGCTTATCCGAAGATACTGATTGCGCGAACAAGAAATGATGAGTACCAGTATGAGGGGATCAGAATTATTGACATTGCCGATTGGCTTTTGAATTAGGTATTAGCCAAAAATAATATTAATATAAAATTGGCTATTACAAAATGGCGTAGATTAATGGATTACATAGGTGGGAGCAAACAGGTTTAGTCGACGTCTCTACTTTGAAACATTGGCCCCAATGCCTTTGATATATATAGTTAATAAAGAGAGGTGCAGATGCTATGCCAGGTATACTCGTGGTTGAAGATGATGAAAATTTAAATCGTGGAATTACATTTTCACTGAAAAAATCCGGATATGAGGTTTTTTCAGCAGAATCAGTGAAAAAAGCGAAAAGAATTGCAAGTGATAATAATGTGGATGTTACCATTTGTGATGTGAATCTTCCGGATGGGAATGGACTGGAATTTGTAAGGTGGATGAGATGCAATTATAATACATACATTATTTGTCTTACAGCACTAGATCAGGAGATGGATCAGGTCATGGGATATGAAGCAGGGGCAGATGATTATATTACAAAGCCGTTTAGTCTTTCGGTACTTCTTTTGAAAATAGAAGCACATTTCCGCCGCAGACAGGAGAAAACGGAAGCCGGAAAGATGATTTCGGGAGATAT
>ERZ857629.265-NODE-265-length-79407-cov-6.547207_pt1 | contig 79407 bp, 68 predicted proteins | sample MGYA00519700_ERZ857629 | MGnify/ENA primary metagenome ERZ857629 (study PRJEB31778, sample SAMEA3449351) | human gut metagenome | biome: human gut; feature: human-associated habitat; material: faeces | place: United Kingdom | collected 2010/2012 ... | reverse complement strand
ACTTTTGTTTAAAGTAAATTATTATTATACAGAGGAGTAAGCTGATGAAAAAATTATTAAGTGCGTTACTAATTGCTTTATTGTTGCCGACTATGATGTTGATGTCTGCATGTAATGACGCAAGCAAAACTTCAGATGATAAATTATCATTTGACTACACATCAAATTTTCAATATTATTACAGTAACTTGAACGGAATAAATTTTCCTGTGACAAAATCAGAAAAAGGGTACTATGTGTTTTTGCCTAATAATTACCTTTACTATATTGACCGTAAATCACAGGCGGCAACACCGCTATGTAACAAGCCTAATTGTTCGCATAACAGTGTTGATTGTAATGCATACTTTAATTTATTTGTAAATGCATCAGGAGAATCAGCTAATATTGTGCAATATTATGACGGTAATTTATATATTGTTGTAAAAGATGAAGATGCTATGGGTAATTTTCTCGGAAATATATTGTACAAAGTTACACCCGATGGATCAACAAGGGAAAAACTGATTGAATTTAAAGACGGCATTTCGCATTGGTTGATTCATAAAGGTTATTTTTATTTCTCACAGGATAAGTTTGCCGATGATATTGATTCGTCCTCAGTTTATGACAGCTTTTCGATAAAAAGATATAAAATAAATAACATTAAATCTAAGCCGGAGGAAATCTTTAACAGCAAAAATTACAGTGATAATCTTAGAGGTACTTTCCAATTTACCGCATATGATGACTATATTTATGTGCCGGTTCTTCCTATTTCAGAAGATGAAATTAAAAAGCAGGAGGAAAGCGGAAAGGTAACAGTTTCTACATATCAGGAATTTTATTCGATTAATATCAATACGATAAAAATAAACCAAATTAGAAATGATGAAGGTGATGTTTGCTCGCCGTTTTTCTATAATGGACAGCTAACATATCTCATTGATAATTCGGATACTAACGGTAAGTTTAAATATTTTACAAGTGAACTCGACGGAAGCAATCCCAAATTTTTAACGGAAATGAATTACGGCGATAATTTGTTTGCAAATGAATCACAGCTGTATTTACAGAACTTTAGTGGAGATACAGACGAAAAAGCAGCAACTGAAAGTGACGGAGATAATGTTAAGTCTCTTGACGCTTCATTTAATGAAAAAAGTTCGTTTTTAATACCTTTTGAATGTTCAGTGTTAAACATTCCCCAGGATTCAGATTGCTTCATATTTGTTAAACAGGTGGATAATATGAATTGCGAGATTTATTTTGTTGATAAGTCAAAAACAGAATCTTTGTCAGGACAAACAGTGGAATATAAAACATTATTAAGTTCAGTGAATGTCGAGGGTGAAAATAATAACGCATTAAGCCAAGTAGATGAGAATGAAAAAATTGATACTAATGATAATGAATTGAAAAATGTTTTTGAAAATACACAAAATAAGTTGTATAAGATTTCAACATCATATGACAAAACGCTTTCTGATGAAGTCAATAGTGGCTTTTCAGTAACTTTATCTTGGGCGGGTGACGGAGGTAATTATACTGCAAATTTTCAAATATTGAAATTTAAAACCGCAGCTAATGCCGAAAAATTCGTTAAAGAAAATCCTCTTTCTTTTGTAAATGGTCAATATGTAGCTTTTGTATCTGTTGATAAAATTCCCGTAGAAATTAAAGATATGTTAGTTTCTATTATAAGAAATGAACCTATTTCGCCAATTAACAGCACTGATTTTGGCGGAGAAATCTACTCATTTAATTAAGGTTGTAATAATATGAAATTGATTATGTTCGAGATTTACAAACTGTTCAGCAAAAAACTGTTTTTAATATGCCTTGTTTTGTTTTTTTCTGCAAATTCAATATTCTTGGTTTACACTCAATCAAATAATCTTGAAGTAAAAACAGTACATACTAATTTATCTGATTATGAGAATATAATATCTAAATATTCAGATTATGTGCCGACTGAAGCACAACGACAACTTGAAAGTGAATTAAAAACAGTTGAAATCGCTCTTCAATTTGACAGAACGGCAGATAACAGCAACGGCGATGATCTAAAAAATCTTGGGCGAATTACCGAACAATATAAGGCGGAGAACCCGGAGGAATACAAAAAGGCGCGGGCGTTACATTATACAAAACAAGAGCTTCTTGATAAACAAACCTATCTTTCAAATTTGGTAAATCAATGCAAGTCTTTATTTGATTATAGCTCTTTTATAGGCGATATGGATGAGCGCGCGCAGATGCAGACAAAGTTCTCGGTTTTTGCGGAAGAAGGTTCGTTTTCATACAACAACATATTAAAAACCGCCGAGGATTTTAAAGATGTTAATAATACAAAGCTTAAAATCGGAAACAATTTTGCCGTAGAAAATTCAACAACATTTGTTCTGACCGATTTGCTCGTATTTGCGCTTGTATTTTTAATGTGCATCTATATTTTTACATTGGAAAGGGACAAGGAATTATACGGGCTTATCAGAACCGCAAAATACGGACGTATGCCGCTTATTATTTCAAAATTATTCGTCCTTATCTTTTTTACGATTTTAATATGCGCAGCATATTATTCTTCAAATATTGCACTCTGCGGATTGTACAGCGGCTTCGGCGATATGACAAGGAATATTCAGTCCTGCGAGCTTTTTATGAATTGTAATTTAAAGCTGCAAATTTGGCAATATCTTGTTTTGTGGGGTTTATCAAAAATAATCACGATGTGCGTGCTTGCCCTTTTTATCGCGTTTATATTTGTTTTAGTAAAAAATACGGGAATGGTTTTTGCCGTTACCGCATTTTGGGCTTTCATTGAAGGAGTTCTTTATCTTGCAATAGGAAGCAACTCTCCCCTAAATCAGCTTAAGTATATAAACTTTTTATACTTTTTAAGCGGAAATAATATTTTCGGAAATTATCTTAATATCAATATTTTTTCACATACTGTAAATATTACCCTGATTTACGTTATAGCTATGATATTGATCGCTATTGCTTCCGTAACGGTAATTTGCATGTCTTTTGTAAAATCCGCGCAAATAACGACAAACAATATATTTACGCCAATGCTTGAAAAATTCAGACGAAGATTTTATAAAATTCAAGGCGGCGTTTCAATATTCAAAGGCGAATGTTTTAAGCACTACAAAGGCTCAATGGCAATAATAGCGATTATTCTGCTTGTTTTTGTCGCCTACGGTAATGCTACTGATGATATTTCGGTTGTATACAGTTCGGCTCTGGAAAGCGCATACAGCGCGTATATTGATAAGCTTGAGGGCGAGCTTACGCAGGAAAAAGAAGATTATTTGCGGCGACAGCAGGATTATTTTGACGGACTGAATGAAGAGCTTAACACCATTTCAACTGATATGTCCTTATCGGCTGAAGAAAAAGAAATAAGGATAACGGCTATAGATTCGATTTTGAAAACCAAGGGCGCCGCCTTTGAGGAGATTTCAAATCAAGCCTCGTACATAAAAGAGGTCGGAGAGCGTTATCATATTACTCCCATATTCATTAACTATATTGTTTATAAAAGACTTGCCCAAAATCCGTCAAGAGAATGGCAGTATTTTACCTTGCTTATGGCAGTAATAATATTTATATCGTCCGATATATTTGCATATGAGCATAAAAAGCATATGATTGATCTAATTCGCTGCACAAAAAAGGGCAAGCTGAGGCTTGTACTTTCAAAAGTAATGACACTTTCGCTTACCACGCTTATATCATATACTTTAATTTATTTGCCTTATTATATAAATTTTATAAAAACCTTTGGAACAGAGTCGTTAAACACTCCTGTTGTATTTATGCAGGACTTTGCAAATATTGGCAGTACAATTTCCGTAAACAGTATGATTTTTATTACGGCGGCAGTGCATATAGCGGAGGCTGTCTCGGTTATGACGGCGGTTGCTATGCTTTCTCAAGTATTAAAGAATAATATATTGTCTATGATTGTCGGGGCGGTGATAGTATTATTTCCGTGCCTGTTATGTATGAATTTGACCGATATAAGATTATACACAAGCTTTCAAAAAGGCAGTTGGATGTGGATTGTCCCGAGTTTGATAGTATTATGCGTATTCCTGCTGATGATTTGTTTAACTATAATTGCATTTAACTTTTCTAATATTGAATTTAAAGCTATGAGAAGGTGTAAAAATGAGGCTTGAAATAAAAAATTTATGTAAAACATATAAAAAAGGTGTAGTTAAGGCACTTGATGATTTCAGTGTGACCTTAACGCCGGGCGTTTATGGCTTGCTCGGACCAAACGGCGCAGGCAAAAGCACCCTTATGAATATCATCACCGGCAACCTGAACGCCGACAGCGGAGAAGTTCTCTATGACGGCGAGGAAATTAAAAAACTCGGCAAAGACTACAGAACAGTTCTCGGCTACATGCCACAGCAACAGGGCTTGTACGATGACTTTACGCTCAACCGATTTTTGTGGTATATGGCGGCTTTAAAAGGTCTGAAAAAGAAAGAGGCAAAACAAAAAATTGCCTCACTTCTTGAAACCGTCAATCTTAAAGAGTCGGCACATAAAAAATTGGGCTCGTTCTCCGGTGGTATGAAGCAGAGAGCCTTAATTGCACAAGCCCTTTTAAATGATCCCGAAATCTTAATTCTCGACGAGCCGACAGCAGGGCTTGACCCGAAAGAGAGGATAAGAATCCGCAACTTTATAAGCGAAATTGCGGAGGATAAAATAGTATTGATTTCAACCCACGTTGTGTCGGACATTGAGTTTATTGCAAAGGAGATTATATTACTCAAAAGCGGTCAGCTTGTGTCGCATGATACCTGTACCAACCTTACAAAAGAAATTGAAAATAAGGTATTTGAAGTCGAAATTAATAAGGAAGAACTTAAATATTTTCAAGATAATTACCGTGTGTCAAATCTCTATCATAACGACGAAAAAATCATTGTAAGATTAGTAACTGATATCCCACCTGAAAACTATAAAATACAATCCGTAAAAGCAACCCTTGAGGATTTGTATCTGTATGTGTTTGAGAAAGGGAAATAACAAAAACAGAAAAAATAAGAAGATATTTAATATGTGCTTGTTAAATGCCGACAGGTTTTAGCTTTTAATGCTATTACCTGTCGGCATTTTTATGCTCTTTTTTACATTGAAAGCAGAAAGGACTTTATTGTTATACAAGAGCAGGAGTCCTCCAGTCAATTTGATTTTTTAAATTCAGATTGATTGGAGGACAAAATATGGACAACAAACGTCCCAAAAGAAGAAAGGATAAGTATAATCCTTACACATTACATACAGAAAAGGGAAAGTACTATATCTCATTTACAGATGCTAATAATTGTATTCAAAAAGTTTTAATATCTAAGAAAATATTTGATAGTTTTAATAAATTTGAGCTTGAAGATATTTCTTGGATGAATGAATACGACAGGCATTATGAACACTCTGAAATATACGAAAGCACATTACACGAAAGAGGCGCTATAAATGTTGAATGTATGGAAGAATACTTGGATAATACTCAGGATATGGAAAATTTGCACATGGCGATAAAAAATTTGCCGGAAGTGCAGAAACGCAGACTGAAAAAGTATTATTTTGAAGAAAAAACTTTTGACGAAATAGCGTTTGAAGAAGGCTGTACTTATCAAAGTATTCAAAGATCCGTGTATCGCGCAGTGAAAAAAATCAAAAATATTTTAAAAAATTCATAAATTAGGGGTGTGTTTTAGCTTTTAAGTGAGGAAACAGGTGAAGGAATAAAAATTCTTTCGCCTGTTTTCTTTTTTCAGAGAACAGGTCTTGCTCTTTGAAAATTGAATATCAGCACATCAGATACTTTCCTTCCGCTGTTCGGAACGGACAAGCCATATGAGCGAACATATTTTATATATCTTCAGGACTCAGACATTGAAAGGTAAATTCAATGACGGCGATGACAGGCAGAGGGGATAATGATACTTCCGTCAAGTCAAAAGTCGAGCGTGATAGAACCGTCGCAACCAAAGATGGCGGCCGTGGGAGATCCTCACGGTGGTGAAATTCCAATGGAGCTATATGCAAAGCCGTTTGATGTGTTCCCAGTTGGGGGTTGTTGAGGACAAATACCAACAACCGCAGGGCATTTTCTTATTCAGAATTGCCTTGCAAAACGATTGATATTAAAAAGCAGGCAGCAGTTATGCTTTGCATAGCTGTTGCCTGCCGTAACAAAATATAATTATAGATTGGAGAAATTAAAATGATAGGTTTTATTATTGGTTTATTTATAGGTACATTTATCGGTGTAGCCTTGATGTGCCTTTGCAATGCAGCTTCAGACGCTGACAAGAATATTGAAAATCAAAAAACATCAGAGGAAACTAAAGATGATGAATAAGAGTAAAGCAATAAAAAATTCAGAATGTTACTATGAGTTAAATATGTTAAATCTTCTTTTGAAGATGAATCTGCTGACAGAGGAAGAGTACAAAAGCATACTTGAAATCGTCTTGGAAGAATCTGAAAGCGTATTGCTGACCGCATAAAAAATAATTCAAAAAAGATGTAATATTCGCTGGATAGTTTCAAACTCTTGTGATATTGTTGTCTTGCAAAAACAGAATTACAGGAAAGGAAGAAAAAATGGTAGTTACTGAGATACAGCCGACAAAAAAGAATGACGAAAAAATCAGATTGGCAGCTTATTGCAGAGTATCAAGTGATTCTTCGGATCAGATGAATTCATTTGCGGCTCAGATAAAATATTATACCGATTATTCAAAGGTTCACACCGAATATGAGTTGGTTGATATATATGCTGATGAAGGCATATCGGGAACTTCCCTTAAAAAGCGTGACGAATTTAAACGGCTTATAAGGGACTGCGAAAACCGTAAGATTGATTGCATTATTACGAAATCAATTTCAAGGTTTGCAAGAAATACAAGTGATTTGCTGACCGTACTGAGAATGCTTAAAACATTAGGTGTCCGTGTGTATTTTGAAGAACAGGCACTTGATTCGGACAAAATGAATGCCGAATTGCTTGTAACGCTGCCCGGTCTTGCGGCACAGCAGGAATCAATCAATATTTCCGATAATATGCGGTGGAGTTACCGCAAACGGATGGAATCAGGCGATTTCAACACTACATATCCTGCATTTGGTTATCGGATATCAAATAACGAGCTTATAGTCAATGAAGATGAAGCGAAAACAGTAAGGACAATATTTGCACTGTACTTGCAGGGTATGGGAAAACAAGCCATAGCAAATACACTCAATGAAAATAATATACCGTCCCGAAAAGGAAAATGGCATTGCTGCTCGGTGGACTATATTCTTAATAACGAGAGATATATGGGAGACGCATTACTGCAAAAAACATATACCACAGAATCATTCCCCTTTGTGAGAAAGAAAAACAGAGGCGAATGTGCTAAATACTATATAGAGAACAGTAATGTCGCAATTATATCAAAGTAAACCTTCAATGCCGCAAAAGAATTGCAAAGAAGAAAAAGCGTACAGCATTCAAATGCTTCATATCCGCTGAGCAGGGTTATAAGGTGTTGCGAGTGCGGTCACAATTACAGGCGAATTGTAACCAATAACAAGGTGTATTGGGGTTGTTCATATAAGGCATCACTGAAAACAGATTGTACAACACAAACACTGCTTGAAAGTGATATATACAGTGCATATCTTGCAATGATGAGCAAACTCAAAAAACACAAATCGGAAATACTTGATAATATGATTAATCAGCTTGAGTACATAGAGGATACAACAAATCCGAATCAGGCATCAATATCGGCTGTAGATAAACAGATAGCAGATTTAAGTACGCAGAATCTTATGATAGCAAGGCTTCGTACAAAATCCATATTAAGTGAAAGTGAGTTTTCAAAGCAGGCGCTTGAAATAAACTCAAAAATATCAAAGCTGCGCAGTAAGAGAAAGCTTCTGTTAAGCGATGATTCAGCAGAGGAAACGATATGTAATCTGAAACATCTCAGTGAAATAATAGATAACTTTGATTACCGTGACGGTTTCAATGAAGAAATGTTCAGTGACACGGTAGAGCAGATTAAAGCAGGCTATGACAATAAGCTTGTATTCACACTATCTGGTGGACTTGAATTAACGGAGATTGTTAAATGAAAGGATATGAACGATGAAAAACAGAAGGGTTAAATACGGATATGCCTATAAAAACGGTGTTATCACGGTAAATCCGACAGAGTCAACAACAGTGAAAAGAATATTTGACCTGTATATTAACGGCTTGTCATTGATAAAAATAGCACAACTTATGATTGCGGAAAATGTTGAATATATGGTCGGTGAAGCATCATGGAACAAAGGAAAAATCAAGCGAATAATTGATGACGATATTTACACAGGAGCAGATACTTATCCATCCATAATCAATAAAGATACATTTGAAAAAGCAAATAAAGTAAAATCTGCAAAGGACACTCAAAAGGGTGTTGACAGGTCGTCTGACATATATAATCTCAATGTTCCGATATTATGTGCCGACTGCGGTTCACCGTTAAAGCGCAATCACGAAATGAGATGTGTTCAGGGCACAAGATGGGTTTGCAAAAACAGTGAATGTCATAATATAATACACCTTAACGATGATACGCTGATTGAGAAAATAACAGACTTGCTCAACCGCATAATTAAAAATCCCGACTTGATAAAGGATAACGATGACTGCGGTGTAATCAGCAAGGAAACAGTAAAGCTTGAAAACGAGATAAGAAAAGCCCTTGAACACGGCGAAATCGACAAAGACAGTATTACGGAGATGATATTCAAAAATGCATCCCTGAAGTATGCTAATATCAAAAATATGAATCATATAACGGAAAAGCTGAGAGCAGACTTTAACACAAGTCCGCTTTCAGCTTTTTCATTATCGCTGTTCTCTCGAACAATTACCGCAATAACGCTTGACAAGGACTATATAGAAATAACGCTTAAAAATAATCAAAAAATCGGAGGTGCAATATGGAGCAAAAAGTGCTGCAACGAAAAGTCAATTACATAGCTCCCACGCTCAATACCGAAACAGAGTCTGAAACTGCTTACAGGCAGATTAGGGTGGCTGCATACTGCCGTGTATCCACCCAAATGGAAGAACAGCTCAACAGCTATGAGGTTCAGGTAAAGCATTATACCGACAAAATCAACAGTGAGCCGAAATGGTCTTTTGCAGGAATCTATGCAGACAAAGGTATATCGGGAACAAGCGCAAAAAAGCGGGATGAATTTATGAAAATGATTCGAGCCTGCAAGCGGCATAAAATTGATATGATTATAACGAAGTCAATTTCAAGGTTCTCACGAAATACACTTGACTGTCTGAAATATATAAGAATTCTGAAAGAGCTAAATGTTGATGTGTTTTTTGAAGAACAGGGACTTCACAGCAAGGATGCAGGAGCCGAATTCTATATCACAATCTACGGCAGTATAGCACAGAGCGAAGCAGAGAATATCAGTGCCAATGTCAGGTGGGGCAAGCAGCAAAGTGCCAAAGAAGGCAAGGTGACATTCTCTTATAACTCATTTCTGGGATACAAAAAAGGCACAGACGGAAAGCCTGAAATAGTCGAAGATGAAGCAAAAATAATCAGAATGATATATGACAATTATCTTGGGGGTGACAGTATCCGCAAAATTGCAGATTATCTGACCGAGAAACAAATCAGTACTCCCACAGGGAAGAAAGAGTGGTATTACGGGACAGTAAAATCCATACTTTCAAATGAAAAGTATAAAGGCGATGCTCTGATAAATAAGACATATGTGGTTGATTGTATATCAAAAAAGGTTAAGAAAAATGACGGAGAAAGAGCGCAATACTATGTAGAAAACAACCACCCTGCAATAATTACTCCCGAAAAGTTTAATCGTGTGCAGGAAGAAATGGCAAGGAGAAGCAGTAAGAAAAAGGTAAAACAGGTAGGCACAAAAACCGAATTGGGAAAATACTCAGGTAAATATGCATTATCAGAAATCCTAATATGTGGCGAGTGCCATACTCCGTATCGCAGATGTACATGGACAACAAAAGACGGAAACAAGAAAATTGTCTGGAGATGTATAAGCAGGCTTGACTACGGAAAAAAGTATTGTCACCACTCCCCTTCACTTGAAGAAAATATCTTGCAAAGTGCTATTGTACGAGCTGTTCAGAATAACTTAGTTAAATGCTCAGAATTACTTAAAAAATTAAAGCAACACATACGAACAGGATTATCCGGCGAAGAAACAGAGGATAAAACCATAGATATTCAAATAGAAATTGCAAGACTTGATAAAGAATATGTCGATTTGCTTAATCGTATAACCTCCGATATGGAAAATGCAGAAACCTTGAAATCACAGCTTGAGAAAATCGTAATCAAAAAACACATCCTGCAAAAAGAATTGCAAATATACGAAAATGCAAGCAGCAGACAGGCAAATACAAAAACAAGACTTGATGAAATCTTCCAAATCATCGAAGGTCTTAAAAATCACCCCATGGAATTTAATGATGTAATAATCAGACAAATTATTGATTGCGTGATTGTTGAATCAAAGGAGAAAATCAAGGTGGTGTTTGTCGGCGGATACGAGGTGGAGCAAAGGCTGCGTTCTGATTGATGGTGAATTTCGCTTTATATCAGAAAAATAAGCATATATTTAGCGAGATCTTAAACAGATACTATAATAAATTTTAAAAGATTTGTCCCAATATATTGATTTATGTCCCAGTATGTGCTATAATTAAGTATATGAGAGGTGATGTGTTTTGAAAAAGCAAAATGTTATCAATCTGATAAAATATCATGTTGAAAGAAACGAAAATGCTTTTAGAAACGAAGCAATAAATATAGCAAGATATTTTGACAGTATTGGAGATGAACAGTTGGCAGAATATATTATGAGTTTGATTGCTGAATCTAATTTGTATACACCTCAAAGCAGTGATTTTGAAAGTGAATTTTTAAAACAAATTAATACTAGTGCAATGGAACCATTAAATCTACCAACTGAAATTTCAGAAGATATAAAAGGAATTATTAATGCTGTAAATCACAATATCGGCATTAATAAATTTTTATTTGAGGGTTTTCCGGGAAGTGGAAAAACCGAGGCAGCCAAACACATAGCTCGTTTGCTGGATAGAACATTATTTTGCGTGGATTTTGACAACTTAATCGATAGCAAATTAGGTCAGACTAACAAAAATATTGCAAGTGTATTTAATGAAATTAATATGCTTCCAAATGCAAATAGAGTGGTTGTGTTATTTGATGAAATAGATGTAATCGCATTAGATCGAATAAATTCAAATGATGTGCGTGAAATGGGACGAGTTACTTCAACTATTTTGCGAGAACTTGATCGTTTGACTGATTTAAATAAAGAAATCGTGATTATCGCAACGACCAATTTATTTTCTAACTTTGACAAAGCTTTAATTAGACGTTTTGATGCTGTTATTAATTTCAATCGTTATAGCAAGAATGATCTAATTGAAGTTGCTGAATATTATTTCTCGGCTTTTATCAAAAATTTCAAAGGAATTTCTAAAGATACAAGATTATTTAAAAAAATCTTAAATGCGTCTGATGAATTACCTTATCCCGGAGAATTGAAGAATATTATCAAAACATCTTTGGCTTTCAGTGATCTTAATTCCGGATATGATTATTTAAGAAGGCTATATAACAGTTTAATTGGTAATCTTGATAAAACCGATATTAATCAATTATATGAAAAGGGCTTTACTGTAAGGGAAATTGAAAAACTCAAAGGAGAGTCAAAAAGTACCGTATCAAGAAAACTGAATAAGGAGGATGAAACAAATGAATAATGTTTTGGAACTAAAAGGAAACCGTTTTGTTCAAGCACCAAAGAGTGTCAGCGGTGGCGGTCCTGCGATGAATAGTAAAGTAGTTGTTACAAGTCAGAAATTGAATAAACTAACATCTAAGCTTTTTCAAATTAAAGATTTTTGGACACACGAAAATAGACCATTTAACGGCATTTTAATTAGTGTGCATTATAATAAAATAGTAGCTAAAAGCAACCGTATTGCCGGTCTGTTTAAAGGAGATCAATCTAATTATGCTATCGTAGGGGCAAAATTTAATGCAGAAAAAACAAAGCATATAATTACCTATTTTTTATCAATTGATGATTTATATAACAGTATAGATATGTTATATAAATCAGATGAAGTAATATCTTCTGTATTTAAAGATGGCATTACTAAAGCAATTTTTGACAATTATGTGACCGATAAAATCAATTTTAAAAAATACGGATTAACAAAAAGTTTATTCAAACAGATAGTGGCTGATGTTTCATATATTGACGATTTTGAAGTAGAAAAAGCAACTCAACAATTTAAGGAAAGTATCATTACTTTGTATGATACAGGAATGGATACAAAAAAACTATTTCACGAAATCGGCATTGATATTTTATCAAGCAGGATTCTCGATAATCGTACGGTTTTCTTAGATGAGAATCAATCTAAAGTATTGTTTGAAAAGGCTCCTTATCTTGTTTCTATGGCAACAGAAAATTTATCTGACCTGTCCCCTGAAGATTTTATTGAAGATTATCAACAAGATATTGTTCATATTCCATCACCAAGCATTGAGCCTACTATTGGTGTAATTGATACATTATTTGATACTCGGGTATATTTCAGTGAATGGGTAGAATATCACGACATGGTTGATAAAAACATTCCAAAAAATTCCAGTGACTATCGTCACGGAACAGCGGTATCCTCTATTATTGTAGATGGACCTAAGTTGAATCCTTGGCTTAATGATGGATGCGGAAGATTTAGAGTAAGACATTTTGGTGTTGCAGCTGGAGCCCAATTTTCATCATTCACAATTATTAAGCAAATAAAATGTATTATTGCGGAAAATAAAGATATTAAAGTTTGGAATATTTCTTTAGGAAGTAATAAGGAAGTAAATGATAATTTCATTTCAGCCGAAGCTGCAGTATTGGATCAAATCCAAGCCGAAAATGATGTAATCTTTGTTGTTGCGGGAACTAATAAGCCAAATGAAAACATTGAAAAAATTGGATCTCCGGCAGACTCAATAAACAGTTTAGTAGTAAACGCAGTAACCAAAAGCGGATTATCAACTAAATACACCCGAAAAGGTCTTGCGCTTTCCTTTTTTGCCAAGCCTGATGTTAGCTATTATGGAGGAAGTGAGGAAGAGTATATTCAAGTTTGCGAACCATTGGGCGCAGCATTTGTAGCAGGAACTTCTTTTGCTGCTCCTTGGATTGCAAGAAAATTATCCTATTTGATTGATGTATTAGGTTTGAACAGAGAAGTAGCTAAAGCAATGATTATAGATTCAGCGAGAGGTTGGAATGAAGCACCGACTCCGGAAGAAGTAGCTATTTATGGGCACGGTGTTGTTCCAATCAAAATTGATGATATCGTTCAGACAAAAGACGATGAAATCAAATTTGTGGTAACAGATATAAGTGAGAAATGGAATACTTATAATTATCATTTTCCTGTTCCACTTAAAGATGACAGTTACCCTTATTTTGCCAGAGCGACTATGTGTTATTTCCCAATATGCGACAGGTCTCAAGGAGTCGATTATACAAACACTGAGCTTAATCTGCACTTTGGCAGAATAAAAGATAATGGAAAGCTGATCGAAATAAATGACGATAAGCAAAATCAAGAGGATTCGTTGGGAACAGCAAAAAGTTTTATTCTTGAAGGCGAAGCAAGAGAACGATTCAGAAAATGGGATAATGTAAAGTATATATCAGAGAAGCCAAAGAGTAGAAAAATCCCCAAAAAATCGTACAAAAATAAAAAGTGGGGAATGGAAATAAAAACAAATAATAGGTTAGATCCAAAAGATGGTGTGGGACTTCGTTTTGGAGTTGTAGTGACGCTGAAAGAAATGTATGGCGTTAACAGGATTGATGAATTTATCAGAAATTGCAATTTGAACGGTTGGCTGGTTAATAAGATTGATATTGAAAATAGAATTGATATCCATGAGAAAGTTAATGAAGAAATCGAATTTAGCTGAAAATGACATCAAAATTCTAACCTAATTCTTTAAATTGAAGAAAATCTTTCAATTTGTGAAAACATATTTTATGCTCTCTCCCCCTTGCAAATTTAAATAATCTGAACATTTTGAATGATTGGTAAAGTAATTCGATTTTTGTATGTTATTGAAAAACATTATATGAGGTGATTTTATTTGTTTGAGAATTATGCATCAGTTTTTGATTTAGGTGATATTTCACCAAGAGATAAATCAAGATTAAGAGAAGATATAGGGATGAAAAAGAAAATAGGAAAATTTTCAAAAGAAATTAGAGAGATAACTAAGCAAGAAACTTGTTATTACTGCGGTAATAAGTTTACCAGCTTTTGTAATTCTCATTCTATACCTGCATTTGTTTTAAGAAATATTGCAGAAAATGGCGAGGTGTTTACCCTAAATGCCTTTATTGATAATCCTATATTTAAAGTTGACAAAGGTGTTAATCAGGCAGGAACATTTAATTTAATTTGCAGAAATTGTGATAGTAAGATTTTTTCAGAATATGAAAATCCGGAAAATTATTGTAATGTTCCAACACAAAAAATGCTTGGGCAAATAGCTTTGAAAAATAACTTAATGGCTATAAGTAAAAGAATGTTTGAAATTAACTTATATGATAAGGCAGAAAAAGAACTTGGTTTACCATCAGAATTAAGGCAAGTAAAGAATGAAACAAATACTTTGGATTTAAATGAATATATTGAAAGCTATAAAAAGGCTAAAAAATCTATAGACAAAAATAGTACTTCGGATTACTATCTATGTTATTATGAAAAATTAAATTATGTGGTACCGATAGCTTTTCAAGGTGCAATAGCATTAATTGCAGATTTCAATGGAAATATTATTAATAATATTTATAATATATCTCCTGAATATAAAGTGAAAAATATAAACATATGCGTATTTCCATTACAAAATGAAACCGCAGTTTTTATGTTTATAGAAAGCGGAGATAAGCGTTATAGGAATTTCTATAGGCAGTTTAACAAGTTGGATAGAGATGATAGATTATTAGCATTAACCTATATAATGTTATCTTATTCTGAAGAAGTGTATTTTTCAAAACGAATTGAAAAAGAGATATTTTCCAACGAGCAACTTCAAAAAATTAGCAGAAATACGTCGGAAATATTATCTCCTACTCCTTTTGTTGATCCTATATTAGTAGCAAAGGAAGCTTATGATTTATCTAAAAGAAAACTTATTCCAAATCTTCTTTTAGAAAAGTACAAGATAAATTAATTTGTGGTAGAGAATTTATACGCTCTCTGCATTGATTAGCAGTAATATACTAATGTATTAGGGACATATCAAGCGTTTTTGCTAATAATTATTTTCGTTTTCGTTGGTTCGAAACTACCATAAAAATTGGCAAAAACATCTTTTTTGCTCAACCCTGACAAAAATCGACAAATCTCGTAAGGGGTTTGTCGATTTTACTTATTAACTTTTTTACGGCTCAATGTCAATAGTTGGGGTAACCCGAAAAAATTTAATATATGAGAATTACAAGCGACAGGTTAAGTTCTGCCGCTTGTTTTGGTTATGTATGCATTTTATTTACTCTTTTTATTGCCTTCAAAAATTTCTTTAATATAAGTGAGGGATTCATCGTTGAAGTTATATGCGGTGACATCTTCGTATGTGCAATTGAATGTTATTGGAATATTTTTGTTATGGAAATTGTTCAGAAAATCTTTTATGAATGCCTCGGGGTAGTCGGTATATTTTTCGTTGTCAGAATCGGTTTCGCCACTGTAGTCAACTGTTACGGTATCGCCGTTTTTCATATGTAAGTCAAGGCATAGATAGCTATCATCTTTGTTATCAATCTCAATTTTTGCAATGTCTGAATAGCCGTATTCCGTTCCCGACGGATTAAACGGCGACTTTTCTATTATCGTATCATTGGTAAAAACAGTGGAGTTAAATGTAGATACATAAACACTTCCGAGAAAAATCAAAATTGTGACTATCGGAATGGCAATCAATACAGCTTTTGCAATTTTATCATATTTTTTGTCGGATTGTTCTTCTTCAATTTCTTTTTCAGCAAAAGAGCTTTCTCCTTTCGATTCTAAATGTTTACCTCTCTTTAATAGTACTGCGTCTGAAGTTACTTCGACCAAGGCAACAAATATTATTAAAAATACGACAAACAGTATTCCAAATATTGCATCGAATGCAAAGCCTGCCCATTTATTATATGCTATAAAGACTATGCTTTTTATTGCGCTATATCCGATTTTGTTTAACGGTTCTGTTGCAAGACCGCCTACAAACAGAGCTGTAAAAACAGCCGCAACTACAGCTAAAATGCGTAATATCATTTTTATAGGATGCTGTTTCCATTGACGGATAAGCCAATTGTTTTCGGCTTTTACACTTTCTAACTCGTTTTTAACCACATTTTTCATAATGTTCTCCGAAAATATTTTGATATCCAAATTTTAACATATAAGTCGGATTATATCAATCGACATTTTTTGCAGAGATGTTGACTTTGCGAAAATTATTATTTATACTTTTCTCATAATCAATAGTTAGTTGTGGGGGAGACTATATGAAAAAATTCAGAGCGGTTTGTTTGGCTTTTGTGATGATGTTATCCGTTGCGGTAATGCTTTGCGGTTGCGGTGATACGAAAATTACAGACAAGGTTAATTTTTCCGATGTTGATGAAATAACCGTCGTAATGTCGGACGAGTCAACCGCTGTGCTTGGCGAGGTTGATTTCAAGACGGTCAAGAATATTCTGCAATCAGCCGAAACAGGTGGTACAAGCGGTGAGTTTGACGGCGGAATCCTTATTGAAACACGCAAAGACGGAATTGTTACCCACAATATTCGTGTCGGCGGTGCTGACAAAATCTGTGTTGACAAAGACAATTCAACCGTGTATAAAATTTCCGATGATGATTACAAGACCTTGGAAAAGGTTATGGACAATTACAAGCTGTAACGCTTGAACAGAATCACGATAAATAAAAATATAAGCGAGATGAATTCAATCGAAAAATTCATCTCGCTTTTTGCTTGAAGATTAAATTGTTTGCTGAATAAAATCAGAAATCATCGTCGAAATCCGTGTCAAATTCATCATCTGAATCAGACGAAAACAAGTCGTCATTATCTTCATCTTCGTCATCATTCATAATATCTTCAATCACGGTGAACTCAAGACCTTTTTCAAGCGGATCAAGCGTTCCGTCATGGTTTAAATCAAACAATCTTTCAAAATCGAAAATGCCCATAAAATTTCCTCCTTAACATATGGGATATCCTATATGTTAATCATATCAAATGAGGTGTACGATAAAACGGACTTTCCTTTGATGTCAGACAAATTTATTGAGTTCTGCGTTGTATTTGTAGTCAATTGCAGAAAGCTTGCTTTCAATTTCTTCTTTACTGCAACCGAGATCGTCACACATTTTATCAAGGCTGGGGTAGAAATCACGCAGCTTTGTATTAACAAAGCTTAAAAGAATCATCGGATCGTTCGGAATTGTATTTTCAGCCATAATAATCGCCCTTTCAAAATTATTTACTGTATTTACTAATCTTACAATTAGTAGTATAATATACAGGTACAAATTTGTAAACGGTATTTTGTGTGATGCCGTGTGTAATAGATAAATTTTTTTCAAAGGAACTTGGAAATGGATAAGAAATTTGATGTTGTAATCGTTGGCACAGGTGCGGCCGGACTTTATGCGGCACTTAATTTTCCCGAAAGCGTGAATATTCTTCTTGTTTCAAAACGTGAACTTCAACTTTCAAACAGCTCTCTTGCGCAGGGCGGTGTTGCGTGTGTGCTTGATACGGTTCACGACAGCTACAAGCTGCATATTACGGATACATTGATTGCGGGAAAGTATAAAAATACTCTTTCCGCTGTTGAAAAGCTTGTTACCGAAGGTCCTTCGGATGTTCTTAAAATAAAAGACCTCGGTGTTGATTTTGACCTTAACGAGGACGGCACAATGTGCAAAACTCTTGAGGCAGGTCACAGCAGAAACAGAATTGTTCATCATAAGGATTCAACAGGCAAGGCAATTGTTGACGGACTTATCGCAAAGGTTACTCAGCTTAAAAATGTTACCGTGTGTGACAACGCTCTTGTTTATTCAATTGACAAGGTGCTGAACGGTTTTTATATAAGCATTTTGAGAAACGGTGAAAAGCTTCACTACGGCTGTAACTACTGTCTGCTTGCAACAGGCGGTATCGGCAGAGTTTATAAGTATACAACCAACTCCGCAATCGCAACGGGTGACGGCATTGCGTTTGCATATATGCTTGGTGCAAGAATTAAGAATCTTTCGAGAATACAGTTTCACCCGACAGCATTTGCGGCTGATCATGGCAGAGAGCGTTTTCTTATAAGTGAGGCTGTTCGTGGTGAGGGTGCGGTTCTGCTCAACTGCAACGGCGAGAGATTTGCCTCAAATTATGACAGCAGAGGAGAGCTTGCTCCGAGAGATGTTGTTTCAAATGCGGTTATGCTTGAATCAATTAAGACGAACAGCGAGAATTTCTATCTTGACATAACCCACAAGCCGGCTGATTTTGTAAGAAACCGTTTTCCGATGATTTATGAAAGATGCCTTGAAGAAGGCGTTGACATTACAAAGGACAGAATCCCTGTATTTCCGTGCCAGCATTACCTTATGGGCGGTATTGATGTTGACCTTCATTCACGCACAACCGTTGAGGGCTTGTATGCCGCAGGAGAGTGCTCGCACACAGGTGTTCACGGTGCGAACCGTCTTGCAAGTAACTCGCTCCTTGAGGCGCTTGTTTATTCAAGAACAGCCGCTCTTGATATTACGGATAAAATCAACAAATTCGGCAGAAGAACTCTTGGTGAAGAACCTGTTTACCGCCCTGTTGAGGGTAAGGCTATGCCACACGGTTGCCGTTCAAAAATCAGAGAGATTTTACAGGACGCATATTTTGTTCTTCCAAAGCCTGAAAAATATGAAGAAAGCAGTAAGCAGATTCACGAGATTATGAGTGAACTGTTTGCAGAAAAGTACGAAATCAATTCCGACCTTGTTGAGGCAAGAAGTGCGGCAATTGTTGCAAGTATCATTTTTGACGAAATTATGGAGGGTACAGACTGATGACACTTAACAGCATTTACGTAGACAATCTTATCAAAACCGCATTGCTTGAGGATATCAACTATCTTGACACAACAACCGATTACCTTATTGACGAAAATCAGGAAAATACGGCAATTTTCCTTGCAAAAAGTTCAGGTGTTCTTTGCGGTATCGAGGTTGCGCTCCGTGTGTTTGAAATTCTTCAGCCAAACGGTTTTGAGGCAAAGGTTTATAAGCATGACGGCGACAAGCTTGTAAAGGGCGAAATCATCGCTGAAATTCACGGTAAGACAAGAACAATTTTAAAGGGCGAGAGAACGGCTCTCAACCTTATTCAGCATATGAGCGGTATTGCAACCGCAACAAACAAGGCTGTTGAAATTGTCAGCGGTACAAAGGCTTCTATTGCCGACACAAGAAAGACACTCCCGGGTATGCGTCCGCTCCAGAAGTATGCCGTTACGGTTGGCGGCGGAAGAAATCACCGTTACAATCTTTCCGATGCCGCAATGCTCAAGGATAACCACATTGACGCAGGCGGCGGAATTGCAAACGCTGTTTCAAAGCTTAAATCAAAACTCGGTCATATGACCAAGGTTGAGCTTGAAGTAAGAAACCTTGACGAACTCAATCAGGCTCTTGAGGCAGGCGTTGATGTTATTATGCTCGACAATATGAGCCCCGAGCTTATGAAACAGGCTGTTGACATCACGGCAGGCAAGGCTCTTCTTGAGGCAAGCGGTGGCATCACGGACGAAACTCTTCGTGAAATTGCCGAAACCGGTGTCGATATCATTTCAATGGGTGCGCTCACTCATTCGGTTAAGGCTTTTGATATTTCACTTAAAATTAAATAAGCCTGAATTGAAAAAATTAAATCCAAAATAAAAAAACAGCGGTGATTATTCTTCATCGCTGTTTTGTGTTGTTTGAGTCGAAATTAAATTGTTGTGCTTGTAAAATGCAGGGAGCATTGCATAATGACGATGATTTTATAATCGGAAGTTGTGATAACAATTAGCAAGATTTTTGTATATTTCTGTCGGTATCGCAAGATTTCCTTTTCCGACTCCAAGCGAAATATCGGGTTTTGTTGCTCCGTGAAAGTCACTTCCGCCGCTTTTCAAAAGACCGTATTCGTCACAGATTTTCTCGGCAAGCTCTGTTTCAGCTTTGTCAAAAAGCGAATAGTACGCCTCCGTTGCGTTAAGACCGCAAGCCTTTGCTTTTGGCAGAAATTCTCTCAACTCATCTTCGTTCATATTGAGAAACGGGTGTGCAAGAACGGATATTGAACCGAAACCTTTCAGCTTTTCAATTATATACAGAGATGACGGCCTTTTCGGCGGAACATAGTAGCCGAACTTCGACATAAGCAAGGTTTGAAATGCCTCTTTGACAGAAGAAACATAGCCCTTCTGCATAAGAGCGGCGGCGATGTTTGCACGGTTTACAAAGCCGTCAACCGTGCTGCTTTTGATTTCGTCATAGTCGAGAATATAGCCGTCTTTCGCAAGATTTTTAACGAGCAGTTTGTTGCTTTCTTCCTTTAATTTTTGTGACTCAGCCATAATTTCGGTTATGTCGGAATAGTTTTCTTTCTTGATAAACAGACCGACAATGTGCAGCTGTTTTGAATTGTATTCGGTTGAAAATTCAATCCCCGCAACGGTGGTTACGCCGTACTTTTTACCTGCCGAAACAAATTCGTCAAGTCCGGCAACCGTGTTGTGGTCGCAGAGTGCAACGGCGTCAAGCCCGATTTCTTTGGCTTTTAAAACGATTTCCGTAGGTGAAAATGTGCCGTCAGAAAATGTTGAATGTGTATGCAAATCGCAGAACATAAAATTCCTCCGATACAAATCAAAAAGTGTATTGAAAATAACATATAATTTAGTATAATATACATAGGATAAGAATAGGTTATTTGAGGTGGTAAATTTCGTTGCGACCACACGCCGATGGCTTGACAAAGGGAAACCTTGAGAGATGCAGGAGATGCGACGCCTGCCAAATAACCATTTACCTTGGAAGCCGTTCTGAGCAATCAGGGCGGCTTCCTTAATTTTTCATATGTATACAAAATGGAGTGGGATAATTTTACCCACTCCATTTTAGCATATACGGTTTGCAAATTCAACGCAGATGAATATTTCACACAAGCTTTTTCAGTTTCAGTGCAAGGTCGGCAATGTGATTAACTCCGTTTCTGAAAACATAGTCAAACTCGCCGGCATAGGTTTTGACTTTGCCGTTAAATCCCTGTTTAAAGCGGTAGACACCGTAGTTTTTATGCGTTTCGTCATACCAATAGGGAATACCGCAAAAATCGTATGTATGGCAACCGCTCTCAATTGCGTACTTAATCATCGTCCATTGCATAAGATAATTCGGCATATATTTTCTGTATTCGTTTGATGAACAGCCGTAAACATAGCTTGCAACATTTGCATAATTTACAAGCAATGCACCCGACAAAACTTTTCCGTCAAGTTTTGCGATACATAGCTTTGCGTTGCCGTGAAATGCCTGTAAAAAATTTCTGAAATATTCTTCCGAACGAATTTCAAAGCCGTCACGCCTGCCTGTTTCTTTCATAAGCTCCATAAAATCGTCAAGCTCATCTTCACCGCAGAATTTACACTCAACGCCTTTCCTCATTGCAAGGCGGATGTTGTACCGCCATTTTGATTTAAAATTTGCAAAAACTTCATCACACGATTTGTCATTTATGTCAAGCACATAATTTTCTCTGCATTGGGTGTTGTCATATCCCTGCTTTTCGCCGTGATAAACAAAGCCGAGGTCAATAAGATTTTTAATCGAGATAAAGTCGGTTTCGTCAATCAGCGGATCGGTTTTGAGTGTGTATGCGTGATATTTTTCTGCAATCAGCTTTATCTGCTCAAATATTTTTCTGACGGTTTTACTGTCGTGAGTGTCGCATACAAAGCCCCTCGGTGCATAAAGCATTGCCGTGTTGAGAATCGGTATTTTCTTTACAAGCACAAGTGTACAGCCGTTGATTTTCCCTCTTTCATCACGAACTGCAACATACTCGGGAATCCAACCTTTTTTAACCTTTGCCCAGTCTGCCGACTGCATAAAGTTTCCGTATTTACTGTTTTTACAAAATTCCTCATACTCTTTAATATCCATAAAAAAACAAGCCTTTCGTAAGTGTATCAATACTATACAAAAGGCTTGTTTCTGAAATTGTTCAAAAATGTATCATAGTTGTTTCATAACACATAATAATCAAATTGTTCGTTGTTTATTTTGCTGTATTCCAAAAACGGCTGTGCGCAGATGTTGATGCTGAAGGATTCGGGACTTACATTAACCGTTATTGAATCGGAACTGACACCCCAGTATTTTATGAGTGCATCGTACAACTCCTGTTCATAACTGTCGCTGTACGGAATAACCAAATACTGCGGAATTTCATTCTCGGTACCGCTGTCCGACAGGTAGGTTGTATCAATGTTAAGCTCATAAATTGTAAAGGTTTCCGTGTCAAACAGCATTGTTATGTTTAGTCCGTATCGTTCGCCCTCTTTGGCATAGTTGCATGTTACAAACATAAAATCGGACGAAACGATTACATTGCCGTCAAGTGTTCCGCGCATTGTAAGTTTGTAACCGCTACAGCTGTCAAATGTAAAAAACTGCGGAATGTAGCCTGCCATATTGGAAAATAAATTTGTGTCTTTAAGCGAATTTGCAAGATTGCTTATCGCTTTTTTTGCATAGCTGATTACAGTTTCTGCTTTCGGAGCATTGTTTTGAAGAACCCAAACGGTATCTTCACTTGAAACGAGTTTCAAAAATTCTCCGCCGCTCAAAGTAGTTATATCGGCGGTAAGTTTAAATGTTTCGGCTGTGTTTCCGACAGAATCCCGATTGTCCGTTACCGAATAATAAAAGCGGGGGAGAAACACAACGGTTGCGACTACGGTCAAGGTAAGCAGAGTGCAGATGATATATTTTGCGGATTTTTTAAAGTTAAATTTCATCTTCAAAATCCTCACTTTCCGCAGAATTATCGGCAAGGTTTACCGTAAAGCTGATGTCCGTACCCTTGCCGACTTCACTGACAATTTCAAGAGTTGAACCGTGAAGCTTTGCAATTTCATTGCAGATTGAAAGCCCGAGTCCGGCTCCGCCCATACTCCTTGAACGGGATTTGTCAACCATATAAAACGGTTCGGTAATTTTGGCAAGGTCATCTTCCGCAATTCCGCAACCGCTGTCGGTAACGCAAAAACGGTATTTGTCGCTGTCAACATATCCCGTGAGTGTAACAGGCTTTCCGCTCTCACTCGCTTTACAGGCATTGTCAATCAGGTTGTACAAAAGCGTTTTCAAGAGTGACGGCTCTGCATTGACTTCTGCTTTTTCAACATTTAATTTGAGTTTCACACCGTATTTTTTCAAAATAAAGAGAACAGACCTTTTAATGTCATCGGAAATTATGTCCGTTCTGATGTTTACGGTTTTGATTTCGTCATTTTTCAAAACTATAAGGTTTAGCAGATTAAGCGAAAGCGCCTCAAGCCGACTGCCCTCTTTGTAGATAAGGTCGGCACATTCTCTGCGTTGTTCAGGCTCCATTTCATATGAGCGGAGCATATCCGCATAACCGATAACAGATGTCAGCGGAGTTTTTAACTCGTGGGTAAAATCCGCAATAAAGTTGTCACGATTCTGTGTTGCAAGCTTTAGCTGTTCAATGTAGTCTTCAACATAATCCGCCATGGTATTAAAGCTCTGCGAAAGCTCGGTTATTTCGGTTGAAGATGTAATGCCGTGGCTTTCCTTTACTCTCATATTAAAGTTGCCCTCGGCAACTTCCTTTGACGCATCCTTTAACTTAACAAGCGGTCTTGTCAAAAGCTTTGAGAAGATTACAAGCAGAATTGATGCAAACAATGCAACGCCTATGAGAATGAACTGATAAATTGTGCAGTACATATCACGGTCGCTGTACACGCTTGTTATATTGTCAACAGTTTCAATATAACAGCTTTTGGTTACAAGCTGAATTTTGCTTATTGTCTGAATGTAGTATTTTTTATTTTCAGTAACTACTCTGCTTTTTCTGGAATTTACCGACATACCGTGGGCAAATTCATTTTCTGCCGAAAAGCTGAGCTCGTTTATTGAACCGATTTTGATTTTAGAATCCGAATTGCCTGCAATTTGTTTTGCAAATCCGATTGCCGAAACGCGCAGATATTCCAAGTTTCCGTAGGTGGGCAGATTGTTGTCTGCATATACCGAAAGTGCCGTTGTGATGTAATTGTTGTTCTTTTTGGCTGAGTCAATACGGTTGTTCAGCGTGTTTGTAAAAACGGTGTTGATGAGGAGAAAACCTCCCACACCGAAGGAAGTAATTATAATAAGAAAGGTAATAAAAAATATTTTCCACGAAAATTTCATTAGGGCTTTCCCTCCGCTTATTCAACAAGACGGTAACCGACTTTATACACAGACTGAATGTTGTCTTTTAAATCAAGCTTTTTTCTTAACCGCTGAATATGCAGATCCACGGTTCTTGTGTCACCCATATACGGTTCATTCCATACTCTTTCGTAAATCATTTCACGGTAAAGGGCAATGTTTTTGTTGCGTACAAAAAGCAGAAGTATTTCGTATTCCTTTAATGTAAGGTCAATTTGTACTCCGTTTTTGGTGACTATTCTTGAATTTGTGTCAATTACTATGTCTTTAAAGCTGAGTTTTGTTTTTGCCTTGTTGTATCTTCGCAGTACCGCATCAACTCTTGCCTGAAGTTCCGAAATGTTGAACGGTTTTGTTATGTAATCGTCAGCCCCCAGGTTAAGCCCGTAAACCCTGTCCGATATATCTGATTTTGCAGTAATGAAAATTACGGGTGTGTCAAAGCCTTTGATGTAGTCCATAAGCTCAAAACCGCTGATTTTCGGCAACATAACATCAAGCAGAATAAGGTCAAAGTGCTTTTTCTCCAGAACATCGGCACAGCTTTCGCCGTCAAACACACAATCGGTTTTGTGCCCGTGCCGAGAAAGAGCCATTTCAATAAGATTTGAAATATTCTTTTCGTCCTCAACAATCAATATGTCAGCCAACAACCCCACCTCCAAGACACAGTTTATATTGCCATTGTATCATAGATGTATCATTTTTTCCAAATTATCTTTTTTCGCATAGCTGTATCCAAAAATCGGGTAATGCAGAATATTGTTAAATTATGTGCAGCTGTTAATTATTTCACGAACCGTACTTGAAAACAAAGTCAAATAATGGTATTATTTTATTCAAGTTATTCAAGCAAAACATTTTGAAAGGAAGATTACAATGGGCAATTCTAAATTGGTAAAAAAAGGCGTTGCAGTTGTAACGGCAGTTATCGTTGCTGCTGTTATGGTTTGCGTTTCGATAGTTTGCAATTTGCTTTCAACAAAAACAGAAATCTCAAATCAGACATATCTTGATGACGCAAAGGCTCAGCTTACAGAATACAGCGATAACTATAACTACACTAAATTTGAGTTTATGAACTCACTTTTTGAAAAGGCAAATGTAATTGCAAGTGTTGTTACGGAAAATACTTCGGCTGAAACAAATGCCGCACTTGTAAAGAACCTCGGCATCAATTCATTTGTTATGACAGACGCTGACGGCAAGATTATCGCATCGTCAGACGATAAAAAGGTCGGCACAAATTTCCTTGATGACGAAACAACAAAGCAGTTCAAGGCTAACCTCAAGGGTATGAAGGTCAAGAGCATTTCAGAACCGACAGCCGTTGAGGGCGAGGACGGTGTGTATAACCTCATGGCTTGCGTTGCAAGAACAGAGGGCGGCATCGTTATTATTGATACAAATACAAGCGACTATTCGGCTGTTATCGGTGCTGATATTGCAAAAAGCTGCAAGGGTGATACAATCATCGTTAAGAACGGCGAAGTTGTAAGCACAAATATGAACCTTGGCGATAACGGTCTTAAAAGCGCAGGTATTACAGACGAAATGATTCGTTCGGAAAATTTCAATGTTACAATTGACGGCACAACATATTCACTCAGCAGTATGCCGTCAGGTGAATATACAATCATCAGCGGACAGACTGCAACAGAAAGCGGTTTCAATATAATTTACGGTGACATAATTCCGTGTGCCGCAGGTTTTGTAATGATTATCATTTCCGGAATTATACTCAGCCTTGGCACAACAAAGAAAAAGGAAAACGAGTAGTTGTTAATTACAGCATACAAACAAGAAGTGGACATTTCACGAAATTTGTATGTAAAATGACGAAAAGGTCATAAATTCAAGAAATATCTCCGAAAACATTGTGCTTTAGCACAAAGAATATTGTGCCGAAAAATATTGCATAACCATATTTTGATGATATAATAATGGCATAAACAAAAAAGACGCAAAGCAAAGGAGCTTCTGAAAAGGAGGCTCCTTTTCTGTTTATCTTTTTTGGTATCTTAAAAAGGGGAAATTATTATGACACCTGAGAAAATTGTTGAAAACCATAAGAAATATGTCCTCCAGTCATGGAGCAAGCAGGGTAATCTCAATCCGATTCCCGTTGCAAAGGCAGACGGAATTTACTTTTACGATTTTGACGGTAACAGATATACAGATATGTCATCACAGCTTGTAAACCTCAACCTCGGTTACGGAAATAAAGCAATCGGTGACGCAATCAAGGAACAGGTTGACAAGTTTTGTTTTGTCGGTCCGTCATATGCCACAGAGGCAAAGTCAACGCTTGCAGAGATGATTATAAATCTTCTTCCCGACAGCTTCGGAAAGGTATTCTTTACAAATGCAGGTGCAGACGCAAACGAAAATGCAGTAAAGATTGCAAGAATGTTCACAGGCAGAAACAAAGTATTCAGCCGTTACAGAAGTTATCACGGTTCTTCATTCGGTGCAGGCAACCTTACAGGTGAACCGAGAAGATATCCTCTCGAACCGGGTATTCCCGGATTTGTAAAGTTCTTTGATCCTTATGTTTACCGTGAGGCAATCAACTTTGAATCAGAGGAAGAAGCTACTAAGTTTTACCTTACAAAGCTTCGTGAACAGATTATTTACGAAGGTCCCGACAGTGTAGCCGCAATCGTAATGGAAACAATCACAGGTTCAAACGGTGTAATCATTCCGCCGAAGGGTTATCTGCCGGGCGTAAGAAAGATTTGTGATGAGTTCGGAATTCTGATGATTTGCGATGAAGTTATGGCCGGCTGGTGCAGAACAGGTAAGATGTTTGCATTCCAGAATTTTGATGTAGTTCCCGATATCGTAACATTTGCAAAGGGCGTTACCTGCGGTTATGTTCCTCTCGGCGGTGTTGCAGTATCAAAGAAGGTTGCAGAATATTTTGACGATCATCTTCTTTCATGCGGACTTACATACAGCGGTCATCCTCTTGCCTGTGCGGCAGGTGTTGCCTGTGTAAACTACTACGGCGAGGCACACATTCTTGACAATGTTGCAAAGTCGGGCAAGGTTCTCGGAGAAATCCTTGAAGAAATGAAGGCTAAGCATCCTTGCGTAGGTGATGTAAGATATATCGGTCTTTTCTCGGCAATTGAGCTTGTAAAGGATAAAAAGACAAAAGAACCTCTTGTTCCTTACGGCAAGGACGAAAATGGTATTATGGGAACTCTCGTCGGTATGCTCAAAAAGAAAAAGTTCATGACATACTCACACGAAAATATGCTCTTCGTCAATCCGCCTCTCATTATTACAGAGGAGCAGATTAAGGAAGAAATGGAGAAGATGGACGAAGTTCTTACATATGTTGACAGCGAATTGATTTGATAATATAAGTTAATTAAAATTTCAAAAACGGGAGATAATAAAATGTCACATTTTGTAATACCAAATCATACGGTTGTCGGTACAAATGTTCTCGGTGAGGCCGCTCCTCTTCTTAAAAAAATGGGAAACAAGGCTTTTATAGTAACAGGCAGGCATGTTGCCGTTTCCGATATGATGAAACAGCTTACCGCATTGCTTGATGAAAACGGTATAGGCTGCGTTATCTTTGATGGCATAACAGGCGAACCGACCGACACCATGATTGAAAACGGTGTTGAAATGTTAAAATCCTCCGGTTGTGACTTTATCATCGGCATAGGCGGAGGCAGTCCTCTTGATTCGGCAAAGGCAATTGCCGCAATGGCATTCAACGAGGGCAGTATAGCAGATTATAACGGAAAGGAAATTACGGGAGAAATTCTTCCCCTTGCCGCAATTCCGACAACAGCGGGAACAGGCAGTGAGGCGACAAAGTTTACCGTAATTACCGATTCCGAAAAGGGAATAAAAATGCTTTTGAAGGGCGATGTGCTTGTCCCGAAACTTGCAATTGTTGACAGCAGTTTTACGGTTGGCGCTCCAAAGTCGGTTACTTCGGCAACAGGTCTTGATGCTCTCACTCACGCAGTTGAGGCATACACTTCAAGAAAAGCATTTTCAATGACAGACACGCTTGCTGTTTCGGCAGTTAAGAGAATTATGAAATACTTACCGATCGCCTACAAAGAACCCGACAACTCACTTGCAAGGGAGCAGATGAGTATTGCGGCTCTTGAGGCAGGTATCTGTATCAATAATTCAAGTGTAACAATTGTTCACGGAATGAGCAGACCGATTGGCGCATTGTTCCATGTTCCGCACGGAATGTCAAATGCAATGCTCCTTAAAGAGTGCTTAAGCTTTGCCGTATCGGGTGCATACGAAAAGTTTGCAAACCTCGGCAGAGAAACGGGTGTGGCAAGTGACTCTGACAGCGACGAAACAGCCGCAGAAAAGTTTATCGATTCACTTCAAAACATTTGTGATGTGTGCGAAATTCCTACTCTTGAACAGTACGGAATTGACAGAGATGAGTATTACTCAAAAATTTCAAAAATGGCAACCGATGCGGTTGCAAGCGGAAGCCCCGCTAACACGGTAAAAGAAGTTACCGTTGATGATTGCATTGAAATCTACAAAAAATTGTATGTTTAGTATCTGAAAAATTTAAAATTTTTAACACGGCAAAGGCGCAGTTGTAATTGTACCTTTGCCGTGTTTTTTATTATCGGGAGGAATGATTATGAATTTGAACAGCGAAGCAATCAAGAAAAATGATGTTGAGATTGCGATAAATAATGTGTCGGTGGTATTCAAAGACAATCAGGGCAATGATGTAAAGGCACTCGATAACATTGATTTTGATATTCACAAGGGAGAATTCATTTCACTTCTCGGTCCGTCGGGATGCGGTAAAACAACTCTCCTTCGTACAATCGCCGATTTGCTTGAACCCACTTCGGGCAATGTCAGAGTAAGCAATATGACTCCGAAGGAAATCAGACTTATGCAGAAATTCGGTATTGTCTTTCAGAATCCTGTGCTTTTTGAGTGGAGAACAGTAAAGAAAAATATTGAGCTTCCGCTTGAAATTATGGGCTATTCAAAGAAAGACCGTTCGGACAGAGCCGATGAAATGCTTGAAATGGTCGGACTTACAAAGTTTGCGGAGCATTATCCGCAGCAGCTTTCCGGCGGTATGCAGCAGAGAGTCGGCATTGCAAGAGCCTTTGGTATCAGACCTGAAATTCTTCTCATGGACGAGCCGTTCTCGGCACTTGATGAGTTCACAAAGGAAAAGCTTCACCTTGACCTTTTGAAAATCTGGGAAAAGACAAATAAGACAATCGTTTTTGTAACGCATAACATTCAGGAGGCAGTTTTCCTTTCAACAAGAATTTGTGTTCTCTCACCTCACCCCGGCAGACTTTCTGCGGTAGTTGACGCAGACCTGCCGTATCCGAGAACAATAGATATGAGAGATACACCTCATTTCGGAGAACTTGTTTCAAAGGTAAGAAACAGCTTTGAAGGTGGCAGCTTATGATGAAAACAATAACAAAGATAAAAAATTCCAAAGCACTTGTAACCTTGGTATGGGTGCTCGGATTATTGGTGATATGGGAAATCTTCGCTTTTATAATTCAGGCAACAAAGCGAACCCCCGAAAACATTATGCCTCATGTATGGCAGATTTTCTATTCGTTAATTGATCCCAAACCCGTTTCAAACGGTATGAGTTGTCTGCAGGTTGTTCTTTTTAACGCAGGTCAAACGCTTTCAAGAGCGGGACAGGGCTTTATGATAGGTACGCTGATAGGTTTTGCACTTGCAATACTTATGAAGCTTTCACACATTGTTGAAAAGATTGCCGCCCCGTACCTTATGCTTATTCAGCTTATTCCTATTCTCGGCATGGCTCCGATCATTCTTGCAATGACACACGATATAGGTTCAAGCCGAATCATCATTGCGGCAATCCTCACATTCTATCCTGTTGCAACCAACACACTTGCAGGTCTTAACTCGGTAGAAAAACAAAAGTATGAGCTTATGTATTCATATGCCGCAAAGAAATCAACGGTATATTTCAAAATGCTCATTCCCTCGTGTATCCCGTATTTCTTCACAGGTCTGAAAATTGCCGCACCGATGGCAATTACAGCGTCAATCCTTGTTGATACACTTCAGGGTGATGGCGGACTTGGCTGTATGCTTTCACAGTCGCTCAAACACGCAATGTCAATATATGTTTTCTGGGACATCGTAGTGTTCAGTGCGGTTATAGGTGTTTTAAGCTGTTCGCTCATGGGTTGGATTGAAAATGCAGTTTCACCGCTCAAGAGAATTGAACGCAAAACGAAAAAGAAAAAGGAGGCGGCTTAATTGATTAAAAAAAGAAAAAGCCTTTGGCGAAGGCTTAAAGAAAATAAAGTCGCTCAGGGTGTAAGCTCGGTGCTTCTTCCCGTGCTTTTCGGTGTTCTTATCCTCGCCTTGTGGCAGGGACAGGTTCTTCACAAGATTTTCAACACGGACACAAACACTCTGCCGCTTCCGTCAAGAATTTGCCACATCATCATTGACAATATTCCCGCATTTGCACAGAATGCACTCTACACACTTCTGGTTGCGGTTATAGGACTTGTAATCGGTTCAATCATCGGATATCTGATTGCTGTCTTTGCGGCAACCTTTCAGAAATGGGGCAAAGGCGGTCTTACAATTGTAGGTGCATTCAACGCAATTCCGATTGTTGCTCTTGCTCCTGTAATGACAAACTGGACAAAGGATATAAGCAACGATCCGAACATAAGAAGTATGTTTGCAAAAACACTTGTTGTTATGATTGTCTGCATTGCAAGTATGAGTATCAACGCTTTCAGAGGACTTACGGAGCTCAAGCCGTTTGCCCTTGACCTTATGAAATCATATGCGGCAAAGAAAAGCACGGTATTCTTTAAGCTTAGACTTCCGAATTCTGTACCTTATGTATTTACCGCTCTCAGGGTAAGCGTTCCGATAAGCATTATCAGTGCAGTTGTTTCGGAATATTTTGCAGAATACATTGTCGGTGTCGGCAGAGAAATCAGAGAAAACATAGTTCTCGGTCAGTATCCGACAGCGTGGGCATATATTGTTGTTGCCTGTCTTATCGGACTTGTAATGTACGGTGTGCTGATGCTGGTTGAATCAATTGTTCTCAAGAACAGAAAAGTTAAATAAGTTGTTTACCGCTTTCGGTTTACATACAAATTTTGAAATTGGAGGAATCAAAATGAAAAAGACAAAGGAACTCAAAAAACTGCTCGCAGTTGTATTTGCAGGTGCAATTGCAGTAACAGCTTTTGCAGGTTGCGGTGAATCAGGCTCATCTTCGGATTCATCATCAAAAGACAGTTCAACTTCGGGTGAATTGATGTCAAATGAAGAGATTATCAAGAAAGCCGCCGCTGACGGCAAGGTTGGTAACTGGGGACTCGGTAACGAGTACGAAATTCTCGCACTTCTTCAGAAGTATGACCTCCCCACAAAGTACCTTTCGGAAGATTTCACAATGGACGGTTTCGATCAGGACGATATTACACTTGCTTCGGCAATGACATTTAACGAACTCGGACTTGTAAAGAACGACTATGACGGCGGTTACAAGTACGGCGATACAGTAGGCACAATTGATATGAACGATGAGGGTGTTGCAATGCTTGAGGACAATATTTTCTGTACCAAAGAGTTTGCAAAGAAAAACCCGAACACAGTAAAGGCTTTCCTTTACGCATCTATGAAGGGTTGGAAATATGCCGTTGAAAACCCCGAAGAGGCAGCTCAGATTGTATTTGACGCAGGCTCATCGGTATCATCGGATCACCAGCTCTATATGGCAAAAGAGGTTGCAAAGCTTGTTACAACAGACACAAAGGGCAAGACAGTAAGCAACTACGGTAATATGGACGAGGACGCAATGCAGCAGACACTCGACCTCTGCAAGAAGTATGTACAGCTTGACGACTCATCAGCCTCAAAGAAGCTTGAAGGCTTCACACTTGACGATATCCGTGATACACAGTACATTGACGCCGCTAACAAGTCAAAGGACGGCAAGTTCGGTACACTCGAAAAGACAGATGTTACAATCCAGCTCAAGTGGTTGCCTCAGGCACAGTTTATGGGCTACTATGTTGCACAGGCAAAGGGTTACTATGACGAAGTCGGTCTTAAGGTAACAATCACCCCCGGCGGCGGTGACATTTCTGAAACAACAGCAGTAAACAACGGCACAGTTGATTTCGGTGTTACATGGGTAGCAAACCTCACATCCGCAAATGCAGGCGGTATGGATCTCCTTGAAATCGCTCAGGTTTATCAGAGATCGGGTCTTGAGCTTGTTTACAAGAAAGACCTTTTCACAAAGTAATTGATTCAGGCTTTCGTCACGGCGGTAAACCGACTGCCGTGACGAAAAGGTCACAAATATGAAAGGAAGGAAACATTATGGATTTATTGATTAAAAACGGAACAATTGTTACGGCAAAGGAAAGCTACAAGGCTGATGTTGCAGTAAATGACGGCAAGATTGTCGCAATCGGCAGTAACCTTGATTTCAATGCAGACAAGGTTGTTGACGCAGGGGGAAAGCTCGTTCTCCCCGGCGCAATTGATGTGCACACTCATCTTGCAATGCCGTTCGGCGGCACGGTTTCTGCCGACAGCTACCTTGCAGGCACAAGAGCGGCGGCTTGCGGCGGTGTAACAACTGTTTTTGATTATCCCGTACAGCACAGCGGTGAAACAATTATGGGACTTATAAATTCAAAGAAAGAGGTTCTTGAAAAAGAGGCCTGTGTTGACTATGCCTTTCATTGCTGTATCACCGATCTTAACGGCGGTGAAATTCTTGATGAAATGAAAACAGCCGTAAAAGAAGGTATTACAAGCTTCAAGTGCTTCTTTGTGTATAAAAAGGAACATATGATGGTTGAGGACGCAACATTTGTAAGGCTTTTGCTCAGAGCAAAGGAGCTTGGTGCGAAAATCAATCTTCACGCAGAAAATCCCGACCTCATTGATATGAGAACGGAACAGTTCCTTAAAGAGGGCAAAACAAGCGCATGGTATCACTACCTCAGCCGTCCCGAATTTGTTGAGGCAGAGGCCGACAAGAGAGCCGTGCATTGGGCAAGTCACCTTGACGCTCCTCTCTATATTGTTCATATGGCTGACAAAGAAGGACTTGAGGAATGTATTAAAGCAAAAACAGAGGGACACGAACTCTACATTGAAACCTGTCCGCAGTACCTTGAATTTACCTGTGATGTCTATAAGCGTGAGGACGGCAGAAACTTTGTATGCTCACCGCCTATGAAGGGTAAGGAAAGTCAGGACGCTTTGTGGACAGCAATCAAGTCGGGTATGATTGATACGGTTGCAACAGACCATTGTCCTTTCCAAAGCTACGAAAAAGACTGGGGTAAGGATGATTTTACAAAGATTCCAAACGGCTGTGCGGGTATCGAAAATCTCTATCCTTATATGCTTGATGCGGCAAACAGCGGCAAGATTTCTTTTGAAAGAGCGGTTGAGCTTTGCTCAACAAACCCTGCAAAAATCTTCGGTTGCGATGACAAGGGCTCAATCGAAATCGGTAAGGATGCCGACATCGTGATTTACGATAAGGACAAGGATTTTACAATCAGTGTAAACAATATGCATTCGGACTGTGACCATACTATCTGGGAGGGCAAAAAGCTCCACGGTTATCCCGTTCAGACCTACCTCAGAGGCAGTCTTGTTTATGACAACGGCGACTTTGTGGGAACTCCCGGTAACGGTAAGTATGTAAAACGCAGTACCTCAAAATAATTTATCTAAGTTTTGAAAGTAGTTGATGTTTATGGGATACAGAGAAGTTGTTTTAAAAAGTGAAAGCAGCAGATGCCTGCTCTGCGAGGATGCACCTTGTGCAAATGCCTGCAAGAACGGCGTCAGGATTGACCGCATTATCCGCTCCGTTAATTTTGACAACACAGAGGGAGCAAGATATATGCTTGGCGACAATCCGTGTGCGGGTTGCATTGACGGAGCCTGTATGCAGGCTTGCAACAGAGCAAAGTTTGATTCGCCCGTTAATATCAACAAGATTACGGATATTGTTTCAAGAAAAGAATTTGTTCCCGAATATGATGCGGATCTCACCACCGATTTGTGCGGAGTAAAGTGTGAAAACCCGTTTTTTCTGTCATCATCGGTTGTCGGCAGTAACTACGATATGGTTGCCAAGGCTTTTGATGAGGGCTGGGCAGGAGTGGCATTCAAGACAATCGGAATGTTTACCCCGAACGAGGTTTCGCCACGATTTGCAGAACTTGACAAGGAAGATACCGCATTTGTGGGTTTTAAGAATATTGAACAGATTTCGACATATTCTCTTGAAGAAAACCTTTCCTTTTTCAGGAAATTAAAGAAAAATTATCCGACAAAGGTCATCATCGCATCTATCATGGGCAGTAATGAAGAAGAATGGAGAAAGCTTGCATCTCTTTGTGAAGATGCGGGGGCTGATGTTATAGAATGTAACTTCAGCTGTCCTCAGATGGTCGGCGAGGGACTCGGCAGTGATGTCGGAATAAATCCCGAACTTGTATATACCTACACAAAGGCTGTAAGAAAGGGAACAAAGCTTCCGATTCTTGCCAAGATGACGCCGAACATCACCTCAATGATTCCTCCGGCAGTTAAGGCAATGGAGGCAGGTGCAGACGGACTTGCGGCAATCAATACGATTAAAAGTATTATGAATGTCAACCTCGACAATTTTTCAACATCTCCCGATGTTTGCGGAAAATCGTCAGTCGGCGGATATTCGGGCAAGGCTGTAAAGCCGATTGCACTACGATTCATTAACGAGATGAAGAGCGATGAAAGACTGAAGAATGTTCCGATAAGCGGTATGGGCGGTATCGAAACATGGTATGATGCGGCGGAGTTTATTTCACTCGGCTGCTCAACGGTTCAGATTACAACCTCGGTAATGCAGTATGGTTACCGCATTATTGACGATTTGAAGGACGGCTTGAAACGATATATGAAAGCTCACAATTTCAAGTCTGTTTCAGATTTTACGGGTATTGCCGAAAGCAATATCATTCCTGCCGATGACCTTGACAGAAGTTACATATGTTTTCCGAAGTTTGACCGTGAAAGATGTGTCGGTTGCGGAAGATGCTTCGTATCATGTTATGACGGCGGTCATCAGGCAATAAAGATGAATGACAATCAGAAACCCGTTCTCTACGGCAAAAAATGCGTTGGCTGTCATCTTTGCAAGGTGGTTTGTCCCGTGGGTGCAATAAGTTCGGGCAAAAAAGTCAGCAAAACTGCTTTAAATAAGCATTGATATAAAAATATTAAACAGAATTTAATTTATTAAGGATGGTGCAAAGTATATGTTTACATGCAGCAAAGAAAGAATGCAGGATAAGATTTCAACTTTCAGTACATTCGGTGATGCCGGTCACGGCGGAATTACAAGATATTCACTTTCTCCCGAGGCATTACAGGCAAGAGCAGAGTTTGTAAAGAGAATGACAGCAATCGGTGCCGAAATCAAAACAGACGATGTTGCCAATGTTTATGCAACTCTCAAAGGTTCGGATCCGACTCTTCCGGCGATCGTCATGGCTTCACACTGTGACTCTGTTAAGAACGGCGGTAACTATGACGGTATCCTCGGTGTTATGGGTGCAATGGAAGTTCTTGAAACGGTTGCAAACGATAAGATTCCCCACAAGCACAACCTTGTTGCCATGATTTGGACAAACGAAGAGGGTTCTCTTTATCCGCCGGCTATGATGTGTTCGGGCATTGTCTGCAATGATTATCTTCCGGCTGACATTGCAAAGAACTTCAAAAAAGAAAATATGCTTGCTTCAAAGTCAATTCTTGATCCGACAAAGACATTCGGTATGGCTCTTGAGGCATCCGGCTATAAGGGTGATGAGGCAAACAGACTTAATCCAAAGGATTACAAGGCAATGTTTGAACTCCACATTGAACAGGGACCGATTCTTGAGGCGGCAGGCAATGATATCGGTGTTGTAACCTGTGTACTCGGTATGGTAAACTACCGTATCAAGGTTTACGGACAGGCTGACCATGCCGGCACAACTCCAATGAAGTATCGTCACGATGCACTCTTCGGCGCCGCAAAGGTTCTTGAATATCTCCACACAGAGCTTGATAAGCTTGATCCCGAACTCGTTTACACAACAGGTGAAATTCTTTGTCATCCTGATGTACATACAGTAATTCCGGATTATGTTGAGTTTTCACTTGACGCCCGTCATGAAGATCCACGAGTAATTGAACAGGTTGTTTCCGTAATCGAGAATATCCCAAAAGAGGTTGAAAAGTGCAAGACAGGCTATGAAATTGCATGGACAAGAGATACTGTTTACTATGACAAGCAGCTTGTTGATTTTGTTCAGGAGGCAGTTGACGAACTCGGTTATTCAAATCAGAAAATCAACTCGGGCGCAGGTCACGATGCACAGTTTGCATCATATATGCTCCCGACAACAATGGTATTCGTTCCCTCAAAGGACGGCCATTCACATTGCGAACCTGAATTTACTTCAACAGAGCTTTGTACAGAGGGTGCGTCAGTACTTCTCAACGCAGTGCTTAAGTGCGATGCTGCTGATTGATAATCAGCTTCGCGGAGGATAAAATATGGACAATTATATAATTACAATTGCTCGCAGTTTTGGCAGCGGAGGCAAGGAAATTGCCTCCCTGCTTTCCGAAAAGCTGGGTATTCCGTGGTATGAAAGACAGATTCTGACAATGGCATCACAGGCAAGCGGAATTGATGAAAGCGAATTCGTTGAGGTTGACGAAAGGCTTCACGGAAGTTATCTTATAAAGTCGCTCACAAAGCTGCCGACGGCAAATGTTCTTCGTCCCGAATCAAGAGCGTTTGTGTCGGATTTGAATTTGTACAATATTCAGGCGGCAATCATAGAAGAGCTTTCCCGCACACAGTCCTGTATCATTGTCGGAAAATGTGCCGATCATATTCTGAGGGATAGGTCAAATGTCCTGAGCGTGTTTGTTGATGCGTATTACGACGACTGCATTTCAAAAATCCGATCAAGAATTTATGTTTCTGAAGAGCGTGCAAAAGATATGAAAAAGCGTACCGACAAGTACCGCACGGCTTATTATAAATACTATACGAGGGGCGAAAACTGGAAAGATACGCTTAACTACGATATGTTTTTGAACACATCAAGGAATTCAACGAATGACTGCGCCGAAATTATTGCAAAGGCTGTTGAGCTTAAATTCGGCAAATAATTTGACGCAGATTAAGAGGTGAGATTTATGGCAGTAACACTCGGTTCACTGTGCGAAAAGGCGGGCTATCTCTACGGTATGCGTGTGATAGCAGGCAAAGAAGGAATGACCAATATCGTGCAATGGGTTCATTCCGTTGAGGATATTGAGGTAAGTGACTTTCTTCACGGAGGAGAGCTTATCTTTTCAACTGGCATTGCAAACAAAGGTCAGGACTGGTTGCTGCCGTTTGTCAAAAATCTCATTGCTAAAAATGTCAGCGGACTTGTTCTTAACATAGGTCCGTACATAAAGGGAATCCCGTCAGAGGTTATCAGCTATTGCAACGAGAAAAAGTTTCCTCTTATGGATATTCCGTGGAAAACCCGAATTGTTGATATTTCACGGGATTTCTGTAATCAGATTATCTCAAATGAACGCAAGGAGGAAACAATAGGCGATACGCTGAAAAATTTCATTTTCTTTCCGGGTGAGTACGAAAAATACTTTCCAGTTCTTGAAAGCAACGGTTTTGACCTTGCAACCGATTATGCAATCATCGGTGTGAAAGCCGATATGGCTGACCATATTTCTTCAAGAAAGCTTGAATCGGCATTTGAACGAACAATTTATTCCTACAAAAAGCACTGGGGCGGTTTTAAGGTGGACAACATGATGTTCTATGTTCTCAATGACTTTTCCGATGATGAAATTGAAATCATAGCCGAAAAAATTCAGTCGGAAAAGGAGAGGTATATAAGCGTCAACAAGCTGTATGTGGCAGTGAGCAAAACAAATAACAAACTGAAATCACTCCCGAAAACATACCAGATTGTTTTAAGAATGTTAAGGCTTGCCGTCCGTGCAGATATGACGCCTATGTTCTATGACCGACTTGAAGTTAAAAAGCTGATTCTTGCGGTTGACGATATTTCGTTGCTTGAAAGTATCTATAACGAAAATCTCAAAAAGCTTGAAGTGTATGACCGTGACAACGGCACGGATTATATGAGTTTTTTAAGGCTTTACCTAAAGTATGACGGAAGTGTTCAGAGGGTTGCTCAGGAATCCTTTGTTCACCGCAACACCATAAATTATCAGCTTGCAAAAATCAAAAAGATTCTCGGCAATAACCTCAAAACCTTTGAAGAACGATTCAAAATTATATTAGCCTTTGAAATTCGTGATGTGCTTTGACCGCCTCCGTCCCCGTCATGATGTTAATACTGAAAATCCCCCGACAGCCTAACGAAAACCGCTGTCGGGGGATTTTTTATGTGTTTATTGTAGTTGTATTTATTTGAGTAACTGATACTAATTGATATCAATTAGTATCAGTTACTATCAGTCAGAGTTAGCATAAGTAAAAAAGAACCGATACAAAAAGTATCGATTCTTCTTTGGTGCACCTGACAGGAATTGAACCTGCACTCCTCTCGAAACTAGAACCTAAATCTAGCGCGTCTGCCAGTTCCGCCACAGGTGCAAATATTAAACTGAAATATAAATAGTGGTTTTGCGAAGTGATACGCGCGTCTTCCGGTCTGAAATATAGTCGCAATGCGTCGCACATAAATGTACTTCCTTTTGCTCGTTATTTCAGACAGCGCATTGCTCCCTTTATCTGCCACAGGCAGCGGTCGCAAGGCTACCAATTCCGCCACACCCGCATTTTCAATTTCTGCAAGACCTACCGTTAGATAATACTATAAATATCAGCAAAAGTCAAGTATAAGCAAGCAGTATATTATTACTGCTTGCAGAACACGATTCCGTCTTTTTTGCTGATTGACTTGATTTTTGCCAAAGATTCAACTCTTATGCCCATATCACGAACGAGGTTGCCACCGCCCTGATAGGCTTTTTCGATAACAATTCCTGCGCCTGCTGTTTTTGCGCCTGCTTTTTCAATCAGCATAAGGAGTGCCGTTAAGGCGCTGCCCTTTGCAAGAAAATCGTCAATGATAAGCACATTGTCTTCTTTGCTCAAAAATTCATTAGAAACAACTATGTCATAGTCCTTTTTATGAGTGTATGAGTGGACGGTTGCGTTGTATGTATCTGAGTAAATGTTTATCGTCTTTGTCTTTTTTGCAAAAACAACGGGAACATTAAAATACTGAGCCGTAAGACAGGCAATGCCGATTCCCGACGCTTCAATTGTCAGAATTTTTGTTATGTTTTCATCCTTGAAAAGTCTGTAAAATTCCTTGCCAAGCTCACACACAAAATTGACATCAATCTGATGGTTAAGAAAGCTGTCAACCTTTAACACATTATCGGCACCAATATGTCCGTCTTTAAGAATTCTGTCTTCTAAAAGTTTCATATCAATCTCTTTTCTGAAAAATAAAATAGTAACAAACAATACGATAGATTATACTACAAAGATTTGCACATTTCAATTGATTTTTGTGATATTCCATGTTTTATTTTTCTTATTTTCGCAAAAAATTAAATTCAGACACAAAAAAGGCAGCCGTGATAAAGCGACTGCCCCTGTGTTTTATACTTCAATATTTTTTATTGAATCAAATTCGTCAATGATTTCTTTTGACGGCTTTTTTGAAAGAAGAGAAACAACAACATTCACAATAAGCGCAAGTCCGAAGCCTACAACAAGTGAATAAAGATTTGTTGCCGCATAAAGCGTCTGACCGTTTACAAGCGGAATATAGTCCCATATGATAACTGTCAGAGCACCTGTTGCCATGCCGCTGATTGCACCCGAAAGTGTTGAGCGTTTCCAGAAAAGTGCCAACAGAACAACAGGTCCGAATGCCGAACCGAATCCTGCCCATGCATCCGAAACAAGTCCCATAATGCTTGATTTAGGATTAAGTGCAATGAAGAATGCGATTACAGCAACAACTGCAACTGCAATTTTGCCGACCAAAAGCGAACTCTTTTCGCTTGCATTCTTTTTAACAGCACCTTTGTAAAGATCCTCCGAAACAGCCGATGCAGTGACAAGAAGCTGACTGTCTGCTGTTGACATAATTGCGGCAAGGATTCCGCAAAGGAAAATACCGCCGATAAAGATAAGCACACCGTTGCCTGAGAAAAGCTGCTGGATTGTTCTGATGAATACAGATTCGCTTGTTGCATCGTCAAGCTGTGCCGTAAGATAGCCTCTTGCGATAAGACCGATAAGGCATGACGCAGTAAGTGAAATAATTACCCAAACAACAGCAATTTTTCTTGACTTCTTGATTTCTTCATTGCTCTTTACAGCCATGAATCTGACGAGAATATGCGGCATACCGAAGTAACCAAGTCCCCACGCAAGGTTTGAAATAATCGAAACAGCCGAAACAGGAGTTCCGTCACCGTTTACAAAGAAGTTAAGGAACTGAGCAGGCTGTTCAACACCTTTTGCGGCAAGCGCAGAACTGAAGCTTGTGTCAAATGTGAGAATTGCATATGCAAGCACCGGAACGGTAAGGATTGCAACAATCATCATAAGTCCCTGAATGAGGTCGGTTGTACAAACTGCCTTGAAACCGCCCATGAATGTATATACAAGAATTACTACTGCGGCAACGATAAGACCGATAACATAAACCCGATTGTAGTTTTCGTCACCGCTTGCGCTGTCCGAGAAGAGCGTTGCAAAAAGCTTTGCACCCGAACTGAATGCCGACGCTGTGTAAACCGTGAAGAAAACTGCGATGATTGAAGCCGAAACAATCTTGATTATGTTTTTATGGTCACGGTAGCGATTTTTGAAAAAGCTCGGAATAGTGAGCGAGTTGCCTGCCACAATTGTGTATTTACGAAGTCTTGCCGAAACAATGTACCAGTTGAGAATTGTGCCGATAAGAAGTCCTACGGCAATCCATGCCTCGCCCGTGCCGGCAAGGTATACAGCGCCCGGAAGTCCCATCAAAAGCCAACCGCTCATATCAGATGCCTGTGCCGACATTGCGGCTGTCCAACTGCCGAGGTTTCTGCCACCGAGAAAGTAGTCCTCATTGTTCTTGTTGCCCTTTGAGCAAACAAAGCCTATTACGATCATAATAATCATATAAGCTATAAATGCACAAAGAACTATTATGTTGTTTGTTGTCATTATGCCCCTCCTGAAATTAAATTTATAAATCAAATACCTTTTAATTCTACCAAAAATGAATAAATAAATCAAGTGAATTGCAGTATTTAGGGCTTTTATGCAGATAATTTGTGCATTTGCAAAAATTCAGGAGTAACATTTTGCACATAATTACGAATAAAATAACTTTTATATGCATTTAAAGGGGGATTTTGTGTTGATTTGAAGAATCAAAAGTATTATAATTACATTGATTGCAAATTGACTGTAAAAGGTATGTGGAGAGATAGAAATGAATATGGTAAAAAGAACTTGGGCAGAAATTTCACTTAATGCAATTGAGCATAACTATAATGTAATAAGAAATAAGGTTGCAGACGATACAAAGGTCTGTTGTGTTATAAAGGCTGACGGCTACGGCCACGGTGCAGTTGAGCTTTCACAGATTTATGAAAAACTCGGAGCGGATTTTTTTGCTGTTTCAAATATTGACGAGGGTATAGAAATCAGAAAGAGCGGTTCAAAGCTGCCTATTGTTATTCTTGGCTACACTCCCGTTTCGGAAGCAAAAAATCTTGCTGAATATGATATTTCTCAGGCTGTTTTTTCACTTGAGTATGCAAAGGAGCTTTCCGAAAAATGTGTTGAAGAGGACTGTATCTGCAAGATGCACATCAAGGTTGACTCGGGAATGTCAAGAATCGGCTTTATGTGTCAGGAGTTCCCACGGGATGAATATTCTATTGAAGAAATTTGCGAGGCTTGTTGCCTTCCGAATCTTGAGGTTGAGGGGCTTTTTACTCATTTTTGTGTGTCTGATGAAGATGCCGAGGGCAGAGAGTTCACAAACAAGCAGTATGAAAACTTTATTCATGTGCGTGACAGCCTTAAAAAGCGAGGCGTTGATATCAGCGTTGTTCATTGCTCAAACAGCGGCGCAATTGAAGATTACCCCGAAACCTGTTGCGATATGGTAAGAGCAGGCATTATCCTCTACGGACTTGCTCCGTCATCAAAGCTTGCCGACAGACTTGACCTTGTTCCTGCAATGACTCTTAAAACAGTTGTCGCTTTTGTAAAAGAGGTTCAAAAGGGTGCAACAATTTCCTACGGCAGAACTTTTACAGCCGACAGAAAGATGAAAATTGCAACCGTTCCTATCGGATACGCTGACGGATTCATCAGACAGAATGCAAAAGACGGCTATATGACGGTAAACGGAAAGAAAGCGAAAATTGTGGGCAGAATATGTATGGATCAGACAATGCTTGATGTTACCGATATTGAAGATGTCAAGACAGGTGACGAGGTTGTCGTGTTCGGTACAGGCGAAAACGGTGAGCCTACTGCAGATTCACTTGCCGAAAATACAGGAACTATAAACTACGAAACCGTCTGTCTTGTCGGAAAGCGTGTTCCGAGAATTTACATTAAAGACGGAAAAATTGAGAATGTGATGTATAAATTATGAGATTACTTGCTGTTGACGGAAACAGCATTGTAAACCGTGCGTTTTACGGAATAAGACCGCTTACTACAAAGGACGGTCAGTTTACAAACGCAATTTACGGATTTCTTACAATGCTGTACAAAATTAAAAATGAAGAAAATCCCGATGCCGTGGCAATTGCCTTTGACCTGAAAACACCTACCTTCAGACACAAGGCTTATGCAGGCTACAAGGCAACACGAAAAGGTATGCCGGAAGAGCTTGCATCACAAATGGAACCGCTGAAAAAGCTTCTTACCCTTTTAGGCTATAAGCTTGTTACCTGCGAGGGCTTTGAGGCTGACGATATTCTCGGTACGCTCGCCAAGGCTTGTGAAGAAAACGGAAACGAGTGCGTTATTGCAACAGGTGACCGTGACAGCCTTCAGCTTGTGTCGGACAAAACAAGCGTTCATCTTTGCTCAAACAAACAGGATATACTTTATACCCCCGAAAAGATTCTTGAAGCTTACGGTGTAACTCCAAAGGAGCTTATAGAAATCAAGGCGATTCAGGGCGATACTTCGGATAATATTCCCGGAGTTGCGGGAATAGGACCAAAGGGTGCAGGCGACCTCATTCAGAGATATCACACGGTTGAGTATATCTATGACCATCTTGATGAACTTGAAATCAAGGACGGTGTGCGTAAAAAGCTGACTGCGTCAAAGGAAAATGCAATTCTCAGCCGTATGCTCGGTGAAATAAACTGCAACGCTCCTGTTGACACAAATGTCGAAAATTATGTTGTAGATATGAAAGATGCCGATGAATGTGCCGGATTTATGGCAAAGCTTGAACTGTTTTCTTTAATAGAAAAATACGGCATCAAGGCTGACAAAAACACAAAGACAAAAGAAACTGAGAAAAAAGCACTTGAGGTTGTATCTGATTTTGATGAAAATGAACTTTTAAAAAATGTTAAGTCAGAGAAAAAGCTCTATATTAGCTTTGAAATTGAGAATAAAGAATTAAAATCCTTTGCCGTGCTTTTTGACGGCAAGGTGTATATAAGCACGGACGAAGAACTTTTTGTTAAGTTTATTGCCGACAGTGAACTTGAAAAGTACACAAGAAATATCAAAACGCTCTATGCTTATGCCGATGAGAAAAATATTGAAGTTGAAAACATTGTGTTTGATATTGAGCTTGCGGCATATCTGATTGAACCGTCGTCAAAGGATTACTCGGACAAAAATCTTTGTGCTTCTTACGAAATCGCTCTGCCTGTCTGCACTGATGAGCAGAATGAAAAATACGAGGCATTTGCCTGTTACGCAGAATTGTGCGAAAAACTCGGAGATAAAATCAAGGCTCACGGTCAGGAAAAGTTGTTAAGTGAAATTGAAATACCGCTTGCAAAGGTGCTTGCAAGAATGGAAAATATCGGTGTCTGTGTTGACCGACAGGGCATTGAAGGCTACGGCGAAATGCTTTCGGCACAGATTAAGGAGCTTGAAACCGCAATTTACGAAAGTGCCGGCTGTGAGTTTAACATCAATTCTCCAAAACAGCTTGGCGTAGTTTTATTTGAAAACCTCGGACTCCCCTGCAAAAAGAAAACGAAGAGCGGCTACAGCACAAATGCAGAGGTGCTTGAAAGCCTGAGGTATGACCACCCTGTTGTTGAAATGGTGCTGAGATACAGAACGCTCTCAAAGCTGAATTCAACCTACTGCGAGGGACTTTTAAAGGTCATTGCAGATGACGGCAGAATCCATTCAAACTTTAACCAGACCGAAACAAGAACAGGGAGAATCAGCTCAACAGAGCCGAATCTCCAGAACATTCCCGTAAGGACCGAACTCGGCAGAGAGATGAGAAAGTTTTTCTGCGCAGGAGAGGGTCAGGTGCTTGTTGACGCCGACTATTCGCAGATTGAACTCCGTGTGCTTGCCCATATTTCGGGTGACAAAAATATGATAAAAGCGTTCAGGGACAACGAAGATATCCACGCAATCACAGCGTCACAGGTGTTCAATATGCCGCTTGATATGGTAACTCCGATTATGAGAAGCCGTGCAAAGGCGGTCAACTTCGGCATTGTTTACGGTATCGGTGCATTTTCTCTTGCAAAGGATATCGGTGTTTCAAACAGAGAGGCAAAGCGCTACATTGAAAGCTATCTTGCCCATTACAGCGGTGTTGACAGCTATATGAAAAATGTTGTTGAAAGAGCAAAGGCTGACGGCTATGTTGAAACAATGTTCGGCAGAAGAAGAAATCTTCCCGAACTCACCTCGAGCAAGCATATGCTCCGTGCATTCGGTGAGCGGGTTGCAAGAAATATGCCTATTCAGGGCACAGCCGCAGACATTATCAAAATTGCAATGATTAAGGTTGACGAGCGAATGAAAGCCGAAAATCTCCGTGCAAGGCTTGTGCTGCAGGTTCACGATGAACTTATTGTTGAAGCTCCGCAGGATGAGAGTATGAGGGTTGCGCTCATCGTTCAGGAAGAAATGGAAAACGCAGTAAAAATGAGCGTTCCGCTCACAGCCGATGCGGCAGTCGGAAGGACTTGGTATGATGCAAAAGGATAACAGAACAATTGCCTTTGTCTGCACGGGCAACACCTGTCGCAGTCCCATGGCAGAGGCAATTTTTAATGATATGGCAGAGAAAAACGGTGTTTGCGTCAGGGCGGAAAGCTTTGGCATTGCGACCTCAACGGGACTTCCCGTGTCGGAAAATTCCGTGATTGCCTGTAAGGAAATCGGAATTGACCTTTCGGGCAAAGTTTCAACAGCCGTAGCTGATGCCGGCATTGAAAAATACGAAAAATTTTACTGTATGTCGCAAAGTCACGCAAAAATGTTGATGCAGTTTTTTCTTGTACAGCCCGAAAAAATCGCCGTGCTCGGTATAAGCGATCCCTACGGCGGCGACATTGAGGTGTACAGACATTGCCGTGATGAAATTGTTAATTCTGTAAAGGAAATATTAAAAGCGTATGAAAATTGACAGAATGACCGAAAATCAGCTTGAGGCGGTTGCACAGCTTGAACAGCGGTGCTTTTCACGTCCGTGGTCATTTAACAGCCTTGAAGAAGAACTGAACAACGAAACCTCGCTGTTTTTTACCGCAACGGAAGACAATGCCGTTGTCGGATATATAGGAATGAGCGTTGTTGTTGACGAGGGTTACATTTTCAATGTTGCCGTTGACGGTACACACAGAAATCGGGGAATAGGTTCGGCGCTTGTTGAAACGCTTGTGACCTATGCCAAGAAAAATAACCTTTGCTTTCTCACTCTTGAGGTTCGTGAAAGCAACAAAAATGCCCGTTCTCTCTATGAAAAATTCGGATTCATCAAGGTGGGAGAGAGGAAAAACTACTACTCTTCTCCTGCTGAAAACGCTGTTTTAATGACACGCTTTTTTTGACATATATATGTAATAAAACATTATATTAATGATATTACGGAACTTCGTCATAAATGTTTCGTAGTGAAAGGAAAATTATGAAGATACTCGCAATAGAATCGTCCTGTGACGAAACTGCGGCAGCGGTTGTTGAGGACGGCAGAAACATAATCTCCTCGGTGGTTGCATCTCAGGTTGAGGAACACAAGCTCTACGGCGGTGTTGTTCCCGAAATCGCATCCCGCCGTCACGCAGAGGCAATTGTTCCTGTTGTAAGACAGGCTCTTGAAGATGCAGACTGCACGCTTTCGGATATTGACGCAATCAGTGTTACATATGCCCCCGGACTTATCGGAGCGTTGCTTGTGGGGGTGAATTTTGCAAAGGGACTTTCACTCGCAACAGGAATTCCCCTTGTGCCTGTTCACCATCTGCGTTCGCATATTGCGTCAAATTATATTTCAAATAAAGAATTAAAACCGCCGTTCCTCTGCCTTGTTGTGTCGGGCGGTCACAGTCACATTGTTATGGTTGAGGACTACACAAAGATGAAAATTATCGGCAAAACCCGTGATGATGCCGCAGGCGAGGCTTTTGACAAAGCCGCAAGAACAATGGGAATGCCGTATCCCGGCGGAATTGAAATGGACAGAGTTGCGGAAAACGGCAATCCGTTTGCGTTCAAGCTCCCTCGCCCCGCAGTTCACGATGCACCGTATGATTTCAGCTTTTCGGGACTTAAAACAGCCGTAATCAACCTCATTCACAATTCGGCACAAAAGGGTGTTGAGCTTAACAAAGCCGATGTCTGTGCATCATTCCGCTATGCTGTTGTCGATTGCCTTGCTACAAACTTTATCAAGGCGGCTGAAGACTTGAAACAGAAAAAGCTTGTAATCGCAGGCGGTGTTTCTGCAAATTCACTTCTCAGAAGAACCCTTGCAGAAGAGTGTAAAAAGCGTGATTGGGAAATGTATATGCCCGAAAAATCTCTTTGCGGTGATAATGCCGCCATGGTCGGTTCACAGGGATATTACGAGCTTCTCAGCGGAAATATTGCAGGAACAGATCTCAATGCTTTTGCCACAATGAGTATTGAAAAAGGCTGATTTATTCGCAAATAATCACTAAAACACTTGCTATTTTATCAATAATATACTAAAATAGTGTTAATAAACCGAAAGGATGATTTAAAATGAGCAATCCTATTGTTACTTTTGAAATGGAAAACGGAAAAACAATCAAAGCGGAGCTTTATCCCGAAATTGCTCCGAATACTGTAAATAATTTTCTCAGCCTTGTAAACAAGGGTTACTATGACGGACTTACATTTCACCGTGTAATCTACGGATTTATGATTCAGGGCGGTTGTCCCGAAGGCACGGGCATGGGAGGTCCCGGATATTCAATCAAGGGCGAATTTGCCGCAAACGGCTTTGAAAACGACCTCAAACACACAGAGGGCGTTCTCTCAATGGCTCGCTCAATGATGCCCGACTCCGCAGGCTCGCAGTTTTTCATTATGCACAAAAACGCTCCTCACCTTGACGGTCAGTATGCCGCTTTCGGCAAGGTAATCGAGGGTATGAATGTTGTAAATGAAATTGCAGAATGTGACACGGACTATTCTGACAAACCGCTTGACCCACAGGTTATGGCAAAGGTTACCGCCGAAACCTTCGGCGTTGACTATCCCGAGCCTGAAAAATGCTGATTGTTAAGAAAGGAATTTTAAAATGAATGTTTTGCTTGCAGGCGGTGCCGGATATATCGGCTCGCACACTTGTGTTGAGCTTATCAATGCAGGTCATGATGTTGTAATTGCGGATAATTTTTCAAACAGCTGTCCCGTGGCGGTTGAAAGAGTGGAAGAGCTTACAGGAAAGAAAATTCCCCTCTATGAAGCCGATGTTTGTGACAGGGATGCCGTTGAAAAGATTTTTTTGGAAAATAAGATTGATGCGGTAATTCACTTTGCAGGTCTTAAAGCAGTAGGCGAAAGCTGCGAAAAGCCTGTTGAATACTACCGTAACAATATTGATTCAACGCTCACTTTGCTTGAAGCAATGAAGAAACACGGTGTAAATAACTTTATTTTCAGCTCAAGCGCAACGGTTTACGGCACACCCGAAACAGTTCCGCTTGTTGAAACAATGCCAAAGGGTTCTCCGACAAACCCATACGGCTGGACAAAGTTTATGATGGAACAGATTCTTACGGATGCCGCAAACGCAAATCCCGATATGTCTGTTGTTCTTCTCCGTTACTTCAACCCGATTGGTGCTCACGAAAGCGGCAGAATCGGCGAAGACCCTAACGGAATCCCGAACAACCTTATGCCGTACATAACTCAGGTTGCCGCAGGCAGACTCAAATGTCTTGGTGTGTTTGGTGACGATTACCCGACTCATGACGGCACAGGTGTGCGTGACTATATCCATGTTGTTGACCTTGCAAAGGGTCATGTTAAGGCTATTGAATATTCCGCAGTTCATAAGGGAACAGAGGTGTTTAACCTCGGCACGGGAGTCGGATACAGCGTTCTTGATATTGTAAAGGCTTTTGAAAAGGCAAATTCAATCAAAATTCCTTATGTAATCAAGCCCCGCCGTGCAGGCGACATTGCAGAATGCTTTGCCGACGCAACAAAAGCCAAAAATGTGCTTGGTTGGGTTGCCGAAAAGAACCTTGAGGATATGTGCAGAGACAGTTGGAACTGGCAATCTAACAATGTTAATGGTTACAAATAACAAATTATCATCATTTAATTTGTGCAATCCTACAAAAAACAATATTTTGTAAAATAATCTACGGTTAAAGGTCATTTACAGTTGACTTTTAATGGTCGATTGTTGTATAATGATAATGCTTATAGAAGCATTATCACATAAGGAGGAAAAAGAAAATGTTCAAAAAAGCACTTAGCCTTTTACTGTCTATGATGCTTGTTGTGACATCACTCGTTGTAACTGTAATGAGCGTTTCTGCTGCCGGCGATACATATTTCGTATCCGGTTGTGAAGAACTCACAGGTTACAAGTGGGCTACGACTGAAGCAACTTGCGGAGATAATGTAATGACAGCAAACGGCGACGGTAACTACGAAAAAGTATTTACCAACGTAGCAGTCGGCAACGGCTATCAGTTCAAAGTCGTTAAAAACGACGGTGAAGAATGGATTGGTATCGGTGACGGCTACGAACAGAACTTCACATTCAATGTAAAAACTGCTTGTGATGTAACAGTAACTTTCAACCCAACAACAAAGGAAATCAATGTAACAGGTGACGGCGTTGATATTCCGAAAGACCTTGTTATTGACCATGTTACAGCTGTAGGTAACGGCTTTGGTGAATGGCTCCATGCTAAGGACTGGAAGTTAGATGCTGATGTTAACAACTTAACAGAAACATCTGAGGGTTCAAAGGTTTATCAGATTACCTACGAGAACCTTGATGTTTACGAGAACTATCAGTTCAAGTTTGCTGCAAACAGTTCTTGGGCAGACAACTGGGGCCTTCCTGAGTCAGGCGGTGCTCCGCTCAACGAGTGGTTCGACCTTACGTACAACGGTCAGGATATGATTATTGACACTGATGAAGCAGGTTACGATGACGGTTATGATATCGTTCTTACACTTGACCTTTCAAACTTCAGCTATGCAACAAAGCAGGGTGCTAGATGCAAGATTGACATTGTAACAGGTGACAAGCCTACAGAGCCTGCAACAGAAGAGCCTACAACAGTAGCAGCTCCTACAACAGTAGCTCCTACAACAGCAGCTCCTGAAACAGAGCCTGCAACTGAGCCTGCAACAGAGGCAGCTACAACAGCTGCTGCTGAAAATGGTCTTACAGTAAAGGCTACTTCAAACCTCTTCCCTGAGAAGAAGATCGTTCTTAGCCCTGACCAGAAGACATTCAAGGTTACTTATGTATTCCAGTCTAAGGACAAGGATGTGCTTGACTTCCAGTGGTTTATGTACTATGATTCAAACGTACTCAAGCCAACAGATAATACAAATAAGTCAACTTCTTTTGAATATCCCAGCCAGGGCAGCTACATGTTCAACAAGAAGATTCCGGGCGAGATCGGTGCTACCGGTACAAACCTCAGTCTTTATAACTCAACTTCAAAGGAAATCGTATTTGCTTCAGCTGAGTTTGAAGTAATTGATCCTTCAGCTACTGAAACAACAGTTAATCTCGATGCACAGGTACTTCGTCTTTCAAAGGTTGATCCTGACACAGACTACACAATTACAGAAGAAGAAGTAGAGATTACAAACTTTGGTCTCAATCAGGAGAACTATGATAAGTTCGTAACTGTTTGTAAGACAGATTCAGTTCCTGTTTCTTCAGAAGAAACAACAGTAGCTCCTACAACTGAAGAGGCTACAACAGTAGCTCCGACAACTGAAGAGGCTACAACAGTAGTTCCTACAACTGAAGAGGTTACAACAGTTGCTCCTACAACTGAAGAGCCGACTGAAGTTCCTACAACAGAAGAAGCTACAACAGCTCCTGCAACAGAGCCTACAACAGTAGCTCCTACAACAGAGCCTACAACAGAGCCTACAACAGAGCCTGCTCCTGCAGCAGATCCTATTTATGTAGTAGCCGGTTCAGAAGAATTTGCCGGTCTTAAGTGGATTGGTGATCCTGTAGGCGGTGCTCAGAATGTTATGACAAAAGACGGCGACTTGTACACAAAGACATTCACTGCAACTCCTGCAGGCAAAGACTATCAGATTAAGGTAGTTAAGAATGTAGAAGGTACAGATCCTGAAACAGGCAACAAAGTTTGGAATCAGACTTGGTTTGGTATCGGCGAAGAATACAAAGATAACCTCACATTCAATGTAACAGATACTTGTGATGTAACAGTAACATTCAATCCTGCTACAAACGAAATTAATGTAACAGGTGACAACGTTAAGGTTGTTACAGATCTCGAAGTTGAGTATATTACAGCAGTAGGTAACGGCTACGAAGGCTGGCTCAACGGTGTAGCATGGGGTGTTGATGCTGCTTCAAACAAGATGGATAAGATTGCTGATAAAGTTTATAAGATTTCTTATACAAATGTAGTATCATCAGACAGCTATGAATTTAAGTTTGCTGCAAACGGTTCATGGGCTGCTAGCTGGGGTCTTCCGGCAGAAGAGAACGGTGCTCCTGTTGGCGAAAACTATGCTCTTACATACAACGGTGAGAATATGGTTCTCGATACAGTAGCTCTTGGTTATGAAGAGGGTACACCCTTAGATGTAACACTTACACTTGACCTTACAAACTTTGACTATCCTTCAAAGCAGGGTGCAAAGGCATTTATTCAGGTTACACCTCAGGCTCCTTCTGACGAAGCTACAATCACAGCTTCTTCAAACATCTGCCAGGCTAACGGCACAGGCACATACAAGGTTGGCGACAAGGTATCTGTTTACTATGTTCTCGATACTAAGGACGCTCAGGTAGAGGATGTTCAGTGGAAACTCTCATTCGACAAGGATGCACTTGAACTCAACTCACTTACAATGCCTGCAATCAATGATGGCTTTGTCAACACTGACAGCTATGAAGGTAGCGCTTCAAGTCTTTCACTTTACGACTTTGCCGGCGGTAAGAAGCTCGTTGAGGCTGTATTTACTGTAAAGGCAGCAGGTGAAACAAAAGTAAACCTTAATGTTGTTGATCTTACACTTGCTAAGCTCAACGCTGATACAGGTCATGCAGATGAAGGCTCAGAGTACGAGGCAGTTGTTAACAGCGACATTGCTAATGATATCTTTGATAACATTAACTCAGAGGCTAAGGTAGAAGCTTATGTTGAGCCTGCAACAACAGAGCCTGCAACAACAGAGCCTGCAACAACAGAGCCTACAACAGTAGCTCCTGAAACAACAGAGCCTACAACAGTAGAGCCTGCTACAACAGAGCCTACAACAGTAGCTCCTGAAACAACAGAGCCTACAACAGTAGCTCCTGAAACAACAGAGCCTACAACAGTAGCTCCTGCAACAACAGAGCCTACAACAGTAGAGCCTGAAACAACAGAGCCTACAACAGTAGCTCCTGAAACAACAGAGCCTACAACAGTAGCTCCTGCAACAACAGAGCCTACAACAGTAGCTCCTGAAACAACAGAGCCTACAACAGTAGAGCCTGCAACAGTAGCTCCTGAAACAACAGAGCCTACAGATGCTCCTGCAACAGTAGCTCCTACTACACCTGATGCTACATCTGCTACACAGGCTGCAGCAAATGGTCAGTCAACAGCTGACACAGCTACTCCTGACACACCGGCTAACGGCACAAGCAGCAATGCAGTACAGACAGGCAATGCTTCTATGGCAATAGTTATCCTCTTAGCTCTTATTTCTGCTACAGGTGTTGTTTATTTCACAAGAAAGAGATTCACAAAGTAATTTGAATTTCTGATTGTAAAAAATTGTTGACGATGTTGACGGTTTTAAAAAAATAATTTTTCACCCCTCGGTGCTCCGAGGGGTGTTTTTGTTTAACCTCTTTTTAATTGGATGTTTTTGCAGTCGAAAATTTTGTTCGTAAATTTTCACACAAAATTCAGTGAAAATTGTGAATATATTCATTGAAATTTTTTTTGTAATGATATATAATAGAAACATCAAACTAAAGGAATGAAAAAAATGTCTAAAAAAATAAAAAGTATTCTTTCAATTCTATTTGTCGCAATTATGACAGCGTCTTGCTTTTGTATTCCTGTTAATGCTGCCGATGATGATTTGAAAATCAAAATCTCGTCTGATGACAAAGATTCCGTAACTGCCAAGGTTGGTGATACTGTAAAGTATGCGGTCTATATGTCGCAGACCAATGAAAAGGTAATCGGCATTCAGATGAGCTTCTTCTATGATGACGCTTATTTAAAAATGGATGCTGATTCGGTTAAATGTGAAAGCTTTCCTAACTCAGTGGGCAACACGGCTTTGAAGAATTATTACATCTTTACATGGACAGATGTTCAGAACCCTGTGACGCTTAATTCAAACAAATCTCTTGTTTCCGCAGAATTTAAGGTTCTCAAGGGCGGTGAAACCGATCTTTCATACTTTATTTCTGACATCTACGGTGATGATATGACTTACCTAAAGTCTTATAAGATTACCTGTAAGCTATGGGTAAACGGTGAAGAGGTTAAGCAGGATGCTGTTCCGATTGTTGATGAAAAGAAAGCAAGCGAAAACAAACTTCAAGGCGACTTCATAAACTATGTTGACGGTATGGGTGAGGAGAATACTCCTAACAAAGATGACCATAAATCTGTAATTGTTGAGAAAAGATACATTGCAACCCAGAAAAGCACCTCAGTTGTTGATGTTACAAAGACTGTTGAAACATCAACAAACGGTTCGGGTTCGGGTTCAAGCACAACAATTATTATCATCGTTGCGATAGCGGTCGTATTGCTTGCAGCGGGTGCGATAATTCTTGTAAAGAAGAAAGACGATAAGAAAAAATCGGATTCGTTAGGTAATGTAAATTCGGACGAAAATAATGAAAATTGATATCATCTTTGAGTTTAATAGATAAAAATTCATATATTGTCGCTAAATACACAAAATTGTAACTTCAATTTTGTGTATTTTTTTGCTTCCATATAAATTAAAAAGATTGCATTTTTCAATTTTTTGTTATATAATTAGTGCATACCGATAGATATCGGAAATTTTTTTGGAGGAGATTCAAATGTCAAAAAAACTTATTAGTATCATTTTGTCATGTGTTCTCGTTGCTTCACTTGCAGTTGTAGGTGTTGTAAGCGTTTCAGCAGCTATTGACAATGATGGTCGTTACGTTCCGAGTGAGGGCGTAACAGAAACACACAGAATATACTTCTTTATGCCTGAGTCATGGAAGAGTGAAAAGTTCAATGCATCAGATGCCGGTGCATACTGGTGGAACGGTGCAGACGCTTGCGAGTCTAAAGACGGTACATCAAAGGGTGCTCCGTGGCCGGGATACAAGATGCAGGTTTACGATGCAGACGCTAACCTCTTCTATGTTGACCTTCCTGCAGATGCGCCTAATATTATTTTCAACAACTACCTTAACGGCGGTGAGAAAACTACTGATAAGTCAGGTAATGTAACTTATCAGTTCAGCAAGGAACAGTTCGAGGCTGCTGCTCAGACAAAGGATATGACTTGTCAGTTCTATTCGGCTGGTGATGACGATTACTATGACGATATGTTAGACGGTGAGTTCTGGTCAAAGGCTGAAGCGGCTGTTGAGGGTAATGATAAGTCATTCCTCGGCAACTTCAAGGATAACTTCTTTATCGATACAGAGGATGACCTCGGTATCTCAATGACATTCGATAACATGATTTTCGTTATCGATCCTGAAAACTATGATGTTAATGAACTCAGCGGCAAGTTATCTTACGGCGGTAACTTCTACTTCTTCTATGGTAAGAACGCAGATGGCAAATATGAGTACGGCGGACTTCCTGACTATGAAATGGCTAAGGAAAATGGCGTAGTCAATGTTCTTGACAAAGATGCTAAACCTGCTACACCTATACAGCCGGATAAGCCACAAAATCCGGACGACAACAACAACGGCGGCAACAACAACGGCGGCAACAATAATGGTGCCAACAACAACGGTACCAACAACAACGGTACCAACAACAATGGTGCTAACACAAACCCAACTGCTACAGTTCCCGCTCCTGATAAGAATGCTACATCTTCAGCAGATTCAGTTTCTACATCAGACACAACACCTACAAGTGGCAACGGCGCAGTTCAGACAGGCGTTGCAACAGCAGCTGCAGCTCTCGCAGTTGTTCTTATTGCAGGCGGTGCAGTTCTTTACACACGCAAGAGATTTGAATAATCTCACTTGAATAATTATATATAAATATAATTGCTTATGCCCTCCAATCGGAGGGCATTTTTGCTTTAATGTTTATTATTTGTTCTCTTATGTATGACTGAATAAGCGGAAATTACTGATGAAAATATGCCAAAATTCCGTAAAATGCAAATTTGGTGGAATTTAACACAAAAATTTGGTTGTTATTACATTGAGATTAAGACTCAAAATTCCCTGTAACACTTGATTTTTACTGTGTTTTATACTATAATAAGCATACAGATGCAAGTATGGTGTCGGAAATTCATAAGGAGGATATTTAAAATGTCCAAAAAAGTTATAAGTCTTTTATTGGCTGTTATGCTTACAATGGCAATGATTGCAGTTGCTGCAGTCAGCGTTTCTGCCGATACGGACGATGAAGGCAGATATGTTCCTTCTGAAGGCACGAAGACTTACCGTATATATTTCTATAAACCTGCTTACTGGGAAAACGAGTTCGCATCAGATACAGATATTTTTTGGCAGAGCGGTTCTGACAGCCCTTCTGCTTTCCCCGGTTACTGTGCTCAGAAAGCCGATGTCCCGAATGTATACTATTGTGATGTTCCGACGGATGTTGACAATGTAATCTGGAATAATGTTATTGACGGAGCTGACGGCTCAAGCAATTCTGAGATTGCTCCTGCTTATAAGACAACCGATATAGCTTTGGTCGGTTATGATGCTGAAAAATCCGACTATTATCCTGAAGGTGTAAAAAACTTTGATAATATGATTTATGTCATCAATCCCGACAGCACATCTGTTGACGATGAGGGCAAATCAGTCTGTTCAGGTGAATGGTTCTACTACTACGGTAACGGCGAGTACGGTACTGTTCCTGTAAAGGAAAAGCTTAAGAGCGGTGATTATTACGGCGAAGACGGTGTGTTTCCCACAGAATACACTGCCTTGGAGGAAACAACAACTGCTCCTTCCGCAAAAGCTGCGACAGAACCGGCGGCTACAGAGTCTGGTGTCGAATCAACTGCTGCAACTTCGCCTTCCGAAGCTTCTTCGCTTGCACTCACAGTTAATGCAACATCGAATTATTTTCCGATGGCAACTGCACAGTACAACCCGACTACAAATCAGGTAACGGTTACATACAATTTAGAGTCCGCTGAGAATGTTCTTGACACGCAGTGGTACATTTCGTATGACACGGCAATTCTTTCCCTTTCAAAAGATAACAATGTAAAATCTGTTTGTCCTGTAATGAACGGCAAGGGCGCTTATGTCAACTTGTGTGATGGGGATGACGGCACAGGTTATGTTAGATTCTGTGCAAGCGACCTTTCGCTCTATAATTTCAGTGAAAAAACTCCTTTTGCAAGGATTGTTTTTGATGTAAAGGATATTTCAAAGGTCGCTCCGGTTTCTACAACTGTTGACCTTGTTGTTCAGGTACTCCGTGTTTCTGAGCTTGATCCTGACACCGAAATGGCAGACAGTGACAAGGAAGTTGTTCTTGTTGATAAGGAAATTGTAAAAAAAGACCCTGTTGCCGCTGCAAAGGTTGGCCTTTCTACAATGCTTACACTTTCAACTTATGTTGAGCCTGCTACAACTACTGCTCCTACTACGGTTGAAACGACAGAGGCTCCGTCAACAGAATCTTCAACAGCGACTTCTCAAGCGGCTTCAACCGAGAAGCCAACGCAAATCCCTGCGCAGACTTCTGCGACAGAATTTGTTACAGAGAAAATCAATTCAACATCCGACACCCCCGATACACCCGACAGCAACGGCGGCAATGACGGCGTTGTCCAGACAGGTGAAGCTCCTCTGGCTGTTGTAATTCTTACACTTCTCATCGGCTCAACTTGTGTAATGTTCGTTCTTCGTAAGAAGGAAGAAATCCTTTAACGGCTGATAAAGACTAATAATTAAGAGGGCTGACCAAACAAAGGTCAGCCCTCTTTCTGTGCCGTGATTGAGGTTTAAAATCCTGATAAAAATACAAAAAACAGCTCCACCGTAAATAGTGGAGCTGTTTCGTAATCTGTAAAATCAGTTAGCTCTGGTAACCTTACCTGAACGCAAACAACGGGTGCAAGCATATACACGCTTTGGTGAACCGTCAACAATAGCCTTAACACGCTGTACGTTGGGCTTCCATGTTCTGTTTGATCTTCTGTGTGAGTGAGATACCTTAATACCGAACTTTACATCCTTACCGCAGAATTCACATTTTGCCATGCGTCTGCACCTCCTTAAAGAAAACTAATTCTATTTCTAACTTTGTTATAATAACAGAAATTGAGAGAAAATGCAAGTGTTTTTTGAAAATTTCTTAACTTGTTTTTTGCTCTTGTAATTTTTGACGAATTATTATATAATGAGAAGTAAATATAGTTACACGATTGTTACCTAAAATTTTGAATTTCAGGAGGCTCTTATGCTCTCATTATTACTTAACGGAATCAGAAACGGAAATCTCGACTTCGGTGCCGTAATTGCCGAAATATTGGCTGTGCTTGTCATCATATTTTTAATTCTCCCATTTCATGAATGGGCGCACGCTTTCACGGCGTCACTTCTCGGCGACAAGGCTGTAAAGGGCAGAGGCAGACTTTCACTCAATCCGCTCAGCCACATTGACCCTATGGGTGCTTTGTGTATGCTTTTGTTCGGATTCGGTTGGGCAAAGCCTGTTCCGATTGATCCGAGAAATTTTAAAAATCCAAAGGTCGGTATGGCAATCACCGCAATTATGGGACCGATTGCAAATATCGTTGCCGCATTGGCAGGACTTCTCATTTATTATCCGATTATCCTTTTTACAGGCGCATTTCCGCTTTCGACAATCGGAGGATATGTTGTTCAATTCTTGAGCTTCTACATTTCGTGCAATGTCGGACTTGCAGTGTTCAACCTTATTCCCATTCCTCCGCTTGACGGTTCAAAGGTTCTCTTTGTATTTTTGCCCGACAAGGCTGTTGAGTTTTTTTACAGATATCAGATGTATTTCTTCATCGGTCTTTTTGTTCTCCTATATGTAGGAGTTCTCAACACACCGATTAACTGGGTGAGCAATCAGATTCTCAACTTCATCAGCTGGCTTGCAAGCCTGCCGTTTATGCCGTTTGTCGGTTAATTTCAAAATCATTCGCAACATCAAATCATAACTGAAACTTATTTATGGAAACACAACAACTTCAATATAAGCTGTCGGCATTTGAAGGCCCTCTTGACCTGTTGCTGACGCTGATTTCTAAAAACAAAATAGATATTTACGACATCAGCATTTCCGAATTGCTCGACCAGTACATGGAGCAGATTAATATGATGCAGGAAAATCAGATGGATATCGCATCTGAATTTCTGACAATGGCGTCAAGGCTTGTATATATCAAGTCTGTAATGCTCCTGCCAAAATATGAGGAAGAGGCTGAAGAGCTCAAGAAAGAACTTTCGGGACAACTTCTTGAATATGCAGTCTGCCGTGAAATGGCGGCAAAGCTGGGCGATATTTATGACTTTGACAGCTTTTACAGAGAGGCTTCTCCCGTTGAATTTGACTTGACTTACAACCGTATTCATCCGAGTGAGGATATTGCAAAGGCATATGTCAGCGCAGTCGGACGAGGCAAGCGTAAGCTTCCGCCGTCAAAAGACGCATTTTCGGGTATTGTGTCGCATAAAATCGTGTCGGTAAACAGTAAGATTATCCATCTTATGAGAAGGCTATGGCACGGCAAAAGGCTTGAATATCACGAAATTTTTGAGGTGTGCGAGGGCAAAAGCGACCTTGTGGCAACATTTCTTGCAACGCTGGAGCTTGTAAAGGGTAAGCGTATCAGAATTGAGGGCAGTGGTGAAAATGCCGTTGTTCATATGATTGAGGATAAAAACGCAATGCCTTTGCCACAGGTTGACGAGGGCGAAAACAATGAAAATGAGGAGGTGCAGTAATGCCCGTTGAAAATATTCGTGGTGCGATTGAGGCGATTTTGTTCGCAAACGGTGCGTCGGTTGAATTTTCCCGAATAGCGCAGGCACTTGAAATTTCCGAAAAAAAGGTTAAAGAGCATATTTCTGCACTGATTGATGATTATGAGGCGGCAGGACGGGGCATAACTATAATATTGCTTGACAATTCCTGTCAGATGGTTTCAAAAAAGGAATTTGCTCCGCAGATTCGTACCGTTATGGATTTGAGGAGGAACACTCCGCTTTCACAGGCGGCTCTTGAAGTCCTTGCGGTTGTTGCATACAATCAGCCTGTTACAAAGGCTTTTGTCGAGCAGGTGCGTGGTGTTGATTGCAGTGGTGTAATCGGCAGTTTGACAACAAAGGGACTTGTTGAAGAAAAGGGCAGACTTGAGCTACCCGGCAGACCGTTGCTTTACGGCACAACCGAAAACTTTTTGCGTTGCTTTAACATTTCAAGTCTTGACGAACTTCCTCCGCTTCCCGAAAGTGAAGAGGACAAGGAGTCCGAAGAAAACGGTGAAGAACAGGAGAAAATCGAAAACGGCGGAGAACAGATGGATTTGTTTTCGATACAGCCTGATGACAAACAGTAAAAATTAGGGGGAATACCCTTGCTTTGGTTATATATTTTACTCGGAATTGCTCTGTTTGTTGCACTTGTGATGTTTATTCCGATTACTTTGCGTGCATCATATAAAGAGAAGTTTTGGTGTGCCGTGTATATCGGCTTTGTAAAGCTGCAGCTTGTGCCGGCAAAGCCTAAAAAAGAAAAGAAGAAGAAAAAAGCAAAAAAACAAACTCCGAAAACCGAACAGCCTAAAAAAGCGACAGAAAAAAAGCCGAGCCTTATAAAAAAATACGGTATTGAGTGGCTTTTGAACCTGATAAAAAGAGTTGCAGAGCTTGCAGTATCTGCATTGCAGGATTTTTTCAGTCACATACTGATTAAAAAATTCTCGCTGAGTATCAGCGTTGCAGGTGATGATGCGGCTGACACGGCTATAAAATACGGCAAATACTGTGCCGTTGTTTATCCGGCAGTAGGCACAATTGTCCGTGTTGTAAAATGCAAAGGCTACGGAGTTGACATAAATCCGAATTTTTCGGAAAAAGCAGAAACAGAAATTAACTTTGACTTTGCCGCAAGAATTTTCGCATTCCGACTTATCGGTCTTGCCATTAAGCACGGAATCAAGGGGATTAAACTTCTTGCAGAAGTTAAAAATGATTGATATAAATATTGTTGAAAAAGGAGAATGGCTATGGAACATCCTATCGGCAGTTTAATGGATACCACAATGGAAAAAATCAAGGAAATGATTGATGTCAATACTATTATCGGCGAGCCTATAACTTCGCCTGACGGCACACTTATCATTCCTGTTTCAAAGGTAAGCTACGGCTTTGCGGCAGGCGGTTCGGATCTGCCTACCAAAAAGGAAAACAAAGACTGCTTTGGCGGCGGCAGCGGTGCAGGTGTGACAATTCAGCCTGTTGCATTTCTTACCGTTTATCAGGGCGATGTAAGGCTTGTTTCCGTTGACAGGGAAGAAGGTACAGCCGACAAGCTCGTTAATATGATTCCCGATGTTCTTAAAAAAGTAAAGGGAGTTTTCAAAAAGGATAAGAGCGAATCCGCAGACGATTTTTCCGAAATCACACAGGACGATATTGACGGCTGATTCGTAATATTGCAACACCCCTCGGCATAGATTTATGCAGGGGGTGTCCTTATGAAAAAAATAATCTCGCTTGCGGTGTGCTTTGTTATGCCGTTTGTGCTTATGGGCGCAAAAACTGCGGAGGATACTCCTCCCACAACTTCTGCACAGGCATTTGTTCTTTATTGTCCCGATAACAACACGGTTATCTGTTCAAAAAATGCAGATGAAAAAATGAAGCCTGCGAGCACCACAAAGATTATGACATCTCTCATAACGCTTGAGGAGGCGGCATCCTGTAACAGCGAAGTAACCTTCAAACAGGAAATGGTTGCCGAGGGCAGTTCGATGTATCTTAAAGTCGGTGAAAAAGTCCGACTTTCGGACCTTGCGTCAGGAATGATGATGGCGTCGGGCAATGATGCGGCGAATGCGGCGGCATATACGATTTCGGGCAGTCCCGAAAAGTTTTCACAACGAATGAATGAAAAGGCAAAGCAAATCGGTATGACGAATACCAATTTTGTAACGCCGAGCGGACTTGACGATGACAACCATTACTCAAGTGCAAAGGATATGGCTCTGCTTATGTCATATGCACTTGAAAATGACGATTTTGCAAATCTTACGGCTAAGAAGAGCGTGACTGTTGAATTTCTTGAACCGAAATCAAAGAAAACCGCATATGCAAATCATAACAGGCTTTTGTCGCTTTATCCCTACTGTACAGGCGGAAAAACAGGCTATACAACGGCGGCAGGGCGGTGCCTTGTTTCCTCTGCAAAAAAAGACGGTGTAACGCTTGTGTGCGTTACTCTGAATGACCGCAACGATTGGAATGACCATATTTCTCTTTATGATTACGCTTTTGAAAAGTACAGGGGAGTTGACTGCAAGGACGCTGACTTTTGTGCCGATATTCCGTGCGTGGGCGGTGATAAGGACAGCGTAACGGTTACAGGCGAGAAGAACAGCACAATCGTTTTAAAGCGTGAGGACTGCGATAAAATCAAGAAAAAAATCTTCATAGACAGCTTTTTGTATGCTCCGATTGAAAAGAACGAATCGGTCGGCAGAATTGAATACACACTCGGCGGAAAGCTGCTTTATAAATGCAACATTGTTGCAGGCGAAAAGATTAAATCGGATAAAAAGAGTGTGTCAATATTTTCGGCAATAGGAAATCTGTTTTCGTGACAGCTTAAATATACAGAAAATTTTATTAAAAAGGAATTTACATATGGCTAAAATTGAACCTATAAGACTTCAAAAATTCATAGCGCAATGCGGTATTGCGTCAAGGCGAAAGGCCGAGGAGCTTATTCTCGGCGGTCATGTCAAGGTGAACGGCAAAACCGCAATTCTCGGCGATAAGGTTCTTCCTACAGACAAGGTGTTTGTAAGAGGCAAGAGGATTGTTGTGCCGAAGGGCGGTAATTACCGATATATTATGCTCAACAAGCCCCGTGGATTCATTACCACAATGAATGATGAGCGTGGCAGAAAGTGTGTTGCACAGCTTGTTGAGAATGTCGGCGAGCGAGTTTATCCGATCGGCAGACTTGACAAAGACAGCGAGGGTATGCTTGTTTTTACAAATGACGGTGACTTTGCAAACAAGGTTATGCACCCGAAAAACAATGTTTACAAGATTTACAGAGTAACCGTTCGACCGTCAATTGACGAGGATCAGCTTGTAAAGCTTGAAACAGGCGTTGAGCTTGACGGCAGGAAAACCGCTCCTGCATATGTCCATGTAATTCACAAGGAGCAGGGCAGAGTAGTTCTTGAAATGATCCTTCACGAGGGTAAGAACCGTGAAATCAGAAGAATGTGCGAGGCTGTCGGGCTTGAGGTTGCAAGACTCAAACGCACCCAGATCGGCGGTGTAAAAATGGGTATGCTCAAACAGGGCGACTGGAGAGATTTGACCGAACAAGAGGTTAAAAAACTGCTTGCAAACCCGTTTTTAAACGGCAAACAGCTTTAATTTTCTGTTTTTGAAAAATACTTCCGAAACGGTCAATAAAACTATTCGTTAATTTGACAATAAATTTACGGTTTTGGTGTAATAACTATTAAATGTGTTCAAAATTGAAATAGTACAGCGTGTTTTTCTTGTACTTTTGAAGATTATAGAGTATAATGTATCGTGTAGAAAATTAGTATGCACGCTCAGTTTTCGTGCATATTCAATACATGGTATTGGAGGATTTTAAGATGAGTATTGAAAAGATCAATCAGGCAAAGGCTGAAATTGCCGCAACTTCCGCTTATAAGACAATTACGGCGTTTTTTGATGCAGACAGCTTTTGTGAAATTGATGCCTTTGCAAAATCCGGTGAAGGTTTTGCCGAGGTTGTTGCAGGCTTTGGAACAGTAGAAGGTATGCCTGTTTATGCGTTTGCACAGAACAGCGACATTTGCGGCGGTGCCATGAGTAAGGCACAGGCTGCCAAGCTTAAAAAGCTGTATGGCCTTGCACTCAAGACAGGCGCTCCTGTTGTAGGTTTCTATGACAGCGTTGGCGGCAGACTTAATCAGGGTACAGAGCTTCTCGCAGGTTGCGGTGATGTTCTCAATGCTGCTGCGTCACTTTCAGGCGTTGTACCGCAGATTTCGGTTGTTCTCGGCACTTGCCTCGGAACAAACGCTCTTAACGCTGCAAGCGCAGACATCGTTATCATGAGCAAAGACGCACAGCTTTCACTTTCGGTAACAGGCAAGCATTCCGATGCCGCTTACAATGCTGAAAACGGTATTGCCTCAATCGTTTGTGACGACGCAGACAAGGCAATCAAGGCTGCAAAGGAACTTATCCTTTATCTTCCGTCAAATAACCTCACAATGGCTCCTCAGTCATTTGAAGAAGCTCCGGCAGAGGACGGTTGCGGTTGTGTAGTCAGCAGAACAGTTGACGGCAACAGCATTGTAAAGCTCTTCAATGATTACGGCAAGGAAGCGAATGTTCGTTTTGCAAGACTCGGCGGTCAGGTTGTAGGTATTGTTGTTACAAAGGGCAATGAGCTTGGTTGCAAGTCTGCAAACAAGGTTGCAAAGTTTGTTCGTTTCTGCGACGCTTTCTCACTCCCTGTTATAACATTCGTAAACTGCCCGGGCTTTGAGTCAATCAAGTCGGCAACAAAGGCGTCAGCCGCTTATGCTGAGGCAACAACAGTTAAGATTTCTGTTGTTACAGGCAAGGCAATCGGTTCAGGCTATGTTGCTCTTGCAGGCACAGGCGCTAATGCAGATGTTGTTTACGCACTTCCCGATGCGGTTATTTCACCTGTTAATGTTGAGGCTGCCGCATTCATTATGGCTCCCGAAGTTATGAATGTTGCCACAGATAAGCAGGCTGAGGTTGCTCAGAAGTTTGCTGACGAGAATCTTTCTGCTTACAATGCCGCTCAGAACGGCTATGTTGACGGTATTGTTGAAGAAGCTCAGCTCCGTCAGACTCTTATTTCTGCTCTTGATATGCTCTCGGGCAAGCGTGTTTCAACACTTTCAAAGAAGCATTCAACTATCTGATAAATGATTACTTGTTAAAATAAAAGGGGATACTAAAAATGAAGAATTTAAGAATTACAGTTAACGGCACAGCATATGATGTTCAGGTTGAAGAACTCGGCGGTTCTTCAGCTCCCGCAGCAGCCGCTCCTGCTCCGGCAGCCGCTCCCGCTCCTGCAGCAAAGCCGGCAGCTCCCGCAGGCGCTCAGGGTTCTGTTGTTGTAAAGGCTCCTATGCCCGGTACAGTTGTTAATGTTGTCGTTTCGGCAGGACAGGCTGTTAAGGCCGGAGATGACCTCGTATTCATCGAGGCTATGAAGATGGAAACTCCCGTTAAGGCTCCGCAGGATGGCACAGTTGCAACAGTTGATGTTGCAAAGGGTGAGTCTGTTGACTCAGGTAAGGTTCTCGTAACACTTAACTAATCAATAATTCGGAGAAAGGGATGCTGTAAAATGGCAAAAAAAATCAGAGTTACCGAAACTGCTCTGCGTGACGCTCATCAGTCACTCATTGCAACAAGAATGACAACAGAGGAAATGCTCCCTGTTCTTGATAAACTCGATAAAATCGGTTATTACTCACTCGAATGCTGGGGCGGTGCAACATATGACTCATGCCTCAGATTCTTAAACGAAGATCCGTGGGACAGACTCCGCACAATCAGAGAGCATTGCCCTAACACAAAGCTCCAGATGCTTTTCAGAGGACAGAATATGCTCGGTTATCGTCACTATGCCGATGACTGCGTTGAGTATCTTGTTCAGCGTTCAATCGCAAACGGTATTGACATTATCCGTATTTTTGATGCTCTTAACGACATCAAGAATCTTAAAACAGCTATCAAGGCCGCTAACAAAGAAGGCGGTCATGCACAGGTTGCTATCAGCTACACAACAGGTCCTGTATTCACAGATGAATACTATGTTGAGTATGCTAAGAGAATTGCAGACGCAGGTGCAGATTCAATCTGTATCAAGGATATGGCTGCACTTCTTACTCCGACAAGAACCGAAAGCCTTGTAAAGGCTATCAAAGCCGCTGTTCCGGAGCTTCCGCTTCAGCTCCACACCCACTACACATCAGGTCTTGCATCAATGTGCCTTTTAAAGGGTGTTGAGGCAGGTGCCGACGGCATTGACACAGCAATCAGCCCACTCGCTCTCGGTACATCACACGCACCTACAGAGTCAATGGTTGCCGCTCTTTCAGGCACAGAGTTCGACACAGGTCTTGACCTTAAACAGTTCTCTGACATCCGTGCTTACTTTATGACTCTCCGTGAGAAGTACATCAAGTCAGGACTTCTTGATCCTAAGATGCTCGCAACAGACGCTAACGCTCTTATCTATCAGGTTCCCGGCGGTATGCTTTCCAACCTTCTTTCACAGCTCAAGCAGGCCGGTAAAGAAGACAAGCTTGACGAAGTTCTTGCAGAAGTACCCCGTGTTCGTAAGGATTCAGGTTATCCTCCGCTTGTTACTCCGACATCACAGATTGTCGGCACACAGGCTGTATTCAATGTAATCACAGGCAAGCGCTACTCAATGTGCACAAACGAGTTCAAGGGACTTGTTGCCGGTGAGTACGGTACAACTCCAATGCCGATTGATCCTCAGTTTCAGAAGAAGATTATCGGTGACAAGAAGATTATCAAAGGCCGTCCTGCAGATCAGCTTAAGCCTGAGCTTGATAAGCTCCGTGGCGAGATTGAGCAGTGGATTGAACAGCCTGAGGATGTTCTTTCTTATGCACAGTTCCCGAAGGTTGCCCTCGACTTCTTTGAAAAGAGAAGAAATGCCAAGGTTGGCATCAACGGCGACAAGCTTGACAAGAAAAATATGGTTCACCCAGTTTGATTTGACAACTAAAATTAACATTTATGCCACTTTCGCTATGAAAGTGGCATTTTCATTTGAGCAGAATTATTCTTGCTAAATTTTTAGCAACTATATTGCATTACATATAATTTAGCGGTATAATAAAGTTAATTGAATATCTGTTGCATATACCATCATTACAGATAGAATAAATAAAAGGTGAGGAAATAAAAATGAAAAAATTTTTAACAGCATTGATAGCATTTGTAATGTGCTTTTCGGTTGTAACAACAGCTTTTGCGGCTACACCTGATGAAACTTCTGATTCAGACTTGATTTCAGATATTAAACAGGCTATGTTAGATACATATTATGGCGATGAAAAGCCTGATTTTATTGAAGTAAGAATATATGGTACAGCCAGTGACGGTGGCGTGTATTTCGATTTTATGGATAGTTTTACACACTGGACAGATGAAGTGGAATTCGATATAGGTGATTATACTGTTTCTTATCCGAGAGATTGTCCCGTTTTGTTATACAAGAATAATAAAGTATATACCTTGTCAGATGCCTATGAAACAGGTGTAATTGATGATGATATGCTCTATGAATTATATGTTTGGGGAAATCTTTGGGGTAAGATAGATGTTACCCCAAAGGGTGAAGATAGAGCTCTCCTTTCAGAAATAAAGCGTGTAATTATAAATAAATATTACAATGGCAAAGCACCTGAATATTTGAATGTCGAAATTGTTGGTTCTACAAGTGATGAAACAGTATGTTTTAGAAATATACCCTTTATGAGTTTAGGCGTTATGATTGAACAAACAATTGGCGACTATACTTATTATTATAACCATGGCGATGATGTTATGCTTTATAAGAATGGCAATGTTTACTCAATTAAAGAGGCTTACGAAAGCGGAGTTATTGACGATAGTATTCTTGAAGAATTGTCAAAGATGAATTTTGGTTTGGAATCTAATAAACCGAATACAACTGTTCCTACTGAGCCTACAACTACGGTTGCAACAGTTGACGAACCTGTAACAGTCCCCGATACAACTTCTGCAACTAAGCCTGTTTCAACAAGCGACACAGCAACAAAGGACACGCCGAGCAATTCACAGAACAACAGTGGTGCAGTTCAGACAGGACAGAACAGCATTGCAATATCCCTTGCAGCTGCAATGCTTGCAGGTTGTGCAGTAATTTTTGCAAAACGCAGAAATTATTTTAAATAATTCAAAACATCAACAGAATATATAAAATAAACCGTTCTCGCTTTTGTGAACGGTTTATTTGTTTTAGCTTAAAAATTTGTGATAGTTTATCAAGATGTATTGCTTTTTATATCATTTAATGCTACAATTAACTTGCATAAAAATTTAGCGAAAGTTTTTAATAATGCGTAGAATATTTACAAAGTGAGAGGTAACTATGAAAAAATTTATATCAATAGCGATGGCGGCGGTAATGTCGATGTCTGCGGTTGCGGTTTCGGCAGTTTCTGCAAATGCGGTTGAACCGCTAAACACACCCGTGCAGTATGCACAGGTTGCAAGGGCAAGCTTGGCAACACCGAAAATTTCAAAAGCCGAAAGCGTTTACGGCGGTGTAAAGCTTACATGGAACAAAGTGAACGGTGCGGCTAAGTACAGAGTTTACTACAAGGGTCGTAAAGGTTGGACACGAATGGTCGATACAACTTCAACCTCATATATCGACAAGGATGTTTCATCGGGCAGGAATTACACCTATACTGTAAGATGTATTTCTGCTGACGGAAAGAGCTTTACAAGCGGTTATGATTCAAAGGGGACAACTGTAAAATATATTGCCGCCCCCGAAATTTCAAAGCTTGAAAGCGTTTACGGCGGTGTAAAGCTTACATGGAACAAAGTGAATGGTGCGGCTAAATACAGAGTTTACTACAAGGGCCGTAAAGGTTGGACACGAATGGTCGATACAACTTCAACCTCATATATCGACAAGGATGTTTCATCGGGCAGGAATTACACCTATACTGTAAGATGTATTTCTGCTGACGGAAAGAGCTTTACAAGCGGTTATGATTCAAAGGGGACAACTGTAAAATATGTTGCTGCTCCCGAAATTTCAAAGCTTGAAAATGTAAACGGCGGTGTGAAAATTACATGGAACAAAGTAAACGGTGCATCAAAGTATAGAATTTATCATAAAAATTCGTCAGATTGGTTCAGAGTATCAGATACGACTTCTAATTCTATAGTTGATAAATCTGTTGGTATGGGAACATATACTTATACCGTGAGGTGTATAAGTGATGACGGAAAGAGTTTTGAGAGTGGATTTAACCCAAAAGGCTTAAGTATCAGATATAATCAAGCTCCTAAAATACTTGAAACCAATGTTGTAAACGGCGGTATTAAGGTGATTTGGGAGACTGAAAACAATACAAATTACAGATTGTACTGCAAAACAGAAGGTAAGGGATGGACAAAAGTATGCGATAACAAAACAGGTGTTGTGACACATAAAAATTTACAGCCGAATAAAACCTATACATACACTGTAAGAGCAATCAGTTCCGACGCTAAAAAGTATTTGAGCGGTTATGACCCTGTGGGAATGAGCGCAAAATATGTTGCCACACCGAAAATATCAAAGGCAGAATATACATATGACGGTATCAAGCTTGCGTGGAATAAGGTTGCAGGTGCTGAAAAATATCGTGTATATTATAAGGATGCTACCGGTTGGAATAAACTTGTAGATACAAAAGGTACAAGTTATCTTGACAAGGGACTTGTTTCAAGAGAACTCAGCGTAAAAGATAGTTCTGTAAACGGTCAGTATATTTATACTGTTCGCTGTATTTCAAGTAACGGCAAAGTTTTTCAGAGCGGTTATGACACAAAGGGTGTAAAAAGTGCATTATATAACAACGGATGTCCGGAAATTTATAATATTGATACAATGCACGGAGGAATTACTTTAACTTGGAATTCTACCGCCGATAAAAATTCAAAGTATCGTGTTTATATTAAGCAAAGTGGTTCGTGGAAAAAGATTGCCGATACAACCGATAACCAGTACACTTATAAGAATGTAAAAGCAGGACAGACCTATACTTTTACCGTAAGATGTGTATCAAAGGATGAGAAGAAATTTACAAGTACCTATAATCCGTCAGGAGTGACATTTAAGTATAAGACTACAGACAAAACAAGAGATGCATACATAGATTATCTGCTCAAGCATGAATCGGAATGGTTACCTGAACTCAAGGTAGGAAATGTTGCTTTGGCTGGTGTGCAGTTTGCCGATCTCGATTTTGACGGTGTTCCCGAGCTTATAGTACAGGAAGCAGGAGATAAGGAATACTATTTGAATGCAAAGGTGTATACCTTTAAGGACGGAAAGTTCTCGTTAGTCGGATTTGATGATTATAGAACTTATATCCCGAATCAACTGACTTATTTCTATGACAAATCTGCTAAGAAATATATAATTAATGCCGTTGAATTGTCAACCTCAAATGTTGACCGTTATCTTGACTGCGAAAACTATACATTGAATTATGACGGCACAGTTTTGGTTGTTCGTGGATACTCTTGTGCTCATTTGGCTCTTGAAAGTCGGGGATTGGAATACCATTATTACAATAATACCGGAAGAACAACAAAACAGGCATATAATGCCACAAATATGAGTCTACTCGGTAATTGTGTAAATGCACATATGTACAGTCAGTTTGTTTACTGTTCTGTTGACGGCTATCCAAAGCTTTGGAATAGTTATAGCGAAACACAGAAGAAACAGCACCTTACTGATTCTTATAATGCATTCTCATACGATAAATACTAATTGAAACATAGATTGGTGTGAAAAATTTCATACTTATAGCCACGGCGGCGGTTTCGGCGAATGCGATTGAACTGCTGAAAATTTTGCAGCATTTTATGGATGGGTATTTTATAAGTGGCGATTACAAATGGCATAAATTGTATTTTAATATTTACAAAGTTGTTTAAACAATATTTGTTCAGCAGCTTATTAAACAAGGTGCATACATTGTGCATCTAAAAGTCATTATACGAGGAGGAATTATTATGAAAAAATTATTATCCCTCGCAATCGCAACTCTGCTTACTTTTTCGTGTGCTTTAACCGCCTTTGCGGCTGCCGACAATTCGGCAACCCCCGATGAGGCAAAAACACCCGTGGAGCTTAAGATAATTGAGCCTCCGTCAAAAACCTATTTTTGGGAAGATGTTATTCTTCCGCCCGAATCAGTTAAAAATGTTTATGCAGACAGCGAGCATTACTATGCTTTTGCCGACAAAATGAACGCATACAGCTTCAACCCGATGCTTGACCTTTCGGATGCAAAGCTTGAAGTGGTTTACAATGACGGTTCTTCGGAAAGTGTTGATCCAGCCGACTGTACCGCAGAAGTTTCCGATCCGTTTAATTACGGCGAGGTAATGCGAACAGCTCTTGATGCCGCAGGCAATCTTGAACTTGATACACCGTATGAAGAAAATCTAAGATGGTATTACAGCTATTGCATTTCTCTTGAAAAGCAGATTGACAGGGAATATACGGTTAATGTCAGCTATAAAAACCTCACGGCAACTTATACAATAACCACAAGTGATTATGCGGTTGATAATCTGATTATGGATGAACCCGAAGATCCCGATGATAGCTCGGCTCATGATTATCCGTTTGAATCAACAGGCGAAGAGCTTTACAAGGTTGTTTCAATAACACCCGCAAAGCTTAACTACACAAAGGCGGATATTACGGATTCTTATGTGTATGACGGAAAAACCTATTACAATTTTCAGCCCGATGTAAGCGGTACAGAAATAACAATCAAGGATACAAAGATAGGCAAACTCTACACAACCGTTCTTGACGGTACGGAGTCTATGGACGTTTATTCTTCAACTGTATCGAGCCTTACAGAGCCGAATCAGGTTTTGCGTGTTGATTTCGTTGCCGATGTTGACGATTGCTTTGGTATTACAACACCGACAGGATACAACAAAAATGTTGAGTTTACATTTAATGCTTATTTTAATCATCAAAGCACAAACGATACTGCAACCAAGGATAATGCAACTAAGAATACTGTGATGAACGATAACGGTTCTGTTCCGACAGGCAGTCCGATTACAACAATGTTATTCACATTATCTGCTGTTATTGCAGGCGGTGCATTGTTTCTTTCTTACAGAAAAAAGTTTGAAAAGTAAATCAAATAATTGACACTCATTTTTCTTAATATTCAGACAACTGCCCCCGAATCTTTCAAAGGTTCGGGGGCAGTTATGTTCTGTAAAAAACGAAACGGCAACGGAAAAATTTATCCCGCTGCCGTTTAATACTTTTAATGATTTCTATACTTAATCTTCACCGATAAGCTTTACGGTTGTTGCGGTGTGGTGAACCGCATCAAGATACTTTCCGAAAACATCGGCTGTTTTGATTTTTAAACTTGAGGTGTTTACACACGGATGACAGCCGACATATTCGCCCTTGAGAACATCCTCGTCAACAAGAAGTCTTACTCGGTTGTCCTTGTCATTCATAAGCCCCATAACGCTCACCGCACCGGGTTTAATGTCGAGAAATTCGAGCATAAATTCGGGAGATGCAAACGAAAGTCTTGCACTTCCGATTTGCTTTGACAGTTCCTTTGTTTTAAAAGGTTTGTCACCCGGCATCATAAGAAGATAGAAGTCGGTTTTCTGTCTGTTGCACAGAAAAAGATTCTTGCAAATCAGAACATCAAGCACAGCGTCAATCTCGTTGCAAGCCTCCATTGTGTCAGCGTGTCCGTGGTCGGTTCGCTGATATTCAATTCCAAGGCTGTCGAGAAGGTCATATACTCTGATTTCACGGTCTTCTCTGCCCGTTAAGTCGGTTGGTCGTCCGTTGTAAAGTTCCATTTAAAATCCTGCTTTCCTGTAGTGTAATGCCTGTATCAATATTCGCTGTCATCAATGCCCGATACGCTGTCTGAGTAATCAGAATCATCATAATAATCGTCATATGTGATTATACTTGTTCCGTTATAATCATCGTTTGCCTTGACATACATATTTTTGTCGAGCATACCGAGATCCTGCAAAACCTCAATTGTCTTTGTAAAGCTTCTCGGAATAACATAGGATGCGGTTGTGTAAGCAGTGTCGGAATCTGCAGATTTGTAATAGGAAGACAGCTCTGAAATGTAAATATTGTAGGGTGCGCCTGTTGCAAGCTGTATTACACATACAACATCGGGAATGGATTCAACGAGTGTACTGTAATCTGAATAATCAGGGTCGGCTGAACCGTAGAATGTGTTACTGTATCCGACAACTTTTTTAAATTCTTCATCACTACAGTTGTCAATATCTTCAAGAAAAGCATCCTTGATGCGTTTGTATGCCTCGCTGGGACCTGTGAGTGCAACCGACTGGCTGTCATCACCGTAATAGCCTGAAGCAATGCGGTTTACAACCAAGTCAGCATGCTTTTTCTCCGTATCCTTGCGGTTAAATCCAAAAACTGCAAATTCACTCAAATCATCGTATTCCGCCTTTGCAATAGGACTGTAGGTTTTGATATAACCCTTTGAATTTATTATATCCGTGTTGTCGTCATCGTATAGGGTATCTGAATTATAAAATGCGTTGAATCTGTTGTATGCCCTTGTAATAATGCGACCGTCATTGAGCTTGTATGCATATCCGCAGTATGGCTGTGAAAGCTCTTTGCTAAAAAACAGAAAGTTGTCCGTAAACATTGAAACCCATGTGTTCTTGAACTTGTTCTGAATTGAATAGTCACGCTTGTTGATAAGATTTGAATGTGAGTTGGTGATAAAAGTGATTGTGTCCTTGTCGGTTATATCATCAGACATATTTCTCAGGCTGCCGTTTGTAACCTTGTCCAAGTTTTGAAAGTTTGAACCTTCCTCAAAAAATCCCGCACTCTTAATATCCTTTACCTTTGGAACATAGCTGTTGTAGCCGAATGCGTCAAAACAGCAGAGAGCAACACCGACGCAGCTTACAATAATTAACGCACCGAGCGGAATCGAAGTTTTGATAAGCTTTGAAAAGCCTCTGTACAAAATAAGATGAACGATTATGTAAACGGGAACGCTTGCAAGAATAAATCCGAAAACAAAACCCGCATATCCGCCGAAAACATTCATTGAACCGAAAAGAACACCGAGGAACATACCTGCAAGGAATGAAACAAGCACCTTGATTATGTAGCACGGAAGGTGGAATGCAAATGCCGACTGAGCTCTTTCCGCCTTTCTTTTCTTTGCAAGAAAAGCGCCGAGGGCAATACATACAACCGAGAAAATCAGCCAGTAAATAACATTGATTCCGTCATACGCCGCGAGCGGATTGAGTGCATTCATAATGACGCTGTCTTTGAAAATGCCAACATAGAAACCGTCAAAACAACCCACAACAGTACCTTTGATGAAGATTGCGGAAAGCGGATAAGCTACGCAAACCGCAATGAACATAAGCACGGAGTTGAGCATTGTTCCGCAACAAATTGCAATAAGACCGAAAAACGAGATTGATGCGAGTGTACCCATACATATTTCGGGGAATAATTTTGTCACTTCCGAAACAACCGAATGTCCCGAACAAACCGATATAATGGATATTAAGCTGAGAAAGAAAATTGCAGGGATAATCGACATAAGGTAAGCCGATACGGATTTTGCAATAAAAAGTGTTGCTCTTCCAATCGGCAGTGAACCGTACAAATCCGCCTTGCGTTTATTGTGCAGATACGAATAAATTCGCACCGTGTAGATGATAGTAAATACTATTGAAATGAGATAGACGAGCGATGCCGAGGAGTATTGAAAAAGTTCAATTTCTCCGATACCGCTGTTTGCAATGCCTGTAATGCTCAACGCAGAAAGCATCATTGAAAAAGATGAATCGTTTCCGAGTACAACGCAGATTGTAAAGCATACTGTAATTGCAACAGCCGAAATAATACCGAATACAATGAGAAATGTATTGCAGGACTTAAGGTCGCTGAGGAAGAACGACAGCATCTGCTTCAGTCTGCTTTTAAAGGATGTTTTCTGTGTCATAACCTGCAACCCCCATTTCACATATAAAAATTTCTTCCAAGGTCATCGGAACAGCTGAGATATAAATCGGATTAAGCTCCTGCAATTTGGGCATAAACTCTTCCTCTCTTCCTTTGATTGTAAGATTAAATATATTTCCGTTTCTCCATGTGTTTATAACATTGATTTCATTGAAGAATGAATTATCGGGAACTTCGGTGAATGCAACCTGAACCTTGCGGAGTCCAAGCTTGATTTCGTCAATTTCACTCTCAAGCAAAAGCTTGCCCTTGTGCATAAGACAAATTCTGTCACATAATTCTTCAAGCTCACGCAAATTGTGTGACGCAACGACAACTGTCATATCATTTGCGGAAACATTGTCAATGATTATTTTTTTTACAAGCTTGCGTACAACAGGGTCAAGTCCGTCAAAAATTTCATCAAGCAGCAGATATCTCGGACAGGTTGAAAGCGCCAATATCAAAGCCGCCTGTCTTTGCATACCCTTTGACATATCAATTATCCTTGCATCAGGATCAATCGGAAACACCGAGCAAAACTGTTTGAAAGCGTTCTCGTTCCAGTTTGGATAAAGACTTCGAAAAAGGAATGCAGTGTTTTCAAGAGTTGAGCTGTTTGAAAAATAGGGGTAATCGGGAATGAAAAAACATTCTCCCTTTACTGATGGATTGTCAAGAATGTTTATTCCGTTAATATTCACCTCGCCCTTATCGGGGTCAAACACACCCGACATAATTCGCAGAAGTGTTGACTTTCCGCCGCCGTTGCTTCCGACAATGCCGAGAACAGAGCCTCTGTTTACGGTAAGCGTGAAATCGTCAACGGCAGTCACTTTGCCGAATTTTTTGGTTATGTGATTAACTTCAATCATTCTCTCTGCCTCCTTCGTATACAGAATTGATGATTTCTATGAGCTGTTCACGGGAAACGCTGTACAGCTCTGCATTCTTTACGGCATCACGGAATGTTTTGAGAGCCATTTCTTGGAAAGCTGCGTTTTTTGTCAACTTGTCTGTCAAAAATGTTCCCCGTCCAACAGTTGAATAGATGTAGCCCTCTGTTTCAAGAACACGATATGCCTTTGCAACCGTGTTTGGGTTTACACCGATTTCCTGTGCTACCGTTCGTACAGGCGGCAGCCTGTCACCCGATTTGAACACGCCTGCCGACGCAAGCTTGATTATATTGTTGCAAATCTGTTCATAAATCGGCACACGGCTTGTGAAATCAATTGTGAACATAGCCGTCCTCCTTTTTTTGTATAGAAAATTGTATAATATGGCCAATCCTACAGTTAAATTGTAACATTCAATTGTACCATTGTCAATGTACAATTTTAATTTAAAAGACCGTTTGAGAAATTTTTAAAAGAACTTAAAAAGAATAAAACAGCCAAAACCGTCAATAATTATTGTAAAGACAAAACCGATAAAAATTCAGATTCGGGGGTAATTCTTTGCAATACGGAAAAGTTGAAATCTGCGGAGTAAATACATCACAGCTCAAGCTGCTGAAGGAGAGCGAAAAGCGTGAGCTGCTTAACACAATCAGAAACGGTTCTCCTGCCGAAAAGAAAATGGCGAGGGATAAGATGATTAACGGGAATTTAAGGCTTGTTCTTTCTGTTATTCAGAGGTTTACAAACAGAGGCGAAAATCCCGACGATCTGTTTCAGGTGGGTGTTATCGGACTCATCAAAGCGATTGATAACTTTGACCCTACGCTTGATGTGCGGTTCAGCACCTACGGAGTGCCTATGATAATCGGCGAAATACGGAGGTTTTTGCGTGATAACAATGCAGTCAGGGTATCCCGATCAATGAGAGATACAGCCTACCGTGCAATGCAGATAAAGGAACAGCTGACCAATAAAAACAATCGGGAGCCAACCATTGAAGAAATCGCCAAAATAATGGAGATGCCGAAAGAACAGGTGGTGCTTTCGCTTGAGGCGATAGTTGATCCCGTGTCGCTTTACGAGCCTGTTTTTTCGGACGGAAACGATACTATATATGTTATGGATCAAATCGGTGACAAAAACGATGATTCCGCTTGGCTTGAAGAAATTGCGGTAAAAGAGGCGATTTCCAATCTTTCCGACAGAGAAAAACGGATTCTTTCAATGAGATTTTTTCGCGGCAAAACTCAGATGGAGGTTGCGGCTGAAATAGGAATATCACAGGCGCAGGTCAGCCGCATTGAAAAAGGCGCTCTTGATACTATAAAGAAAAGCATTTAGCAATATATGCAAAACAGCTGTTCAATCGGACAACTGTTTTGCGGTTACATAGGTTTGTATAAAAATGTATGGAAAAATTACAACTGATTTTTGTAAAAAAGAAGAAAAAATTTAATTCCGCTTTACTTTCGTGCTTTTGTGTGTTAAAATTTTAATGTATAAAAACTTAATGCTTTATTGCAGAAATAAGGAGGTAACGGTTTTGAATTCTAAACTTAAAAATGATTCTACCGACTATTTGTTCAAGGCGATTCTGTCGCTTGAAAACGAAGAAGATTGCTACCGCTTTTTTGAAGATTTATGCACAAGTGCAGAACTCAAGGCAATGTCACAGCGCCTTGTCGTTGCAAAAATGCTTACCGAGAAAAAGGTATATACAGAAATCGTCAAGGAAACCGGTGCGTCAACCGCAACCATCAGCCGAGTAAAAAGAGCGTTGTTTGATAACGATACATATGGCTACACTCTTGTACTCGACAGGATTGAAAACGGAGAAAAAGAGTAATGCCGAGCTATTTGTCGTTTGCCCGATTTTATGACGGACTTATGCAGGATGCCTGCTATGAAAAAAGATGCGGCTATATTCTTGAGCTTGCCGAAAAATTCAGACATGATATGGGTATAACCCTTGACCTTGCCTGCGGAACAGGAACTCTCACACGCCTTTTGAAAAAGCGGGGTGTGGATGTTTTCGGGATAGATTACAGTATGGAAATGCTCAGCGAGGCAATGCAAAGTGCTTCCGAAGAAGGTCTTGATATTCTGTTTTTAAGGCAGAAGATGCAAAGCATTGACTTGTACGGTACAATAAATACCTGTGTGTGTACGCTTGACAGCATAAATCACCTTACAAAAATTGAAGATGTTGCAAAGACATTTGACCGTGTGGGACTTTTTATGGACGATGACGGTCTGTTTATTTTTGATGTCAACACGGTGTACAAGCATAAAAAAGTTCTTGCAGACAATACCTTTGTGTATGAAAACGACAGCGTTTTCTGCGTATGGCAAAACACCCCCGAGGATGATAACAAGGTGAAAATCGACCTTGATTTCTTTGAGGAAGAAAACGGTGTGTATTATCGTTCATCCGAAAGCTTTTCGGAAAGAGCATATACAGATGATGAAATCAGAAAAATGCTCACGGATGCAGGTTTTGAAGTAGAGGCTGTTTACGGCGACCTTACCCTTGAAAGCCCGAAAGCGGATGAACAGAGGGTAATTTATGTTGCAAGAATGAAAACATCACGCAACAAAGAGTTTAATGAATCGAAAGGATAACCGATATGGATAAAATAATTCGTTGTATTACATCTGACGGTGCGATTATGGCGGCTTGCGTTGATGCGTCCGACATAGTTTTTACCGCAAAGAAGATTCACCACCTTTCACGCAGTGCCACAGCCGCACTCGGCAGACTTTTGTGTGCAACATCAATTATGGGCGATATGCTCAAACAGAAAGACGCGTCAGTCAACCTTCGTGTAATGGGTGACGGTGAACTCGGTCCCGTTATCGCAGTCGGCGACAGCAGCGGCAATGTAAAGGGATATGTCGGCAATGCAGACTGCCCGACGGAATATTACGAAAACGGTAAAATCAATGTTGCAAAAGCAGTCGGCAGAACAGGTATGCTAAATGTTATGCGTGACTACGGTTCAGGCGATCCGTACATAGGTCAGGTTGAGCTTGTCAGCGGTGAAATTGCCGAGGATATTGCAAACTACTACGCAACAAGCGAACAGATTCCCACAGTTTGTGCCTTGGGTGTGCTGATTGACAAAGAGGACGGCGAGGTTCTTCTTGCAGGCGGATTGCTTATTCAGCTTCTTCCGGGTGCAGACGATACTGTTATCGACAAGCTTGAAAAGAATATTGCAGAGCTTGAACCCGTTACAACTATGCTTGCAAAGGGTATGAGTATTCTTGATATCTGCAAAACAGCCCTCAAAGGCTTTGAGGTTGAAGTGCTTGACGAAAACCCTGTTAAGTATGTTTGCGGTTGTTCAAAAGAAAAGCTTGAAAATTATTTTTGTACCCTCAGCGATGATGACATCCGTTCTATGGTCAATGAGCAGGGTGTTGCCGTTGCAACCTGTCACTTCTGCAATAAGAAATATGTCTTTACAAAGGATGACCTTGAAAAGCTGATTGCAGAGAAAAACAACAAAGAATAAAGATTTTTAAAGACCTTGTCGCAAATGTTCGTGATGTCACTCATAAAAATGAAAAAAATTTCAAAAAAGTGTTGACATTTTAATCATAATGTAGTATTATGGTATCTGTCGCCGAGAGATAAACGAAATTCGACAGAACTTCGATACAGCGACAAAGGCATGTGGGAGCATAGCTCAGCTGGGAGAGCATCTGCCTTACAAGCAGAGG
>ERZ857629.263-NODE-263-length-79672-cov-5.973059_pt1 | contig 79672 bp, 59 predicted proteins | sample MGYA00519700_ERZ857629 | MGnify/ENA primary metagenome ERZ857629 (study PRJEB31778, sample SAMEA3449351) | human gut metagenome | biome: human gut; feature: human-associated habitat; material: faeces | place: United Kingdom | collected 2010/2012 ... | reverse complement strand
TGATTTTTTCATTTCATTTACATTTTAAGGAGTCAACCATATCTACAAAAAGACAGGCTATGCCCGATGATAGTCTATAAGCCCTTTCATGGGTGCTTGCAAAATCTGAACAACAGAAAGCTGATGACATTCTTCGAACACCTGTCGAAGTGGATGTTCAAAGTGGTGAGCGATGCTTCCCACAAAAGCCACCTGGCATGGTGAAGCATCTTGTTGTCTGCCTGCAGAAGACAGATAGGGAGTGATGTTGCGCTGATAGAATTGCTCGAAAGCCTCAACCAATAAGAGGTGTAACGCTTCTGCATGCTGACGAGAGGTGGCAGAAGCATCAGGTTCTGTACCATTATTTATCTGCATGGAGATGAAGGGAGCTATTGACGCCAAATAACGATTGGCGAGTGGCTGACGATACACCTTATCTATAATAGATGGATAGTCGAGTCCCGACCAGGACAAATATTCCTGCTTTAGGGTTTCGGGAAGACTACCCTTCAAGATGCCATTGAGGAACATACGACCAAGGACTGCCCCACTTCCCTCGTCACCAAGAATATAACCTAAAGGTGGTGTATTGAGAACGATGCGCTCACCATCATAGAGACAGCTGTTGGCTCCTGTGCCTAAGATGCAAGCTATGCCGGGCTTTCTACCCAACACGGCACGGGCAGCTCCGAGCAGATCGCTCTCTGCATGTACCTCAGCCTGTGGGAAACGTTGCAGCAGCAGGTTCTCCATGCGCAGCTTCATAGCCTCGGTAACTCCACTGCCATAGAAAGACACCCTTTCTGGCAGTAAGTTGAGAGAGAGTTCTTCTTTGAGCACACGTAAGATTTCATCATCAGAGAGATGGAAAGGGTTGATGCCCTGTGTCTTGTCTGACCACAAGATGTGGCCTTTGGCATCAATAAGTGCCCAATCGGTCTTGGTGCTTCCGCTATCCGCTATCAGTGTTGTCATAATCATTCGTCTTAGTTATCAATCGTATCTGCAAAAGTAATAAAAATAAGGATAAAAACAACTTATCGGATGTAAAAATGTAAAAAAGGAAATATCTTTTTGCTTCTTTCTTCATTTTTGCTTAACTTTGCAGTCAAATAAAAGAGACCTTATGAAGAAATTATTGATAATCATCCTGATGTGGGTAACATTCCTGCTGCCAAGCCATGCCGTACTCAAAGAGGCCAACCTTGACACCACGCTCTATATGCTTCGCACAGAGCTGGCCAGCTATCATCTCGACTTCGAGAAACAGAATGAGTTTGCCAAACGACAGCAGCAAACCATCATCAAGGAACTGATGACCATCATGGCACAAGCCGACCAAAACTCCATCATGCTCTATTCGCAACGCAATGGTTATATCTTCGACCTTACCTATGCCTGCCATGAAGCCACCGAGCAGTTTGAGAAGTTCAAGTCGAAGGCTGCACCCTTCAGAAGCCTTATCAACAAGAACAACGTTGAGGTGGCACGCTTCGACTCGCTCATCAACTACCTATACAACATGAACACCATGTTCATGACGAAGGAGGCACAACTCAACCGCAACGTAAACCTCACGTTAGCTGTCAACATACGCCGACAATTGGTGGAACGACAACAACAGTTGCACGACTATATCCGTGCCTACGATATGACCGAGCGTAAGTTGAAATCGCTTAATGATTATGCCAACCAGCGATATGCCGAGATACAGAAAAGCATCTTCAATAATGGCGGGGACAACTATATTACCATATTGCGCCATGTAGGCAACCACTATAAGGAAGCCAAAACATCGGTAAGCGAAAAATACCGCCCTGCACCAGGCATGATGTCGCAATGGGATGTGAGAATTATCTTCATCCTCTTTGGTATCATCGTCTTCTATGGCATTATCTCGGTGGCTCTCAACCTCTTCACCATCCGCATCGTGGTGACACAACTGGTGAAAAGAGGACGTTTTGAAGGCATCAAAGACAACTTCTTGGCTAAGCGCACTTGTATCATCATGGCGATGACCATCGTCACCTTTGCCATTCTCTTAGGTATCATACGTGTCACCGCTCACCAGAACTTTGTCATCATGGCATGCGGACTGCTCGTAGAGTTTGCGTGGCTGATAGGTGTCATCCTTATCTCGCTTCTGCTGCGCGTGGGCAACGACCAGATAAAGAGTGCTTTCCGCATCTATTCTCCATTGATGTTGGTGGGCTTCCTCGTCATCACATTTCGTATCATCCTGATACCCAACAGTCTGGTCAATTTCATATTCCCTCCCGTCTTGCTACTATGCACAATATGGCAGGCCAACGTCATCAAGCGACACAACAAGAAAGTGCCTCGCAATGACAAGACATACGCCTACATCTCGCTCTGCGTCTTCACTGTAAGTACCTGTTGTTCGTGGGTGGGCTTCACCTTGCTCTCTGTGCAGATTATCATCTGGTGGATGATGCAGCTCACTTGCATTCTGAGCATCACCTGTCTGAAAGACTGGATGGAGGTCTATGCTGAGCGCAAGAATCTGAAGCATAAGCCGATAACCGACAAGTGGATATTCCGCTTTATCAACAAGGTGCTCATACCTTCAGGCGCAGTGTTGTCTTTCATCATTGCCATCTATTGGGCAGCAGACGTATTTAACATGAGCGACACCACATGGATGATATTCAACAAGGAGTACATCAAGACCAGCAACTTCACTGCTTCACTCTACAGCATCAGCTTAGTGGCTTGCATGTTCTTCCTGTTCAACTATATCAACATCACCACCAACGACCTAATGCGCCATCATTTCGAAAAGCAAGACCCTGCCTCGGCAGCCAGCAAGATTGTGATGTTTAAGAACGTGCTACAGGTCATTGTTTGGGGCATTTGGCTGATGATAGCTCTCAACGTGTTCCAGGTGGGTAAGTCATGGCTCTTAGCCATCTTTGCGGGTCTTTCTACTGGTCTTGGTTTCGCATCCAAAGACATCCTGGAGAATATCTACTATGGTGTTTCTCTGATGATGGGACGTGTGAAGGTGGGCGACTATATCATCTGTGATGGCACACGCGGACGTGTAAGCAGCATCAGCTATACATCCACCATGCTCGAGGCTACCGACGGTTCGGTGATAGCCTTCCAGAATGCACAGCTCTTCTCTAAGAACTACAAAAATATGACTCGCAACCATGGTTATGAGCTTGATGTTCTGGAGGTGGGCATAGCTTATGGTAGTAATGTAAAAGAAGTAAAACAAATACTCATCAATGCGCTTAACCAACTCGACTGCATCTATCACGAGAAGGGTGTCAAGGTAGTGCTGAAAAGTTTCGACGATAGTTGCATCACCCTCAAGATATTGGTATGGGTAAATGTTCTCACCCAATATGTGGACGACGGTAAGATCATGGAGTGCATCTACGATACACTCAACGAGCACAACATAGAGATTCCATTCCCACAGCGCGAGATAACTATCAAGAAAGCTTCGACAGAAGAGGCTAATGCCGTTGCATCGGCACTGAATGAGAAAGCATAAACATTTCACACTTAACATTGAACATTTAACATTATAAAATAACGATATGGCAACATTCATAGCAGGTCCTTGCGTCATCGAATCGATGGAGTTGTTGGACACAGTGGCCCAGGAACTCGTACGCATCAACCGGAAATTAGGCACAGACATCATCTTCAAGGCTTCATTCGACAAAGCCAACCGCACAAGCATCCATTCCTTCCGCGGTCCAGGACTGGAAAAAGGACTGCAGATGCTTGCCGATATCAAGTCGAAATATGGTCTTCGCATCACTACCGACATTCATGAAAGCTATCAAGCAGAAGCTGCAGGAACGGTGTGCGACATCTTGCAGATACCTGCCTTCCTATGCCGACAGACCGACCTCTTGGTGGCTGCTGCCCATACTGGTAAGATTGTAAACATCAAGAAAGCCCAGTTCCTCAGTGGCAGAGACATGAAATATCCTGTAGAGAAAGCGCTGGAGAGCGGTGCCAAGGAAGTATGGCTCACAGAGCGAGGCAACAGTTTCGGCTACAACAACCTGGTAGTTGACTTCCGCAACATCCCCGACATGAAAGAGATAGTGCCCACGGTCATCATGGACTGCACTCATAGCGTTCAGCGACCCAGTGCGGGAGACGGAAAGACAGTAGGCGATCGTAAGTTTGTACCAGCCATGGCCATGGCAGCCAAAGCATTCGGAGCCACAGGCTATTTCTTCGAGGTTCATCCCGACCCGGATAACGGGAAAAGCGATGCTGCCAACATGTTGGAACTCGATAAACTTGAAGTATTAATCGCTGACTTATTGGCTTAGCAGCTATATCTTTTCAGTTTAAGTATTTATAAATCATGACAGAAAAAAACAAACATATAGAGGACAAGACTATCCGTCACTATGGCGAAGAGGCTCTGCGCGAAGAGGCCGAAGCCATATTAGACCAAATAGCATTGTTGGACGACAACTTCGAGAAGGCTGTCGACCTGATGTATCACTGCGAAGGAAAAATCATCGTGACCGGTGTAGGAAAGAGTGGACACGTAGGAGCCAAGATCGCTGCCACCCTGGCATCGACAGGAACTCCTGCCTTCTATATCAATCCACTCGATGTTTATCATGGTGACTTAGGTGTGATGACCGATAAGGATGTGGTCTTGGCGCTAAGCAACAGCGGTCAGACCGATGAGCTGCTACGCTTCATCCCCATGGTGCTCCACATGAATGTACCCATCATCTCGATGACAGGCAATCCCCACTCGCTGTTGGCAAAATACTCCAACTATCACATCACAGTGAAGGTAAAGAAGGAAGCCTGCCCACTCAACCTCGCTCCCACAAGTAGCACCACTGCCGCACTGGCCATGGGCGACGCATTGGCCATAGCACTGATGCAGGTACGCCACTTCAAGCCACGCGACTTTGCACAGTTTCATCCTGGTGGCGAATTGGGCAAGCGCTTGCTTACTACAGCTGAGGACGTGATGAAGAATGAAGACCTGCCCATCATTGCCAAAGACATGCACCTGGGCGAAGCCATCATCCACGTGAGCAAGGGTAAGTTGGGACTGGGTGTATCGGTAGATGAAGAAAATCGCGTCATCGGACTGATTACCGATGGTGACATACGTCGCGCTATGGAGAAATGGCAAGCCGAATTCTTCAATAAGACGGTGAGCGACATCATGACCACTACTCCTAAGCACGTGGCACCAACCACTAAGATTACAGAGATACAGCACATCATGCACCAATACAAAGTACACACCGTATTGGTCATGGACGACGAGAAACACCTCTTGGGCATCGTCGACCATTACGCATGTATGGTGTAAAGTAATGCAATAACATAAACTTTAAGAATGAAACTCAGATACCTATTATTAACGGCAAGCATCCTACTGTTCTCCTCGCTGTGTAGCGCACAAGACAGTTTACTGCTTGCCGACAATCATCACACGATAGAGAGTAGCGACTCAGTCATTGTCAAACAATTAAGGGAGAAGGGAATTCGTTTCTCCCACAACAACTCTGTAACGCTCCTAATGAGCGGTCAAGAGAAATTCGACGATATGTTCCAGGCCATCCGCCAGGCTAAGAAGAGTGTACACTTAGAGTATTTCAACTTTCGTAACGACAGCATCGCAGGCTTGCTCTTCGAACTGCTTGCCGAGAAAGTGAAACAAGGTGTCAAGGTGAGAGCCTTGTACGATGGCTTCGGTAACTCATCCAACAACAAGCCGCTGCGCAAAAGACACATCCAGGAGATACGTGCCAACGGCATAGAGATATTCGAATACAAGCCCGTGAAGTTTCCATGGGTTAATGCCATCTTTAACCGTGACCATCGCAAGATTGTGGTCATAGATGGACAGATAGCCTACACAGGTGGCATGAACGTAGCCGACTATTATATCAAAGGCACCGAGGTAGTGGGATCGTGGAACGATATGCACTGCCGCATCGATGGCGACGAGGTGAACACGCTGCAAGCCATCTTCTTGAAGATGTGGAACAAGGTGAGCGGACAGAACGTACATGGTGCCGAATACTTTCGTGCCAAGCGACAAGACTATCTGGTAGATGGTCTCAAACCTGACACCACAGCCACGGCATATCACAAGATGGTAGGCATCATCAATCGTGAGCCTCATATCTCGAAAGACATCATTAGATACTTTTATGTGAATGCCATCAATGTTGCACAAGACAGCATCAAGCTCATCAGTCCCTACTTCACCCTGAGTCACAAACTGAAGAAGGCACTCAAGAATGCAGCCAAGCGAGGCGTGAAAGTGGAAATCATGCTCTCCACCAAGAGCGACATTCCCCTGACGCCCGACTGCGGTTTTTATAATGCCCACAAACTGATGAAGGCAGGCTGCCACATCTGGATGTACACACCAGGATTCCATCACACCAAGATTATTATGGTGGATGGTAAATTCTGCACTGTAGGTAGTGCTAACCTCAACGCTCGAAGTCTGCGCTGGGACTATGAGGAGAATGCAGTCATCATAGACTCTCATACCACGAAAGAGCTTACCGACCTCTTCGACAAAGATAAGGCAGACAGTTTTCTACTCGACGAAAAGAAATGGCGCGAATGGCGAACGGGATGGCAGAGATTCAGAGGATGGTTTGCTGCCAAGGTGTTAACACCATTCTTATAAGAAAACAAACATCAACAAAAAGGATTCATGAACGAAGAAGCTATATATGCTAAGAAGACGGGTGAAATGATGACAGGTAGCATGCCCGAAATGGCTATCATCGAGAGCAACACGCTCGCCATGATGGGACTCAAGCAACTGTTAGAGGCTGCCATGCCCATGATGAATATTTGCACCTTCGGCAGTTTTAACGAGTTTGAAGCCAACCACCCCGACCGCTTCATCCACTACTTTGTGTCTATGCACATAGCTTTGGCTCATCGCCACTTCTTCATACAGGGGAAAAGGGCACGCCAAACCATTGTGCTCACACCCAGCAACGACCCTAACTCGCAACTCAACGATTTCCATTGTCTCTGCGTAAGTGTGCCTGAAGAAACTCTTGTAAAGCATCTACTTGCCCTACAGAAGATGGGACATCCACATGGTGAACACTTACCCACCCCGTCTGCTACCATGAAAGAGAAGAATCTTTCGGACCGCGAAATAGAGGTTTTAGCCTTGGTGGCGCAAGGAAAAATCAACAAGGAGATTGCTGACATGCTGTGTATAGGTATCTCTACCGTCATCACACACCGTAAAAACATCCAAGAGAAATTGGGACTGAAATCAGTTTCATCACTCACTATCTATGCTGTGATGCATGGCTATGTGGATATCAATCACATTTCTGGATAACAGCACAGCAACAGCCATACCTATTTATAATGACAGCGCCTTCCCTGTAGCATTACAAGGAAGGCGCTGTTGGTATATGAGATATCTTATAATTTCACACTCGATATGTCGACCAGATTGTTGACAATAGCATAAATAGTTAGACCTGCTGGCGAATGTATCTGCAACTTGCGAGCAATGTTGCGACGATGGGTAATTACGGTATTGATGGAGATGAACAGATGGTCGGCAATCTCCTTATTGGTCATGCCTTGCACCAATGCCACGATAACATCCTTCTCACGATCGCTCAACTGCTCATCGCTCTGCGGTGTCTGGTTGATCATATTGGATATTTTAACACTCACATCACTTTGTTTCAGCTTTCGTTCCTCGTTGCGCACGGCAGGAATGAAGATTTCCTCCTCTACCTGCGAATGCTGGTTGAGCCATTCCTCGTTATTATATATGTCGTAAAGTGTGGCACTAAGCTGATTGTTGTGCAATCCGTCAGAAGGCAAATACTTGATGATGATATTCTTCAACTCTTTCAGTTTGACATCTATCTGCACATGATGCTTAGAGAACGTCTCGATGTCGAAGTTGGCTGGTGCTGTACCGTCAATAAGCGACTGCACGTAAGGGAAGACGGCTTTTTCCTCATACTTCATATGATTGGTGATGCTATGCGCATACTCATCGTATAGTTTGAGAATAAGTCGGGCCAAATTGTCGTTCTCGTCGAGCGCCTCCACCAACTCCTTTCGAATAAAAGGTAACTGAAAATCAATGTAGTAAGCATGCGATGCCTTGAGATAATGCAGTAGTGTAGACAACGACAGGCGCGAAGCATTGTCGTACTCCTTATAGCCATTGATGGTGAAGTTTACCACCGCTAAAAAAGTATAAGTATCCACCGCCTGTTCCTCGCAAACCTCTCTCACCGTTTTGTCGCCAAAGCCCAGATTGATACCGAAACTACCCAAGCTCTGAAGGATGTTGTAATTATCGCGAATAATGCTGATCATCTTGTCATCAGCTTCATACATCTTTTGATTTTTCATCGTTGTTGTATACTTTTAAGACCTAAATCATGTACGTTTAAGAGCGGACATTCATCATGTTTTTGTTTCCGCTGCAAAATTACAAAAAACATCCGAAACTCGCAATACCTAAAAATGGGGATACGGCAGTTTACCAACTTTTAAGTATTGCAAGATTTTTTAAAACGCCTTACCTTTGCACCCGAAATCGAAAAAAGAGCGCGGTGATGATTGCCACTCCCGAGCGGCAGAGCTGCGTAATTCCTTATCAAGCTTCAGGGCTTTAAGGAGATACTAAGCCTCTAAAGTGTCGAGACCGCAAGCAGACATCCGCGCTCTTTTCTTTTAATGTTAGAATAACAAACTCAACTTTCGCAAATGGGGAAATTAAAGAATTTAAAGAAGTTAGAGAAGTTAAAGCCAAATGCTTTATAGCTAAATATACAACAAAAAAGCTATTGGCTATAACTTCTAACGACCGAAGGGAGTAATCACTTCTATAATTTCCGAACATGAGAAAGTTCAGTAAGAAACAGAAAACATTTCTAAACAGATAATAATGAACATTTTAAAAATTGGATTGATGTCCGCTGCGTTGGTTGCTGGGTTGGCAAGCGCCAACGCACAAGTAGTTGCAGCCGACAGTGTGATGCAACATGCCAACGGAAAGCGCCTCAGTATCGGCGGTTATGGCGAGGTAGCTTATAGCAGAAACTTCTATAGTGACAGTGGTAACAGATATAGCACGGCCTCGCTCCACAAGAACGATCCAAGCCATGGACGATTCGACATTCCTCATGCAGTCATCTATTTAGGCTACGACTTTGGCAAGGGCTGGACATTCGGCACTGAGATCGAGTTTGAGCACGGAGGCACAGGTTCTGCCATCGAATATGAGGCAGAGGAGTCTATCGAGTTTGAACAGGAACAGGAGAAAGGCGGTGAGGTAGAGTTGGAACAGTTCTGGATTCAGAAATCATTTGGCAAGTTCCTCAACATCCGTGCCGGACACATCGTAGTGCCTGTAGGCCTGACCAATGCTTATCACGAACCCCTCAACTTCTTCACCGTATACCGTCCTGAGGGCGAGAACACCATTCTGCCTTGCACTTGGCATCAGACGGGAGTTTCGGTGTGGGGACGTCATGGCGACTTCCGCTACGAAGCCCAGTTCCTTGCTGGACTTGATGCCTATCAGTTTAGTTCGCTCAACTGGATCAAGCCTGGCACCACGAAGCCTTTCGAGTTTGAAACAGCCAACAAATATGGCTTTTCTGCCCGTGTCGACAACTACACCATCCCTGGGCTGCGCATCGGTTTGAGTGGCTATTTCGGACAATCTATGCACAACAGTGTGCCCCACGATATGGAGAAAGGCAACAACAAGAAGCTGAAGGGCAACATCTTCCTCGGAGCACTCGACTTCACCTACAAGGCCCACAACTGGATGGCACGTGGCAATGTAGACTATGGCTACGTGAGCGATGCCGCTGCCATCAGCAAGCTGGTAAAGCCTGGCGTGCAGTATGTGAAGCCTTACGAGACCAACCAGGCTTTCGGAAGCCATGCCATCGCCACCATGTTTGAGGTGGGCTACGATGTATTCTCACAGATAGAGAAGTTGCGTGCCGATAACCAGAAACTGTATGTCTTCGGTCACTACGAGTATTACGACTCTTATCTCAACAACACCACCAAGCAGTACACCAAGCGACAGATCTTCGCTGGCGGTATCAACTACTACCCCATCAAGCAAATCTGCGTGAAAGCAGAGTACAACCTGCGCAAGTTCAGAAGCCAGTACAACGACGAGCCTGCCCTCAACATCGGCGTCGCCTACCAGGGTTTCTTCCTGTAATCGCAGAATGAGGATTTCGATCTAAAAAAACATACACAACTTTCGCAAATGGGGAAGTTAAAGAAGTTAGAGAAGTATACATTCATTAATAATAATAACATAAACAAATGAAAAAAATTCAGAAATTGGCCTTGTCATTCATGATGGGTGGCTTGGCACTCTGCTTTGCATCATGCGGCAGCGATGACGACACAACTTTCGATCTGCCTGACGTAGGTCAGGCTACAACAACCATCAACTCGTCTGATCTCGCGATGCAGAAAACCACCAAGGCTTACGTCGAGAATGTGGTTTACCCCACTTACCAGGCTTTAGCAAAGAACTCACGCGAACTTTACACCACCTGCACAACGCTCTACAAGGCAGCAGAGACTGGCACCATGACACAGAGCCAGATTGACGCAGCCTGCGAGGCTTTCAAGAACGCACGCCGTGAGTGGGAGCGCAGCGAGGCATTCTTGTATGGTTCAGCTACCGACAACAATATCGACCCACACATCGACTCCTGGCCACTCGACCACGATCAGTTAGTTTCTGCTTTGACCAATGCCAGCCTCATTGAAGGCTTCAAGAGCGATACTCCAGAGAAGTTCGTTTCCGACAAGAACGAGCAGTTCCAGTCTGTATTGGGCTTCCATGGTATGGAGTTCGTCCTCTTCCGTGAGGGTCAGAACCGCACAGTTGATGCTTTCAAGGCCAATGAGACAGAAGAAGGCATGACCTCAGTAAAGGGCATCGACGAATTGGCATTCCTCGCTGCTGTGGCTGGCGATGTGAAGAACATGACAGCCATGCTGGAGTTCACATGGATGGGCGACGCTGCCAGCAACGAAACCAAGCAGGTGCTCCAGGACAACAGATACGTATTCTCAAGCATGCGCTATAATGGCTTCGTCGCATCCAAAGGCACCATGTGCTACGGTCAGTATCTGCTCACTCCTGCACAGACCACAGGCTATCAGTCTTGGCCAGGCACCATCAACCAGATCTTCGTAGGCGGTTGTTCCAACATCTGCAACGAGGTACAGGAGCAGAAACTCGGTCAGGCATGGCGTGTATACAACAACCTGGGCGGAACAACCGAAGACGGTGAGGCTGAGTCAAAAGACTACATCGAGTCGCCATACAGCCATCGTTCTTTCGTAGACTACAAGGACAACCTCTACTCTATTAAGAACACACTCTATGGCACACGCGACGTCAACGCCACCTCTCCAGCAGCCAACTCTATCATGTCGCTTCTCTCAAGCCTCAACTATCCTGACTTGAGCAAACTGCAGAATGCACTGACCGCAGCCCTTAAGTCACTTGATGATGCAACAGCTGCACAGGGTTACTTTAAGGCAAATCCTGGTTCTGCTGCGGTAGAGAATGCCATCAAAAAAATTGAGGATCTTGATAAAGAGCTCAACAAAGCGGGTACTTGGATCAACCTCCAGAAAGCTCAGTAAAGTCATTAGGAAGTTAAGAAGATAAACGATAACATATACGTAGCCTTGAGTCATTGTGCGCAAGGCTACGTTGTGCGCAAGATAAACTTTATCCAAAAAAGGAGCATTATGAAAAAGAAACATTATTTGGTATGGTCATTTGCTGCGGCATTGACCATGATGTTAATGAACAGCTGCTCCGATGAGAACAGCAACCCACAAGAGCCCGACAACCCTATGGAGTCGGATGCCAACTATGTAGGCAAGGCACAGGATGGTTTTACCGCCGAGGAATGGTATCCTGGTGGCGAGCTGGGAACCACCGAGAATGTCAACTCCAGCTGCTATGAGGACGAGGCTCCTGCCGTCAACGAGCAGGGACTGCACGACAATTTCAAGACGGGCGAGATGTTCTTCGAGCGCCAGTACACCATCGACAATGGTGCCTTCAAGGGCGTAGGTCCTGCCTATCTGCGCAAGTCGTGCCTCGACTGCCACCCAAGCTACGGACACGGCATGCGACAGGACAGCTATGCCATCGCCTATGGCAACGGTAACGGCTACCTGATGGCCATCTACACACCCGACGCACCAGGAAGCAACGACGGAAACTATATCGGCGAGGTGACAGGTATGCCCCAGACAGGCGCTGCCGACCCCTTCAAGGCTCCTATCGAGGCTGACAAAATCAAGATTCATTGGGAGCACGTAAACACCATGGAGAGTGGACTGGCCATGAAGTTCCCTGCCGACGGCGAGACCTTCGACCTCATCTATCCTGAGGTGACCATTCCTTCAGAAGCCTTCCATACCAACCCTGTTCCATCCAACATCGCCGTGCGCTTAGAGTCTACCATCGGTGTGATTGGCACAGGTCTGCTTGACGCTATTCCACAGGAGGAAATCGAGAAGCAGTATGCCTCTGAGGCAGCTTACTTCAAGAGTGCCGGTATGGACGTATCAGAGTATCTCAACCCTAAGTTCTGGGATGCTGCAGGCGAGAAGATGGCAGCCGGTGCCTACTACTCTACCTGGGGCACTGACGGCCAGTTTGCCGATGGCGGCGAAGGCAAAACGGGCGTATACAAGGCCATCAAGCGATTCACCTATGCCCTGACACGTGCCTCTCTGCAGGACGGTCCTGGCGCCAATGCCATCTGGAACATCACCAATGTGAGCCGTCCAGACCGCCCCAAGCTCTACTCTACAAAAGCATGGGCAAAGGCGATGTCGGAAGACCCAGAGGTGATTGCCAAAATCAAGGCAAACCCACAGTCACCCTATTATGCCGACGGTACTGATGCGGGCATCAAGGAGACTGTCTACAACCTGCTGTTGCCTTCCACCAACCAGTTCGACAACCAATGGCACAAGTTCCAGCCCGAGATGACAGCCAACAACTTCTACGACTTCATGGTATGGCACAGAGGTCTGGCCATTCCGCGTGCACGCAACCTGAACGACAAGGACGTACAGCGCGGCAAGAAGCTCTTCATGGAGTGGGGTTGCGCCAGCTGCCACCGCCCATCATGGAAGACAGGCGATGACAACTACTGGACTCCTAACATGATAGCCGGCAAACTATTGCCACGCTATAAGAACCAGACCATCTATCCATACTCTGATATGCTGCAACACAAGCTGTACATGAAGAACGACATTCATGGTTCTTGGTGCCGCACCACTCCATTGTGGGGCCGCGGACTGTCACGTATGTGTACCGGAGCTGAAGACCGTCTGCACGACTGCCGTGCTCGCAATGAAGTAGAGGCCATCATGTGGCACTGCTATAGCAAGAATAGTCACGCCTATCAGTCTGCCCTCAACTTCTACAAGGCATCGAAGACTGACCGTGATGCAGTGGTTAAGTTCCTGCAGTCTATCTAATATTCTGCAAGCTACATTTCATAAAAAAATTTCTTGAAAAACTATTCCGCAAGAAATATATGAATCAACAAGATAAAGGACAAAGTGAATCGCAAAGATTCGCTCTGCCCCTTTATCATATTGAACAACCCTTCTAATAAGGATAAAAAATCAACAAATAAAAATAGAAACATTTATGAATCATTTTTTGAAGACAAGTGTGTTTTTGATGAGTTCCGCCTTACTACTGGGCTCATGCTCTGATGAGAACACCCCAAGCGAAGAAAAAAAGAAAGAACCTTTTGAGTCTGACGCTAAATATTTCGGACAAGAGGTAGGCAACTTCAAAGCAGAGGAGTGGTATCCAGGTGGTAAACTGGGAACTACAGATAACGTATCCTCCAACTGCTACGAGGATGAAACCCCAGCAGTTACCGATCAAGGTTTTACAGCTCGTTTCAACCAAGGAGACTTGATGGCAAGTACACCATACACACTGAGCAACGAGCCTTATAAGGGATGGGGACCTTGCGCCTCACGCCGTGCTTGTGAATACTGCCACGCAGGCGGTTATGCTCATGGTCATAGCCGCAGCGACTTCAAGCCAGTGATGGGCAATGGCTACATCGTATCTGTCTATTACCCAGACGCACCAGGCAGCAACAACGGTGAACCTATCGACCAGCTCACCACATTTACTATGACGATGGCAGACTCTCCATTCTTGCCACCTTTGGATCCAGACAAGGTAACCATCACTTGGAAAGACGTAACCTCTATGCCAAGTGGACTCGCCATGAGATTCCCTGACGGAGAACCATTCTCATTGCATTATCCTGAGGCGTCTATTCCACAGGATGCCTTCAATGCAGATCCTCAACCTACCAATTATGCCGTGCGCCTCATCGCATCTTGCAACTTCCAAGGTTTGGGTTTGATCGATGCCCTCTCCAATGAGGACATTGAGGCTCAATACAAGGCTGAGAGTGAGCACGTAGAGTTGAACCCTGAGTTTTGGGACAACAATGCCAAGAAGTTGAAGGACGAAGCCTATGCAGAGGATGCTTTTGGAAAGAAATTCGTGAAGCGTTTCAACTATGACCTCTTGGAGGGATGCCTCCAGAACGACGTAGCTCTTTGGGATGAGTTGAACATCTTACGCTCAGACATCAAGCATATCTGCTCTACACCAGCTTGGGCAAAAGCCATGTCAGAGAACAAAGATGTCATAGACAAGGTGATGGCTGAAGGCAAAAACCCTTCCTCACGCTTGCATCCATACTATTATGACGGTACAAGAGAAGGTATCAAGGAGGCTTTGGCTTACTTGCTCTCACCAGATGACAATGTCAATCTCTATGATAACAAGTACTACAACTTCAAGCCTGAGATGACAGACGATCAATATCACTCTTTCATCGTTTGGCATAGAGGTATCGCCGTACCACGTGCGCGCAACTTGAACAATCCTAGTGTACAACGTGGCAAGGAACTATTCATGAGCATGGGTTGCACCAATTGTCACAAGCAGTCTTGGACCACTGGTCCAGACAACTATGGTCGCTCCAAGATTATCGAAGGCAAGGACCTTCCACATTACCCTGGACAGAAGATTTATCCATATTCAGACTTTATCCAGCACAAGTTGGACATGATCAACGACATTCATGGTTCATGGTGCCGTACCACTCCACTTTGGGGACGCGGTCTCTCACTGATTAACAGTGGTGCAGAGGATCGCTTGCACGATGCTCGTGCTCGCAACGAAGTAGAGGCAATCATGTGGCATTGCTACAGCAAGAACAGCCAGGCATACAACTCTGCGGTGAAATTCTACAACTTGCCCAAGGCAGACCGTGACGCCGTAGTGATGTTCTTGCGCTCCATCTAATATTTGTGAGTTCATTGGTATATTAGATCGCAAAACATTATCAATAAAGAAGTTGCCAAGTTCCATGGTGGACTTGGCAGCTTTTTTACATCACATCGCATAAATACTTGTCTAAAAAGCATTGTCTTCTCAAAAGAAAATCGTAACTTTGCTGCAGAAATACGAAAATCAACAAAATAGGAGCTATTATTATGGCAAGACCAATCAGAGAAACGCAGATACTATACGGCAAAGCGAAAATGAAATTAAAACGCATTAAAAACAATGAAGACATTAAGCCATTCGATTGCGGTGATGCCGAATAGAATGGCTTTCTTCCTATAACAAACATACGCGATTAATGTTTTTCGACATGAACGAATTGTATTAACAAAATGGTCAAAAAGATTATTTTCACCCTTTACATTCTTGTTCTCATTAGCATGGCTGTCGCCAGCATCGTGGAGAAGAGCCAGGGTACAGACTATGTCCATGCCCACTACTATGGCGCATGGTGGTTTATATTGATGTGGGCAGTAATGGCAGCCCTCGGTGTATTCTATATCATCAAGCGAAAGGTGAAGCGTGCCTCTACGCTTGCACTCCACCTCTCCTTTGTCATTATCCTCGCAGGCGCACTGCTCACGCATATCTCCGCCAAAAGAGGAATGATTCATCTACGTATTGGGCAACCGACCGATACCTATATGGCTGCTTCCGATTCGCAAGATGGCATGGGGATGCAAGAGGAGAAACTACCTTTCTCGCTCTGCCTGCAAAACTTCGAGACAAAGATGCACGATGGTACACAAGCGGTTGCTGACTACTCTTCCAAGTTTACTGTGACCGACGGCAACGATAAGAGCGAAGGACAGGTGTCGATGAATAATATCTACTCTCATCGCTCCTACCGCTTCTACCAGTCTTCCTATGATGAGGACGGCAAGGGAAGCGTACTCGCCATCAACGCCGACCCATACGGCATCCCTGTCACCTATACAGGCTATGCCCTCCTCTTCATCTCACTGATTTGGATGCTCATCGACCCTAAGGCAAGCTATCGCAAACTATTGGCTAGTCAGCTGCTGAAGAAGGGGGCTTTGATGATTGCCCTGCTCTTCGGAATGGGAGGAATGGGATTCAACCATACTTCCTACAACCAAATGATGGCAGCAGGTTGTGGTAGTTCTGCCATGGAAGAAATCTCAGAAGGCTCTACGCTGGAGAATCTACAAAGCGCAGTCTTGCCAAAGGCTACCGCAGAGAAGTTTGGCGAGTTGAATATCCTCTATAACGACCGCATCTGTCCTGTTCAAACCTACGCACTCGACTTCTGCAAGAAGATATATGGTGATAGGAGCTACAAGGGACTGACAGCCGAACAAGTCTTGACCGGTTGGATATTCTACGGAGACGAATGGGCAAGCGAACCCTTCATCAAGGTGAAAAGTGGAGAGTTGAAGACGGCTATGAACTTGCCGGATTATTGCTCCATCAACCAGTTCTTCAACAAGGAAATGGGCGGTTACATCATCGGGCAATATGTGCAGGAATATTACAATGGGGCACAAGACAAGTTCCATCAGCAAGCTGCCGACATCGATGGAAAGATACAACTCATAATGGACTTGCGCCGTGGCGTATCGCTCAAGGTATTGCCTTATACCTTCCCTAAAAACATACGTGCCACGAATGAGAATCCATTCATCAAGGCTGGTACCACCACTTGGTTCTCGCCTTCCGACCGATTACCTAAGGCAGTGGAACATCAGCATGCGCTCTATATCACCAACGTTTTCTCGTTGCTCTATGGCGACGTAAAGGCAGGAAACACGGAGCGAGTAAACATCTTCTTCGACAAGATGAAGAAATACCAGGAAGTGAGCGGTGGCAACTCCTTGCCTTCGAAGGCCCAATATAAGGCAGAGCGCATCAACAATGCCTTTCCATTCGCTACCATCCTCTTCATGGTGAACCTGACGCTGGGCTTCATCGCCCTCTTCTATACCATCTATCGCATGACCAAGAAGCGCAGTTTCAAGGCTTTGGACATCGCCCTCCCTATCCTATTGGGCATCTCCTTCCTTGCCTTGACCTTTGGACTTGCGCTAAGATGGATCATCAGTGGCAACGTACCTTTGTCGAATGGATATGAGAGCATGTTGAGCGTAGCTTGGCTTGTGATGCTGATTGCCCTTTTGATGCAGTTCAGAATCCGCATCGTGATGGTATTTGGATTCTTATTGTCAGGCTTCTTCTTGCTCGTAAGCCACATCAACCAGATGGACCCAGCCATCGGGCAGATGATGCCAGTATTGAATAGTCCGCTGCTCAGCATCCACGTAAGTATTATCATGATGAGCTATGCCTTGTTGTCACTCACTTTCATCTGTGGCATCATGGGTATCTGTATGCGCAGCCACGGCGAAGAACTGCAAGCATTGAGCCGCCTTTTCCTCTATCCAGCCTTGACCTGTATGGGCTTCGGTATCTTCATCGGTGCCATCTGGGCAAATGTCAGTTGGGGCAATTACTGGAGTTGGGACAGCAAGGAGACTTGGGCGCTCATCACCTTTATGATATATGCTGTGGTAGTTCACACGCAGAGCTTGCCTATCTTCCGCAAGCCCCTCGCCTACCACATCTATATCACCCTCGCCTTCCTGAGCATCGTCATGACATACTTCGGAGTAAATTACTTCCTCACGGGGATGCACTCGTATGCATAAAAAAATTGCAATAGGCTTCGATGGCAAATGAATCCTATTGCATAGACCAATAAATGTAGCTTCATGAAGCTACATTTATTTTAGAGAAAAATATGAGCGCCAAAGGCTATAGCGGGCTTCGGGATTTAATTGTTCCAACTGCTGGAAGATGGCTTGCATATCAGCACGGCGCGTTGTCTCTTCATAGGGACAAAGTATCTTCTGCTTGTTGAACAAAAGCGCTTCGGCTACTTGTTTTATATCCGATTCATGAACCAGACAGAGCGGACGGATGATAGTAAGGGGATAATGCTTTAAAGAAAGCCTTGGCTGCATGGTGGAATGAGACCCCTCAAAGGTGATATTCATTAATAAAGTAACGAGAATATCATCCATATGATGTCCCAAGGCAATCTTATTAAAGCCATTGCTTACAGCAAACTCAAAGAGGGTCTTGCGGCGATTCCATGCACAAAGAAAACAACGGGTTTTGCGAGGATCAGTAGATTCATCAAAAGAACTATGCAGGATATGGAGACGGATCCCATTCTCTTCACTGAAATTCTGAAGATAGGTACGATCGGACTCATAAGGGATGTTATCCATGATGATATGAGCCGCTTCTACTTCGATATGCGGCTTATAGATACGCGCACGCTGAGCTAACAAGCGGACTAATTCCAGAGAATCCTTACCACCACTCAAAGCTATAAGAATACGATCACCATCCTCAAGAAGATGATAATCCACACAGCCTTTATTAAAACGCTTCAAAACTTTCTGTTCTGCCTTTATCATATTGTCAAGAAGAGATAAGCCGCTGTCTCTTGCGAGTACAGCGGCTTATCAAAATATATTCCCTTACCTTAGATTAGGGAACGACTATTTAAATTCATTATTCTCTAACATTACTTAGCGTATGCCACACTGCGAGTCTCACGGATGACAGTAATCTTCACCTGACCAGGATAAGTCATCTCATTCTGAATCTTGGTAGCGATTTCATCAGAGAGTTTTGTACTCTCCTCATCGTTCATCTTGTCGGCTCCTACGATGACACGAAGTTCACGACCTGCCTGGATGGCATAGGTCTTGGTAACACCAGGATAGCTCATAGCAATGGCTTCCAAGTCGTTGAGACGCTTGATATAAGCCTCTACAATCTCGCGACGAGCACCTGGACGAGCACCAGAGATGGCATCACATACCTGAACGATGGGCGCCAAGAGCGTGTTCATCTCCATTTCGTCGTGGTGAGCACCGATAGCATTACAGATATCTGGCTTCTCCTTGAACTTCTCTGCTATCTTAGCACCATAGAGTGCATGTGGTAACTCGCTCTCTTCGTCTGGCACCTTACCGATATCGTGGAGAAGACCGGCACGCTTAGCTTTCTTTGGATTCAAGCCCAACTCGGATGCCATAACTGCACAGAGGTTGGCTGTCTCACGTGCGTGCTGCAAGAGGTTCTGACCATAAGAAGAACGATACTTCATCTTACCGATGATGCGTATCAACTCTGGATGCAAACCATGAATACCCAAGTCGATGGCTGTGCGCTTACCAGTTTCTATGATTTCGTTCTCAAGCTGCTTCTTCACCTTGGCAACTACTTCTTCGATGCGGGCTGGATGAATACGACCATCAGCAACCAACTGATGCAAAGCCAAGCGACATACCTCACGACGCACTGGGTCGAAGGCTGAGATAACAATGGCCTCAGGAGTGTCATCGACTACAATCTCGACACCAGTGGCAGCCTCTAAGGCACGGATGTTACGACCCTCGCGACCGATGATACGGCCCTTCACCTCATCATTATCAATATGGAATACGCTAACAGAGTTCTCGATGGCTGTCTCTGTGGCCACGCGCTGGATAGTCTGAATAACGATCTTCTTGGCCTGCTGGTTGGCATTGAGCTTAGCGTCGTCCATAATTTCATTGACGTAACTGGCAGCATCAAGCTTGGCCTGGTCTTTCAGGCTCTCGATGAGGCGCTGTTTAGCTTCCTCAGCACTTAGACCAGATAGCTCTTCGAGCTTAGCCTGCTCCTGACGCTGCATCTTCTCAAGTTCCTGTTGCTTAACAGCCAAAAGCTTCTTTTCGTTCTCAAGGCGCTGGTTGTTTTGTTCTACCTCTTGCTTACGGCGACCCAACTCTTCCTGACGTTGGTTGAGAGAAATCTCACGCTGCTTGAGTTTGTTCTCGCTCTGCTGGATGCGAGAGTTGCGCTGCTGCACCTCCTTCTCTAATTCAGCTTTTTTATTGAGAAACTTCTCCTTTACCTCAAGGAGTTTCTTTTCTTTCACTACTTCAGCCTCCTTATTGGCGGCTTCTACCATTTCATTATATTTTCCCTTAATCACATAACGGAAAATGAAAAACCCCACAGCACCTCCTAATATAAGGGCTACAAGGCCAACTATTATTGTTGCTACCATTTATTATTTATGTATAAAGTTTGTTTATTAATACTCTCTCCTCGTGTATGCAATGTGCCATAGAGCTAAAAGGGGGAATACAGAGCAACGCAAAGAGCGCCTTACTTCAAGGCATCCTCTATCTCGGCAGTAAGTTGGGTGAGAATATCAAGATAAGGTGCAGTATCATTACGTCCCGACTCTTTCTCATATCTCAAGGCGATATCGATAAGAGCCATATAAAGTATCTCTTTATCGCTCTTACGACCCTTGAAAATCTTAGAGTACGAGTTGACAATATCGTTGATCAGTTTGCCTGATCTACGATAATACTCCTCGTCCGCTCTCGGTATCTTGACCGAGAGGTCGGTGTCATAGATATGTAATCTTATGAGTAACTTCTCTTGTTCAGAATCTGCCATCGCTCCGACTTATTGATTGCTCAGTAGCGTTATACACTTGTTGACATCACGGATGAGCTTAGCGATACGTTTCTGCGTCGACTCCATGTCTGCATCCGATATGGTCATCATCTTAGCCATCTTCAGGCTATTGTAATCTCGTTCTGCTTGAGACAATCTTTCCTGCAACTCCTTGATTTGGGCGTCGCGCTCATCTACCATCGCATAAAGTTCAGCGTTCTCTTGTTTGACTCTGCCAAACTCAAGAATCATCTGCCTTACTCGCGTGGCAAACGTATTGATTGTTTTCTCATCAGCACTCATTACACTTGTTTTTGGGTACAAATATAACGGAAATATTTCAAAAATACAAATAATCCGTCAACATTTTGTGAAATTTGTTAAATAAGGCTCTTTTTACTTGCCCATCTTGGCTTTGGCCTTCTCTACATCCTCATCGGATGGACGTGGCTCCTTCTTGGCCAACATCAGTACCTGATAAGCAAAGTCGGTAACCCACTGCTGGCTAAAACCCAAATGCTTGTCAAGCTGTCGCAACTGCATGACTGTCTTCACCACACTGGCATCGTTAAAATCATTCTTATTGAAGATGTCATCAACGGTTTTTTGCGTCATGGTGTAAAGTGCCTTCTTCATGAAACTTGGCAGACGGAGCTTAAATTTCATCAGGTTGCCTAAGAGCATCATGAGGTCTTGAGTAAAGGTCTGGAACTGTACAAGATAAACGTTAACATCCTGCAGTTTCTGACACTTCCTGCGAATACTCTGATCTATCTCCTTGAAAAAGCTATCATCGGTACCATAGACGTTCTTCATCATTTTCTTAACATGCGCTTTCTCTCCCAAGCCCAACTTGTTGTTTTGTGTAGGAACACGGAAAGTAGTTTTAAACGCACGAAGGTCAGGCAACATAGCCAAATTGGTAATACCCAACTGCGATGCCAGTGTTGCCTGGAAATATACTCTAACAAGCGTCATGTAGTCTTCCATGCCGCCCACTTTTTTATCCTCGGCCTTACGACCGAATAGTTTTGAAAATACTCCCATTGAATTAGCTATTAATAATTCGTACAATAAAAAATTACTTGCAAAAGTACAATAAAATTACAAGATATCAAAATTGACAGGATGTTTTTTGAAATAAAACACTTTTTTTCGACTTTTCTGTCCTACTTTATACCTTATTTAAATTAAATTATTTATCTTTGCAGATGATAAGGCTGAATTTCAGCTTCGCAGACACAAAGAAAAAAGTTGCATTTTGTCAAGACATGGAAAGAAACAAAGGAAATATATTGGTCAAAAGATCTGTTATCATAGTAGACTTTGCTATTCTTAATCTGGTACTATTGGCCTACATGATACTAACACCAGAAATTTCGCCAGCTGCATTTGACCTATCTACGAAAATAACGATTTTCGCAGCCAATGTTGCAATGTTTCTTGCCGAAAGTTTTTATTCCACCATTATCCACATCCGCAGAGTAAGCTTCATACAAGTATGCAAGCGCACTTTCTGCCTGAGCGGTTTGGCTTCTATCATTTTCTTCCTTACCATCCGAATACTCATCAACTATGGAGGGCTGTTCTACTTCAGTTTATTGTTTTTTGCATCCTTCTACATCATACTCATTATATCGCGTGCTATAGAACTGCGATTACTAAAGTATGTCCGCACAAGGGGTTACAATAGTCGTACAGCTATATTCATAGGCAATGACCCTGCTGTACTCGACATGTATAAGACACTCGTAGAGGACCCATCGGCTGGCTACAGAGTAAATGGTTACTTCGCAGACGACGACATCAAGGGTGCCCCCAAGGAGTTTACACATTTAGGAACACTTTCGGAACTCAATAAGATTATCAGCTGCTCTATAGACAACACGATTCATGGAGCCCCTACCAACATACACGAAATGTTCTGCTGTCTATCACACGACCAGTCTAAGGAGGTTATCAAGCTCATGCAGTTCTGCGACAAGAACGTGATACACTTCTACTACTTGCCACGCCAGTTTGAAGGCTACCAGCTACATCTCGACACGCTGCAGTTTATGGGCAAAAATATCTATACAAACCATATTGAGCCGCTATCGAACCCCACGAATCGTGCCATCAAAAGACTATTCGACGTGCTCGTAAGTAGCATCGTCTGCTTATTCTTACTGTTCATCATACCCATCGTTGCACTGATTATCAAGTTGCAGAGTCCGGGACCAATCTTCTTCTGTCAAGACCGAACAGGTATCAATGGCAAGACATTCAGATGCGTTAAATTTCGCTCTATGCACATCAACAAAGACGCCGACAAAGCGCAAGCCACAGAGAACGATCCTCGCAAGTTCTCCTTTGGCAACTTCATGAGAAAAACCAATATAGACGAACTTCCACAGTTCTTGAACGTGCTGAGAGGTGACATGAGTATCGTGGGACCAAGACCACATATGTTGTATCACACAGAGACTTATGGCACCATCATCAACAAATATATGGTGCGTCATTTTGCCAAACCAGGCATCACAGGATGGGCACAAGTAACAGGCTATCGCGGAGAGACCAAAGAATTGTGGCAGATGGAAGAGCGTGTACGTCGCGACATCTGGTACTTGGAGAACTGGTCGTTCTGGCTGGACATTCGCATTATCTTCCTGACAGCCAAGAGCATCATCTTTCCTGACAAGCACGCCTATTAACACGATAGGCGTTATCAGCAAAAGAGCATAATGATAGAGATTATATTAATGATTTTTAAAAAAACAACTTCTATCAATACAACAACAGGAGAAAATAATAGCAACAACATAAACTAAAGTATATGAAAGGTATTGTTTTAGCTGGAGGTTCGGGCACACGCCTCTATCCCATTACTAAAGGCATTAGCAAGCAGCTGATACCTATCTTCGACAAGCCCATGATTTACTATCCCATATCGGTACTCATGCTGGCAGGAATCAAAGAAATTCTTATCATATCCACCCCTTACGACTTACCTGGATTTAAGCGCCTATTGGGAGATGGAAGTGACTGGGGCGTACACTTCGAGTATGCGGAACAACCCTCCCCCGACGGACTGGCACAGGCTTTTATCATCGGAGAAAAATTCATCGGTGATGATAACGTATGCTTGGTATTGGGCGACAATATCTTCTATGGAGCAGGATTCTCGGCATTACTCAAGGAAAGTGTAAAAGCTACAGAGGCAGGACAAGCAAGTGTCTTTGGCTATTACGTCAACGACCCCGAAAGATATGGTGTAGCCGAATTTGACAATGACGGCAACTGTCTCAGCATCGAAGAGAAACCTGAGCATCCCAAGAGTAACTATGCCGTGGTGGGACTATACTTCTATCCTAACAACGTGGTAGAAATTGCTAAAAACATAAAGCCCAGCGCTCGAGGCGAGTTGGAAATTACGACCGTAAACCAACACTACTTGAACCAGAACGTACTGAAAGTACGCACCCTACAAAGAGGATTTGCATGGTTGGACACAGGCACACACGATAGCCTCTCGGAAGCCAGCACTTTTATCGAAGTGATAGAGAAGCGCCAAGGACTGAAGGTGGCATGTTTGGAGGAGATTGCCTACAAACAAGGTTGGATCGGTGCTGACAAGCTCTGTCAGCTTGCTCAGCCCATGAGCAAGAACAACTATGGTAAATATTTGCTCGACTTGGCCAAAAGATAAGGCTATGCGGAGTATTCATTATAAAGTACACCTATTATATATTATAAAGAAAAAATCAACATAATGGAAGAAACAATGTATCAGAAACAGGAATACTTGCAAGAAGATGAGGAGAAATCCTCATTCGACATCAAGCAAGTATACACCATTTTAGTACTCAACTGGAAATGGTTCGTATTGTCTATCATCATTTGTTTAGGCACAGCCTACATCTACTTGAGATACACTACACCTATCTATCAGTCACAGGCCAAACTGCTGATTAAGGACGACAACACGCAGAGTCGAAGAGGCAATAGCATCATGACAACCTCTAACTTAGGTACAATCTCTAACTCGACAGGTATTGACAACGAGATGGAGATTCTTGGTTCTAAAAAATTGGCAGAGCAGGTTGTGACAGACCTCAAGCTCTATGCCACCTATCGCCACCCAGGACGTGTGAAAGATGCCACCCTGTATCGCAATCAGGAAATCAACGTAGACATGGATATACAGCACCTGAAAAACCTGAGTGCTCCTATACAGTTGAGTATCACACGCGAAGGCAATAACTATCACGTAACAGGCAATTACTATCAACCTGCTGGTGAAAACTCACAAGACATCGTCAGCAAGACCATCAACAAAACTTTTAGTTACTTACCTGCCATGATAAGCACAAAGGTGGGAATGATTACGCTCACACAAAACCAATATCGTACACTTGCTGACGGCAAAGAGCTCCTGGTGTCTTTATGCCCTCCATCATGGACTGCAGGAAAATATGCTGGTAGTCTCTCAGTAAGCCAGTCGTCAAAGACAACAACCATCGCTCAGCTAATATTGAACGACGAATTTCCACAACGTGGCACCGATTATCTCAAGCAACTTGCTGTAGTATACAACAGACAGGCTAACGAGGATAAAAACGAAATCGCTGTCCGCACAGAACAGTTTATCAACAACCGTCTGGAGAAGATTAACGCAGAACTGGGCAATACAGAAGGACAGCTTGAAAGCTACAAGAAACGCAACAAAATGGTGGAGCTCAAGATGAATGCTTCACAGGCTTTTTCCAACGCCGACGAATACAGTAAGCGACTACTGGAAGCAGATACACAGTTGACACTGCTTGATGAGTTGAAAAAATATATGGCTGATGCCAACAATAAGTACCAACCCATCCCATCAAATGTAGGATTGAGCGACGAGAGTGCCACTGCGCTTATCAACGAATACAACAAAATTGTACTTATGCGCAATCAGCTCTTGCACAGTGCCAGCGAGAACTCGCCTACCGTATCGCCACTCACGGCACAACTCGACGACCTGACTTCTTCTATACGTCGCGCCATGCAGCAGGCAAGAACTAACATGGAGATACAGCGCAACAGCATAGCATCACAAGCTAACAAATATCAGGGACAAATAGGAGAAACACCTGAACAAGAGCGCATGCTGACACAGATTGGACGCCAGCAAGAAGTAAGAGCTGGTCTTTACTTAATGCTACTACAAAAGCGCGAAGAGAACTCCATCTCGCTCGCTGCTACGGCCGACAAGGGAAAACTGATAGACGAGCCTGTATTCACAGGAAAGATAAGTCCTAAGAACTCTATGATTATGGCAATAGCATTAGCTATAGGTATCGCTGCACCTGCGTTTATCTTATTCTTGATACAGTTCTTCCGCTATAAGATAGAAGGACACGAGGATGTAGCGAAGCTCACCTCGCTTCCTATACTTGCTGATGTGGCTGTGGCAAGCGACAGCGCCAAGAGCAAGGCCGACATTGTGGTACACGAGAACAAAAACAACCTGATGGAAGAGATCTTCCGTAGTCTGAGAACCAACCTTCAGTTTATGCTGAAAGAGAACGAGAAAGTGATTATGTTCACTTCTACTACATCTGGAGAAGGTAAGACTTTTACAGCCTCTAATGTGGCTATCAGTTTTGCACTGTTGGGCAAGAAAGCTGTCATCGTCGGTCTCGACATTAGAAAGCCAAGATTGGCCGAATTGTTTGAAATCAACGATCACCACCATGGTATCACTCCTCTGCTCACAAAAGACCACAACACTTGGCAAGAAATAGCAGAACAAATCGTCAATTCTGGCATCAACAAGAACCTCGACCTGCTAATGGCAGGTCCGATACCACCTAACCCTGCAGAGTTGATGGCTCGCCAGAGCCTTGACGACATCATATCGCAGCTGAGAGAGCACTACGACTACATCCTGATAGACACAGCACCTGTGGGACTGGTATCAGACACGCTACAGGTAAGCCGTATCGCAAATGCTACGGTGTACCTCTGCCGCGCAGACTATACGCCAAAATCAAGTTTCGAACTCATCAACAGCTTGAACAAAGAGAAGAAAATGCCAAAAATGTCTATCGTACTCAATTGCGTAGACCTCTCAAAGAAAAAATATGGCTACTACTATGGTTATGGCAAATACGGTAAGTATGGTAGATATGGCCAATATGGTGCTTACAAGAGCTACGGAAGCTCTGTATATGGTAGCTACGGCAACTATAGCAATAGTCACTATGGTGATAAAAACGACAACAGCGTAAAGCGATAATATTAAGTAAAAATGGCAACTATAGCAGTAGACTTCGATGGCACCATCGTCACACACGAATACCCCAAGATAGGGCGCGAGATTCCCTTCGCCATCGAAACATTGAAAATGCTGATAAGAGACCATCACAGACTCATCCTGTGGTCAGTTCGTGAAGGCGAACTGCTACAGGAAGCTGTAGATTGGTGCAGAGAGAGGGGCGTAGAGTTCTGGGCTGTCAACAAGGATTATCCTGAAGAAAGTTTAGACAACAACAATCACTTCTCGAGAAAGATTAAAGCAGATTACTTCATAGATGACCGTAATATAGGTGGCCTACCCGACTGGGGACAAATCTATCAAATCATTAGCCAAGAGAAAAGCTACAGAACGATCATCAGAGAAAGCATGGGAGCACAGGAACCTCAAAAGAAAAAGCATTGGTGGAACTTATAAAGGGTTTCATTAGATTCTTAAATACCTCATATAAGGCTGCGACACTACAAGTACTATTGGTAACTTAGGTCGCAGCCTTTTATATTGATGATACTCATCCTCATAAAGTCACATCACTGACATCCATACGCATATTCTCAGAGGTCTTTACAGTGACCTCTTTCACGACCTTATTTGATGAAGATAGCAGTAAGAAAGCATTATGAAAGGATACTACGAAAATAGCCCCCCTTGTTCTTATCCACTAAGCTTTAAAATGGCTTTCTCCGCTGATTTATCAGGTAGACGATAATCATCTTTCATCTATAGGAATAGCATTACAGAAAAAGGGCGTAGTTCCCAAAGAAGGAAACTACGCCCTAAATATCATGATTTATGAATGTTCTGTTACTTAGAAGAACAAGTAGCGGTTGTCAACAACATGAGCATTCAGATAAAGCTCGTTCATGAAGTTGCCTGCATACTGCATAGACTTCTGACGACACTTCTGCTCCATTGACTTAGCATCAAACTTCACAGAACGGTTAGTCTTGTTGTTTACCTGGAAGAGGTAAACACCAGCATTGCCCTTTACAGCGTGTGCAGAGAAAGCACCCTTCTTGGTAGCAGAAACAGCACCTGACAGAGCAGGCTCGCTGGCACCAGTAGCAGCGATAAATACAGGAGCTGCGAAAGTAATCTGGTTAACGTTAGAAACCTTAGCACCCTTAGCCTTGGCAGCAGCGATATTCTTAACACCATTCAACTTCTCCTCAATCAACTCAGCCTTCTTGTCCTTAATTACTTCAGCCTTAACCATCTCCTTAACCTGAGGATCATCAAGACCACGGAAACCGATGCGATGAATCTTATCAAGAACAACTACCAACAAGTGGTTATTATCACCACACTCATAAAGAGGAGAAACAGCACCTTCCTTGTTATCGAAGATCCACTTCAACGCTTCACGAGTAGCATGAATGTTAGCTACGTAGTGAACAGAAGTTGTAATATCCTTCAAGTCCTGTACCTTATAACCATTCTTCACTGCATTCTTCAACAAATCATCAGCCTTCTCGTTAGCACTAACAAAGCTTGAGAACTTGTTATAAGCTGCACGATAAGTATCCTGTGAGAAATCAATAGGCTTCTTGATAACAGCAGCCATATACTTCTCTACCATGTTCTTCTTGTCAACAACCTGGAGGACTACATAACCCTGACCCAACTGAATTGTGTTCAAAGCATTTACTGCTGCAGTATTCAATGTATTGATGAAAGTCTTGTTGTCCTTATCCATGCTCTGAGTATACTCATACTGCTTGGTAGTCATCCAAGCCTTCTCACCTGTCTGACCATACTTCTTAGCAATAGCTTCGAAGTCTGCACCACCAGCGATAGCACCATGGATAGAGTCAGCCTTTACTTTAGCAGCCTCCACAGTATTAGCAACCACCTGGATGGCACGATACTGGATAGAGTCTGGCAACTGCTGCTTGCTAATCAACTTAACGATATTCAATGTATTATCGTTAGCATTTACCTCGACTGCAGAAGTAGCACCTACAGCGAGAGAATCGATAAGAGAAGCAATGTCGGATGGGTATGCGGTCTTGCTGACAGGCAATCCAAGGTAAGCCACAGTAGAAGCAGACTTACGAATAAGTTCTGTAGGATCTGCTGTCTCGCACAACTGCTTGTGGAAAGCAGCAAATTCCTTATTAAGTGCTACACGGTCAGCTTGAGAAGCAGCAACCTCAACATCAACAAACTTAATGTCACGAGTTTCAACAGGCTGCTTAAAACGAGCCTTCAACTCATCATACTTAGCCTTCAAATCACTCTCCTCTACCTTCACCTTATCATCCTGAATATCAGAATAAGGGAAAGCTGCCAACTGTATCTGGCTCTCTTCGTTCTCCTCCTTAAAAGCCATCTTAGCCTCTACAGGGTTAGAAAGGAAGCAGTGAGCAAGCAAAGACTGATACTTCTGTGCCAATGTCTGCTGACGAAGAGTCTTCTCGATAAATGACCAGTACTTGAAGATTCTATCATACTGTTCCATCATCTGACCATTAGCAGAAGGATTAGCCTTCTGAGCCTTATAGTCAGCCAAGAACTTCTGGAGTGAAGTAGCGTCGAAACGGCCTGTCTGCTGATTAACAAAAGGAGTCTGCTGAAGCAAAGGGTTAGTACCTGTCTTCAAGATATCCTGAAGCTCGGCATCAGTAACTGTAAGACCCAACTTACCTGCCTCCTTTGCTACAATCTGGTTCTGAACGTATGTATTCCAAACCATATCCTTTACCTGATTCATCTGAGCCTCAGGGAGATTGTCCTGTCCCTGCTGCATCTTGATAACCTCGGTATACTCATCAACCAGCTTTTGGAAGTCCTGTACGCTGATTTTTTCACCTAACACTTCACCGACCTGCTGACGCTCGTTATTCTTTGCAGAATCACACGAACGGAAAGCTTCCTCGGCAATGAATGCAAAGAGGCCAAAGCTAATGATACATACCAGTATCACGCCTCTTTTTCTAATTGTTCCTAATGCTGCCATTACGTTTTAATTTTATTTTTATTTTTATTTTTTGTTTCTCCTGGATGACTCATTATCAGAAATGTAGCCAATTGCTTGCAAAAATACAAAGAAAATCGCAAATAAGGGAATTTTTTAGTATGTTTTTTAGCCTCACAGAGCAAAAACTGGTAAAAAAACAAACAAAAAAAGCACTTGCATCCTCGTACAAGTGCTTTTTAGTCTATATTTGTAAACATCTATAGGGTTTCATCGCAATAGGTGTAACCGCACCAGCTCTATCTTACGGGAGGTAGATTTGATGATTTTGAACTCATATTTGTCAAACTTTATAACCTCATTCAGTTTCGGGAAGCTCTGATATTCATGCAGAATCAATCCACCTACTGTCATATACTCATCGCTCTCCGGAAGGTCAAGATCAAAGAGATCGTTTACCTTATCAATTTCCAATCGAGCAGACAACAAATAGTCACCATCTTCAGTCTGTTTGGCGACATACTTAGAAGAGTCGTGTTCGTCTTCTATATCACCAAAGATTTCTTCTACGATGTCTTCAAGGCTTACCAAGCCACTGGTTCCTCCAAACTCATCTACGACAACCCCCAATGATTTCTTCTGTTGCAAGAATATCTGCATCAGCTTCTGAGCTTGCATCGTTTCGGGCACAAAAGGCATCTTGCGCACATGATCTTGCCACTTCACAGGATTATGAAATAGTTCGGAACTATGAATATATCCTACGATATGATCGATATCTTCCTCATAGACAATAATCTTGGAATTGCCACTCTCAATAAACTTTTGTCGCAGTTCATCCAATGAAGCATCTGTCGCAACAGCCTGTATCTCGGTGCGTGGTACCATACAATCGCGCACTTTCGTATCTGAGAAGTCGAGTGCATTCTGAAATATCTTCACTTCATCGTCTATATCCGAATCTTTCTCAGCATTGTCAATACTCGACTGCACCAAATAATCCAAATCAACTTTAGAGAAACCCTCATCTTCAGCCTCTACATCCATCTTTACTCCCACAATACGGAGTAAGATTTTACTCAAGAAAGTACTAAACTTACTGATGGGCCAAAGTACGACATAACATACATAAGCCAATGGACTGAAGATAGACAACAGTCGGTTGGGGTTGGACTTAAAAAGGGTTTTGGGCAAAAACTCGCCAGTAAAGAGCACGATAATCGTTGATAATATCGTATCAGCAGGAACGGTGAAAGCCGCATCCATGCCCCTAAAGATCGTATTATCAAAAAGACGAGCTATCAATATGCCATAGACTACGAGCGCAATATTATTACCCACGAGCATGGTGCTTACAAAGCCGTTGGGATGAGAATAAAAGAGCGATACTAAACGTTGACTCACACCATTCTTATTCTTATCCTTGTCCATCTCGGCAAGCATTCGATTGGAAGACACAAAAGCTATCTCCATGCCACTGAAAAAGCCAGAGAACAGGAGTGTAACCAGTATGCCTATAATAAGATTAAATCCTACTTCCATATTTTTTTAAGGTTTCTGTCATGACATTAGTGCATCAGAGGAATGGTTGTAGCACGCTGTGGAGTAGCACGCTGACGAAGATTACTCTTCACCGAGTCGGGCTGAGAGCGCAAGGTGTCACTACCTCCAGAACCAGCCACATCATTCTTTTCAAAACTACCTTTGGAATTACTTACAAAGTAGCGCGTCATCTTTTCGTCACTCCAGAAATGAGTTCCTTGTAAAGTGCGTTCAGGAGTGATGAGCTTACTAAATACATTACTGGAGAGTTCGTGCTTATTTTCATCCCACGTAAGCTGTTCGCTCGCAAAGCGCAAACCATCCTTGGTAAGGATGCGCACTCGTCCATAGAGTTTCCAAACTCTAAGCTGATCAAAATAATAAGCCGTATCACACTGTATATAACTGTTGATGTGAAACTTATCATCAAACTGCTCCAAGAGCATGCCCTTGTCAAAAATCCATCTTGAAGGGTTACGATTGGTATTTACCTCCCATCGCTCGGTCACAATGCGATACTTGATCACACCAGAGTCACTGATGAGGGTATTTACACCATAAGACGTCATCATGGCTACAGAGTCACGCGCCCTAATAGCAGGAGCAGTGTGTTCCACCTGTTCTTGACAAGCAGCCACAAACAGGAGCATGAGGAGTCCATATATAAAATGTCTTGTTCTATACATTAATAATATATAAATATCCAAATATATCGATGCACATATCAGCCTCGTATTACAGCCCCATTATGTATATACGAAACCAAGATTATTGCATTTTCCACTTCTTAAACCAATCCTCATTAAAGGTGAAGCCAATGTTGATACGGAAGGTATTCGAGTTTATCAAGTCCTTAGCTGAACTCTTAACCCACTGACCACTGATATTGAGGAATGAACGACTATTGTAAGAGTTGACAATAGGAATACCAAAACCTGCACTTACTGAAATTTCCTTTGGACCATCCTGACCATTCACCTTCACATAAGGTGTACTATAACTTACACCTGCACGATACTGTACGCGCTGCAAGAATCTGCGGCTATACTCGCCATAACAATACTGCGCACCCAAATTGATTTTGTGACGATCTGAATAGCAACCATCGGTAAGCACATAGTCACGACCATCAAACATAGGAGCCTTTAGGTCGCCCCACATCTGGAGTGTGTAATCAAGTCCTACCTTCCATTGTGCTGCATGATTCCACATCAAACCAGCACCAATCATGTGAGGTAATTCAAAAGCTTTATCTATAGAGAACGCAGTCGTATCAAGCGAAGCATCCATAGCATTGGTCTTCACCTGATACATATCAGCACTGGCACCTAAATTATGTTTAGGAGAATAGGTAAGACCCACCGTAACCCAGTCGTTCTTAGAAACACGCTGTGTATATTGCACACCTAAGTCAAGTTGATAACTTCCTACTCGTGTAGAATAGTTACGAGAAAGAGAATTAATATAAGAATTGCTGTAACTATTGGTGATAGTTCTATCGTACTTACCCCAAAGATAGGAAATATTAGCACCTACCGACAAGCCCTTTATAGGCATATATCCCAAACCGACATAAGCCTGATGAAAGCCCTCGCTACCCTCATAGGTATTGGTGTAATAATCTTCCTTTGTCTCTTCGTTCACCCATCCTGAGACGGAATAGTTGTAACCTACACTCGAGAAAGGAATAATACCAAAGCTAACTCCCAAATGACGAAAAGCTCGGAAAGCAGCAACCACGTATTCTAAATTGGCATTCTTAGCATTCTTCTTAATTCCATTCTCACTGAAATTGGTTATCTGTCCAGAAATACCAGCATCAAAAAGGAAAGTCAGCGAATCGACCGATGAATAAGACGCAGGGTTGATATAGTTTACTTGATTGTGCTCATGAAAGCCAATTCCCACTCCATTCATACCAGCATTAAAACCAGATGTCTTGTCGGACAATACGCCCAACCCCCACTGACTGTATGGAGAATTCATGCCGCTCTGAGCATTCACTGCCAAAGCCAAGCTCATCATGAGAGCTGCAAAAAAAAGTTTTTTCATCCTATGATAATTGTTCAAAATTATATTCAGAGTGCAAAAGTATTGAAAATTTTTGAGATAAAAGAAGGAAAATCCAAAATAATAAGGTATTTTTGCATCGTGAAACGTTTTAAATATATTTTTCGAAGCATTTTGCCCTTTTTGTTAATCATTTTAACGACTAAGGCATCAGCGCAAGAGTTAAAAGCCAACGAATGGGCTGACTCAGTAGATATCTCCCTCTTGACCTGCGGACCAGGACAAGAGGTGTGGTCGTATTATGGACATACGGCGCTTCGCATAGAAGACCATGCCCACGGCAACGATGTGGCTGTAAACTGGGGCATGTTCTCCTTCGACCAAGACTACTTTGTGCTACGATTTGTCTTCGGACTGACGGATTATCAAATAGGCATCATCCCCATGGAGCGTTTTCTGATGGAATATTCCATGGAAGGCAGATGGGTGAAACAACAGCGTCTCGCCCTAACACGCTCCGAGAAAATACAAATACTCACAGCCATTGAGAAAAACAATCAGGAAGAAAACCGCACCTATCGCTACAACTTCTTCTACGACAACTGTACAACTCGTGCACGCAATATGGTTATCAACCATTTAGCTACCGACTGCACCGATTTTGAGATAAAAGAAACACCATCGACCTACCGCGATGAAATACATCGTCTGAACACGCAGCACCGTTGGGCACGTTTTGGCAATGACCTACTTTTGGGATTCAAAGCTGACCTCCCCATCAATAAACAAGAATGGGAATTTCTACCCGAAAATCTTTCCAAAGACTTCGAAGTGGAAGCTCGCAAGGATACAGCTATTCTAATGCAGAAATCCATAACTGAAGCATACGCCCCCGAGACAAGCTATATCAAGTTGGTAGATAGCACCTTTTACCTCATTCCACCACAGGCTCAAGTAATAGAATCTGAAAGTATCACACCACGAACAATCGCACTATGCATCATGATCATGGTGGTGTTACTCAGCGTGATGGAACTCTTTACGAAAAAGAATTTTTGGTGGCTCGACACGACACTACTTGTATTGACAGGACTACCAGGGTTGATACTTGTCGCTATGGTTTTCTCCTTACATCCCACTGTACAAATCAACTTTCAAATGTTCATCCTGAACCCTCTCAACCTCATCTTTGCTTGGAGTGTATCAAAAAAAATGCGACAGGGAAAGATACATTGGTACTACAATGTTTGGGCTATACTGGTGGTTGTTTCCCTTTTCCTACAAGTATGGCAAGAATACGCAGAAGGCATGATTATTTTGGCATTGTCTTTGCTAATTAGATACGCAGTTAAGTCGACACGAATCGACTTAAGAAAATAAAAAAACAACAATCAGAAGTATGGTAAACAGATATATCACCGCCCTTTTGGTTGTCCTTGCGGCAACTGGCATGGAAGCGCAAACCTATCAGCAGGCACTGAGGTTTGCGCTCAACGATATATCCTACGATGAGTTCATTCAGCAACCTGAAGCCAAAGCGCTCGAAGAAGACATTTTGACTGTCATCAGAGCCATCAAGGAAGCAGCAAAAGACCATCAGCCTACCCAACATCATTTGACGTTGGCCTTACTAAAAGCCGATACTTCTGCCAATCTGACAGATTCTAATCCTTATATTTGTTTTACTCCCCCTACAGAGCCTAAATATCAAGCTCCATACGGAAGTATTGTTATTCGCGGACCTAATTTTTAACATTTATCCCTCAAATCGTTGCTGATTTACAGATATTATTTGTATCTTTGCAACCCTAAAAACAATAAAAAACAACGAATAACAATAAAAAACAAAATATAAAATGAACTTTAACAAATTTCTACAGTCATTGTTCGGCAACAAGTCATCACGCGATATGAAGCTCATACAGCCTATCGTAGAGAAAGTGAAGGCAGAATATCCAAACATTAAAGCCTTGAGCAATGACGAGCTCCGTGCTAAAACCAAGGAAATACAGCAGTATGTACAGAATGCAGGAAAAGTACAAAGAGAAAAGATAGCAGAGCTGAAAGCTACTATCGAAGATACTCCTATTGATGAACGTGAAAACATCTTCAACCAGATTGACAAACTGGAAAAAGAGGCTCTCGATAATTACGAAGTAGCTCTCAATGAAATTCTTCCTACTGCTTTCAGTATCGTAAAAGATACAGCACGTCGATTTGCAGAGAACGAGGAAACCGTAGTAACAGCCACAGAGTTTGACCGTGAGTTGGCAGCCAATCCAGCCAATGACTTCATCACCATCGAGGGCGACAATGCCATCTACCACAACCACTGGACAGCAGGCGGTAACGACCTGAAGTGGGAAATGGTACACTACGACGTACAGCTCTTTGGTGGTACAGTATTGCACCAGGGTAAAATAGCCGAGATGGCCACTGGTGAGGGTAAAACCCTCGTAGCTACACTGCCTGTATTCCTCAACGCCTTGACTGGTAATGGTGTACATGTCGTTACAGTGAACGACTATTTGGCTAAGCGTGACTCCGAATGGATGGGACCTCTTTATATGTTCAACGGACTCTCTGTAGACTGCATCGACAAGCATCGTCCTAACTCTGATGCTCGCCGCAAGGCATACATGGCTGACATCACCTTTGGTACAAACAACGAGTTTGGTTTCGACTACTTGCGCGACAACATGGCAACAAGCCCTGCCGACCTCGTTCAGCGTCAGCACAACTATGCCATCGTCGATGAGGTAGACTCCGTATTGATCGACGACGCTCGTACACCACTTATTATCTCTGGTCCTATTCCTAAGGGCGACGACCAGATGTTCGAGCAGTATCAGCCACTGGTAGAGCGTCTCTATGAGGTACAACGCAAGCAAGCTACCGAACTGCTCGCAGAAGCAAAACAGAAGATTAATGAGGGTACCAAGAACAAAGACACAAAGATGCTCGAGGACGGATTCCTCGCACTCTATCGTTCTTATAAGGCTCTGCCAAAGAACAAGCCTCTCATCAAGTACCTCTCTGAAGAAGGTATCAAGGCTGGCATGCTGAAGACCGAGGAATATTATATGGCTAACAACAACCGCGAGATGCCTAAGGCCGTGGCTCCTCTCTACTTCGTTGTAGACGAGAAGCTCAACTCTGCCGACCTCACAGATAAGGGAACCGAATGGCTTGCCAAGCAAGTGAACGACCGTGAGCTCTTCGTACTACCCGACATCGCCACAGAGATGAGCCTACTCGAAGCACGCACCGACATTAGCGACCAAGAGCGTCTTGACATCAAGGACGAGATGATGGCTCACTACGGTGTACAGAGCGAGCGTGTACACACCTTGCAGCAGCTTTTAAAAGCCTACACTATGTTTAATAAGGATGACGAGTACGTCGTAATGGATGGTGAGGTAAAGATTGTTGATGAGCAGACAGGTCGTATCATGGAAGGACGTCGCTGGAGCGATGGCTTGCATCAAGCTATCGAGGCCAAGGAGCATGTCAAGGTAGAGGCTGCCACACAGACCTTCGCTACCATCACGCTGCAGAACTACTTCCGTATGTACCACAAACTTTCGGGTATGACTGGTACTGCCAGCACCGAGGCTGGTGAGTTCTGGGACATCTATAAACTCGACGTGGTAGAGATTCCTACCAACCGTCCTATCGCACGCCACGACCTTGATGACCGTGTATACAAGACTGCACGCGAGAAGTATCGTGCCGTTATCGACGAGATTGAGGAGATGCGCAATGCAGGTCGTCCAGTCTTGGTTGGTACTACTTCTGTAGAGATTTCAGAATTGCTGAGCAAGATGCTCAAGATGCGCAATATTCCTCACAATGTGCTCAACGCCAAGCTCCACCAGCAGGAGGCTCAGATTGTAGCAGAGGCAGGACGCTCTACCAACGGTAAGGGTGCTGTCACCATCGCTACCAACATGGCTGGTCGTGGTACCGATATCAAGCTTACACCTGAGGTAAAGGCTGCAGGTGGTCTCGCCATCATTGGTACCGAGCGTCATGAGAGTCGCCGTGTAGACCGCCAGTTGCGTGGTCGTGCCGGTCGTCAGGGTGACCCTGGTTCTTCTGTTTTCTATGTTTCTTTGGAAGACAAGTTGATGCGCCTCTTCGCCTCTGAGCGTATTGCCAAAGTGATGGACCGCTTGGGCTTCGAGGATGGTGAGCGCATCGAGAGTCCTATGATCAGCAAGAGCATTGAGCGTGCACAGCGCAAGGTGGAGGAGAATAACTTCGGTATTCGTAAGCACCTCTTAGAGTACGACGACGTGATGAACAAGCAGCGTACCGTAATCTACGAGAAACGCCGCCACGCCTTGATGGGCGAACGTATCGGCATGGACATCACCAACGTCATCTGGGACCGTGTACTCTACATCATCAACAATAATGACTACGAGGATGCCAAGGAAGAATTCCTCAAGATATTAGCCATGGAGATTCCATTCACAGCTGAGGAGTATGAGGGTATACAGCGTGAGGAACTTTGCGAGCGTGCCTTCCAAGAGGCTATGGCAAGCTTCAAGCGCAAGACTGAGCGCATCCAAGCTACAGCATGGCCTATCATTCAGCAGGTGTACGAGAACCAAGGCGCTATGTACGAGCGCATCATGGTACCTATCACTGACGGAAAGCGTATGTACAACATTCCTTGCAACCTCAAGGAGGCTTACGACACTGAGGCCAAGAGCGTGGTAAAACAGTGGGAAAAAGTCATCATGCTCCACATCATCGACGACGACTGGAAGGAGAACTTGCGCCAACTCGACGAGTTGCGCCACTCTGTACAGAACGCCAGCTACGAGCAGAAAGATCCATTGCTCATCTTCAAGCTTGAGAGTGTTAAGCTCTGGGATTCTATGATTAACGAGATGAACGATCGCATCGCCAGCATCTTGATGCGTGGACAGATTCCTGTCATGGAACAAGAACAGCCCGTACAGGAGGCAGCACCCGAGCAACGTTCACAGCAGAACTACGTAGAGCAGAAGGTTGACATCGATGCAGAGCGCGAGCGTGCAGAACGTGCAGCGCAGCAGGCTGCAGCTCACCATGACACACGTGAGGGAGCACAGCAGATAAACCACACTCCATATCGTGCCGAGCGCATGCCTCGTCCTAACGACCCATGCCCCTGCGGAAGTGGCAAGAAATTTAAGAACTGTCATGGTAGAAATCTATAACTACCATCATAAATCATGAGAAAATACCTATATCTGATGTTTATATCATCATTTATAGGTATTTTTTTTGTATTATTCCTCCAACGCAACACAGTTGCAAAGAATATTTTGTACTTTTGCAACAGCAAAACAACAAACCGCCTCATGGCATGCTTCATGCATGCCAACAGACAACAAATCATGTATGCCTGCAAGATAACTAAGAAGGCATGACATAAAGCAAAAGAATATAGGAGAATAATGATATGAGACTATCAGATTTAAACACAGGTGAAAGCGGAGTTATCGTCAAGGTTTCTGGCCATGGGGGGTTTCGCAAAAGAATCATCGAAATGGGATTCATCAAGGGCAAAAAGGTAGAAGTACTACTGAATGCTCCTTTCCAAGACCCTGTAAAATACAAAATTATGGGCTACGAAGTGTCACTTCGCCATAGTGAAGCCGACCATATCGAGGTGGTTTCTGTCAAGGATGCAAAGAAAGATGATCTTCTGAACCGAGCCAACGAAGAAGAACGCGAACAAGTCATCAACTCACAAGTTGTCGACTCACAGGAAGCAGACGAGCTGGCGCTTGGTGATAAGATGCTTGTTGCCGAACAAGAAGCCGACCGCTTGCATCATGTCATCAACGTGGCTTTAGTGGGCAATCCCAACTGCGGCAAGACATCACTTTTCAACTTTGCTTCTGGAGCACATGAGCGTGTGGGTAATTACAGCGGAGTGACAGTAGACGCTAAAGTGGGAGAAGCCGAACACAATGGTTATCATTTCCATCTCGTCGACCTCCCTGGCACTTATTCTCTCTCTGCCTATTCGCCAGAAGAGCTCTATGTACGTAAACAACTCATCGAGCATACACCCGATATCGTCATCAATGTCATTGACACCAGTAATCTGGAGCGTAACCTCTACCTCACTACTCAGTTGATAGACATGCATATCCGTATGGTGTGCGCCCTTAATATGTTTGATGAAACAGAGAAGCGTGGCGACAACATCGATTATGACAAGTTGGGAGAACTCTTCGGAATTCCCATGATTCCTACTGTTTTCACCAATGGAAGGGGCGTAGACAAATTACTCGACACTATCATTGAACTCTATGAGGGCAAAGAAGGTAGTAGTGATCACTATCGCCACATACATATCAATCACGGCCACGAGATAGAATACGGCATCGAACACATACAGAAATACTTAAAAGCAGATGACAGCATCCGCCAACGCTACTCCACCCGTTACCTATCTATCAAACTATTAGAGAACGACAAGCATGCAGAAGAGTATGTGAGCCACCTCAACTCGGCCAAAGACATCTTTGCTGCTCGCGACGAAGCGGCCAAACGAGTAAAAGAAGAAACTCTGGAAGATAGCGAGACAGCTATCATGGATGCCAAATATGGATTTATCCATGGAGCACTACAGGAAGCAGGCTATGAACCCGGTAAGGTCAAAGACACCTATCAGATAACTCACCTCATCGATAGCATACTTACCAACAAATACGTAGGTTTCCCTATCTTCGTCTTGTTGCTCTTCATCATGTTTTCTGCCACCTTTGTGCTGGGTGAGATTCCTAAGGGATGGATCGAGGACGGAGTGGCTTGGTTGGGCAATATCATCAGCACCAGTATGCCCGCCGGACCAGTGAAAGACATGCTGGTAGACGGAGTCATTGGAGGTGTAGGAGCCGTCATCGTCTTCCTGCCACAGATTCTCATCCTCTACTTCTTCATCTCCTACATGGAAGATTCAGGCTATATGGCACGAGCTGCCTTCATCATGGACAAACTGATGCACAAGATGGGACTACATGGCAAGTCGTTCATCCCACTTATCATGGGCTTCGGTTGCAACGTACCTGCAGTCATGGCAACGCGCACCATAGAGAGTCATCGCTCACGACTCATCACCATGCTCATACTGCCACTCATGAGTTGTTCGGCACGTCTGCCTATCTACATCATGGTAATAGGCACTTTCTTTGCCCTGCAATATCGCTCGCTCATCATGGTGTCGCTCTATCTCATAGGCATCTTCCTTGCTGTGATACTGAGTCGCATCTTCGCAAGCTTTGTCATCAAAGGCGAAGACACACCTTTTGTGATGGAACTACCACCCTATCGCTTCCCCACCTGGAAAGCCATTGGTCGACACACCTGGGAGAAAGGTAAGCAGTACTTGAAGAAGATGGGAGGTATTATCCTCGTTGCCAGCATTATCGTTTGGGCATTGGGATATTTCCCCCACAATGACGAGTTGGGACAGCAGCAACAACAGGAACAGAGCTATATAGGAAAAATAGGTAAAACCATCGAGCCTCTCTTTGCGCCACAAGGCTTCGACTGGAAACTCGATGTAGGACTCATCTCTGGCGTGGGAGCCAAAGAGATTGTTGCCTCCACCATGGGAGTACTCTATAGTAATAACGACAGTTTTGGCGATGACAGCGATTATAATGATGAGGGCGGCAAATATGAAGTATTGAAGAAGCAGATGACTGCCGACCTACAGAAGACCTATGGCTATAGCGATGCAGAGGCAGCCCGCAAAGCAAGCCTTACCGCTTATTGCTTCCTCCTCTTCGTTCTCATCTACTTCCCTTGCATTGCCACCATTGCCGCTATTAAGGGCGAAACAGGCAGTTGGAAATGGGCTGGTTTTACTGCTGTGTATACAACCCTTTTGGCATGGGTTGTTTCTGCCTTAGTATTCCAAATTGGAAACTTGTTTATATAAGATAATTTTTCTTTTGAAACCTCTATTCCGCTGCGTTTAACTTCAGGCAAGTAAGAATAGTAAGAATTAAAAAGTGGTAAGTTGATAGGTTCAACTTACCACTTTTTTTGCTATATAAGCAATCATCAATCCAAGGCAAGCCGCCATACCGAGAGCCACACGAAGGTTGGTAGCCTCAGAAAGCCATCCTATCACTGGCGGACCAATAAGAAAACCAAAGAAACTGATACTCGACACGATTGTGATAGCTATGCTTGCTTTGATAGTACCCAATTTTCCAGCAATGCTATAACAGATAGGCACCGATGAAGAAATACCAAAACCAACTAAGAGGAATCCCAAAGTTGCTGTAATAAGGTAAGGGAATATCACAGCCAACAACAATCCCCCTAAGATGAGTAGACCACACATCTTGAGAACCTTAGATGCTCCATACTTCGTCACAAAACCATCGGCAAGGAAGCGCCCCAACGTCATAGCTCCCATACCTGCCACATAGCCTGCTCGAATAAAAGCATCATCGGGCTTCACTACGGTAGAAAAGTATACACCACTCCAGTCATATACAGTACCTTCACAAAACATACCTGCGAAGCCCATCAGTCCCAAGAGAAAAAGCACTGGGTCGAGCGTTCTAAACGAAAACTTAGGAACATCATCTTCCTCTGCCTTAGCCTGATCATCGTTGACTAAAAAACGGAAAGCGCAAACAATGATAAGTATGCCTAACAACAAGATGGCAGTAAAATGCACCTCTATCGGCAATAATAGATTAGCAAAGAGAGCTCCGACGATGCCGCCAGCAAAACCACCTAAACTCCATAATCCGTGAAACGAAGACATAATGTTGCGACCATACAACTTCTCTACCAAACACCCCTGTGTGTTGGTAGCAATATTCATCAGATTAGCCATCATACCGAAAGCCACCAAACTGAGAATCAGATGAGAAACCGTGCTGCTACAGCCTAAAGCAAAGAGTACTAAAGCATAAAGAAGCTCTGAAAGAACCAGCATCTTCTTGCTACCCAACTTGCTTACCAGCAACCCAGAGAAACCCATCATCAGTACCTGTCCCATAGGAATGGCAAGTAAGATGCTACCCAACTGACCATTGTTGAGATGTAGAAACTGCTTTACATCGGGAATGCGACTTGCCCAACTGGCAAACACCAAGCCTGGAACAAAATAAAAAGCTGCTACGGCAACTCGCTTACGAGCCAAATCGCTCAAATCATTCAAACGTAATGTCATCCTTAAAATCATATAGAGTATTGAGGCTGCAAAATTACGAAAAAAAGCAGAATCCAACTTCGTTTTATCAAAAAAAATAAGCCTTTATCAAAAAATAAATGTAACTTTGCCATCAGATTTACAATCAACAAACTAAAAAACAGAATATGAAAAAACAAATCCTTGCAGCTATCTTGCTGCTCTTCACCCTATCTCTCTCTGCCTATGCAGAGAAAAAACAAAAAAATACTCCACAGGAACAGAACGCTCAGCACCCTTGGAAGGGAAAACGAGTAGCCTACTTCGGTGACTCTATTACCGACCCCAACATCAAGGCTTCAAAGGTAAAATACTGGGGATTTCTTCAGCAGTGGCTCGGCATCACACCTTATGTATATGGTGTGAGCGGACGACAGTGGAACGACATTCCCCGACAGGCCGACAAACTCAAAACTGAGCATGGCGATGACTTCGACGCCATACTCATCTTTATGGGCACCAACGATTTTAACAATGGTGTGCCAGTTGGAGAATGGTATACAGAGACTTTCGATAGCGTGAAAGTGGCACGTCACAAACCAGGTGAAATGGTACAGCGTCGCCATCGCCACTTTGTTATGGACAAGAGCACACTCAAGGGCCGCATCAACATCGCCATGTCAAAACTTAAACAGATGTACCCCACCAAGCAAATCGTAGTGATGACACCAGTACACCGTGCTTTTTTCTGCTCTGGCGAGAAAAACATCCAGCCCGACGAAATGTACGAAAATGCTCGTGGAATCTTCTTCGATGAGTACGTCAAGGCTATTAAGGAAGTTGGCAATGTATGGGCTGTTCCTGTGATTGACCTCAATGCCCTCTCTGGCCTCTTCCCACTCTACGATACTGGTGCCCAACTCTTCAACAAGCCCGACACTGATCGTCTGCACCCCAACGACCTCGGACATGAACGAATGGCAAGAACCATGATGTATCAGTTAAGCACATTGCCTTGTGTTTTTTAAGTAACAACCCTTTTACCACAAACAAAAATTTTTACCATAAACAAAAAAGTAAGTCGCTTCATATTATTCATATAGACATTTGACATTCCAACAGACCTATTTCAAATGATGATACAACAAATAGAATTTTCATTGCGCCCATTTCCACGAGGATTTCATCTCGTAACTAACGAGGTGATGCGTAACTTGCCAGAACTCCCTAAAACGGGAATATTAAATCTCTTCGTAAGACATACAAGCTGCGGTCTTTCGCTAAACGAGAACTACGACCCTGATGTTCGCTACGACCTGAAAGGCATCTTCGAAAGACTGGTTCCTGATGGTGACCCAAGATATCTGCACCAGGATGAAGGACCTACAGATATGTCGGCGCATGCCAAATCGAGTATGGTAGGTGTTTCGCTCACCATTCCTATTACCAACGGAAGACTGAACCTCGGTACCTGGCAAGGCATTTACTTATGCGAGTTTAGAGAAGGAGGCGGAAGTCGCAAACTTATCGCTACCATTATCGGCTAATCATCAAATAACACATGAGCATCATTGCATATCTATCCTGACAAAAGTACCTCGGAGTAATAAAAAGGGATACAGAAAATGCATTTAAAGAAATAATCGTTTGGAAAATTCAGAGTAATCTTGTAATTTTGCGGAAAAATTTAAAATTACTTCATACAGAAAACAACATGTTGAAAAAATTATTTGGTTTTGACCCAGCTCAAAACAAGTTGAAAACAGAGATTGTGGCTGGTATAACAACCTTCCTCACCATGGCCTATATCCTGGCCGTAAACCCTAACATCTTTAGTAGTTTAGCACCACAAGGTATGGACACACATGCCGTCTTCACAGCTACAGTGTTAGCTGCTGTTGTGGGAACACTCATCATGGCGGTATACGCCAAGAAACCATTCGGACTGGCTCCTGGTATGGGACTTAATGCTTTCTTTGTTTTCACCGTTTGCCTTACCATGGGATATCCCTGGCAGATGGCTCTCACAGCCGTCCTTATCGAAGGCTTAATCTTTATTATCCTATCAGCTACAGGCATCCGCGCCCTGATGGTGGACGCCATACCGCTGTCACTGAAATGCGCTATTGGTGCGGGTATTGGACTTTTCATTGCTTTCATTGGTCTGAAGAACGCTGGCATCGTGGCAGCCAATGATGCCACCTTAGTAACCATCGGAAAGATAACCGAAGGTTCTGCACTCTTAGGTTCGATTGGTATTATCATCACCAGTGTACTGGTCATCAAAAAGGTGCCAGGTAGCTTGCTTATTGGCATCATCGCCACAACACTCATCGGCATTCCTATGGGCATTACTAAGATTACGGGATTGATAGACGTTCCGCCTTCGATAACCCCTATTTTCTGCCAGTTCGACTTCTCACGTATTTTCTCTATCGACATGGTGATTATCGTACTGACCTTTCTCTTCATCGATATGTTCGACACTATGGGAACTTTGGTTGGAGTTTGTACAAAAGCAGGAATGATGCGCCCCGATGGTAGAATACCAGGTCTTAACAAAGCTTTCATGGCAGACGCTATTGCTACAGTAGCTGGCGCATGCTTTGGCACCAGCACGACAACTACTTATGTGGAGAGTGCATCAGGTGTAGCTCAAGGTGGTCGAACAGGTCTTACAGCCTTTATCACCGCTGTTTGCTTCCTGATAGCATTGTTCTTTGCGCCCTTATTCTTAGCCGTCCCATCGGCAGCAACAACTCCTGTATTAGTCATTGTTGGTCTGTTTATGATGTCTCCCATCAAGGATATCAACATGAACGACTATGCCGAGTCTATTCCAGCCTTTATCACCATCGTGATGATGCCACTCACTTACAGCATTTCTGATGGTATTCTCTGTGGTATGATAGCCTATGTAGTTATCAATGCGCTCTGTGGAAACTTTAAGAAACTGAGCATCACAATGTGGGTATTAGCCATTCTCTTTGTCTTGAAGTACATCTTCATATAAAAAACTCAACTTTCGCAAATGGGGAAGTTGAGTTATTAAAACAAGTTTCCCAGTACCGTTTTCCATATCAGCTAAGTGGTACTGGAGTTTCACCCGGCTGGTACTGGAGTTTCACTTAGCTGATATAGCAGTACCACCTTATTGACACAAACGATGAAACTAAAAGTCTTTTTAAAGGAGGCTAAAAACAAAAGTTTCGCATATACGGAAGTGATAATAGTTAAAGAAGTTATCACTCCCTTCGGTCGTTGGAAGTTATAGACAATAGCCTTTTTGGTTGTATATTTAGCTATAAAGCATATGGCTTTAACTTCTTTAAATTCTTTAACTTCCTCATTTGCGAAAGTTGAGTAAAAAAACAAATGAAACTTCTTAGCTTAACGAAAGCAATCAGGGCTGATACATTCATAGGAAAGTATCAGCCCCGATAAGCTTGTTCGTAATCGTGTTACTTAACAGCAAAATATTATTTTTATTGCAACTCGGAGTCTTCTTTCTTGCCAAAATTAGGGTCGATTTTAAGAAAAGCCGTCACCAAGAAAGTGATTGTACAACACGCCATGACGATAATGAAAAACATGCGATATCCCACCATATCCTTGATATAGCCAGAAAGCATACCAGGAAGCATCAGTCCAAGATAAGAAATACCCGTACAGATGGAATAATGCGAGGTTTTAAACTTACCTTGGCTATAGAAAAGCATGTAGAGCGTAAGAACTGTAAAGCCTAAACCATAACCAAACTGCTCTACAAAGAGGCAAGAAGAAACCACGATCAAATTAGAGTTGAGCGAATAGCTCAAAAAGATGTAAACCACATCAGGCAACGTAATCGCCATCACCATGGGCCACAACCACTTCTTCATACCATCTCGACTTACCAAGATACCACCGATGATGCCGCCTAAAAGCAGTCCGATGAGACCCACCGTACCATTGGCAAAGCCATATTCCTGAGGTGAAAGTCCCAAACCACCCTGCGAGTTAGGTCGAAGAATAAAAGTCTTAGTCATCGTGTTGAGCAAGGCCTCAGGAAAACGATAGAACAAGAGGAAAAGCATAACACATATCGTCTCCTTGACAGGAAACTTCTGAAAGAATGTGGCAAACATATTCTTCAGTTCATGAGCCACCTCACCCACGCTTCGTTCAGTCTGCACATCATCTTGAGGACGAGGCATGAAACGACTATGATACAACCATAAGCCTATAAAGATACCTGCCAATCCATAGAAAATCAAAGCCCATGAGAAACGTATCTGATTGCGGAAGACAACCTGCAATACACCAGCCAACGATACCAAGACACCATTAACAAAGATGATGGCAAGTCGATAGAAGGTGTTGCGCAGACCTACATACTTGGTTTGGTTGTGCTCATCGAGTTCTATCATATAGAAGCCATCAGCTGATATATCATGCGTGGCACTACAAAAAGCAATCAAAAAGAAGAAGCACATCGTGGCCTGAAACCAGAAAGCAGTAGGGATAGAGAAGGCTATACCAGCCAAGGCTGCGCCGATAAGCGCCTGCATGGTGAGTACCCACCATCTTTTGGTCTTCAGGAGGTCTATAAAAGGACTCCATAAAGGTTTGATAACCCAAGGCAACGCTAACCAACCAGTGTAGAGACCTACTTCAGAGTCAGTAAGTCCCATCTGCATATACATCACCACGGATAGTCCTGTTACAATGATGTTAGGTAGTCCTTCTGCAAAATATAAGGTAGGAATCCAAGCCCACGGACTCCTACTATTCTTCTTAGTAACCATATTTTGTCATATTTTTTATGTTTGGTATTTTCTCGAGTTAGGGGGGCTGCAGTAAGAACACTACTTATAGAGTTTTTTGATTTCTGCACCTTGATAATAGTGCAGCAAGATGGCATCGTAGTCGTAGCCTTCCTCACCCATCACGGCAGCACCGATCTGGCAGAGTCCTACACCATGTCCCCATCCTGCTCCGATAATCTCGAAACGCTGCGGTACGCCCTGCTCATCAATATCATATTTATCTACAACAAAAGCCGAGCTGTAGAGATGGGTATCACTCAAAGCACGACGTATCTCCAACTCTTTTCCTATGATAAAGGTCTTCTCGCTTCCCACAATACGGAGTTTACTGATACGTCCACTCTTCCCTCGCTCCACTGCTTGAAGGTCGAGGATATCACCAAAGTTCATCTTCAACTTTTCATCAAACAACTGTTGTAGTTGCGCCTGGGTGAGCATCACCTTCCAGCGATAGAAATCAGCAGTTTCCTGGTCATAATCGTTGAGCACCTGCGAAAGGATTTTCTTGTCTGTCGTATTACAGAATGCAGGCGGATTGAAACGAATCCACTTCTCTGCCTCAGCCTCATCAGAAAGATTAGGAATAGGTGAAGCATCTTCCACACCCAACACCAAGTCTCTCACACTGGTGAGATATTTCTTTGGCGTATCTTCCCAACAGTATTGGAACTCTTCAGTAACTCCACCGCAACACTTCGAGAAACGAGCATCACAGATGTCATCACCCTCCATCAAGATCTGTCCCTTGGTCTGTCGGATAGCCTCAGCCACGTGTTCTGAGGTTTTCTTAGTGATGCCCTGATAACGCTGACAATGGTCGTCGGCACAAACATCAAAGATGGTGTGGTCTTCACGATCATACCAGCGCACCAGCATATCGTCTTTCTTTACAAAGGAGAAGAAGTTGTTACCCGACTCCGCTACCATACGTCGTTTCTTCATCTGTGCTAAGAGCCACGAACGCGAAATAACAGCATGAGCCTTCAGAAGTTCAAGACTCGACGTGGCACTCATCTCACTGGAGATGACACTCTCTAAGTATTGCTCAACTGGCAGTTCATTGATAGCACATATTTTGTCAGACTCCACCACAAAGCTTAGCGTACCCAGGAAGGTCTGTGTCTCCTTGCGCTCCCAGTGGAAGTTTACACCTATGGTCACATCACTCAACGAGAAAGAGGCATCAGCACTTTGTGGATGAAAGGTTAGCGAACTATACTGATTGCCATTCCAAAGGATTCCACCTTCCGAGAATGCCACTTCTTGCTCTCCTGTCACCACTTCACCCTTTGCCAAATAAGGCTTATTGAGTGAGAAGTGTATCTTTTGTCCACTCACGATACCCACGTTTACGTTGGGCTGTTTGCCTTTTTCTGCGAGTTTTTGGAGCGGATGCTCATTCTCTACTGCTGTCGCAGCCTTCAACTTACTGACGATAGCTTCCATCTTACAAGTCGACACACCACATTCTTGTATGAGCGCTGTGGCCTTTTCGAGATTTAACTTACGGAAGTCTTCTTCACGAGGTGTAATCATGAGTCCTGCCATATCGAGGGCTCCTGGCGAAACCATAATCTGCGAGTCGCCTTCAGCAAAATACGCAGCAGGGCGATGCTTTTCTCTGGGGATGACAACACTGATAAAATCATCACCCTTGCGCCAAGCAATGATATTCATCATAGGTTCACTCTCATCTCCTCGCATCGGCATAGAGCGATAGAGACGATGGAAGAGTTCCTCATCGCTGTCCTCACTCTTCGAGATGATGACAAAAGCGGGAACAAGGAAGTCGCGCAACACGGCTATCTTCTCTTCATCGTTGAGCGATATAACGTCAACAAGACTACGCGAAAGGCGCTGCCAATTGACCTGCAGTGGCAACACACCACTGGTGCCTGCCTGAAAATGCAAATGGTCGGGAGCAGAAGCACCACACTTAGGTCCGTTATAAAACACCATCAAGTCACTATGCAATGACAAAATCCTATGCATCTCACCATAATGGCGATAGATAGACTGAGGCAAATGCTTACGGGCTGGTATCGTGAAGTGAACAGGCAGGATGGGGAAAGGATTGACAAGCAACTGGAAATGATCATCTATCAAAGATGTCATCTGCTCCTTAGGACGATTTCTATCGCAGAGAAAACAGGGGCGTTCTCCCAATGTACGCTTATCTATCTTGGCTCCTGTGCTGACAATACGAGCAGGATTAAATTGCAGTTGCAGTTGTTCGGAAAGCTGACTTACCTCCACATGTTTTAAGTCGCGGAAGCGATGACGTGCATCCTCCCACATTTCCAACTGACGATTGAAAAAACGAGAGATACTACTATCCTCCATAATATCGACCTTGCCCTGCAGCATCCGCTGACGAGCCTTCAACTCCATCGTTCGCAGACGGTCTTTATACAGGTTATTGGCATTTACACGATCGATACTAAGAGCAGCATCGCTATTGCCTCCCCAACGACGACATAGATATAATTCTTCATAAATACGACCGATGCGATAACGGCGTGAGAAAGCCAAACCCAAGGCATAGTCTTCACCATAGGATGTATTGGGGAACTGTATCTGTCTCACCAGAGGGGTAAAGAATGCACGTGGAGCACCCAAGCCATTGATACGCAAGGCATTGTTGCATCCATTATCTTCCGTCCACTCCTTATGATCTATGAGTCCAGGAGGCAGGGTATTGAGGTCGAAGTCGCACATGCGATAAGAGCCAATAATCATTGCTGCCTGTTGAGCATGAAAAGCATCAACTATCTTCTGCAGGGTCTTTGGCGATGAATAAAGGTCGTCGCTATCAAGCTGACAGGCAAACTTACCACAGCTATCACTGTTCACTGCCTCATTCCAGCAACCACCGATTCCTAAATCATGACGTTCTGGTACGATTTGCACAAGCCTACTATCATCTATTTCATCCAGTATTTCTCCCGTCCTGTCAGTAGAATGATTATTTACGACAATGACATTAAAGGGGAAATTGGTCTTCTGAGACAAAGCACTCTTCACAGCATCTGCAATCGTCTTCTCACGATTGAATACAGGAATCACCACAGAGGCCTCACAAGCAAAGTCTTGTTCTTCGAAGTCGGGCTGACGATAGAAGTTCGTGTCAACGAGGGCACCCTCCTTGTCGAGATGAGCCGTACAAGCTCGCTCCATCTCGATTTGCACCTCACGATTGCGTGGATTGACATAGTCAAACTGCTTTTCACCACTTTTACGAGTATCGAGTTCCTCTTCGGTGTAGAGATATTCGTTGAGATGAAAGATATCACCTACTCTACTGAGATATAGTCGCAAATCATAGAGACCAGCATACTGATAGTCCACCCTATCGCCCTGAGCTATATAGTCGAGAAGTGCCTGCGACTTGATAAGCCACATACTTCCAAAATCGAAGTCATCGCGAAGACTTCCTTGCTGATAGTCGATAACGGGATGTTTCTGCAAGACTCCCGCCTCCAGAGCATAATGGTCGCTATACACCATGACAGCCCCCGTATCATCGGCTGTACGAAGGAAACGTTCCAGAGCATAAAGTCCCCACTTGACAGAGGTCATCTTAGTACACAACAACAAATAGTCGGCATCCGTATTTTCGGCAATACTCTCTACCGTGTTGGTCGACTCCATCCTGTCGATAACTACAAAGGTGCAACCTTCTGGCACCTGGTGCTGAGCAGCAAACTCGCTACTTACCAGCAGATTGATATGTTGAACCGTCTTGTTTTCATGAAGTTCGAGCAAGGTTTCCTGTCCCTTTTCTAAAGCTTCAAAAGGCAAGAATAGGTCTATTTTTTCTCTCATTTTTGCTTATTATCTTAAAATATGTGGCAAAGATAACAATTTTTCAGCAAAAAAGCGTATCTTTGCACTATGAATAACGAAAAAAAATATCTTCTCGGTCTCACCTTAAGCGAACTGAAACAGGTTGCCAAAGACTTGGGTATGCCTGCCTTCACCGGTGGGCAGATGGCTAAATGGCTCTACGAACGGCATGTAAAGAGCATCGACGAGATGACAAACATCTCGAAAGCCAATCGTGCCAAGCTGGCCGAAGAATACGAAATAGGATGCTTCGACTTCTCTGATGCACAACACTCTATAGATGGTACCATCAAGTACCTCTTCCCTACTCGTAGCGGTAAGTTTGTAGAAACGGTTTACATCCCTGACAAAGACAGAGCCACGCTCTGTGTCTCTTCACAGGTCGGCTGCAAGATGAACTGCCTTTTCTGCCAGACGGGCAAGCAGGGCTTTGAGGGCAGTCTGCCTGCAGGCGACATTCTCAACCAGATTTACTCACTCCCCGAAGTAGACAAACTCACCAACATCGTGTTTATGGGTCAAGGCGAACCCATGGACAACCTCGACAATGTGTTGCGTGCTACAGAGATTCTCACAGCCCCTTATGGTTGGGCTTGGAGCCCTAAACGCATCACTGTCAGCTCAGTGGGAGTAAAAAACAAGTTAAAACGCTTCCTTGAAGAGAGCGAGTGCCATGTAGCCATCTCCATGCACGACCCCATACCCGAGGAACGCGCTCAGCTGATGCCTGCAGAACGAGGTATGGGCATCGAACAAGTGGTAGAACTACTCAAGAACTACGACTTCTCTCATCAGCGCCGTCTGTCGTTCGAATACATCGTCTTCAAGGGTGTCAACGACAGCATGCAGCACGCCAAGGCCATCATCAAGTTGGTAAAAGGGCTCGACTGCCGCTTTAACCTCATTCGCTTCCACCAGATTCCCGACATCCCATTACAAGGTGTCAACGACGAGAAAATGGAACAATTCCGCGATTACCTCACACAGCATGGGGTATTTACCACCATCAGAGCCAGTCGCGGACAAGACATCTATGCCGCCTGTGGTCTGCTGAGCACCTCCAAGAAAATCGGAGAAATCAGGCAGCATGAAGACGAAAAGGCATAGCGACAACATGAATATACATAGAAAGCGCAAAGAAGATAGTTTCATAGGCAGAAGAATACATATTCTTCACTGGCAACTCATATTATGCTGTTGGCTACTAACCTTTGTTTGTTGCCAAGGAGGTAAGCACCGCAAACCCACCAGCACCGGACAGCCCTACGAGGTGGTGGTAGAAGGCGACAGCGATAGCATCATCACCCACATACTTTCGGGCTACACACCTCACCTTCCGCAACCTGAACCCATGTTCAGTATCATACAGGTGAGAAGAGGAATGACTCAAGGAAGTTATCTGCTGGTAAAAAATCGCATCGTTGTCGACATCAATGCCAAGCATACAGGATATGCCGTAAAGATGAGGAAAGACGAAAATGCGTCACCACAAACCATCATCTACATCCAAGCGCAATCAGCCGAACAGCTTCGCAAACATTTGGACGGCTATCGCTTAAGAGATCTTTTAGATCAGGCCGAACTCAAACATCTCTCGCTGGTTATCCAGCAAAATCCTGAGAAACAAAAGGAGCTGTACCAACGTTTTGGCATCCACATGAAGATACCCGCCTCGATGATTGCCAGTAAGCACGACAAAGACTTCACTTGGCTCTCTAACAACGCCAATACAGGCATGCAAAGCCTCATTGCCTTCAGAGTCAAGAGCCATACACCACTTCAAGAACAGGTGGACAGCGCCCTCAAAAGAAACATGCTGGGAGAGACCGATAGTATGTATATGCAACTTGTAGACCTCTCGACCGACCAACGAGGTACTTCTCATGGACTATGGCAGATGCATGGCGACGACATGGGTGGTCCTTATGTCATGAAAAAGAAAGACAACGTGGTCATCATCGGTTTCGTCTATGCACCAGAAAAGAAAAAAAGAATACTAATCAAGCAGCTTGAAGCTGCACTTTCCACAATAAAATAAACAACATGGACAACAAGAAAATCAGGGTGGCTATCACCCACGGAGATACCAATGGTATCGGATACGAACTGATCTTTAAAACATTTGCAGAGCCCGAGATGCTGGAACTATGCACCCCTATCGTCTATGGCTCTCCCAAGGTGGCTGCCTACTATCGCAAGGCCATGAACCTACCTGCACAGTTCTCCATCATCCAAAAGGCAGAAGATGCAGAGGAGGGACGCATCAACCTACTGGCAGCCATAGAAGAAGAAATAAAGGTAGATATGGGTGTGCCCACAGACGAATCGGGTAAAGCAGCTGTCAAAGCACTCGACAGAGCCATGACCGACTTCCGCAACAACCTCTACGACGTGTTGGTCACGGCACCTATCAACAGCCAGAACGCTCTCATGGATGGATACTCTTTCAAGGGTCATAAGCACTACATCGAGACTTGCCTCGGTGAAGGTAAGAAAGGTCTCAGTATTCTGGTTGGACAATCTTTGCGCATTGCTTCTGTCACAGAGAAGATGCCCCTCAAAGAGGTGGTTTCTCAGATTTCTTCAGAACGCATCGTAGAAAAGGCTACTCTCTTACAACAAACGATCAAAAGAGACTTTAATATCAGCAACCCACGCATCGCCATCCTGGCCCTCAACCCTAAGAACAACGAGGAAACCAGTTGCGGTAATGAAGAGAAAGACATCATCATACCGGCCATCGACACTTTGGCAAACAAGGGTATACAGGCCTTCGGCCCATATGCTGCCGACGATTTCTTTGGCAATGGCGACTTCCATGAGTTTGATGGAGTCATGGCTATGTATCACGATCAAGCCACAGCCCCTTTCAAGTCTATCAACGATGGTAGAGGAGTCATCTACACAGCAGGAATGCCTATCATCAGAACAAGTGCTGATATCGCACCTGGATATGAGATAGCAGGCACCAATTCTGCCGATGAATCTTCTTTTAGAAACGCTGTCTATTTGGCCATCGATACCTTCCGCAATCGCATCAATTACGACGAGGCTTGCGAGAACCCACTTCCTAAGCTCTACCACGAGAAAAGAGACGACAGCGAGAAGGTAAGATTCTCTATTCCTAAGAAGAAAACTGACTCGCCAGAGCCTAAACGTTAAAAAACGACTATTTTCAAGTCAACCTTGCAGATATTTCAAAAAAAATGTGTAATTTTGGCAGCTAAATGAATACATCTGAACTTCAGAAGATCAAATTGAGGTACAATATCGTAGGCAATAGCGACGAATTGAACCATGCGCTTGATGTCGCCCTACAGGTGGCACCAACAGATCTTTCTGTGCTCATCATCGGTGAGAGTGGCGTAGGAAAGGAAATCATCCCCAAGGTGATTCACGACAACTCACCTCGCCGAAAAGGAAAGTATTTTGCCATCAACTGTGGAAGCATCCCTGAAGGAACTATCGACAGCGAACTCTTCGGACATGAGAAAGGTTCATTCACTGGAGCCATCGGTGAGAGCGAAGGCTATTTCGGGATTGCCAACAAGGGAACAATCTTCCTCGATGAGGTTGGCGAACTGCCTATTGCCACCCAGGCACGCCTTCTTAGAGTGCTTGAGACTGGCGAATACATCAGAGTGGGTGGACAAGAAGTGCGCAAGACTGATGTTCGTATCGTTGCTGCCACCAACGTCAATATGAGAAAAGCCGTTAGTGAGGGGCGCTTCCGCGAAGACCTTTACTATCGCCTCAACACCATCCCTATCATGATGCCTCCTCTGAGAGAACGCGGCAACGACATCATACTGCTGTTCCGACTATTTGCCATGCAGATGGCCGAAAAGTATAATTTGCCAAAAATTTCTCTAACAGAGGACGCCAAGAGCATCTTGCTGAAATACAAATGGCCGGGCAATGTAAGACAGCTCAAAAACATCACCGAACAGATGTCGGTGCTGAGCGAAGAAAGGGAGATCGATGCACAGACACTCCTTAGATTCATTCCGCAAGACGAAGAATCTACACAGTTGGCTACCATCACTACCAATCAGGGAGGCACACACAGCTATGAGAACGAGCGCGAACTGCTCTATAAGATACTCTACGAACTGAGAGGTAACGTCAGCGATTTACGTCGTGACATGAGTTCACTGCGCAAACAACTTGACGAAGCTCGACAACTCAATGGTGCCAGTGGTTTTGCTACAACACAACCCTTGTCGCACATCCAGCAAGCAAGCTACCCCGCGCCCATAACGCATAGCAACGATAATCGCCCTATTACCGAAGACGCTGAAGTGGAAGAAATCCACGAGGCTGAGACGCTCAACCTCAACGATCTCGGAAAACAAATGGTAGAGAAAGCCCTGGAACGCAACAACGGCAATCGCAAGAAAGCTGCCAAGGAGTTGGGCATCTCCGACCGCACGCTGTACAGACGTATCAAGTCATACAAACTCGGAGACAACGACGAAGACACATACAACGATGCGAAGGAATAAAAGAAGCAAATACTATAAAGAAAAATGAAGCAACTCTTCAAGCATATATATAAAATAGGTGTAATCCTTGCACTGACTGCCACGACAGCATGCTCTGTGAAGTATGCTTTCAACGGCGCAAGCATCGACTACACTAAAACCAAGACCATAGAAATTGCCGAGTTCCCCATACGTAGCTCATATGTCTGGGGACCGATGGGACCTATGTTCAACAACCAGCTGAAGGATGAGTTTGCAAGCCACACACGCCTGATACAGGTAAAACGTAACGGCGACCTCAAGATAGAGGGAGAGATTACGCAATACAGCCAGCGCAATAAGTCGGTATCAAGCGAAGGATACTCCGCACAGACCGAACTCTCTATGACGGTAAATGTTCGTTTCACCAACAACAAGAACCACGCCGAAGACTTTGAAAGACAGTTCACCTCTTCTAAGAGTTATGACACAACACAGAGTCTTAATGCCGTACAGGAGGAGCTCGTCACTCAAATGGTGAAAGACTTGGTAGAGCAAATATTCAACGCTACCGTCGCCAACTGGTAAGGAGCATGATGTACGTTAAGTGAAAGTGAAATACAAAAGAATTGAAATAAGGACCCCCAAAGGTGAAATTATAACGTGGAATTAAGTAGACTGATACAACATCCTGAGGAGATGAACAAGGAGACACTATACGATCTCCGAGCTCTGTTAGCACTCTATCCGTACTATCAGACAGCGCGCCTTTTGATGCTACAAAACCTCTACCTGCTCCACGACCCTGGCTTCGATGAGGAACTTAGAAAGGCAGCCATCTACATCACCGACCGAAAGGTCATCTTCCGGATGGTAGAAGCTGCTCACTATCAGATAAAGAAAGAGAACAAACGAGAAGAAAGCATCAACACAAAGAAGCAAGCTTCCGACCGAACCTCTGACTTGATAGACAACTTCCTCGAATCTATCCCCAACGACGCCAATGAGGAAAAGGATACTGCTCAAAAGGGGAAGCGAAAGCCAACACCTGCAGATGCTGCGGTCGACTATGTAGCTTATCTCATTGAGACAGAAGATACAGAGAGCAAAGAGGACAACAACTCCTCACGCACCTTGGCACTGATAGACGACTTTATGGACGATGGAGGTTTCCAACTTCCTAAACTCGACGCTTCCAACGATGCAGAGCTGGAATATAAGCCTGCTTTTGAAGAAGAGAGTAAGGAAAGTGATAATAGCGAGAACAGCGGCATCTTCACGGAGACGCTTGCACGCATCTACATCAAACAGGGTAAATATGAACGAGCGCACGAAATCATTGAGCGACTCTATAACAAACACCCACAAAAGAGCGTATACTATACAGACCAAATGCGATTCTTAGAGAAACTGATAATAAATAGTAAAAATAATAAATAACAAAAATCAAAAATGGCTTACACATTATTTGTAATTTTAATTATCCTGGCATCTATTCTGATGGTCTTCATCGTACTTATCCAGGAATCTAAAGGTGGTGGACTTGCTTCCAACTTCTCATCAACTAACTCTATCATGGGAGTTCGTAAGACTACCGATTTAGTAGAAAATCTGACATGGGGACTTGCTGCTGCGATGGTAATCCTCAGTGTAGCATGCGCATATGTTGCTCCTCAGGCTATGGGAGAGGGCAGCGTTATGGAAGGTGCAACACAAGAGCAAACAGCTCTTCCTGCTATGCCTGGTGCTAACAGCGATGCTGCCAAGAAGGCTGTTCCAGCAACACCAAATGCAGCAGAAAAAGCGGCTCCTGCAGCTCCTGCAACCCCTGCAAAGTAATTTTTTTAAAAAAAATACGGAATTTGTTTGGTCAATCCAAATAAATTCCGTACCTTTGCACTCGCTTAAAAGGAACAACTCCTAATAAAGCAACATGGTGGACGTAGTTCAGTTGGTTAGAGCGTCAGATTGTGGTTCTGAATGTCGTGGGTTCGAGTCCCACCTTCCACCCAGGATAAACCCTGTAAAACGAAAGTTTTACGGGGTTTCTTGTTTTTGTATTATCTATTCTTCCCTACTACAAAAAGATTTTGTATTTTTGCAAACCAAATCAATCATCTACATATATAAAAAAGAACGTATGAATATCATCGTATCACAAGAAATAGAAACTGTATGCCCCCAATTTATTGGCGCTTGCGTAGAAGCATACGTAGTAAACACTCCTTACTGCGAGGAATTATGGAATGAGATTCATCAATTAGGTGAGAAATACAGAGAACAACTCACTACCGAATCATTGAAAACCATGAGCGGTATCGCAGCTACACGTAAAGTATACCGCGCCTGTGGCAAAGATCCTTCTCGCTATCGCCCTGCATCAGAAGCTCTCATTCGCAGAATGTTGCAAGGCAAAGAACTGTATCAAAGAGACACGTTAGTCGATTTGGTCAACTTAGCAAGCATTGCCTTTGGCTATAGCATCGGTGGTTTTGATGCAGACAAATTTGTTGGCGACACACTGACCTTGGGCGTTGGTAAAGCAGGCGAGCCCTATGAAGGCATAGGAAGGGGTAACATCAACATAGAAGGATTGCCTGTATACCGAGACAACCAAGGTGGCGTAGGAACTCCCACCAGTGACAACGAACGCACAAAAATGAGTTTAAACACCTCTCACTTAGTTGTATTAATCAATGGCTATGACGGCAACGAAGAACAAGTAAAAGCCAATGCCAAATTCATACAAGAGCTTCTAAGAAAATATGCTAACAGTGATGGTGGAAACTACTTCATATATCAGTAAATGAAGTATCAGAATTGAAGATTGCTTCAAGTATGCTATAACGAAGTATAAGACATGCATCCACACCATCTCTATAATTGGAAAAATAAACAAAAGCCATATATTATCCTGCGTCACATACAGGTAATATATGGCTTTCCTTTTTAATAATCACTTTTGCTTTTCATTCTTATCTAATCACCTTCACCTCACCATTTTTGCTCAACTTAACAATACTTGATGGGGTGTGAGGTTTGTGTTCCTGTCGTCGAGTCCAGCAGACATAATCTACAGCCTCTAATATCTCAGGAACTATATCACGATAATTCTGAGCAGCAGGCTCACCGCTCACATTCGCACTGGTGCTTACCAATGGTTTCTGAAAACGATAGCAAAGTTCTTTACTAAAAGGCTCATAAGTTACTCGCATAGCCAAACTACCATCCTCTGCCACAAGATTATTAGCAACACCTGTTGCATCGTCGAGAATAACGGTTGTAGGCTTTACAGGCATAGCTGCATCGATAAAATCCCATGCCACCTGAGGCACATTGCGGAAATAACGAGCCATTCTGTCAGCACTGTCCACCAAACAAATAAGAGCCTTAGAGTCTTCACGATGCTTGATTTGATAGACTTTTGCCACTGCCTCTGCATTGGTAGCATCACAACCTATACCCCATACTGTATCTGTGGGATAGAGGATTATTCCACCTTTGCGCATACATTCCACTGCATTTTTAATGTCTTCTTGCTGTGTCATAATACCTAATAAGATTATGTTGTTTTCTATATTACATGATAAGATTCGATATCGCGTACACCATTAAGGAAATCTTTGGCTTCCATTCTCTTCTTGCCACTTATCTGGATAACATCGAGCTGCAACCACTCATCAGCACACGCCAAAAGTAGTGACTTACCTTCCACCCGAAGTGTTCCAGGAGTTGTCCCAGCGGGAATAGCCTTTCCCGTCTTCGTGCTTTTAAATACCTTCAGCACTTGTAGCTTTCCTTCTGCTTTCTGTATCTCTGTCCAAGCCCCTGGATAGGGAGATAGACCACGAACAAAGTCGTAAACCTTCTTAACAGGCTGCCCTACAGCGATGCGGCAAGTCTCCTTGAATATCTTAGGAGCATGATGCAACACACCATGCTGTGTCTCTAAGTCTTCCTGTGCTATAGAAGCAATGTTTCCACCTGATGCCAACAACAGGTCTATTGTCTTGATAGCAATACCTGCACCCAGATGCATCAATCCGTCGTAAACATACTCTACATCAGCCTCATCTGGAATGGTAAAAGGTTCCTGCATGATGATACGCCCTGTATCTATATCATGATCGAGGAAGAAGGTGGTAACACCTGTCTGTGTCTCTCCATTGATGACAGCCCAGTTGATAGGGGCAGCACCACGATATTGTGGTAACAGGGCAGCATGCACATTGAATGTTCCAAAACGAGGCATAGCCCAAACGATTTCAGGCAACATACGGAAGGCCACAACTACTTGAAGATCCGCCTCATAACTACGCAAGGCTTCTATAAAGTCGGGATCTTTCATCTTGACAGGCTGCAAGACGGGCAATCCCTGTGATAAAGCATACTGCTTCACAGGAGGAGCCTGCAACGTGTCTTGATGACGACCTACGGGTTTGTCGGGTTGGGTGACGACAGCCACGACATGATATCCGCCTTCCACAAGGCTTTTGAGGGATTCCACTGCAAATTCAGGGGTTCCCATAAAGATAATTCTTAAATCTTTCTTCTCCATCATTTTTCTTTCTCTTATTTCCTGTGAAACGGTTACTCTGCCGACATATCTGCAATAATCTGGCGATACACACCATACATTTTGGTACGGCTGATATAACCAATAAGTACTCCACTCGTATCTACTACAGGCAACTGCGCAGCATCCGTCTGATCAAACTTCTTCATCACCTCATCCATAGGTTCATGGTCGGTAAATACAGCCGAGGGCTGTAACATCAGTTGTCTGACCGTAAAACGACTGTAAAGCTCTGAACGGAAAATGATATGTCGTATGCGCGTGATGTCTATCACTCCCAACAGAACACCTCCCTTATCCACAACAGGCAAGAAATTATTGTTGCTTCGACTAATCTCTGCCACGAGTTTACCCATGGGTAAATCAGGTTGCACTGGATGATAATCCTTCTCGATAACGCTCTGCATACTCATCAGTGTGAGAGCAGCACGGTCTATGTGATGAGTTAAGAGCTTGCCCTCTCTGGCCAATCGCAAAGCATAAATACTGTGCCCCTCAAAGATGCTGATGGTGAGATAAGACGAGATACAAACTATCATCAAGGGCATAAAGAGCTGATAACCACCAGTGAGCTCTGCAATAAGGAAGATACCAGTAAGGGGAGCGTGCATAACACCCGTCATCACTCCCGCCATACCCATGAGCGTAAAGTTCTGCTCTGGCACATAAACACCTATCTCATTGACATTCCAGAAGCGGGAGAAGAAGAAACCTGCAAAGCCACCGATAAAGAGCGAAGGCGCAAAGGTTCCACCACATCCACCACTGCCATTGGTTGCTGAAGTAGCAAACACCTTGGTAAAGGTTACGAGTGCGATATAAACGATGAGCAGATGACTATGCCCATAGAAGAGCGAATTACTCATCACCTGTCCCCAGTCGGCCTCTGTCCTACCCTTCAACAGGATGTTTACTGCCGAATATCCTTCTCCATAGAGTGAAGGAAAGAGAAATATCAGACTACTAAGAATGAGTCCACCCAATAAAAGTTTGACATAAGGACGATGGCTCAGTCGAGCAAACATCCCCTCGCAAGCCGACATGGTACGCATAAAATAAAGACTAACAAAACCGCAGAAGATACCCAAGAGGATACACACGGGAGCACGGTCGAGCACCCAAGGTGATGTAAGCGTAAAGTCGAAGAGCGACTTATCACCCATCAAGATATAGGTGAAACAGGTAGCTGTGACACATGAGATAAGGATGGGTAAGAGCGAAGCCATAGACAGGTCGACCATCAGCACCTCAAGCGTAAAGACGAGTCCGGCTATCGGTGCCTTAAAGATTCCTGCAATAGCAGCACTGGCTCCACATCCCACCAATAGTATCATCGTCTTCTTGTCCATTCGGAATATCTGTCCCAAGTTGGAACCGATGGCTGAACCTGTAAGCACAATAGGAGCCTCGGCTCCTACCGAACCTCCAAAGCCAATAGTGATACCCGAAGCTACCACCGACGACCAACAGTTATGACCACGCAACTTGGAGTTCTTGGTAGAGATGGCATAGAGCACGCGTGTAATACCATGCGAAATATTGTCGCGCACCACATACTTGATAAAGAGTGATGTGAGATAGATACCCACAATCGGGAAGAGCAGGAAGAGCAGGTTGTACGTGTTCTTCACAAAGCCCGCTGTAAGCAGTACTTGTATCTCATGTACGATTCCATGCAGAAAATAACCTGCCAATGATGCTAACAAGCCTATGACGAAAGCCAATATCAAGGTCATCTGGCGGTCGGAGATATGCTCCTTCTGCCAGGCGACAATCTTTGTCATCATACCCTGATGTTCTGTCAATTCATCCATCGTGTCTTATTACTGTTTGATAAAAGTGTCCTACTACTGATAGTTTAAAATGAGTGTCTTAAAACTCGGATGTAAAGTGGAACTTAATATGCTCAAAGTCCTGCTGTGCCATACTCAGCACATAGCCTGAGTCGGCAAGGAATACATCCCTACCCTCTATGTCCTTAGCCATATACTGATACTTGCGCTTCTTGAAATTTTCGAGCTCTTTTGCATCGTCTGCCTCTATCCAGCAGGCTTTATGCAGATGCACGGGCTCCCAACGACACTTGGCGTTGTACTCGTTCTCCAAACGATATTGGATAACTTCAAATTGCAACTGTCCTACGGTTCCTACAATGCGACGACCATTAAACTGATTGACAAACAACTGAGCCACACCTTCGTTCATCAACTGTTCCAATCCTTTCTGGAACTGCTTGCTCTTCATAGGGTCATCGTTCTCAATATACTTAAACAGCAAAGGTGAGAATGATGGCAAACCGCGGAAATGAAGTTGCTCGCCTTCTGTCAACGTATCACCAATTTTAAAGATTCCATTGTCGGGCAGACCTACAATATCGCCAGGATAGGCTTCATCGATGGTGCTCTTACGCTGCGCCATAAACTGGGTTGGCGAAGAGAAGCGCACGGTTTTACCTAATCGGATATGCAGATAAGGCTGATTACGAACAAACTTGCCTGAACAGATCTTGCAGAATGCAATACAAGAGCGGTGGTTAGGGTCAATATTAGCGGTAATCTTGAAAATGAAGCCTGTAAACTTGTTTTCCTCAGGCTTCACCAGTCGCTCTTCTGCCTGTGTAGGCTTTGGAGAAGGAGCTATCTTGACAAAGCAGTCGAGGAGTTCCTGTACACCAAAGTTGTTGAGCGCAGAACCAAAGAACACAGGAGCTACCTCTGCTGAACGATAAGTCTCTACGTCAAACTCAGGATATACACCATCCACCAACTCCAAGTCTTCACGCAACTGCTGCGCCTCACGCTCGCCCACATGCTGGTCGAGAGCATCGGAGTTGACATCCACCTCTACCTTCTCTGTTACGCGCTGTTTGTTAGGCGTGAAGAGGTTGAGCTGCTGTTCATAGATATTATATACACCTTTGAAGCGAGCACCCTGACCGATAGGCCAACTCAATGGGCGAACCTTGATTTTGAGCTCTTCCTCAAGTTCATCGAGCACATCAAAGGCATCACGACCTTCGCGATCCATCTTATTAATAAAGATGATCACGGGGGTGTTGCGCATGCGACAAACTTCCATCAACTTACGCGTCTGTGCCTCCACACCCTTGGCAGAGTCGACCACGATAATGGCAGAATCGACAGCAGTCAAGGTGCGATAAGTATCCTCAGCAAAGTCCTGGTGACCAGGAGTATCAAGGATATTAACCTTGTAAGGATCGCCCTGCTCGCCATCAGGCAAGTAGTCAAACTCCATCACAGATGTAGAAACAGAGATACCACGCTGCTTCTCTATATCCATCCAGTCGGAAGTGGCTGTCTTACGAATCTTATTATTTTTTACGGCACCTGCCACCTGTATCTGTCCACCAAAGAGAAGGAACTTCTCAGTAAGGGTTGTTTTACCTGCATCAGGGTGAGAGATAATGGCAAAGGTTCTTCTTCTTTCAATCTCTTTCATAATGGTTGTCCTAAATATTAATCGTCTTCAAATTTCAGACCCTCAGTACGGTCTTTGATATAATAATCACTCAATAAGCCGATAAAGACACTGATTTCTTGTACGGCGCGAGCAGTTTCGGGGGTTATCTCTTTCTTCTGCAATCGCAACATCATCACACCATAAAGGGCATCCAGACAAGTCTCTATCTCGTTCACCTCTTTGTCACCCTTATTACGCAATTCTACAATATAAGGCAACACCTTATAATATTCGGCATTATAGATAGGGAACTTACTACTCTGCAGAAGCATATGATGCAAATCGATGACATCTTTCAGCAATACGCGGTTGATATCAAGATGACCAGACTCACGCTTGCCTTCCTCGTTGATCATTCTGATAAGATTACCAAACCAGTCTAATTCTTCTGCTTTCTGATCATCGGTATAATCGAAACGGTCGATATATTGCTTGCGAATGACAGGCAACGAGCATCCATAGGCGCGGATGATATCCTCCACCTGCCACATATATAGCAGGTACTCTGCTATGCTCTTCTTTCTTAACTCTTGTGCTATAAACATAAATTGGTGAAAATAGAACTATTGAAATTCAAGAGGGCGCTGCACCTCTCTGTCTAAAACTCAGGCAAGTGGTAAAGGTTGAACATGGTACCTATCAATGCTATCACTGAGAAGATAATCACCACACTACCTATCACCCTATTAATAATAAGGATGCCGTTGGTATCAAACTTACCTCTTATCTTATCAATCAACCATGTGAGTCCAAACCACCACAACAAAGCACCAAAGACAATGCTGAGATAGCCAACTCCCATCTCTATAGGCATATCGGGAACGACAAAGGCAAACTGTGCAAAGGTTGCCATAAAGAGAAACACGATTAGCGGATTAGAGAGGGTTACCAAGAAAGCCGTAAAGGCATTATGAAACAAAGTACCCTGCTTGTTACTACTCTGATGCATATTCCTCGTTGGATTACTCTTGAAGCAATACACTCCAAAGATCAGGAGAAGCAAACTTCCAAATAGCTGGAGATAGAATTTGTTTTGTGCATTGTTGACAAAATCCATCACAAAGCTCATACCTAAACCCGTAAACATAGCATACACTATATCACTGACTGCTGCACCTATGCCCGTCACAAAACCAAACCAGCGTCCTTTGTTCAAAGTACGCTGAATACACAAGATGCCAACAGGCCCCATCGGGGCTGAGGCAATAATACCTATGATAATACCCTTGAAAATAAAATCAAGGATGTTTATCTCTATCGGAAACAATGAATTCATACAAGGTGCAAAGATACAATTTTTTAAGCATACAACGTAATTTTTCTCTCTAAAACTTTGTTCTGTACTTTTTTTTTCTTATCTTTGCCATCAAAATAAAAAATTCTAACTTATTAAAAAACACAACAACATGACAGAAAATACTTTAAAGCCATATGTAATTGGCTTAGACCTTGGTGGAACCAACTCTGTTTTCGGCATCGTGGATGCACGTGGTGAGATTAAAGCAACGACAGCCATCAAGACTGGCGGTTTTGACAATGTAGAAGACTATGTAAAAGCTGCAGTCGAAGCATTACAACCTATTATTGACACTGTAGGTGGCATTGACAAAATCAAAGCGATGGGTATCGGTGCTCCTAATGGTAACTTCTACAAAGGCACTATCGAGTTTGCTCCTAACCTGCCTTGGGCTCACACCTGTGTTGTTCCTTTGGCTGACCTCTTCAGCAAGGCTCTCGGTGGTCTGCCCGTTGCTCTCACCAATGATGCCAATGCTGCAGCATTGGGCGAGATGACTTATGGTGCAGCACGTGGTATGAAGAATTTCATCGACATCACATTGGGTACAGGCGTAGGCTCTGGTATCGTTATTGATGGTAAGATGGTATATGGTAGCGATGGTTTCGCTGGCGAGTTGGGCCATGTTATCATGGTACGTGGCAAGGAAGGTCGCCCATGCGGTTGTGGCCGTACTGGTTGCCTCGAGGCTTACTGCTCTGCTACGGGTGTAGCTCGCACTGCTCGTGAATTCCTTGAGAAGAGCGACGAGCCATCATTGCTCCGTGAGTTGAAACCTGAGGACATCACTTCTTACGAGGTGAGCGTTGCTGCAAGCAAGGGCGACGCTTTGGCTAAGCGCGTATACGACTTCACTGGCAAGATGTTGGGTGAGGCTTGTGCCGACTTCGCAGCATTCGCTTCTCCTGAGGCTTTCGTTTTCTTCGGTGGTCTTACCAAGGCTGGCGACTTGCTGATGAAACCTCTCAAGGAGTCTTACGACAACTCAGTTCTGTCTATCTTCAAGGGCAAGGCTAAGTTCCTCGTTTCTACCCTCGATGGTAGTTCTGCAGCCGTTTTAGGTGCCAGCGCTGTAGGTTGGGATTTATAAGATAAACTCTTGTTTTTACAGCATAAACATAGGTTCTTCCTATGTATTCAAAGGCTTTCGAAGGTTTCTTCGGAAGCCTTTTTTCATGATTCATATCAATTTTGCACACCATTTTTTCTCTTTTCTCCAAAACTTTTCCCTTAATTAGCGTTTTTTTCGTAACTTTGCAAACCGTAAATAAAAGGTGAAAACAAGATTGTATACAAGGTAATCATACACATCCATGTTTATCTTCCTATTTTAAAAAAATATTTATCATCATTTAAAATAAGAATCATAATACATAATTTAAGAAATGAAACAAATTTACACTATGGCTAAATACGCCAAAAGCATGATGCTCGCAGCTGTTTTGACAGTAGGAGTAACAGTAGTAAACGCACAAGAAGCAGACAACACCACCTATGCTCCAGCAGAAGCCAATAGCTGGTGGAGAGGCGAAGAAGTAACAGGCGAAGAACAGCAAATTTATGTGTATAATGTAGGTGCAGGCATTTTCGTAACAACCGACAACACACCTGCTGAGAAAAATATCGACAACGCTGCACTTTGGACACTTTCTAAAAACAAGTTCAGCTGTGGGGATTACCACATAAATATGTGGAGTACTGCCGGAGCAGGAAGAAAATGGCATGCAGCTACAAACACAGACAAAGCCGGAGTATTTAACTTTATAACAGGCGATACCCAAGACAGAGGCTTTTCTTATAAATTATCTAAAACAGAAGGCTGGCTTACGTCTTTATTTACACGCTATTTCAACGTTGATAACAACGAATACACTGCAGCAGAAACACAGAGCGAATACAACGACTTCCTCTTTATCTCTCCTGAGCAGAAAGAGGCTTACAGTTCATATTCTGCTCTCTACAAAGAGGCAAGTTCATATACCAGTAACAAGAAGGTTTCTACAAGTTTACTTAGCCAGTTGAAAGAAATCCTCAACACTACAGCTACAGCCAATTACGATACATATTCTGCAAACAAATCTACATTGCAGACCATTATCGATACTATCAAGGCTTATCTGAACAAAACTACTCCTACTGGTATCGACAACATGAACGCCAACACATCTACAAAGACAGAAGCTATTTTCAGCGTGAATGGTGTTCGCAATGCTCGCCTCACCAAGGGCCTCAACATTGTAAAAATGAGCGATGGTTCTATCAAAAAGGTGATGGTTAAGTAATCTTCTACTACACAACATAACAAAGTCATAGGGCTGTGTCGACGGGAATTCCCATAGACACAGCCCTTTTATCATACTAAAAGCAAACTTCCTTAACTTCACAGCTTATAGAAGTTCTACATATATATAAACCTATTGAATATTCAAATGATTTCTTTACGCTGCTTTACTTCTGCAGTGTAACACCCATCAATCCGATTACCACCTCGTTGCTCAAGGCGCGGAGAGTCAGTTTACGGAGTTTCTTTTGAGCATTGAGAGGCATGTCGAGCATTGTGGCAGCGCCACCTGGCAAGGCACACATCGCCAACTTCATATCGGGAAGATCGCCAGCAGTGGCAACCTCTTGATAGTGAGAGTCGCGGAAAAGATGACGGCTCACAATACCTGTATTCAGTCCTATGCGATATGGTCGAACGGCAGGCATGGCAAAAGCCTTAGCGTTCTCCACAAAGTCTTGCTCTATAGGACACCAGTTGACAGGAGGCACCAACATCAATTCATCTGACGTTCCATCAGCATACTCCACTCTCACGACAGCATTCTCTATGGCAAACTGCATGGGGTTGGTAGAGCCCGCCATCAGCAGATAAGCATGCGCAGCCTTACCTTTCAGAGGGATGGTGATGCTGTCAGGATAATTGTCCCACAAACTGGTGTAGGCAATATTCTTACCCTCAGCAGGTGTGCGGAACGACAAGCCAGGCAATGCCTCGAAAGTTCCGTTCTTTACCATACTGCGCATCTTCGTATCATCTATCTTGGCGAGTTTCTTCGTAGAACACCAGTCGCCCATTCCCTGCGTAGGCACACAGAGCGTGGTGTAAGGCGAGCGTGGTGTGAGGTATTGGTTCTTAAAGATGTCGGTGACATCTGCATTGAAGGCAGCATCCATATTCACCATTCTTCGCTGTCCCGCGTTCAGCTGATCGAAGTCATTGCCTACACCCGTCATCGTTCCCCATCTGTCAGCAGACTGTTCTGCCACGGCATCTGCTAAGGTATAGTTTACATCTGCCTCAGCTTCAGCTACAGGCTTGACACTTACCAACTCCACATGCTGATGCTTAGCGACAGTCAGTAGGGTGTCTTTATATTTTCCTCCACCCACATTTTGACGTATCACAATCTGCAGCGGACGTGCGAAGTTTTGTTTAATATCAAAGACATCCTTGTCACCCACTCTCCTGAACGAGTAATCCAGATAAGGCGTATGCACCGAAGCACTATCCCAGGCAGCAGGAAAGCCTGGTCGAATGATGCACTTGCCTTCCAGAGCTTGAGGTGTAATACCGTAAAGTCCCTCGATAAACACACGCGACGAGATGCCCGTCACATCAGAGAAGTCGCGATAGCCCTCGCCAGTGGCAAGGTCCATCATTGAGAGTTGTCCAAAGTTGCCTGGACTACTACCTAAATACATAAAGTCGAGCACATTGGCCTTCAACAGATGGTAAGCCTCCTCCACTCTTCCTGCCTGATAATAAGCCAGCACAGTATGCATCACCTCTGCCATCGCCACATTGTTAATGCTCCATTCGTAAGGCGACCAGTCGGATGTGCTCACCGTCTGATATTCCTGACCATTATATATATAAGGTATATGTGGGATATGCCTATCCACATACTGGGTGGCTAAATAGTTCTGCACACCCGTTCCCACGCCACAGTCTATCGGTGTATAGATACTCCATAACGCAGCATCCTTGTGTACGCGTTTCAATCCCATGAAGTCCTGGTATTCAGCCCAGTGACCATAATCTTTCAGCCACAGTCGGCTGTTCATGGTTTTCAGTATCTTGTCGGCCTCTTCACGATAGGGTGCAGCATCTTCACCGATGATTTCAGCGATGCGTGCCGCTAAGAGATTAGCCCTATAGTTGTAGGCAGAAGAATGGGTTACCCCACCGCTGTTATACTGCAATGCGTCGCTGGCCCAGATGCAACAATAGGCATCATACAAGCCATCACCATCAGGATCCCAGGTGTTCTTCTCCCAGGCAAGGTGGCTCTTGATGACAGGCCACATCTTGCGCATATAGATGGTATCGGCATCAAACTGAAAATGCCACAATAGCTCATCAATATACACCAAGTTCATGTCATAATGATGGAACTGTTTGTTGTTCTCAGGATTACGACAGATGTATCCATTGCTGTACATCGGTGTTCCCCATTCGTAAGTACCACGCGAGAGATTGTGTTTCTCATCCATGAGATGAGGACGTGTCACTGGCACATCGGTGACCTGGCTTTTCGCATAGGCGTCAAAATGGATGCGCTGACGATCTGGCATACCTAAGAAATCACCCATATAAGCTGCTCTCCAACCAGGCAAAGGCATTCTCCATCCCACAGCACCATGCGCCCACACCTGTCCGTTCCAAGCACCATCAGCTGCCATGACCATGGTTCCTCCTATCGGATTCAGATAAGCATCGGGAGTATTGAAGATGACAGAAGAAGCCAACTCAGAACGCCACTGTTCAGCAGCCTGATAGCGCTTTGCCATCTCCGAGTTTTTGCCTGTCGACAAGACGGTGTTGTCTACAGAGAAATACAGTTCTGCAGTTCCTTTCTGGGGCATACTTCCAACAACGGACGTAAGCATCTGTGGATGGGTAGGCGCATCGAAGGCCTCAGGTCCATCAAATTTACCGATGTCACCATTTCTCTTAAACTTGCTCACCTTGGTTTCGCAAATCATTCCCTCGACACGAATCTTCGACGTTCCTCGATTCTCAACAGTGAATTTCCAAATTGCACCTTCCCGTTCGGGATAAGCCAAGACAGAGAGATGCAATACCCCTTTGCCCCATCGCTTATCTTTCAAGAGATAGTCGCGGCGTCCTGCCTCATAGCGTGCCTTACAGTATTCTGCCGAGTCGAGCTGAAACTCCTGCCCGTCCCAGTTCACTTTAAATCGTATGTTGCGATGTGAATTCTTTTTATAGATAGCGAATATAGGTCGGTCACTGGTCTCCAGGCGCCACTCATCCACACTTCCATACAGCGCACGGGTGTAACGATTGTTGCCATTCACACAGACAAAGCCTCTCCCGTCGGGCTGATAGTTGGCACGACGCTGTAGGATTCCCTGCGCCGAGGCTGTAAGGCTTGCCATCAGACAAGCCGATACAATTACGATGGTTTTTAATTGAGTTTGTTTCATATAGGTTAATGGTTTCTTTATCATTCGAATGATGGGTTGATGATTTGTTTTACTACAAGAGATAGATTCATGTTGCCAGAGTAGATACGCTTCATCATCTCCAAAACATGGTGTACAAAGATATATAAAAAAATCGATTCTTCCTGCATGCCAACAGCTCATTTGTACAATTTTACCGCATTATGAACAATACTTTATGCTTTTGTTCCACAATTATCCCTATCTTTGCATTATCATTGTATGCTCATTGTTTGACCATCACTTGATATTTGACAAAACTTAAAGCTATTATAAACATCATGAACAGACAACAACGAAAAAAGATTTTCTTTGCATGCCTCACATGCACATGGTTCACAGTAGCTAACATGCAGGCTCAGTTCCTACCAACCCCCACACAGCAGGCACGACCTGGCATCAGGTGGTGGTGGATGGGTTCTGCTGTTGACAAAGAAAACCTCAATTGGAACCTTCACCAATATGCCAAAGCTGGCATTGGGGCTGTAGAAATCACTCCTCTCTATGGCGTACAGGGTAATGATAAGAACGACATACCTTATCTCTCACCCAAATGGATGGATATGCTCCAGTTTGTAGAAAAGAAGAATGAGCAACTCGGAATAGAGACGGATATGGCTACTGGCACAGGCTGGCCTTTTGGTGGACCTTGGGTTCCTATCAACGAAGCTGCCTGTAAAGCTGTCTTCGTAGATACCATCGTAGATGTCAAGAAGAAACTCATGGACATCAACTTCGCTATACCCGAGAAAGAACGCGACGTCGCCAAACTGAAAGTCATCAAGGCATACCCTGTGGCTGGCACAAACAGGAAGAAACGGGTCATCGCACTCTATGAGAGCCGCACCCGTCAGAGGGTGAAACGGGCTGCACCTGGTGGAGAGGGCTATGTCATCGACCATTTTGACTCTACTGCCGTGGCTCACTATCTGGCACATATCGACAGTGCCTTCGCTGCCTCGGGAACTCCTTTTCCTCACACCTTCTTTAATGATAGTTATGAGGTGTATGGCGCCAACTGGACTCCTTCACTTCTCAGCGTGTTTGAGAAGATGCACGGCTATAAACTGCAAGACAAGTTTCCTGAATTTCTCGATGGAGATGCCATCGTGGTAAGCGACTACCGAGAGACCTTAGGCGACATGCTGCTACACAACTTCACTGAACAATGGACAGCATGGGCACATCTGCACGGAGCCATCACACGCAATCAGGCGCATGGATCACCAGCCAACCTCATCGACTGCTATGCTGCCGTCGACATCCCTGAGATAGAAGGCTTCGGACTTACCGACTTCGGTATCAAGGGCCTACGAAAGGACCCAGGAAAGACGCGTCCCAACTTCAGCGACCTCAGTATGCTGAAATATGCGCCTTCTGCTGCCCACATCACCGGCAAGAAATATACATCGAGCGAAACTTTTACCTGGCTAACAGAACATTTTCGCACGTCTCTGAGTCAGATGAAACCTGACATGGACTTGATGTTCTGCGCAGGTGTCAACCGCATGTTCTTCCATGGTACAGCCTATTCACCCAAGAACGACCCATGGCCAGGATGGAAATTCTATGCGTCTATTGACATGAGCCCCACCAACAGTATCTGGCGAGATGCTCCTGAGTTGATGAAATATATCACCAACTGCCAGACCTACCTGCAGTGGGGACAACCCGACAACGACTTCTTAGTATATCTGCCCGTGCGAGATATGTGGCGCACCAACACCAAGAAATGGCTGATGATGTTTGATATTCATGGCATGGCAAAGAAGGCACCCGAGTTTATCAAGTGCATCCTCGACATCGACAAGGCTGGATTCGACTGCGACTACATCAGCGACCAATACCTACGCACGTGTACTTATAAGAATGGTATGATAGAAACAGCTGCGGGTACGCGATATAAGGCTCTCGTCATCCCTGGCAATAATATTATGCCCAGTGATGTGATACAGCACATCTCTCAACTGAAGGCGCAAGGAGCCAAGATTATCAAGGGCAACAACACGGAGGCTATGGCTAAGGCTGCCAACCCAGAACTGATGAGAAGTCAGTACGGACTGAAACTGATAAGACGCAACAACCCATTTGGACATCATTACTTCATCGCCAACCTTACCGACCACGACATCAAGGCACAAGTGCCGTTGGCTACAGGCGAGGACGCTGCCTTGTGGTACAATCCGATGGCGGGCACTTATCATGCTGCTAAGCTCAGCGACAATGTACTGGACATACATCTGAAGAGTGGAGAGAGCAGAATCCTCCTCAGTGCACAAAAAGAGTCGGCTCCATGGCAGCACGACAAAAAGCTGCATCAAGCAAAGGCTGAACCTCAAGTTGTAAACCAGGGTGCATCTATCGACCTCACTGCCAACACATGGAAGCTCTCGTTCATTGAAGAAGCTCCCAAAGTAGAAGAAACCTTCAGCCTGCAGGGTCTCAAAACCTGGGAGAATCTCAGCGATAAGACAAAGGCGACCATGGGAACGGGTGTCTACGAAACAACCTTCAAGCTGTCGAAGGAAGAAGCCAAGAAACAATGGAATATCGACTTAGGCGACGTGCGCGAAAGTGCCCGCGTTTATATCAATGATCGTTATATCGGTTGTGCATGGGCTGTGCCTTACATCCTCCACTGCCAAGATGCTCTCTCAAAGGGTAAGAACACCATTCGCATAGAGGTAACCAACCTACCTGCCAACCGCATAGCAGAGCTCGACCGACAGGGCATAAAATGGCGCAAGATGAAGGAAATCAATATCGTTGACATCAACTATAAGAAAACCACCTACGATAAGTGGCTGCCCATGCCCAGCGGTCTCAACAGTACGGTTAGGTTAGTGGAAGTAAAATAATGAGATAACTTCCGTACATGCAAGACTTGAATCAATAACAACAAAATAAACAACTCAACAAATGAAAAAACTGATCTTAACATCACTCTGCATGCTCTTAGGCATAAACCTTGCCTCAGCACAGAATGCACTCCAAAACGAAACAGCCCTGCAAAAGGAAATTATGGAAGTGGCTCATCGCACCAACAACTATTTCATGGCAAAGTACAGCGACCCTACACTCGATACTTTTGTGAAACGAGTACGTACCAGCAACCTCTGGACACGCGCCGTATACTACGAAGGACTGATGGCACTCTACGAGATTGACCCACAACAGCAATATGCCGATTATACAGACCGCTGGGCCAACCATCACAAATGGCAAGCTCGCAGCGGAGAGACTAACGACAATGCCGACAACCAGTGCTGCCTACAGATTTACATCGACCGCTACGTACAGAGCGGAGGAAAGAAAGACTTGAGTCATGTAAAGACAAACCTCGATCATCAGATGGCATCCAACCGCTTTTCTTACTGGACCTGGATCGACGCCATTCAGATGGCAATGCCTGTATACGCTAAATATGCTAAAGTGAGTAGTGAGAAAAAATATCTCGACTATGCCATGAACTCCTACAAGTGGACACGCGACACGCTGGCAGGAGGTTTGTTTAACGAAAAGGAAGGTTTGTGGTGGAGAGACAAAGACTATGTTCCTCCCTACAAGGAGAAAGACGGCAGCAACTGCTATTGGAGCCGTGGCAATGGATGGGTATATGCTGCCCTGGTTCGCGTGATGGAGACGTTACCCACCAACGACAAGAATTACCAGTATCTGAAGAAAGATTTCATCAACATGAGCAAGGCACTGCTGAAATGCCAACGCGAGGATGGCTACTGGAACGTGAGCCTTGTATGCCCAGCCAACTATGGTGGCCCAGAGATGACAGGCACAGGACTCTTCCTCTATGGCATGGCATGGGGCGTGCGACACGGCATTCTGCCTGCTGCCACCTATCAAAAAGCCATGGACAAAGCATGGAAGGCCTTGGCAGCATCGGTTCACGAAGATGGTTTCATCGGCTACAACCAGGGCACTGGCAAAGAGCCTTCTGCTGGCCAGCCTGTAACCTATACTTCTGTTCCTGACTTCGAAGACTATGGCACTGGATGCTTACTCTTAGGATCTACTGAATACTATAAACTTTTAAAGGTAAAAAGGTAAAAAAGTAAAAAAATAAAATGGTAAAATGGTAAAAAAGTAAAATGGTAAAAAAGTAAAATACATGAGAATATATCTATATGTATGCGCTTGCTTGGTGGCATTCATGCCACTAAGCACCTCGGCAGCCAAGAAGCAGAAACACCCCAAGAAGGCTAAGACAGAGCTATGGCCCGACGGCACGAAGATGGACACTTGGTTCCTACAGGCACAAAAGGTGAATGTTGACTCATTGGGCAAACAGTATGTCATCACCGATTATGGGGTAAAGACAGATAGCACATTACTGCAGACCACAGCCATCCAAGGGGTCATCGACCTCGCAGCCCAACAAGGAGGAGGTGTGATTGTTGTGCCAAAAGGTACCTTCCTCAGCGGTGCCCTCTTCTTCCGTCCTAAGACCCACCTATTGCTCTCTGAAGGCAGTAAGTTGAAAGCCAGCGATCGCATAGCTCACTTCCCCATCCTTCTAACACGCATGGAGGGAGAGACTTGCAAATACTTCTCGGCTTTCATCAATGCCGACCGCTGCGATGGCTTCACCATAGCAGGCAAAGGCATCATCGATGGCAATGGACGCCACTACTGGGAAGAGTTCTGGATACGACGACAGTGGAACAGCCAGTGTACCAACAAGGATGCACAACGCCCACGACTGGTATACATCAGCAACTCTTCTCATGTCACACTGCAAGATGTGCACCTACAGAATAGTCCTTTCTGGACTAACCATATCTACCGCTGCGACCATGTGCGATTCCTCGATTGCTCTATCTATGCACCTACTCAGGGGGTGAAAGCACCAAGTAGCGACGCCATCGATATCGACGTCTGCCACGACATCTTGGTAGATGGTTGCTATATGCATGTCAACGACGATGCCATCGCCATCAAGGGCGGTAAGGGAACCTGGGCTGACCAACTTGCTGATAATGGTCCTGTATATAATGTGTTAATACAAAACTGTGTATACGGCAAAGTACATGGATGCCTCACATTGGGCAGCGAGAGTGTGAACGACCGCAACATTATACTTCGCAACATCACCGTCAAGAATGCCAAACGTGTGTTATGGCTCAAACTGCGTCCCGACACACCTCAACATTACGAGTATGTCACGGTCGATAATATCACTGGAACGACAGGAAGTTTCCTCACCATTCGCCCTTGGACTCAGTTCTTCAAACCTGGCGAAAGAGCAGACATGCCACAGAGCCTGTGCAACAACATCACGATGCGAAACATCCGTATGGATTGCGACAACTTCTTCGATGTAGGCACCAGCGACAAATACCGCCTCACCCACTTCACCTTCGAGAACATTACCTGCAATGATAAGAAGATGGCATTCAGAACGGATGTGATAGAAAACACCATCTGCAAAAATGTCAATATCAGCAAAAAAGAATAAAAGAAAAGGCTATAAAGACAACATAAGAAGGGTGCCATACGTGCTTATATCAACACGTATGGCACCCTTCTTATATAGGTATGGTATGAGCATTTACATTTCCAACCAGTTCTTGATGATAGTTTTTCCCTCTGGTGTCAACACACTCTCTGGATGAAATTGTATACCATGAATGTCGTAGTTCTTATGACATAAGCCCATGATACAACCATCATCGCTCACTGCTGTCACATCCAGACAGTCAGGAAAACCCGTGCGGTCTACGACCCAAGAATGATATCGACCTATCTTGATACGCTTGGGCATACCTGCAAAGATAGGGTCGTTGCCAAACTGTGTGCAGGGTGTAGCCACACCATGATACACCTCAGAGAGGTTGGTAAGCTTAGCACCAAAAGCCTCACCTATAGCCTGATGTCCCAAACAGACGCCCAACATAGGTTTTCTGCCCGCATAGGTCTTGATGACACTCATCAGTAGACCTGCCTCAGAGGGTACACCTGGTCCGGGGCTTAAGATAATCTTATCGAAATGATCGAGTTCGCGCAGCTGAAACTGATCATTTCTGTATACGGTGACTTCTGCACCTAAAGCCTTGACAAGATGTGCAAGGTTGTAGGTAAAGGAGTCATAATTGTCTATGATAACGATTTTCATTTTTATTGTTTAATGCCTTTTTTAATATTTACTCAACTTTCGCTGCTCTTCCTACAGTTTCTCTGCAATATGTATCGCCTTGGTCAGTGCACCTAACTTATTATTGCACTCTTCCAACTCATACTGATCATTGCTCTTAGCCACAACTCCACTACCAGCCTGGAACCATAGTTCGCCATTTCTACTGATGAAGGTGCGGATGACAATGGCCTGGTTGAGGTCGCCATTAAGCCCTATGAATCCAATACAGCCACCATAAGCGCCACGATTATGAGGCTCCAGTTCTGAGATAATCTGCATGGCACGCACCTTGGGAGCACCACTCAACGTACCTGCAGGGAAGGTGTCGATAAACGCCTTGATACGATCGGCTTTTGGATCCAGTGTTCCACTCACACGGCTCACCAAGTGGATGACATGACTGTAAAACTGCATGTCTTTATAGAAGTCTACCTGCACATTGTGGCTATTACGACTGAGGTCGTTGCGTGCCAGGTCGACAAGCATCACGTGTTCTGCGTTCTCCTTGGGGTCGTTACGCAAGAACTCAGCAGCCTGTCGGTCTTGCTCCATGTTACCCGTACGCTTGGTAGTACCTGCTATTGGGTCAATATAGGTCTTATCGCCAACGATGCGGTTGTGAGTCTCAGGAGAAGAACCGAAGATACGGAATCCCCCAAAGTCGAAATAGAAGAGATAAGGCGACGGATTAATGCTACGCAAGGCTCTATAGAGTTTGAAATCGTCACCCTCATACTTCTGCACAAACCTGCGGCTTACCACTATTTGGAACACATCACCTCTAAGACAATGCTGTATACAGCGACGTATATTGGCTTTATGCTCTTCATCGGTGAGCGTTGAGGTAGTTTCACCTACAGGATGGAAGTCATAGGGCTTCACATTCGCCTTGTTGATGGCTTTCATCATATCGTCAAGTTCAGCCTCCTCCCCTAAGGTGATGAGCTGCATCGTATTGTTATAGTGGTCGAAGACAATGATGTCCTTATACAGGATGTAATAGATGTCAGGGGCATCATTCTTCTCCATGGTCGTATCCTTGACAGGGATATTCTCGAAATAGCGCACGGCATTAAAGGTAGTAAAACCATACAACCCGCAATAACCATTTCCCTCACCCTCTACATGGAAATTTTGAATAAAGTGGTTTATGGCTTGCGAGATAGCGATTTTACAAGCTTCACCTTTGCCATCTCCGAAGGCAGGCAATTGCTGTTGCTCTTCTCGTCCATCGGGGTAGGTAGCCGTCACGACGCCATGAGCCACGGCGATGCTGGCGACAGGATGTACACCAATGAAGGAACGTGAGTTATCCGTACCATGATAGTCGGAACTCTCCAAGAGGGCTGACTGAGGATAGATATCTCTTAGTCGCATATAGACTCCTACCGGTGTATAGAGGTCGGCAAGAATCGTACGTGTGTGGGTAGTGTAATTAAAAGTTGCCATATTCTCCAGCCATTTCTTTATGAGACAAATAGGTTTCTACGTCCTTGTCACCACGTCCAGACACGGTGAGGACCACGATGTCGTCTTTCTTAAACTGCATCTTTTTCAGTGCTGCCACAGCATGAGCACTCTCGATGGCAGGGATAATGCCCTCCATGCGAGTCAGTTCATAGCCAGCATAGATGGCTTCATCGTCCTTGATAGCAAGGACATGGCTACGTCCACGGGTGGCAAGGTCGGCATGCATCGGTCCGATGCCTGGATAATCGAGACCGGCACTGATGGTGAATGCCTCCTCTATCTGTCCGTCTTCGGTCTGCATCACGAGTGTTCTTGCTCCATGTATGATACCTTCTGTTCCACAGTGCATGGTGGCAGCTGTATAGTTGGTATCGATGCCATGACCTGCAGCCTCAGCCAAGTAGATCTGCACACGCTCATCATCGATATAATGATAGATAGTACCAGCCGCATTGCTACCACCTCCCACACAGGCTATGAGATAGTCGGGATAGTCGCGTCCTACTTTCTCCTGCAACTGCCATTTCAGTTCTTCAGAGATGACACTCTGCATCTTTGCCACAATGTCGGGATAAGGATGTGGCCCCATAGTGGAACCTACGATATAAAAGGTGTCTTGCGGATGACAACACCAGTCACGGATAGCCTCCGAACAGGCATCACTCAAGGTCATATTACCCGTGCGAACAGGATTCACCTTGGCACCCAACATCTTCATACGCTCCACATTGGTGTGCTGACGCTCCACATCCGTAGCTCCCATAAAGATTTCGCACTTCATATCCATCAGCGCACAAACGGTGGCTGTTGCCACACCATGCTGACCAGCTCCTGTCTCAGCGATGATGCGTGTCTTGCCCATCTTCTTGGCCATCAGAATCTGTCCGATGGTATTGTTAATCTTGTGGGCACCCGTATGGTTGAGGTCCTCTCGTTTCAGATAGAGTTGGCAACCATATTTCTCGCTCATGCGCTTTGCATAATAGAGAGGTGAAGGACGACCCACATAATCTTTCAGTAACTGATAGTATTCTTTCTTAAACTCCTCACTCTCAATGATGGGCTTATAAGCATCCTGGAGTTCTGTTACACATTTATATAATATCTCGGGCACGTATGCGCCACCGAATTTTCCGAAAAATCCTTTATCGTCAACTTGATACATCGCAATCTAATGTTTAATTTACTCAAGTTTCGCAAGTTCAGAAGTTAAAGAAGTTAAAGGAGTTATCGCTCCCTACGGTCGCTGAGGAGTT